>ERZ808051.175-NODE-175-length-84576-cov-10.505793_pt1 | contig 84576 bp, 69 predicted proteins | sample MGYA00380199_ERZ808051 | MGnify/ENA primary metagenome ERZ808051 (study PRJEB31490, sample SAMN06133391) | mouse gut metagenome | isolation source: J11 | host: mice | place: China: Chengdu | collected 2015-05 ... | reverse complement strand
TTCTTTTTTTATTGATTATAACGGTATATCGTGACAGTGTCAAGAAATGAAAATTCAACATAAAACATTAAAAACCCCTGCAAATGGCACATATACACCACTTACAAGGGTTCTAATTCTTATCTTTATTCGCCTGTTTTCGACAAATTTCTACGCATTCATCTGTTTTGCGAACTTTCCTCTTTTTGTGTTCTGGTCACATATCCCCGGAACTATGTATTTTACTAGCTTTGCTGTGATTTTTGACTGCTCTAAGCCAGCGGCTTTTCAACCGTATCCCCCAAATTTAAACCCTCAACACATACCTAATCACTATTTTTGTTTTATGCTCTTATCTAAGGATATTACAAATCATCTGACTTACATCTGATGCGCTAACAACCAATGTAAAATATCTTCATATTGTTTCCTGTCCGCTGCTACATCTAAAATTAAATCTGATAATTCTTTCTGCGTGTATTCCATCTCATAACCATTTAATTCCAAAAAGACTAACATGGCATGGCACCCTATTCTTTTATTGCCATCGATCATTGCCTGATTTTTAACTAGTCCATAGCAAAGTCTTGCTGCCTTTGCCTGTATGCTTGGATATAATTCTTCTCCACTATAGGATTGAAATGGACTTTCTAATGCAGATTCAAGCAGACCTAAATCTCTAATTCCATCACTTCCTCCAGTAGTCTCAATTAACTGAGTATGAAGTAATAGAATCTGTTCTTTTGTCAGCTTTATCATTTTGCAAGCACCTCATAAGATTTCTTATTCTTCTCAATCAATCGTTTTGATATACTCAGCACATCTTCATTTGATGCAACAGCATCCTCATCTGCTTTGCTAAAATCTATCACAAGATATCTTGGTACATTATTTTTTAGAATAATGGCTGTTCCATGTTCATCCACTAGTCTTGCTACTTTTGAAAAATTCTGATTTGCTTCTGTAATAGAAACCATTGTATTTGTATTTATTGTCATCATCCATACCTCCTCGTATAATACTTATATTATATCCAATTTATAGGATGAATTCAACCTATTTCACCCCTCAAATACTTTTTTACATAGCTTGCTATAAATATAATAATTAACCTGGATTATTCATTTTCAAAAATATATAGCAAAATGAAATTTATCTTTTTCTTCTCCAATAAACATACATCTGTATATCCCTTTATATTTAGAAGATATTAAGTCAAGCGGTAACTCCATATAAGCTTTTTTATAACAATACTTTAAATCTTTCGTATACACTGGTACTTTATTTGCTTCTAAAAATGGAAAATATCTTCTCTTTCGTTCATCTGCTAATGGGTATGCTCCATTCCCAGTCCCTAATTGAATTAATTGTGAAAATGAATCCACACAATTAAACCATCCAATCACAAATGCAACCTTTCCCGGCTTATCACTATCTATCTCATCCATTAACCAATCAAAATCTTGTTGAAATACTGACCAGTTTTTGCTTGCTGCTCTTGTATTAGCTGAACTAATCCAATTTTTCAAATATTTAACTTCAATTTTAAAATCTCTTTGTGCTATATACAAATCATGGTTTATTTTCTGTGCTTTTTTTATCCGGGCACTTTCTCCTGCTGTATAATGAGCATTTTGTTTAAAAGGATAGCCTATTCTTACTGTTATATCCATTTCATTAAACTTTTCATCGGCTTCAATTTTTAATTCAGGCTTATCCCATCCCCTATACAAGATATTGAATTCATCTATTGTATATAAACAGTTTGCAACTATGTATTGGTCAATTGTTGGTCCCATTATATAATATCCCTTTCTGTTTCTTGAATTACATATTTCATGATCTACAAAATTATATTTACTAACTCCAAATAATATTCTTAGAATATTGAGATATCACATAAGTAATCCGTTCTAACTTTGAATGATGACATATAAATGCAAAAACCCCTGCAAATGGCATTCACACACCACTTACAAGGGTTCTCATTCTTATCGCTATTCGCCTGATTTCGACAAATCTCTACGCGTTCATCTGTTTTGCAACCTCTTCTGCAAAGTTCTCTTCTTTCTTCTCAAGACCCTCGCCTGTCTCAAAACGAACGAATCTCTTAACGGAAAGATTTGCATTGTTCTCTTTAGCAACCTGCTCGATATACTTCGCTACAGTCTGCTTGCCATCCTCAGCCTTTACATATACCTGCTCTAACAGACAGATTTCTTTTAATTCCTTATTCAGACGACCGATGACTGCGCCTTCAATCACTTTCTCCGGCTTGCCGGCCATTTTGGGATCATTCTTGATCTGCTCTGCCAGAATCTCTTTCTCATGTGCCTTGTATTCCTCAGAGATCTCATCTGTAGACACATATTTCGGATATAAAGCTGCAACCTGCATAGCGATGTTGTTCAACGCTTCCTTAACCGCATCGTTAACTACGTCAGTAGCTGCCTCTACGATAACGCCGATTCTGCCGCCGCCGTGTACATAAGATACAGCACAGCCATCGTTTGCAACTACTTTCTCAAATCTTCTGATGGTCAGATTCTCACCGATCACAGCGATCTTGTCAACCAGAGCATCTTTTACTGTCTTGGAAGAATCCAGATGCCAGCTTTCTGCAAGGAAAGCTTCCATGTCTGCTGCATCAGACTCAACTGCCTGCTTTGCAACTGCCTCAACATATGCCTGGAAATCTTCATTTTTGGCAACGAAGTCTGTCTCAGAGTTTACTTCCACAACTGCTACAGTCTTCTCATCTTTAACCGATACACGGCAAAGGCCTTCTGCTGCAATTCTTCCGGCTTTCTTCTCTGCCTTAGCCTGTCCGTTCTTTCTCAGATACTCAACCGCTGCCTCCATGTCGCCGTCAGTCTCGCCAAGGGCTTTCTTACAATCCATCATGCCCGCACCGGTCATCTCTCTTAACTCTTTTACCATTGCTGCCGTAATAGCCATCTATCTTTCCTCCTGTTAATCTTATAATTATTCTGCGTCAGCCTCTTCTACTTTCTCTGCTTCCGCTTCCTCTACATATTCCTCAGCGCCCTGATTAGCCTCAATGACTGCATCCGCCATCTTAGCAACGATCAGTTTTACGGCTCTGATCGCATCATCGTTACCGGGAATGATATAATCAAGTTCTTCGGGATCACAGTTTGTATCGCCGATACCAATCAGCGTAATACCAAGTGTGTGAGCCTCCTGTACACAGATTCTCTCTTTCTTGGGATCTACAACAAAGATACAATCAGGAATTCTTGTCATATCCTTGATTCCGCCCAGATTCCTCTCTAATTTTTCCCATTCTTTCTTGATCTGAATAACTTCTTTCTTAGGAAGCACGTCAAATGTGCCGTCCTCAGACATTACTTCAATCGCTTTAAGTCTGTCGATTCTGGACTGGATCGTCTTAAAGTTAGTGAGCATACCGCCCAGCCATCTCTCATTGACATAGTACATACCGCAACGCTCTGCCTCTGTCTTAACAGCATCCTGCGCCTGTTTCTTCGTACCTACAAACAGAATGGTTCCTCCCTGGGATGCCACATCAAATACTGCTTTGTAAGCCTCGTCTACCTTGCCCACGGATTTCTGCAGGTCAATAATGTGAATACCATTTCTCTCTGTGAAGATGTAGGGAGCCATCTTAGGGTTCCATCTTCTTGTCTGATGTCCGAAATGAACACCTGCCTCCAATAACTGCTTCATTGAAATAACGCTCATGTCTCTACCTCCATTTGGTTGTTCTTCCATATGCCGGATCCTGCTGCCACTCCTGCGTCAAGAAGCACCGACAGCCGCAAGTACGGCAGTGCCAACGCACCTGTCATACTGGCATATGTGATTACTTGGTTACATTTCGTGCCGTTTATACTTGCGGCACCCTGCCTGCGTATCCATGCATCTGCACCGACCACGCACACTTTAACAGGATATCATAAAAAGACCCCTTTTGCAAGAGGTCTTCGCATGTTTTTACCTGCTATCAGATTTGGCTTTCAGATGCGGAATATACCGGATTTACTCGGCTCCCGTCACGATTCTGGCAATCTGCTCATCACTGGCATCTGCCGGGATCGAGAATGTGCCCGGTCTGAGCTTCTTATCATATCCGTTCTGACACAGAAACGTATCAAATGTTTCCGCCGAAATGACTACTCCCACATCAGCAAGTTTCCTCGCCACTGTGTAAGAACCATCACCGCTATTGACCGTGATTGTCTTGATCGCTGCTGAAGTAATCGCATCATTGGTATTTACAGGCTTGTCTGTCTCAGTATCTTCTTCTGTCTCATCATCACTGTCCGGAGTCGTTTTATCTTCGGTCAATGGAGCTGTCTGATCTTCCTCTTCTGTTTCCGAAACGGCATCAGCATGCTCTTCCGGAAAGGCATCTGCCTGCTCCGGAACACTCTGTTCAGGTGCAGACACGTTATTGGGCACATTCCCGTCTGCATCCGCATTGGCATCCTCATCAGGCCCTACGCTTTCGTCCACCTCCGTCTCATCCACATCGGACAAAACTGTATTCTCCACCATACCCAGTTCTTTTGCCCTGGCTATAATTTCTTCATCGGTCATCTTGGTATTCCCTGACAATGCGATGCCCATAATAATAGCTGTCACCGCGATACCGATACCCAGACCCCGCAAATAATATTTCCGTTCCATATATTATCACCTTTTATCAGCTGTCTGCCCGCTTACATTCCCTCAAACAGATCTATGACAAGCTTGACTTCTCCCAGTCCTAATCCCAGCTCTTTGGCAATCGCCATATTAGACTTACCGGCCTTGTGCAATTCCAGAATCCGCTCGTTACTATTGCGCCCGTTATCTTTTCCCTGTGCAAACTGTATGTCCACCGTTGCAGCATTATCCTGCAGCCTGTCTCTTCTCGTGCTTCTTCTTGTTCTTGCTTTGCGTTTGCTCTCCTCAGACTCTTCTGCCTTTGGCGCAAAAATACCCATACTTGCAAACGCGGCGCTGGTAGACATATCTTCCATGTTCTCCGCTACATAATCTCCATCGGGCTGATGGATGATTTCCACCCGCCTGGGAGAAATCGGTGTGAAGTCCACTTCCTCCGGCGTCTCTTCGGGCAGGCTCTGCACTGTTTCACCCACTGCTTCTTCTACGCTGCCATTATCGTCAGGCACATCCTGATCAACAACTGCAGGCGCCATATCATCAACAGCTTCCGGACTGCTGACATCCTGTAATCCGTCCGGGGCATCAACAGTACGCATGTCATTGGCGTCATGCCACTCACCCATATCACCAGCACCTGCGTTTCTCATATCATTGACGTCAAGCCATCCATCCAGCTCACCGGCGCTGCGCATATCTTCAACGCTGCGCCATCCATCTGATTCCTTTTCGCTATACCGCGGATTCTCCGGTAGTGCCGGCGGCTTTCTCCATGCCGCAGTCTGTGCTCCCCGCACTTCCTCTACAGTATTGCCATAACGCCGTGTCCGTCTTACTTCCTCTACGATCTCACCACGATACGGATTTGTATTATGCATCAATGTTAACTCGCGTTTTGTATTCTCAGCCGTACTCATTACGGATCGTACAGCTTCCTGCGCCATATTCTGCACATGCTCGGCCGCATCTTCCGCATCCCTTACCATCTCAGCCGCATCATCAGCCGCCTGCAGCACGGCATCGATCTTATCTGCCGCTTCCTGCACCGTAAGCTCCGTATCCTTAGCTGTCTGCTTGATCGCATCTGCTGCAACAGTCGCCTCATTGATCGTGGACATCAGATTATCGTGCTTATCATTTAACATATCATACAGAAAGACTACTTCCTTATGATTCTTATTAATCTCTTCCAGAACGGTATCGGAATATTCGTTGACCGCCATGATCTTCTCATTGGTCACACGCTCCATCGCGCGTTCTGTCCGCTCAATCGAATAGTTGACTGTCTCTTCCACAATATCAGCTATTCTGCCCTTGACATGCTCCACTTCGCCGGCAACCAGTTTCCTGACCTCATCTTCACTGATCAGCTGCACTTCTTCGTCTAAATCTTTCTTCCTCGCGGGCATAAGATATCCCAACAGGAATATCGCTACCCCAATAACAATCAGAATAATTTCTGTTGCACTCATTTTCCTCTGTTCCCTTCTGTGGTCTATGGCATATTAGACGGAAAAATCGATTCGATCCGCTTTCTTCATAAGCACTTTGCCGTCAGGATTCTGCCCGGGTTTCCTCTTTCTGGACTGACCGCCGTCACCACGGTATTCATTGTCACCCTTATCTTTGGCGTCAAACTTACGCTGTTGGTTCTTTGTCTCTTCTCTCTGATTAACCCGCGTAACCTGTCTCTCCACCTGCTTGGTTTTCTGCTGACCAACATTGGCCTGCTCCACCATTCCTTTCGTATCTTCGTTATGCTTAATGGATGTAAAATCCTGAGCCCTTGAAATCTGCCCCTGCATTTCCACAAATCCTATTGCCATTCTATACAGCCTCCCCTATAGCTCTAAACAATCATTCTTATTCTGTGCCGATTGTCTCTGTTTTATCACGCTTAGAGCGGCGCCATCTTCACATCGCCCCGTTCCCTGACAAACCGGCAGTAATGTGCATTTTTCTGCACTACCATAGATACATCACCGATGCATATTTTTGTTCCCGGATAGACCATGCCCCTCACCTTGATCTGTGCCTCCATGGTACTGCCTGCACGCTCCATCATTTCTTCCAGTTCCGCCTGATTACGCTTCACCGCCTCCGTTTTCTGTTGATTAGCGATTGCCAGCGTCTGAATATGTTTAAGCTGTTCCTGACTCAATTTTACCCCCTGCGTCATCTTCTGCTTTGCTGCGATGAGCACCGGTTGAACAGACTGCAGAACCTTGTTATCCTCCTCGATCAACTTTTGAAGCTGTGCAATCCGGTTTTTGACTTTCGGATCGGCTCCCACTTCGACGATCGTATCCGCTCCCATTGCAGACCCCAGTGTTTTGACGTTGATGCCGCCTGACGCGCAGACCCTGCCGCCGGTAATAAATCCACGCTTGCCGTCCACGTTTACCTCGCCGCCGGCCATGATCTTACTGTGCAGAATAGACTCGGATGCAATATAACCATCCGCCTGCGCATTGGCATTCTCGAGGAACTTGGCTACAATATTGCCGCCCGCCGTCAGACTGCCTTTACCCATGCCGTTCATTCCTCTTGCAATGATGATATTGCCGTCTGCCTGCAGAACAGCTCCCTCTACAACACCCTTTACCACAATATCTCCATGGGCTATCACCGTGAAATTTGTAAATACGTTGCCATTGATCTCAACGCTTCCCTCATATTCTATATTGCCGGTAGAATTGTCTACATTCTCCACTGACAACATATCCGAAACAAATACGGAATCTTCCACCAACTCCACATGTCCGTCCACTGCCGACGTCAGGGTCGTACCGTCTTCGGATAATTCGATATGATTGCCATATTTCATGACTGTTGCCTTTACATCAGCAGGTCTTATCCGCTCTCCGAATATATCCATTCCCGCATGCCCTGGCACTTCTTTGTGAAGAACAGCCAATACATCGCCCTTAGCACAATGATTCAGTATATTTAAATTGAAGAAATCCACACTACCGTCTTCCTTTAATGTGGGTTTTGCCTTTTTGTCCGTATTAAATTTATATTCAATGTAGGCGTCCTGTCCTTGTATGGGATATGTGCCCTCTGCCAGCAATATATCCTCACAGTACTCTATATGCTGCAAAAACTGCCGGATTTCAGTTTCTTTGATACCATGCCTGATCCCCTTTGCCTCCAGATCACGCAGAATCTCTCCCGCAGTCAGTCTTTCTCCTTTCTCAGCAGCCGCGTAAAACTTTGCGCTGACCTGCATTTTGTCCTGAGAAATAGTCAATTTATAACATTCCCGCTCTGTCAGACTACAACTGCGGTCCATTGGAACCAACATTACCTGCTTCGCCGACGCCTCCACGGCGCGCTTCAAAGCAGGCAGATCACAGGCACAGTCTTTCATCGCCATATATTCCATCACATCATTTATATCAACCGGCTTACCGCCCTCGGAGGGTGGAATCATCTTGAGGCTGATCTTTCCTGCCTCATTTACAAGCCTAAAATATCCGTTCATTCATACACCTGTTACTTCCCGCCCGCTTCCGTCAGAATACCGATATAATTTCCCAATCTTCCCCGCATCTTCTGAAGCGCTCTTGTATGCAGCTGTGATATTCTGGATTCCGATACTTCCAAAATACTGCTGATCTCTTTTAATGTAAGTTCCTCATAATAATACAGGAGGATTACTTTACGTTCCTTTTCTGTGAGAAGCTCCAACGCCTCCATTAACATCTTCTTCAGTTCATCCCGTTCCAGAACTTCTTCCGGACTGTCAAACTGCGTGCTCTTTGTGTGGCTTGCCTCATTAGGCACCTCACTGCCCTGCTCCAGAAATTCATTCAATGACACCACATTGGTAATCTTCATCTGGGACTGCCAATCCAGATATTCGTCTCCTGAAATACCCAGACCCTCGGCAATTTCATCATCAGTAGCTGTCCGGCCGCACCGCGCTTCAACCTCTCTGATCACGGCATCGATCTTCTTCTGCTTCTGCCGTATCGTCCGTGGAATCCAATCCATCTTACGAATCTGATCCAAAATTGCCCCTCTGATCCGGAGACTGGCATAAGTCTCGAATTTGACATCTTTTAGAAAATCAAACTTGTCAATCGCATCAATAAGGCCGAATATGCCATAGCTGACCAGATCTTCGTATTCCACGTTATACCCCAAATACATACTGAGCCGCCCGGCCACAACTTTAACAAGCGGCGCATACTCCAATATGATTTTTTCTCTGACTTCAGGAGCTTTTGTCTTAGCATACTCTTCCCAAAGTTTCTTTTTGCCTGCCTCGTCCATATGCGTCTCTATTCATCCTTTACAATCGCTTCCGAATGCTAAATCGGTCTGTCTTCTTCTGCGAGTTCCTTCTCGATGACTTCGCCTTCTTCCTTGCCGGCTTCTTCTATCTGTTTTTCGAATTTATCTAACATATATTGAATTATGCAGCCGGCTATATAAAAGCCGATCAGCACACACAATAAGATAATCAGCATCGTCTTCATCTCATAATGCAGCACGCGCATAGTGATACTGGTGACAGCGCCTGCCAACAGCATGATGAAAGGCGGAATCAGCCTGCGTTTCTTAGCCCGAAATTCCCGTTCTTTCGCTTCTCTTTCTTCTCTGGCTTTCCGCTCCGCAGGCGTTTCTATCTCCGACTGATTATCGCTATCAATAAGATCTTCTTCGTTAACGCTTTCTTCCGTTATATTCTCTTCACTGGTGTTTACTTCTTCGTTCTCCACTTCTCTATCCTTCTACCGCATCTATCCTGCTGTCAGATCACGCTTTCCGGTTTACCTACCGCACGGATTACAAAATCTCCAGTCTCCGGATAAAATATAACGGTTCTTCCATAATTTTTACCCGTGTCTTCCGCTAAAATGGGAATCTTAAGCTGTGCCAGCTTTTTCTTAGTTGCTTCCACATTCCGATCACCCACACGAACCATATCATTCTTACTCTGAAATGAGAACATCTGCGCGCCGCCAGCAATCTTGGCAACCAAACGCCCTCTGTTTGCTCCCCTAGCTACTACCTGTCTTACCAATTCTTCTATTCCCGTATCCGCAAATTTAGGAATATTTGCATTCATTCGTATGGAAGTGCTGTCCGGCAACATAACATGCGCCAATCCGCCTATTTTAGTTACCGGATCTCGTACAGCAATTCCAACACATGAACCTAGTCCCAATGTAGTAATGCTATCAGGGCTGACGCATACGTTCAAATCGGCCATACCGACCTTTATCACTTTGCCCATAATATGACATCTCCTGTTTACACTTATCAGTCTACGCTTATCAATCTACATTTATTAGCAACCTGTCTAGCCGATTCCTAAAGCTGATAATATTTTGCTATAAGAATCAAGATTCGGAACTAGGATAAAGTATCCGTCCAAAACCATATCGTCAAAAAACTGTGTTTGTATTAACAGCATCTTATCCCCAAGTTCACCAAACTGAATTGCAGGAACACTGAGGATCGCTCCTGCCATATCCACCGTCAAATCCGGAACCGATGGATAAATGACCAGATTCGTCAGACTGGAAAGAGAGTTCAGGTAAGCTCCTGTAATGATATTCCCTACTTCCTTGAGCGCGGAAAACTCCATTTCGGAGAATTCCTCGCCCTCAGCCTGCATACCCATCAGCTTATTTACAAGATGCTTTGCTGCCTGTTTCTCCAACAGGAACATGATACTGCCGGTAATATCACCCTCGATTCCAAGGTAAATACCTGCCATGAGCACTTCTTCGCCGCCCATCATCTCGCCCATCTCTTTAAACTCCAACAGTCTGACCTGTGGAACAGACATATCTACCTTACACTGCATCATCTGCGCCAATGCAGTAGTAGCATTGCCTGCCCCGATATTTCCTAATTCTTTCAGAACGTCGAAATACTCATTAGACATTTTTTCTAAGGTAATCTCGCCCACAATAAACCTCCTACATGTTCTCAAGTACAACCGAATTCAAATCCAACAGCGAAATCAATCCGCCCTCGCATTTGCCGATACCGCACAGAAAACTTCCTTTATCCTCTTTAGAGTCATATGCAATCTTCTCAATCTGATTATTCTCCAAGGTGGCAACTTCTTTCACCTCATCTACGATCACGCCGATCATTCCCTGCTGCTCCAGCTTCAGAATGATAATTCTGGTCGATTTCGTCTCCACATCCGGCTCTAAGCCCATCTTGATGCGGATGCTCATCACAGGAATTACCTCGCCGCGCAGATTGATCACTCCTTTTAAATAAGCGTCAACTTTGGGCACTCTTGTTATATGCTGCATCCTGACAATGTTATCTATATACTTAATATCGATCCCATACTGTTCATCACCAAGCTTGATCACGATGAACTGTGTTGTTTCTCCTACTACTTTCAATTCTTCCATGACGCTGTTCCTCCTTCCGCTTAAATCAATGTATTGGCATCAAGAATCAGAGCTACCTCGCCGTCACCGAGAACGGTTGCGCCGCTGATGATCTTGCACTTGCTGATGTATTTGCCAAGTGACTTAATAACGATCTCCTGCTGTCCGATCAGTTCATCTACAACCAGTCCGGCAAGCTTATCACCTTTCTTCACAACAACAACTACCAGATTCTCGTTCGGATCTTTCTTGCTCTCAATATCCAAAATTTCATTCAGACGGATCAGCGGAATAACGATGTCACGTATCTGGATCACTTCTTTGTTCTCTACCAGTTTCACATCAGCCGGGGAAATATCCTCTATCGTCTGGATGGAACCCAACGAAATCGCATACTTCTCATTGCCGATATCTACCATCAATGCCTGAATGATCGCCAGTGTCAACGGAAGTCTGATAATCCAGGAACTACCCTCTCCCAGTTTAGTCTTAACTTCTACCTCACCGCTCAGCGCCTCGATCTTAGACTTTACAACGTCAAGTCCGACACCTCTGCCGGATACGTCGGATACGACTTTAGCCGTGGAGAATCCTGCGTGGAACAACAGATCTACACTGTCTTTCTCACTCATATTCTCTGCCTGCTCGGGTGTAATAATGCCTTTCTCGATAGCTTTATTACGAACTGCCTCGGTGTCGATGCCGTTACCGTCGTCCCGAACTTCGATCACTACGTTATTACCATCCTGATACGCCTCAAGGAAAATAGATCCTACTTCCGGCTTTCCTCTCTCCCGACGTACTTCCGCCGACTCCAGACCGTGGTCTGCAGAGTTACGAAGCAGATGCATCAGCGGGTCGCCGATCTCATCAACCACGGTACGGTCAAGCTCTGTCTCCTCACCGGACATATATAATTCCATCTTCTTGCCAAGTGTCTTCTGCAGATCACGCACCATACGCGGGAACTTGCTCACGGTACTCTCGATGGGCACCATTCGTACTTTCATGACTGACTCATGAAGGGAGGTGGTCACGTTCTCCAGATATTCTATCTGTTCGTTCACAGCCGAGCTTGATGTCTCGGACAAAGCAGATGCCGATACAAGAGAGTTCTTCGCAATGATCAGCTCGCTCACAAGGTTCATCAGAGTATCCAGTTTCTCTATGTCTACTCTGACTGTTCTATTTACTACCGGCTTGGATGCCGCAGGTTTCTTCTCATCACCCTTCTTCTTGCTCTTAGCAGGCGCTTTGGGCGCTGCTGCCGCGGGTGCAGGTGTTGTTACTGCCGGCGCTGTCTGTCCCGCAGGTTTTGCCTGCTGCTCGGATGCCGCAATTTCCTGCTTAGCTTCAGCAGATGCAGGTGTCTCCATATGATCGGGATCTATCGCATCGCCAATAACCTCTTCGATTTCAGAAACGCTTCTCGCCGCACTCAGAACCTGATCCAGCTCTACGTCTGATACAATAATAAGACTGAAATCCAGATCAAATTTCTCATCCTCTATATCCTGCGCTGCCGGATTGGACATGATAATCTCACCGTTATCCTCGATTGCCTTAAATACAAGAAATGCTCTGGCTGCTTTCAAGATACAGGATTCCTGCACTTTTACCGTCAGACCATACACTTTCTTGCCCTGTTTAACGGCTTCCTTAAGCACAGTCTGTTCACTGTCGCCCAGTTTGATTTCCAACCATTTTCTGTCTCCGTCCACAGCTGTCTCTGCTGCCGCTTCTTCCGTTTCAGCGCTGTCGACAGCGTCGTCTTCATCACTTTCTTCACCGTCTCCGCCATTTAAGATATCATTTAACTGTTTGATCAACGGCTCATTGTCATTTGTGCCCTCGTCAGCGTTCTCACGGACGTTCGCCGTATATTCTTCCAATGCATCGAGGCACTGGAACAACACATCGATCATATTCGCTTTCACTGTGATGTTGCCGTTGCGGACTTCTGAGAATACATTCTCCATATCATGGGTCAGATTCTGCATTCTCTTATAACCCATTGTGCCTGCCATACCTTTCAGAGAGTGAGCGGCACGGAAAATCTCATTAATTGTATCCTCGTTATCCGGTTCCTGCTCCAATGCGAGAATCTGCGTATTCAGGCTTTGCAAATGCTCATTTGTTTCATCAAGGAAAATTTCGAGATACTGACTTACATCCATACTATTTTACCCCCACGTTCATTATAATTTCCTGTGCAATCTGGTCAAGCGGCACGATCTGGTCAGACAGCCCTGCTGTCACGACGCTCTTGGGCATTCCGTATACCGCACACGTGCTTGCTTCCTGAGCGATCACATGAATTTTCTTCTTTTCTTTCAGATGTTTGATTCCCTCTGTACCATCGGCTCCCATCCCGGTCATGACTACACATACGACCTGATCGTATCTGCTGTCTCTCAAGGATTCATACATGTAGTTGGCGCATGGCTTGACACCCTCTCTTGAGGGCTGATCCGTATAATGGATCGTATACCGGCCTGACGATGTCTGAATATTCAGATGTTTGCCTCCCATCGCAATATAGACCTTGCCTGCCTCCAACACATCTCCCTCTGCTGCCTCCTTAACCCGAAGCTGACTCAGAGAATCCAACCGTTCTGCAAGAGATGCCGTAAAGCCTGCCGGCATATGCTGCACGATGACTACCGGGGCTTTGAGATTCTTCGGAAGCCTTGGAATAACTGACTGCAATGCCTTGGGACCGCCAGTAGAACTTGCCAGCGCTACGATCTTATTGCCGGTCACTGAGGTTGCATGCTTGCCTACAAGCTCAACCACTTTCCTGGATGTCTTGGAATCCGTAATGGAAAAAGCCTTGCTTGCCACCGGCGGATTGGAATCTGCTACGACCGCCAGTATTTCAAGCATCTTCTCCTTAAATACATCGTTGCGGCAGTCCATTGCATTATTGGGCTTGTGGACAAAATCCAATGCCCCTAATTCCAACGCATCCAGTGTTGTCTTAGCGCCCTCACGCGTATCGGTACTGGCCATCATGACCTTAGCCGGTATCTTACGCTTCTGCAGCTCTTTCAATAGCTCCAGACCATTCATCTGCGGCATATTGACATCCAATACAACTGCGTCATATGTCTTGCGGGACAAAAGATCCAATGCTTCCAAACCGTTGGTTGCCCGATCCTGTACCTGGAATCGTTCATCGCTGTTAATTATATCACATAATACTCTTCTCATGAGTGCAGAGTCGTCAACAACTAATATTTTTTTCATGATGTCATTCCTCCTCAAACTATGTAATTAATCGCCTTTCTGATTTTTCAGGGTTCTGCGTTCCTCGTCAAAAATATATTTGATAATTTCCTCTCTCTCATTCGCGTCTACCTTGACGTACTGTACTCTGTGCTCAAAAACTCCTTTGCGGTTCTCCAGTTCTCTGACGGCCAGAACTTTACCGATCAGATTGTATTCTTTCGTCTCGCCGTCGATTACCAGATGGTATTTACACAGAATATGACTCTGTACCTCGTAGGCGTAGTTTGCCACAAATCTCAGTCCGCCTCCGCTGATATCAACAATGATACTGCTCTTAAGCGGCAGCTGCGGAATCAGCATTTCATCTTTCTTCTCTGCCAAAACCACCTCGTCTTCTTTAAGCTCTCTGGAATTCATCTCCAATGCACAGCTAAAGCGGTAATACTCTCTTCTTTGATGTTTGCGCAGATTGCTGATCAGATCGACCACTAATACATAAAGGCTGTTATTTTTATAGCGGTCCACTACTCTCGCATAACACTGATATAATCCGTTATCGGAGTAGAAATACAGATCATATTCTCCGTCTACAGGCAGCAGGATCAACTTGGATTTCTCCATCGGCATAGCCAGCTCAATCCTGTCTTCTGAAAGAACATCTATCACCTGACTCTGGTAACTCTTGCGTACTTCATTCTGCGCTTCTTTGCGCTTTTTTCTTTCGTTCCCATCTTCTTTAGAACGGTCTATCGACTGCAGATCGACACGACATCCCGGAACCACATATTTGGATAAAAGATTTGACATATCTGTCCCCCTCTCGATTTCTGCATCATTTTTTGGAAATGATATGAGAAAAAAACGCTGCCATGCCACGTTTTGTTAAATTCTTATTTAATTCTTTATTCATTAATTTCGCCGCAAGCGCCTCATAGGCAAGCGCCGACCGCGCTCGGGGATTATCCAATGACACCGGCATCTGCTGCATGACAGCCTTGGCAAGCTGGTTATCGTGCGGTATCATCCCCAGGTAAGTGATCGGAACATTCAGATAACGGCCCACCACTGCTTCCAGCTTTGCATACAACGCCTCTGCCTCCGTCTCCCCGAACACTTTATTGGCGATCACCTTAGTCTGCGTAGTCTCCGGCAGATATCTCGGATGTCTGTTGAGCGCTTTAAGAAGCGAATAAGAATCCGTTATAGATGTAGGTTCAGGCGTAGTCACCAGAAGAATCTCGCTGCTTGCCACAAGAAACTCCAAAACAGCATCCGAAATGCCTGCCCCCGTATCTACAATGATCGTATCTGCCATCTCATCCAGTTCGACCAGGTTCTGAATAATGTAACTCAGATAATCCTTACTCAGATTGGACATGCCCGCTATGCCGGACCCACCGGATATAAAACCTACATCCATCGGTCCCCAGGTGATAATATCCCGTATGTTCTTCCCCTGATATATTAAATCACACAAGTTATGTTTGGGCACTGCACCAAACATGATCTCTATATTTGCCAGCCCGAAATCCGCATCCAATATGATTACTTTCTGTCCCATTTTACGAAACTGGATAGCCAGATTGATCGCCGTATTAGATTTACCTACACCGCCTTTGCCGCTCGTAACAGTGATCACTCTCGCCAAGGGGCGCTGGGGCTGACCGTTTGCTTTGATTATATTTCTTAATTGTTCAGCCTGATCCATCCGCTTCCTCCTTAGTTCTTTCCTCCGAGCAACTGTTTCACTGTACTCTGCGGATTGAATTCCTCAATGTCATCCGGCACATTCTGTCCGTATGTAACATAAGATAACTCCGCCTGTGTATACAGCCTTAAATTGAGCAGGTTCCCCAGGGTAGTCGTCTCATCCAGCTTCGTAAAGATCAGTTTATAGTCTGTCATTTCCTTATAGGAATCGGCTATACTGATCAGATCCCTGTACTTGGTCGTAGCGCTCAGGACAAGATAAACCTCTTTTTCCACCTTGTCGTCCATCGAATGTATGAGACTGCTCATGCTCTCTTTCTGGGCCAGATTCTGATGGGAATGTCCTGCCGTATCAATCAGTATATAATCATAATCCCTGAAATCTTCCATGGCTTTCTCAATTTCTTCTACCGTATATATGATTCGGAAAGGCACTTCCAGAATATTGGCATAGGTGCGCAGCTGTTCCGCCGCAGCGATACGATATGTGTCCGCAGTCAAAAGAGCCACTTTCTTCTTTTGATCCACACGGAAAATAGATGCGATCTTCGCAATTGTGGTTGTTTTACCTACTCCTGTAGGACCTATGAAGAATACCATTTTAATACCGTTAGATGCAGGCTTAATACAGCCTGGCATACCAAATTTGAGTATCATCTTCTGATATATATTTGCCAGCGCATAATCAAACGGCATATTTGGTTTATTGATCTGCGCGATCTCATCGATAATATCCCTGGCATATTTTTCATCCACTTCATTTTCCAACATGGTATTATGAAGAAGCTTCATGAATTTATCAATCTCTGTCTCTTCTTCCTTATTCCCCTTGTCTTCCTTATCCTCTTTTTCCTCTTCAGGCTTCTGCAGCTGCTGTTCTAAGAGTGACTGCAAACTGTCCAGTTTCTCTTCGATCGCACTGCTTTCTTTTTTGACCGGTTCCTCCGGAATCACTTCCGGTATGATCGGTGTAGCCTGCACAGGTTTAGGTTCCGCTGCCTGACTGGAAGCTATGACATTATTGATCGCAGAAACCGCCGCAGTGTATTTTTCACTCTCTTCCTCAAGCGCGACCGTCACTTCCGTGAGCGGCGCTTTCAGGAATGCAAAAAGTCCCTTGCTCTTGACATTCTTGACATTCATGACCACAACGCCCTCGCCCAGCTCTTTTCTGGCATTCTCTACGGCCTCTTTTTCTGTTTTTGCAGTAAATTTCTTAATTATCATTATGCTGTCACCATCCCAACGGACTGTAATTCAATATTGGATTCCACTTCATTATATGATACCACAACCAAATCTCTAAAATAATCTTCCGTAAGTTTCTTAAAGTAAACTCTCACGATCGGAGATGTGATGATCATAGGCATTTTACCCAGATCTTCCAGCTTCTTCGTCTCCGTGCCTACGGAATCAATGATCGCCTTTGTCTTATTCGGATCAAGCGTCAGATATGCGCCCTGCTCCGTCTGTTTCACACTCGCCATGATCTCCTGCTCTAACTTCGGATCAAGCGTCACCACGCTGGTAGTCTCATTGGAGGGGAAGAACTTATTCGATATGGCCCTCTTCAGACTCTGCCTTACGTATTCTGTCAGAATATCGGTATCTCTTGTCGTTGTCGCATAATCGGCAAGCGTCTCAAACACCGTAAGAAGATCTCTGATAGAAATACCCTCCCGAAGAAGATTCTGTAATACTTTCTGTATCTCACCAAGCCCAAGCAGCTTCGGCACCAATTCGTCCACAAGGGAAGGATTGGACTCCCTGAGATTGTTGACCAGATTCTGAACATCCTGTCTGGTCAGCAGCTCTGCTATGTACTGCCTGATGATCTCGGTCAGATGCGTTGCGATGATGGACGGCGGATCTACTACCGTATATCCCATACTCTCCGCACGTTCTCTCTGTCCTTCCGTGATCCAGATCGCCGGCAGATGGAATGACGGCTCAAATGTCGGAATACCTGTGATCTCTTCCTCTACATAACCAGGATTCATCGCCATATAGTGGTCAAACAGAATCTCTCCCTCGCTGACCTGCACACCTTTGATCTTGATAATGTACTGATTTGGATTAAGCTGTATGTTATCACGCAGACGGATAATAGGCACTACCGTACCGAGTTCCAATGCGATCTGCCGTCTGATCATAACGACACGATCCAAAAGATCGCCGCCCTGATTGACATCCGCCAGCGGTATGATACCGTAACCGAACTCCAGCTCGATCGGGTCAACCTGAAGCAGGGATGTAACGTTCTCCGGCTGCCGGATCTCCTCTGCTGCCGCCTCCTCTTCATCCGCCTCATGCTCAATCTCTGCGGTCTCTATCGTTCCTGCCATGACTCTGCCGACGACAATGAACATCATTCCCAGACCAACAAACACAATGGTAGTCAGCGGTGTGACAATACCAAGTCCTGCCATTACGCCGCCGACCATATACATTACTTTCGGCACACCAAATAACTGGCTGACAAGAACCGTACCGAAATCTGCATCCTTAGATCCTTTTGTAACGAGAATACCGGTAGACAAAGAAATCAACAACGACGGAATCTGGCTGACCAGACCGTCACCGATCGTCAGAATTGTAAACTGTGTAAAAGCCTCGTTAAGCTCCATGCCCTGACGCCATACCGCCATGGCGATACCACCCACAATATTGATAAAAGTGATCAAAAGACCTGCCGTGGCATCTCCTTTAACGTACTTCACGGCACCGTCCATGGAACCGAAGAAGCTGGATTCTTCCTGTATCTTATCACGACGCTTCTTGGCTTCCGCATCATCGATCGCACCCGTATTCAGATCGGCATCAATCGCCATCTGCTTACCGGGCATCGCATCCAGGGTAAATCTTGCCGTAACCTCAGCCACACGCTCGGAACCCTTATTGATGATCATGAACTGCACGATGATCATGATGATAAATACGATGATACCGATTACAATATCTCCGCCGCCCACGTATTGTCCGAATGTACGGACTACGTTACCGGGATCGCCGGTCGTCAGGATCAATCTCGTGGAAGAAACGTTCAACGCAATCCTGAATACTGTTGTGAACAGCAGGATCGTCGGAAAATATGACATCTTTAACACTTCATTGGCAAACATACAACCAAACATGATTGAAAATGCAACTGCAATGTTACATGCCAGCAAAACATCCAGAAGTCCTGATTTAATAGGGACGATCAACATCACGAACGCAGCAAGCAGATACAGCGCCACGCCAAGATCGGCTTTTTTCAGACTTCCATTCCCCATGAACTTTTCCTCCTTTCTTTTAGATATATTCTGTCTTTCTATAATATTTCTATCTTCTCACATTCCATAAGAATGTAGATTTACTACGTGACGGGCACGGCTTCTTCTCTTATACCTTGCCCTGCAGATGATATACAAATGCCAGTACTTCCGCAACCGCCTGATACAGTTCCGGCGGTACTACACTGCCCACTTCCACATTAGAGTACAACATACGGGCGAGAGGTTTATTCTCTACAATCTCTATATGATTCTCTTTTGCAGTTTCCTTAATCCTCTGTGCCAGATAATCGGCACCCTTCGCAATGACATACGGAGCGTCATACAATAGCGGATCATATTTGATCGCTACGGCATAGTGCGTCGGGTTAGTGATGACTACATCCGCCTGTGGGAGCTGCTGCATCATACGGCGTCTGGAAGCTTCCATCATTCTCTGCCGCTGTTTGCTCTTGATCTGCGGATCACCTTCCTGATTCTTGTACTCATCCTTTACTTCCTGCTTGGTCATCTTCATATCATTTTTAAATTTATATTTCTGATATATATAATCAAGCGCCGCAATGATCATATAATAGAGCGCCACGCGTATACCAAGGTTTGTTACCAGCTCACCTACCTGCGCAATGCCCTGATTCAAAGACAGATCATAAAACAGATAAAGCGGCGGCATATTTTTCTTCAGGTAAGAATAGACTACATATCCGATCAACCCGATCTTAAGAATTGATTTCACAAGTTCTACCAGAGAACGCGCCGAAAAGATACGCTTAAATCCGTTGACCGGGTTCAGATTACTGAACTTGGGCTTCATGGGTTTGGTTGTGGGCTTCCACTTAACCTGTATTACATTCGTTATAAAGCATACCACAACACCCACTCCCAAAAAAGGACCTAATATTGTCAAAATCCTTGTAAGTGACTGCACAAAAAGCATCCTGAATGTCTGTGCCTGTATAGTACCCTCATACATTTTGATGTATGCCGGTATCTGGGAATATATATCGTACATATTACCCACGAAATATGTACCCAGAAATTCCACCAGGAAACGGATCATGAGAAAAAAGGCAAGCAGTTCAAACGCGCTCGTAACTTCCTTGCTCTTAGCTACCTGTCCCTCTTTACGGGCATCCGACAGCTTCTTGCCGGTAGGCTCCTCCGTCTTCTCCCCTCCAGGACCGTCCTTTGCAAAAAACTGGAGATTATACTTTAAGGTCACGTCATCCCCTCCACAAATGATACGATCATCCTTTTCATCTCAACGAATACATAATCCGCCGCACTGGGAAGCATCCTGACCGTCAAAAACAGGATCCCGAGCCCCACCAGAACCTTAAGCTGCATACCAACCGCAAACATATTAAGCTGCGGCGCCACCTTGGCAAGAACGCCAAGAATTGCATTCAGCAGGATCATCATACAGAAAATCGGAAGAACAATGCGGAATCCGATCGCAATATAATCCCGCAAAAATACCATTACAGACTCCATCAAAGCTTCCGTCTTAAAAACCGCTCCATTCACGGGAATCAAAGTAAAACTATCAATAAGGGCACGCAGCAGATACTGGTACATGCCGGAAATGATCATCATCAGCGTAAACATATATTGGTAAAACACGCCTGTAAATGTGGCCTGCTGTTTCGTCGCCGGATCCATCAGCGATACCATGGAAATACCAATCTCCATATCCGCAATGCTTCCGGCAAGGGAGGTGACTGCAAAACAGGCCTGCGCTCCCCATCCGATCAGAAATCCTGTCAGCGCTTCTTTCATGACGACAATCGCATATCCAAGCAATGTATTATATACGATTGCATTGCGGTCCACCGCATGATAAAGCAGATATGCGAGAAAAATACTAAACCCGATCCGGACTCTGTTAGGCACCCCACGAAAAGAAAAGAAAGGCGCAACATAAATAAAACAGCTTATCCGTACCAGAATCAGCAGATAGTATTCTAAATCAGCATAGGAAAATGTAATATTAATCATGCCATCACTCGCTTTATCTGATATAAGCGCCAAAATTAGACCACAAATTCACCATAAACTGCACCATGTTATTCATGATCCAATGTCCTGAAATCATCAACATCAAAAAGATTGCTACAATCTTTGGAACAAAAGTAAGCGTCTGTTCCTGAATGGATGTAACGGTCTGGAAGATACTGACGATCAGACCTACACACAGCGACACAAGCAACAGCGGCGCCGCACACTTGATAATCGTATATATGGCTGTCTGTGCTACGGCTGTGACGTCATCTATTGTCATACTTTCCTCCGCCTCCTAATCTGGCAAAACATATCATCCGCCAATATTATAGTAGAAACTTTCCACCAGTCCCTTGATGATCAGATACCATCCGTCCGCCAACACGAACAACAGAATCTTAAAAGGCATGGAAATTGTTGTGGGCGGCAGCATCATCATACCCATACTCATCAATGTCGACGCCACCACCATGTCAATTACAATAAATGGTATATAAATCAAAAATCCGATAATAAACGCATAGCGAAGCTCACTGATGATAAAGCTGGGTACCAGAACGCTCATCGGGATCTCATTCACATCTCCGCTCCACTCCGTACGGCTTATCTCCATAAAAAGACTGACGTCTTTCTTGAGTGTCTGCTTATTCATAAATTTCCTGATCGGCACTCCCGCTTTCTCAATCGCTTCCTGCTCACTCAGCTCGCCTGCCTCATAAGGCACTACCGCTTCCGTATAGATGGAAGCAAGCGTCGGCTGCATAATAAAGAACGTCAAAAAGAGCGCAATACCTATCAACACTGTGTTAGGCGGCGCTGTCTGTGTATTGAGTGCCTGCCTCGTAAAATGCAGAACAATGATAATTCTGGTAAACGAGGTCATCATGATAATCAGTGTCGGTGCAATGGCAATAAGCGTAAGAATTACCAAAATACGCAACGCGCCATTCACGTTGCCGTTGCCATTGCCATACGTAACTGTCACCGTATTGGCTATATTCAATTCTGCGAGCTCATCGGCATTCTCCGACGCTCCCGGCACACGCTCATTGGTCCGCTCATCCGATGTTCCGGTAAGATTGGAATCTCGATACGGAGTATCCGTCACTGCAAGCGCCGTTGTCTTCCGGCTAAGACACAATATGCCTGCCAGTAACAGCAGGCATACTAATTTTGCCAAACGATATCCGGACAAATATTTTTTCATTCGTCTCGCCCATCTTCTTTATCAATTAAATTCTTTTTTTGCATTTTCTCTAATACATCCCTGAAACTGAGTGTTCCGGAAACGTTCTTTTCTGAGAAAATCAAATCCTGCTCAGGTATCTCTGTCAACATTGTAACAGTATCTTTGCAAATTGCCACCGCCAAATATTTCCTGCCTATCCGGATAATCTGCACAAACTTATTAGGAGAGATCTGAATGGTATCCATGATCTCCATATTGACATTAGACGCCTTACCTTTCTGATATCCTGCCGTCCACTTTGTGACAAAATAAGTGATCAGCAGCACAAACAGAAATATGATCAGAACTGTCATGAACTGCACATAGGAATCCAAAGCTCCCGATCCCGAAAGCAGCATTATCCAACTACCTTCTTCACAGCCTCCAGTACACGGTCTGCCTGGAAAGGTTTAACGATAAAGTCCTTAGCGCCGGACTGAATAGACTCAATAACCATAGCCTGCTGTCCCATTGCGGAACACATAATGATCATCGCGCCCGGATCGGATTCTTTAATCTTCTTCAGAGCCTGAATACCATCCATCTCGGGCATCGTGATATCCATCAGTACTAAGTCCGGCTTTAACTCATTGTATTTCTCGACAGCCTTAGCGCCATTCTCCGCCTCGCCGGCTACATTATACCCGTTCTTAGTCAGGATGTCCTTAATCATCATACGCATGAATGCTGCATCATCACATATCAAAATATTTTTTGCCATCTTCTCTCTCCTATCACTCTTTATTTGATAATTTCGGTTACACGAACACCAAAGCTTTCTTCGATTACAACTACTTCGCCTTTTGCAACGAACTTACCATTTACCAGCACATCAATCGGCTCACCGGCAATTTTGTCCAGTTCTATGATCGTCCCCGGTGAGAAATCAAGAATATCCGATATTGATTTAGATGTTCTTCCCAGTTCCACCGTAACCTCTAACGGTACATCTTTGATCAGGCCTATATTTTCCTGTGTCTGCGCCGGATTAAAATCATTCGAGAAATTCTGGAACTGCGCAGGCTGTATATTCATATTAGGCTGCATCATCATCTGCGGCATCATCATTTGCGGCATCATCTGCATCTGCGGCATAGCCATCTGGCTCATATCCATCTGGGGCATGGCCATCTGAGGCGCCATTTGCGGCATAGCTTGCTGCATCTGGGGTGCCATCTGAGGCGCTGCCTGCTGCATGGGCATAGGTGCTGCCGCCTGCGGTGCAGGTGCTGGTGCCGGTTCCTCCCCTAATTGACTCTTTAAGAAAGTATCGCACAATTCTTTCGCAAAGTCTATAGGGTAAAGCTGCATAATCGTCGAATCTACTAAATCATCAATCTGCATGCGGAAAGCAATCTTAACAAAATCATTTGCCAGGAAAGGCGCTATATCGCCACCCGATTTAAAAGCTGTCAAGTCAACCAGGCTTGCTTCCGGCGGGCTGATATCGATCATCTTGCCAAGCATCGTGGAAAGAGATGTCGCCGAAGAGCCCATCATCTGATTCATCGCCTCGGAAATTGCGCTCAGATGCAGTTCTCCCAACTCGCCATCAGTATTACTTCCGTCACCACCCATCATAAGATCGGTGATCACCTTAACATCATGCTCTTTTAATACAAGAATATTGGAGCCATCTAAACCTACTGTGTACTTAATCTGAATAAACACACACGGTTTCTCATACTCTACAAGTACATTCTCCCATCTTGACAGTGTAACAACCGGTGTCGTGATATTGACTTTGCGGTTAACAAGCGAGTACAACGTCGTCGCCGACGACCCCATACTGATATTGGCAACCTCGCCAATGGCATCTTTCTCAATATCCGTCAATGTTATACCACCTGATCCGGAATCACCCGCTGATGGAGCTGCGGGCGCTGCAGGTGCTGCCGGTGGCTCAGGCGCTGCGGGCACTTCTGGTTCTGCCGCTGCCGCCGAACTGTCACTGGGTGCATCCATACCGCTTAAGAGTGCATTTATTTCATCTTGTGATAACATTCCGTCCATGCTTCTACTCCCCCTCTCTTATTACCGACGTTACTCTCACAGCATATTTATCTTTGCTAGAGCCCGGTAATGCGGTGAATTTCTTAATATTGCCGACATATACTTTCAAGTCTTCTTCTATGTCTGTATCCAATCGAATAATGTCCCCTAACTGCAGATTGACAAAATCGTTCACCGATATCTTTGTCTGACCCAGAACTGCTTTGACTGGAACATCTACTCTTCTGATCAGCGCTTCGATATACTCTTCGAAGTCTTCCTCATGCTGCTCCTGCATGTTCGCATACCAGAACTTGGTATTCAGCTTATCCATAACAGTCTCTAACGTGAAGAACGGGAGGCACACATTCATGAAACCTTCCACGTCGCCAATCTTCATGTTCAACGTGACGATCGCGATCATGTCATTCGGTGCGATCACCTGTGCAAACTGTGAATTGGTCTCAATCCTTTCCATCACCGGATTGAGGTCTACCACATTCTTCCACGGCTCACGCATGAGCTGCATGCACACCACCATCATCTTCTCTATGATCGTCATCTCTATTTCTGTAAAATCCCTGTTTTTGTCAAGAGGCTCACCTGCTCCTCCCAACATCCTGTCTATCATCGCATATCCCAGCTGCGTCGCCAACTCTATGATAATCGTACCCGATAACGGTTGGAAGTTGACAATTCCCAGGATAACCGGATTAGACAGTGCATTGGTAAACTCCGAATAAATGACCGTCTCGGAACTTGCCACGGAAATCTGTATGTTTTTTCTAAGGTAAATCGGAAGGCTGGTCGATAAGAGTCTTCCATAATGCTCATATATGATCTCCAATGTACGCAGATGCTCTTTTGAGAACTTAGTAGGACGTTTAAAGTCATAGTTCTTCACCTGCTTATCATTGCTGTCATTCATATCCTCTGCATCTATTTCACCGCTGCTTAACGCGGCCAGCAGATTGTCAATCTCATTTTGAGATAGTACCTCTCCCACGAAAGTTCACCTCCTGTGGCACTATTTGAGAAATTACTGAATCATAATGTCACTAAACGCCACATTAAAGATAAACTCAGAGTCAAACATCTTCTGGATTCTTTCAAGAATCTCCGCTCTGATCTCCTCCTGGTTGTTTCTTGCCTCGTCTACCGTATGCTTACCGATAACTTCGTTGATCTCACTCTTGATAAGGCTTTCTCTGCTCTGCATTGCCTCGCCTTCTCCATATGTCTTATAGTCATCATGCTTTGTATTCATGGACAACGTAATAGACGCGATGAAAAAGTGTGGTTCTTCCCTGCCGTCAGCACCCTGCTCTACCTGCAGCGGAATAGTCATCTTCTCCTGAATATCGTAAGTTGCGATGTCAGACATGGGAATTGCTTCCTGAGCTTCTTCCTCACCGTTTCCATTTGCCGCCAGCTCCAGATTAAGCGCTGTCGAAATATTATCCACTAACGCCGCCGTCTTTCTGGACGCGCTTGTTACACTGAACATCATAATGGCCGTCAATACAATATTAACAATCAAAAGCGCCAGAATAACAATAGAAATTAAATTCTTCTTCATGACTGATTCTTCTCCTTTACACACTTTCTATACCTTGCCTGTGATTCCACATGCAAAATATTCATTGATATACTAAAGTCTGCCGCTTTAATATGAGCTCAATGAATTATATATCTTAATCTCAACCCGGCGGTTTCTGGCTCTTCCCTCCGATGTGGAATTATCCGCAACCGGCAGGTATTCACCTCTGCCCGCATGCTTAATGTCTGCCGGATTCAGATTGGTGACTGACAGAAGATAATCAAATACCGATAATGCCCGGCCCGAACTTAACTCGTTATTATTTGAATACTTGGCCCCTGACATCGGCACATTATCCGTATGCCCCTCTATCTCTATTGTTCCCTGCGCATACCGTTCCAATATTTCACCGACCTGATCCAGTACCGGCTTCGCTTCGTCCTTGAGTACCGTACTTCCCGAGTCAAAAAGAATTGCGCCTTTTAGCGTCAGCTGAACATACTGAGATGTAAACTCAATGTCAATATCACTGTCCATCTCTTTCTCTTCAACCGCTTCCTGAATTTTCTCAGCAAGTTCTTCGGACTCTTCCATCTGCGCTTCTTCTACCTGCTCCTGCGCAGCCGCCACATCATCATCAACGACCTCACCGCTGGACATCTTACCTGTACTATTAATATATTCATCCAGTTCATTTAGCTGACTGACACCATTACTGATCAGCACACCGTCTCCAATTGCCGATGCACCTGCATCAAACACAGAGAACATCTGATTGAATGACGCCGCTATAGCCTCCTGCTTATCCTCATCAATACTGGACATCGCAAAAAGCAACACAAAAAAGCAAAGAAGCAGATTCATCAGATCACTGAATGTGGCCATCCACGCGGGCGAGCCTTTCGGCGGTTCTTCCGGCTTCTTTTTAGCCATCTGCTTCACCTCCGAGTTCATCTTCGCTTGTGATTTTCCTATCGCTCGGGGCGAGGAACGACTTCAGCTTCTCCTCAATAACACGAGGGTTCTCACCGGCCTGAATAGATAACAGACCCTCTATCTCTATTTCTTTTACCATCATCTCTTCCGCATTCTTGCCTTTCAGCTTTGTAGCCACCGGAGCACAAATCCAGTTGGCCAATACGGAACCATAAAATGTTGTGATCAAGGCTGTTGCCATATTAGGACCGATAGATGCAAAATCAGACAAGTCCTTAAGCATGAGAACCAGACCGATCAGTGTACCGATCATACCCCATGCAGGACCCATGGCTCCTACATTCTCCCAAAATCCAATCTTATCTTTATGACGCTCTTCCACACTGGCGAGCTCTGTCTCCATGATCGCACGTACCAATTCCGGATCGGTACCATCCACCACAAGCAGAATACCTTTCTTCAGGAAATCATCCTCTATATCGCCCGCCGCTTCCTCCAGAGAAAGCAGGCCCTCCTTACGTGCTACATTGGAAAGATCTATAATCTTCTGGATGATACCAGGAACATTCATAGCGGATTCTTTAAAGATCAGCTTGATACTCTTAAGTCCACCCAAGAAGTTAGGCAGCGAATAACTTGCAAGCATACACATAAACGCGCCGCCGAATGTAATAAGCGCTGATGGTGCATGAAGGAAACTTGTCACCGCGGCAAATGTCTTGCCGAAGACCATACCAAAAACCATCAATGCCAAACATGCCAATAAGCCGATAATTGAAGCTATATCCATCTGTATTCACCCGTTTTACACTAATCTGCAAAAATATCCTTTCTATACGATTTTACTAGATTTTTCACTTCTTGTCTACTTTCTTTTACAATTAATTTCCGCCCCGTTGTAAATGTCAAAACAGTATCCGGCGTCTCCTCCGCCAGCTCCAGCAAGTCCGGATTTATAAGGACTTTCACGCCGTTGATCTTCGTAACTTCTATCATGACATCCCCCTTATACGGCCGCCCTGCGATGTACTGTATCTGCAAAAATACAATTGCATCCCATGCATGTCGCAGCTCCCCTGCAATACGATCCAAATGGAAAGGTGTTAAATCTCTGAGCTTCCAATCTGCATCTGCTATGTACACGGCCATGATTAATATATGACTGCATGGAACTTTTATATTCTACCATACATCTTCCAAAACTGCAAAACAAAAAAAACGAGTAAAACTTAAAAAAAGGATTTATCTCGTGAATGTAAACGATAGCGTCATAATTCTACCGGAATTTGGAAACTGCATGATAAAACTGATAAAGAGGAACTTCCCGCCAGAGCGGAAAGCCCCTCCATAATGCGCCTTAAAGCGCTTATCTCTTCAGATTGACAAGTTCTTCCAACAACGTATCGGAAGTCGTGATAATACGGCTGTTTGCCTGGAAACCACGCTGTGTCGTGATCATGGTTGTGAATTCCGATGACAGATCCACATTACTCATTTCCAGTACGCCGGAAGTCATGGAACCACCGCTCTCCGTAATATCTTTACCCACGCCGTCAAACTCACCTGAGTTCTGTGTCGCAGAATACAGGTTGTTACCTGCCTTAGCCAGACCGGATGCATTGGCAAATTCTGCCACCGCGATCTGACCTAACAGTTTTGTAAGACCGTTGTCGTAGGATGCCGTAATCTTACCGTCCTGTCCTACCTCAATACCGATCAGCTCACCCGGTTTTCTTCCCTTGCCGATGGCACTGCTGTCCTTGGATCCGGAAGTAAACTCAAGGGTACTCTTACCACCATTACCAAAATTGTTAATAGATGAGAAATCAATGTCAACTGTGCTGAACTGTGTCAGATCAATCACATCACCGGACAATGTAGATGCGGATGTATTGAACTGCAGTGCAGCGGAGCTGCTTCCCTGTGTTCCGATATAAGAGAACTGGCCGGTATCATGATCAAACACAATCTTGTTACCCTTGCTGGTCTCGCTTACGTTTACCTGCGCTGAGCCATCTGGTCCGATAAAGTCAATGGCATAAGTCTTACCCTTACCATCTACCAGACCATATACCTGCTCTAAGATCTTCTTCTGATTCTCGGTATCCTGATTAGCCGGATCCAGTGTCTGTCCAAAGCTCTGTCCGTCATAGTGGACTTCTTCCGTTGTCTTAAAAGTAGCCTCAACTTCGACCGTGATCACTTCCTGGTTCTGGGGATCCTGTTTCGCCGTTACCGTTACGCCAGCGCCCAGTTTATCCTGGAAATAAGCATCGAAATCAGCCACTTCCTGGCCAGCCAATCCGTTAGCGCCTTTCTCATAATACTTTCCTGTCTTATCATCATAGATCAGGTTGTAAGGCGAATTCTCCAACTGTGCTTTCGTTAAGGACAGCGTACCTCCTACTGTTACATCGCCGCCCTGCGCAATATCGCCTGCGCTTGTCGGTGCCTTGATCTCCACGTTATCGTCGCCGATAGCCATCAGCACTGAATTGCTCTTGTATCCATCCAGAATGTCTGCAAGGGATTTAACAACCGAAAACTTATTATTTACGCTGTCATATTTCACGCCTGACGCCATCTCAAACTTCTGCTTCACAGGAATTGACGCATCACCCGTCGCGCCAAATGTCGCAATCTGCTCGATATTGCTCAGTCCATATTTCTTTACCAAAGATACACCAGTGGAATCCATAATATCATCCAACTGTACACGGAACTCATCCTCGTCGCTGGTGCTGTGGAAACTCATCTTCACCATATATCTGTAACCTTTCGAGTCGAAGATCTCGAAAGTACGTACTGCACCGCCCGAGCTATGGATCGTCGTATCCGAATCATCCAAAATACCTGCCAGATACGCTTTTGTGGTAGCTTCCGGATTAGAAGTCAGGTTATCTTTGTTCATAACCTGTAACGCGGATACTACATCCTTTCTGATATCTCCGGTCTCCGGATCTACCTGCCATCCCATAACCATGTATCCGGTGTTTGCCATAACCAGGTTACCTGCACCATCCACGGTAAAGGAACCATCTCTCGTAAAGAAGTTCTGGGAACCGTCGTTTACCACGAAGAAAGACTCACCCTCGATCATGATATCCCACGGGTTATTGGTAGACTGTGCGGAACCCTGTCCCGTGATCGCCGTAGAGATTGCTCCCGTCTTAGAACCAAGACCGATCTGTCTGGGGTTGATACCGCCTCGTCCGGTACTGTCATTTGCGCCGGATGCAGACTGTGTTGTCTGGTACAGCAGATCGCTGAATACCATGTTCTGTGATTTATATGCTGTTGTGTTAACGTTTGCGATATTGTTACCAATAACGTCCATTCTTGTCTGGTGTGTCTTAAGACCTGCTACACCAGAGAATAATGATCTCATCATAGTTGATATGACCTCCTTAATATCCATATCGAAACCGTTCGAAGATATCATCTCCATATGATATCTTCATCGTCCCATCTGTCATTCCGGGACACAAGCCTCCGTTAAGGTCCGGCTTAAATGATTACGGCTCCGTCAATATTTGTAAATATATTCTCATCAGTTTCCGTCTGATCCATCGCTGTGATGACCGTTTGATTCGGCACATTCACGATAAATGCGAGAGAATCGACGATAACAAGCGACTCATTGATTCCTTTCGCCCCTGCCTTGGCTGCTCCCATATTCAAGCGCTCCACCTGCTCCTTAGTCAACTCAATGTTCCTGTCAACAAGGCGGTTGGCTGCATGCTTAGAGAACTTCACTTCGCTGTCTGACTGAATTCCCCCAGTCTTACCGGATAAAATATCCTGAAAACTGAGTCCGTCCGGCGCCGCTCCCGTCTGCTGCCTGCCTGCATTTAAATATTGATCCTGCAGCCGTTCCATGGAAAGGAATTGATTGCCCTGAATCTTCATATGCTCTCTCCTCCTTGAGATGACCGCTGTTGCCTCCGGCGCTTACTTCTTATCAGAATCAGAATCCGTTTCCGGCTTCTTATCTCCATCAGGGTCCTTGTCTCCATCCGGATCTTTATCGCCATCAGCATTCGGAACGATTGCTTTCATTCTGTCGATATACTTCTGCGCACCCTCAAGGTAATCGTCCGTAAGGAAACTCTTCTGATAATCATCCATACTATTAAGGATTTCTTCCAACTTCTCCACGTTCTCCCGATCTGCGTCAGATAAAAGTCCGATCTCCGGAAGTTTCTTATAGATCGTTAAGAAATCAGCCGCCAGTGCGTATGCATCCAGATATTTCCTGTCTGCCACTTTATCCAGATCATCCAACGAATACAGCTCTCCGTTAATAGCAAGATAAGCCTTGTTGTTCTCGTACACCACGTAATCCACATTACCCTGTACCTGTGTTGTCCTGCCCGAACTGTCCGTAATCTTCATAAGTACTGTCTGACCAACCAGACTGGAGGCTCTGGATAATTCCAACGTCGCGCTCATATTCTGCATCTGCTCCAATTCGGAGAACGTTGCAAACTGAGATATATATTCCGTGTTGGATGTCGGCTCCAAAGGATCCTGATATTTCATCTGTGCCACTAACAGCTGTAAGAATGCATTCTTATCAAGACTGGAATTACCGGTCTTTTTTGCCTCATTCTTCTGGGCCAGGGATGCTGCCGATTCACTCTCGACAAATTTGCCGTCTTTTACTTCCTGTATTGCTCCCATCTTATTACTCCTCTCTTCAATATTATGCTTATGCCTGACTGCATAATGGCAGAAATATCACCTCAATTCCTGCATCTTCATTATGCCGTGTAGTCTACTGTGTTACCGTTCGCCTGCATCATTTCCACTGCAATGCGCTCAGAGTCATCCATCTGGTCAAGTTCTGCATCTTCATCGATCTCATCCAGATTGATTCTTCTCGTGCTCTTAGCGGATTTGCCCTGTTTCTGCTCAGCATTTTCCTGCTCCTGCGAAAACTGTTGTCCATACTCATGGTTTGCAACCGTAACTTCCACCGCATCCACTTTAATCCCCTGCTCTTCGAACTGGTTCTTCAACTGGATCAACTGCGTCTCGATCACTGCGCGAACAGTCTCGTTCTGCGTCGTAAACTGGGCGGTGATCACTCCATCTTTGGAAGCGAGATGCACATTAACCGTCCCAAGGCTTGCCGGATGTAACTGGAGCTCCATCTGCTGTGACTCAGGCTTCAGATTGATCTTCATATGTTCCACAATCTGATTCATGATCTCTTCTGTCTGTGCCGACTGATAACTTACGTCTGCAGGCACTGCAGGTGTTTCTTCCGTTTCCACCGCCTGATTGAAGTTCTGCAAAAAGGCATGTGCCGATTCGCCGCTCTCTCCTCTGCCGCCGTCCGCAAAAGCATCTCGGCCCCGCATTCTTTCATCCAGCTGTACTTCCGCCCTGGGGGCATCCGTCACCTCTTCCCGAACGCTCTTGGATCCGCTTGCGTCATCCACGGTCACTTTTAACTGAACTGTCTCGCCGTCTCTCTGAACGGATACTGTATAATCTTTCATACCCGTCTGATCTGGCTCCGGCGTTTCCTGCATCAGATCTGCATTCTGCGCACCCGATTCCTGACTGTCGGAAACCATCTTCTCCATTAATGCGCTAAGTTCTTCTTCGCTCATTCCCAGCTCTTCCTGAAGACTGCCCAGACTCTCTTCCACTGTCGTAAGAAGATTCTGAAGATTACCATAAAGCGTCTCATTGGTCACAAGCGACAGATCATCCGTACTGCCTGAAATCTGCAAAAGCAGCTGCTTCAGATTGCTGATGTCAAAAAGATCTACAGCGGTTAAACCAAGCACTGCCATAGCCTCTTCCACTTCTTCCGGCGTTACATCCATCTCTTTGGCAATATCCTGTACAAGCTGTTCACCGGCTTTCTCCACTTCCTCAGCGGCCTGATCCATCTCGGCGTCTGCGTTGTCATCGTTCGCTACTTTATCGTTGCAGTCTTTCTGCATTGCGTCATCCGTTTTGGTATCATTGATCTTATCCGAATCAGTCGTTTGCTGATTACTGTTTTCGACTTTGACATTCTCTTTTGACGTCACTGCCTGTTCCGCCGTCTGATTTACTACAGTCTGGTTCGATACCGCAGCATTGCCCGCCAGATCCGTTTTCAGACTGCTTATCGTATCATTTGCTTTGGACATGATCTGACTGAATGCGTCTTTCGCGGATTCCGCCTGCCTTGCGCCCGATACATCCGTCTGTCCGGCTGCATAAGTAAGCAGAGCATTCACATTGTTTACAGTCATACTCTTTCCTCCTTTCTTTAATTATCAAGGTTCTCTGCCTTGCGGCATTTATATATAATGAGTGGACATATTGACCCGCAGGCATATCCCCACTGCAATATATATCGACTTCTTTTACTGCATTCTAAAGCTCCCCGGGCAAATTCTTCTTACGAATCCGGATCCATGATCTTGGTCAGTCTGGCCGCAGTCTCAGAATCCATAACACCCAATATTTTACCGCGGTTTTCCGCGCTCATCTGATACAATATCTTAGCCGCCAGATCCAGATCATCCGTCATGCTCTCGAAGATTGCCGCCGCTTCCTTGGGTTTCATCTCCGAATAAGCCTGTGCATAATCCTGTATCTTCTTGTCGGTTTCCACCTGTTCTACCACTTGTTTGTACAAGTACTCCGCTGTGGCAGGATCCATGCTCTCATAATATTTGCGGTACTCTTCCACTCCAGGTCCTTTATCGGCATAAACGACTTCTTCGTAAAATTCTGTCTTGATTCGCTCAAACTCCACCTGCGCGGCCTCGAAAGTCTGCAGTCGCTCGATCTCCGCCCTGAGCTGATCCATTTCCTCGGAATCCGTATTGCTCGCCGACTGTGCCCTCTCCAGCTCCAGTTCCAGCTCCGTGATATAATCTACCGCATCCCGCAGGCTGGTATAACCGCCGTAGGCCTCCTGATCATCCGTCGTCACGACCGATTCTTCCGGCAGAATCTTGTTGATCACCGGAACATCCTTAAGAACAGGCGCCAACACGCTAGAACCAAATCCGCCCACGTCCAGTTTGATCAGCAGACACAGAATAGCAAGCCAGATAACAACAATAACAATCGTTACCAAAACTACGGAGACGCCGCCGGCATCTTCGTCCTCAGCTAACTGCGCTTCCTGTACAGAAATCTCTTTGGCGCGCTGCTTTGCCTCTTTCTTCTGCGCTTTCTGCTCTTCTTTTATTTTCTTGCGCTCTTCTTTTAATCTCTTTTTTTCTGCCTTGGTATCTACCTCGGCATTCAAAAGTTCATCCGCCATTCTTACTCCCCTTTTCCACGTTGTCCGTAAGTATAACTGGTGAGCTCATCCACCGCCTTACCCTCTGCGGCATTCTCTTCCTGCATGAACTGTTCAAAAGCTTTCTCTTTTAATCGTTCATGCATCTTACGCTCCTGCATGACTTCCTGCAGCTTCAGTCTTGCCGCTTCCACAACCTGTTCGGCCAGGGCGACCTGTCCGCGCTGCGCCTCTATCATTCCATCCATGATCAACATGGCATTCCTGTTATCCCTCAAATCACCCACATGCAGTGTATCGCTGCGCAGGCGTCTGCCCTCCTCCAGATAAGCCTCTTTCCTGTCGATCAGTTCCTGCAGCTTCTCTTCTTCCTCCATCAGCCGCACCTGCGCCCTGCCAAGTTCCATCTTGGCCTGCGTCTCCAACTGATATTGTATATTCAGGATACTCTGCATTCTATATGCAAATTTTGCCATGGCCGGTTACCCCTTACTCCGCAAAGAGCTCCCGCAGCATATTCACCGCCTGCTCATAGTCAAATTTATCATTCACATCCTGTAAAAGGAATTCATTCACCGCATCGATCTTTTCGATCGCGTAATCAATCTTCGGATTACTTCCGCTCTTGTATGCGCCGATATTGATCAAATCCTCCGCCTCGCTGTAAGTGGCAAGTACATTCTTAAGCTGCCCTGCCAGACGCTTATGCTCTTTATCCACAATCTGGGACATACATCTGGAAATACTCTGTAACACGTCTATCGCCGGATAATGATTCTGGTGCGCCAGTTTACGGTTCAGCATGATATGTCCGTCCAGAATACTTCTCGCCGTATCCGTGATCGGCTCATTCATATCATCACCATCCACAAGCACCGTGTACAAACCGGTGATCGATCCTACACTTGCACAGCCTGCCCGCTCCAAAAGCTTGGGCATCTCCGCATAAACACTGGGAGGATATCCTCTGGATACCGGCGGCTCACCGCTGGCCAGCCCGATTTCCCTCTGTGCCATGGAAAAACGTGTGAGGGAATCCATCATGAGCAGTACGTCCTTACCCTGATCCCGGAAATACTCAGCGATAGCCGTCGCCGTCTTGGCCGCTTTGTTTCGTTCCAGAGCCGCCTTATCGGAAGTGGCAACCACCACCACCGAGCGCCTCATGCCCTCTTCGCCGAGATCCCTCTCTATAAATTCGCGAACCTCCCTGCCGCGCTCTCCTATCAGAGCGATCACATTGATGTCCGCTTTTGTATTACGTGCAAACATGCCCATCAGCGTAGATTTACCTACGCCGGAGCCTGCAAAGATACCGATACGCTGCCCTTTACCCACAGTCATAAGACCATCAATAGCTTTCACGCCAAGAGGAAGTACTTCATCAATGATCTTCCTGCTCATGGCATCCGGCGGCTGCGCCTCTACATTGTAGGGCAGACCCGGCATATATTCACCATTTATCCTGCCAAGGCCGTCCAGCACTTTGCCAAGCAGCTCATCGCTCACGGGTACCGTAAGCGGCTCCCCCGTGTTCTCCACGATACATCCAAGTCCTATGCCGTCCGTCTTGTTACAGGGCATAAGAAGCGTCTTGCGCTCCTTAAAACCGACTACCTCCGCCATGATCGGAGCATACTGCTCATCCGTCGGAAGTATCCTGCACAGATCACCCAGCTTAGCTTCCGGTCCTGCGGATTCAATCGTAAGACCCACCACATTCTCGACGCGGCCCATCTTCTTATAATATGTATCGTCCGCTATTCTGCTATATTTTTGAAAATTAATCATTGGATTTTTCAAAAGACAACACCCGCAATTTATTAGTCAGCGCCTGCAACTGCGTGTCAACGCCGCAGTCGAAGATGCCTCCGTCCGTCTCGATCAAACACGCGCCCTGCCCGAGTGCAATGTCCTCGATGATCTCAACCATACCCTTTCCCGCAGTAGCTCCCTGTGCAAGCTCCTGCTTATGCATATTGACAAAAGGATAATCTTCTTTGGAAACATGTACGATAAAAGTCCTGCTGCTCTCCACTTGCCGTAATGTAGCGTCGATCAGATGCACCAGGATATCTCTGTTATCAATCAATTCTATTCCGAAGATATGATTGTATATCTCCGTGATCGTATCGATGAATCTTGGCTCCAACGCCTCCACCAACCGGTCATATTCTTCTTCAAGCTGCTTTCTCTCATCTTCCACAGCCCGTTTCATCGCATCAAATTCTGCCATTCCTTTTTGATGTCCTGTTGCATAGCCGTCCCGGTTGCCTTCCTCTACAGCCTGTCTGCGCTGCCTCTCTATCTCCTGATGCGCATTCTCCATCATTTCATCAATCTGCGCCTGTGCATCGTCAATCATTGCCTGCGCCTGCGCTTTGACTTCTTCCAGGTCAGGTCCCTTCTCCTGCTGGGATCCCGCCTTGATAATACCACCCTCCGCGCCGTCTCCGGCGTCGGTGAGCAGTGCATCTATTGCTTCTCCGCCGAGTCCGCCTACAAATTCGGCTTCCCCGTCTTCTGTTTCCTCATATCCGAGCGGCATATTCAGCTTGGTCCGCCTGAGGATCTCAAGCTCCTCGATACGCTTCTCGATACGGGAATTACTGTCAATAACACATTTCTCTTCGTTGGACACTACCACCCAACTTGACTTATACAAATTCCTAGACAATGATCTCGTCACCTCCACCTCTGGAGATAACAATTTCTGCGGAGTCTTCCAGTTTTCTGATGATATTTACAATCTTCTGCTGTGCCTCTTCCACGTCTTTCATACGCACAGGGCCCATGAACTCCATATCCTCCTTGATCATCGCGCTCAGACGCTTGGACATATTGTTGAAGATCGCATTCTGAACTTCTTCATTAGAACCTTTCATCGCAATCGCCAGATCGCCATTGTCGACGTCACGCAGCACACGCTGAATCGCTCTGTCGTCCAAAAGCAGGATATCCTCGAAGACGAACATCTTCTTTCTGATCTCGTCCGCCAATTCCGGCTCTTCGATCTCCAATGTCTCCATGATATGTTTCTCTGTACCACGATCTACCGTATTCAAAATCTCTACAACTGCATCCACACCACCGATGATCGTGTAATCCTGATTTACTAAAGATGCAAGCTTGGACTCCAACACTTTCTCCACTTCCTTGATCACGTCCGGACTCGTTCTGTCCATGACGGCAATACGCTTTGCGACATCCGCCTGTCTGTCCGGCGGAAGCGCCGACAAGATGAGCGCTGACTGCGCTGCTGACAGATACGACAAAATAAGAGCGATCGTCTGCGGATGCTCATCCTGAATAAAGTTAAGCAGCTGCGTGGCATCTGTCTTTCTGACAAACTCGAAAGGTTTAACCTGCAAGGATGCCGTCAGCTTGCCGATAACATCCATAGCTCTCTCGGAACCAAAAGATTTCTCCAAAAGCTCTTTCGCGTAGTTGATACCGCCTTCTGCGATATACTGCTGAGCCAGACATACCTGATAAAACTCGCTGATGACATCTTCTTTCATCTGCGGCGTGATATTTCTTGTATTGGCGATTTCCAGAGTCAGCTCTTCAACCTCTTCCTCTTTCAGGTGTTTGAAGATCGATGCTGATTTCTCAGGCCCCAGGGCAATTAGTAAAACAGCCGCTTTCTGAAGTCCGCCCGTAGCTTTTTCCTCCGTTTTAGCCATTTATCTTACCCCCAATCCTCGTTTAGCCAGTTACGCAGCAGATTGGCCGCTGCCTCCGGATTTTCTTCCACAAATTTATTGACTAACCTGCGCTCATCCGACTCGCTCTCAAGAGCAATGTCTTCCAATTGAGACTCAGGCATAGACTGCAGCAGATTCTCCACTGCCAGCTCTTCTTCCTCGTCTTCGTGCTTCTCGCCCCGCATACTCCTGAGTACAACAAATGCAAGCAGCGCCAGAATAACCACGATCAGGATGATCTGCATGATATCTGTAGCCGTAATGCTCGAACCCTCCGCATCAAAGAAAAGATTCTCGCTGTATGCCACCAACGAAATGCTGCCGGTGGGAATACCTGTGGCATTAGACACCGCCGTAAAGAAATCTTCTTCTACTTCGATTCTCGTACGTTCCGTATGCGCCAGCTTGTATTCTTCCCATGTGACGCCGTCAAGCTCGCCCTGCGCCCTGACATCATCTTCACGGATAATATTATATTTGATCAGTGCCGCAGTCAAAGAAGACTGTGTATAGTCAACCATACCCGCGGGTGTCTTCGATGTAATGATCTCCTCATTAGGCAGATAGTCATAAGATTCTTCCGTCTGTGTGGAGGAAGAATTATTGTCGTTCTCAAACACATATGTCGTATCATCATCGTTGGAATCCGTTCCCGGAACTCCGCCGATTCCACTCGTGTTCTCTGCGCTGAACACATCAGAATGACTGTATACGCCCTGCGTCTGCCCCTCTGCCGGCGTATAATTGTGCTGTGTCCGCTCCGTAGTGGAAAAGTCAAGCGCAAGATTGGTCGCCACTTCCACGTTATCAAACTCTTTTGTGCCAAGCAGGACCTTGCGCACTTCGTTGATCACCTGCTTCTCCGCTTCCGCCTTAGCAGAAAGCTGTGCGCTGGCAGTACCTGAAGTAGTATAGTTATCCTCTCCTGTAAAGAGCATATTGCCATCTGTGTCCATGATCACAATACGGTCTGTCGACTCGGATCCGATAGCCGTCGCCACGGCACGGGCAAGATACGCTGCGCTCTCCGGGCTGAATTCATCTTTTAATTCCAACAGTACCCATGCATAAGACTCCTCGTTTGTAGCAAGCAGGGTGCCGTCGTCCTCCGGAATATTGAGCCGCACGCTTGCGCTCTTAACTGCCGTAAATTTTGACAGAAAATCATGTTCCAGGGACTTCTCCAAATATACTACATATTTCTTTTGTTTGTCTGATTCCGTAGTGGAAAAGCTTCCGTCGGTGACATTCTCAATTCCATAACTTGCCGCCTTGATGTTATTCGCTCCCAGAAGCAGGTTCGCATCCGCTAACTGTTCCTTTAGAATCTTAATGACAAGACCGTCATCCGAAACAGTAAACTTCATGTCTTCGCCTTGCAGCAGATCTCTTACTTCCGCCGCTTCTTTTGTCGTCTCACATTCCCTGAGCAGTACGTACTGCGGCTGTGTCAAAGCCGTCACGATAAACACGATCGCTACGATTACCGCCGCAACGCCTCCTACGATCAGGGTCTTCTGCTTCGCCGTGAATCGGTTCCACCACTCCAGTATCCGACTCCCCAATTCTTTTAATTTTTCTAACAATTTATCCACAGCAACTCATTCTCCTTCAGTCTTCCCTCATACACTTATCCGTGCAGACATGATGATACGGCAGCTTACTCCCCTAAGCCGCTAGATCTGCATATTGATAAGTTCCTTGTATGCGTCCAACAATTTATCTCTGATTGCAACCGTATACTGCAATGCTGTAGATGCTTTCTGCATAGCGATACTCAGATCATGCGTATTCTCCGTCTCGCCCAAAGCCCATTTAATCTTCTCATTCTCTGCATCTGACAGATAATCATTCGTCGTCTTTATATTATCGATCGCGGTATGTAACAGATTACCAAATCCCTGATCAGCATAAGCATCAGGTTTATTGGTTGCCGCTGTCTTAGCTGCTTCCCTGACCGCTCCCGAAGACACATTATAAAGCTCTGTAATATCTAAAGCCATCTCTCTTCCTCCATACACAAGCATTATTATTGGTCTGTTCTATTCCTGCGCATTACTGATGCAACCCTGCGCTGCCCGTTCCTGAAATTGTCCTGCCGCTATTATGTATTGAGCAGGTTAAATCCTGTCGTTGCAATATTCTTACTTGCATCAAGTGCAGTCGCATTGGCCTGATATGCACGGCTGGCGTCGATTAAATTCGTCATCTCCGTAATCGTGCTGACATTGGGGTACATTACATATCCGTTTTCATCCGCATCCGGATGGGAAGGATCATATACCATATTACCCTCCGTCCATGTATCCTCGTAGACACCCGTCACTTTAACGCCCGTTCCGGAATAACGGTCGCGCTCTTTATTCAGCACCTGACGAAATGGCGTCTGAGAATTCTTCTCTTCAAACACAACGATCTTCCTGCGATACGGAGTACCGTCCTCGGTACGCGTCGTATTCGCATTTGCTACGTTCTGGGCAATGATATCCATACGGTACCGCTCTGCCGTCATGCCGGTAGCATTAATGTCAAAAGCTGTAAACATTCCCATAGTCTTCTCTCCTTATTACACCCTATTCTTATGCAGATTATTTCATAACTGCTTTTAAATTCTTAAATTCCTGATCGACAGCCAGTTCCAGACCCTGGTATACGATCTGATTCTTCGCAAGGTATACACCTTCCGTATCCGGATCCACGTTATTGCCGTCGATACGATATGAGTAACCGGCATAATCCGTATATGTGACAGGATTCAGACGGTTCATCTTCAGATCTGCCACTTTCGCATCCATGCTCCTGTAGCGTGAACTCCTGATCGCTTTGGCAAGCTGTGTCTCAAAGTTCACATCCTGCCTCTTATACCCCGGTGTATCGGCGTTTGCAATATTGTTCGATATGGCATCATTACGAAGCCATGATGCATCCATCGCCTTATCCAGTACATTGACATAATCAAACACATTGGTATTTGCTAAGAGACTCATAGTCATACTCCTTCCACACTAATAGAATCCATATTCCATTATAAAGAATTTATAAAAAAAAACAAGGTTTTTCGATTCATTTTCACAAATTCCCAATTTCACGTCACTGAAAGACATTTGCAAGAAATTTCCGCCTTGCGGCTAAAAAAGTGTGACAAATTCACACCGTTCTCATAGAAAAAGGATTTACCAACGGCTCTGCTGCCTGTCTGTAAATCCTTTTACCTGACATTATCCTGCTCAGTATCTTCCTTGTTCTTTCAGTTTTTCTACTTCATCAAAGACCACGTCGTTCAACACCTTAATATATGTCCCTTTCATGCCCGATGAGCGGGATTCTATGACGCCCGCGCTCTCGAATTTGCGAAGCGCATTGACGATCACGGAACGGGTAATTCCGACTTTGTCTGCAATCTTGCTGGCGACCAGAATTCCCTCCATGCCTCCTAACTCATCGAAGATATGGGTGATTGCCTCCATTTCAGAAAATGATAATGTGCTGATCGCTGACTTCACTACCGCAATCTTACGGTTCTCCTCCGCATTCTCCTCGCTTACCGCTCGAAGCATCTCGAGTCCCACCACCGTGGTGCCATACTCACACAATATGATGTCATCTATATCATACTGCTCGTTACACTTATACAGAAAAAGTGTTCCCAGTCTCTCCCCAGAAATCTCGATCGGTGTGATCACCGCGCGGAACTTCCTGGTATCAATGCTCTCAAAACCAAGCGTCTCCAGATTCACATTCTCCTTAGTGGACAGCACCGCTAACAGTCTCTCATTCAGCATTGGATCAATAAAACCACCCACGTGATCTACGATCAGCTCCGTAATGGACTCCACCGAATCCATATCTCCTATGCCGAGCACCTTGCCTTTCCTGCTGATCACCAATACATTGGACAATAATATCTCTTTAAGCACATCGCATATATCATTAAAGACGACCTTGCCCGAATTATTGTTGTGCAGAAGTTTACCGATCTTCCTCGTCTTGTCTAACAACTGAACGCTGCTCATAAACTATGCTCCTTAACTGTAAGCTGTCGTGAATGTTTCAAATAGTTACACAAATGTATATAAATTGATTTTATCACAACATTTGAGCAATATCAATGTATTTTCAGAACATTTTATTCAGTTTGTCCACAATTCTTACATGCCGGAAGAAATTTTCTGACATTCCAGAATATGCTCTATTCTATTATACGCCGTCAGGCTTCCGCTTTCTGCGCATCCTTGACAAACCCGCAGTTCTCGTCAGCACACACAAGCTTATTTCCTTTCTGAAGCATGATGGAACCACATCTGTCACATTTTTGCGCCACCGGCTTCTGCCATACCATAAAATCACAGTCAGGATGACCGATGCATCCATAGTACTTCCGGCCTTTCTTTGTCTTCTTCAACACGATATCCTTACCGCATTTAGGACACTCTACGCCTATCTTCTCAAAGTAAGGCTTCGTGTTACGGCACTCCGGAAATCCCGGACAAGCCAGAAATCTGCCGTGGGGACCATACTTGATCACCATCTGCCTGCCACAGAGGTCGCAGAACTCATCTGACAGCTCATCCGCAATCTCCACCTCGTCCAACTCTTTCTCTGCTTTCTCTACTGCGCCGGCCAGATCCGGATAGAAATTAGACACTACCGTCTTCCATTTCACATTTCCCTCTTCCACGCCATCGAGAAGCGCTTCCATAGTAGCCGTAAAGTTTACATCCACGATAGACGGAAATGCTTCTTTCATCATATTGTTCACCACTTCGCCAAGCTCCGTCACATAGAGATTCCTGTTCTCCTTAACGATATATCTTCTGGCCAGGATCGTGGTGATCGTCGGCGCATAGGTACTGGGACGTCCTATGCCAAGCTCCTCCATCGCCCGTACTAAGGAAGCCTCCGTATAATGCGGCGATGGCTGTGTAAAGTGCTGCTTTTCCTCCAGACCAAGCAGCGACAGCTTTGTATCACATGTTATCCCTTTCATCAGGGTATTGTTTTCTTCTTTTTCATCGTCGTCGGTGTAAACGCTCATGAATCCGTCGAACTTCACTTTAGATGCCGCCACTGTAAAACGCTGTCCTGCCGCATCGATTTTTACCGAAGTCGTCTCATAGACTGCCGCCGCCATACGGCTGGCCACAAATCGTTTCCAGATCAGCTGATAGAGCCTGAACTGGTCTCTGGACAGGGACTCCTTGAGTTCTACCGGCGTTCTACCGATATCGGTGGGCCGGATCGCTTCATGCGCATCCTGGATCTTCTGTTTACTGCCCCGCTCCTGCTCCGTACCTGCCGCATAGTCCGCACCATATTTCTCCGTCACGTATTCTTTGGCCGCTTTCTCTGCTTCCTCGGACACTCTTGTGGAGTCCGTACGCAGATAAGTGATGATACCTACAGTGCCATTTCCCTTGATATCAACACCCTCATAGAGCTGCTGCGCCAGGCGCATAGTCTTCTGGGTAGAAAAATTCAGGACTTTGCTTGCCTCCTGCTGCAGTGTGGAAGTCGTAAACGGCAGCGGCGCTTTCTTGATTCTGTCCGCTGTCTTGACAGAAGATACCTCGTACTGCGCCTGATCCAATATCTGTTTGATCTCTTCCAGCTCCTGTGCGGAAGCGATCGTCTTCTTCTCATTCACTGTGCCATAATATCTGGCATGCAGCGGCTTCTTCTCTCCCTCCACTGCAAAGGAAGCCTCCAGAGTCCAATACTCTTCCGGAATAAAAGCATTGATCTCCTCTTCCCTGTCACAGATAATGCGGAGTGCCACGGACTGCACCCGGCCTGCGCTTAAACCTCTCTTAACCTTTGCCCACAACACCGGTGATATCTTATATCCCACCATACGATCCAGGCACCTGCGCGCCTGCTGGGCGTCCACCAGATCCATGTTAATTTCTCTGGCATGTTTCAGAGACTCTTTGACTGCCGTCTTAGTAATCTCATTGAAAGTAATACGGTATACTTTCTTGTTCTCCAATTTGAGCGCCGCGAGCAGGTGCCATGAAATAGCCTCCCCCTCACGGTCAGGGTCCGTTGCCAGATATACTTTCTCGGCTTTCTTCACTTCCTTACGAAGATTTGCCAGAATATCCCCTTTACCCCTGATTGTAATGTAGTTGGGTTCAAAATCATGATCAATGTCAATGCCCAGCACACTGCGAGGCAGATCCCTCACATGTCCGTTACTGGCAGCGACCTCATAATTGGCACCCAAAAATTTCTTGATAGTCTTCACCTTAGCAGGTGACTCCACGATCACTAAATATTTTGCCATAGCATATTCCCCTGTTTCTTCATTCGGTCTTTCAACGTGAATCACTATACACTAAATTTAGTATGCTGACAAGAGGTAAAAAATTAAAAATATGTGAAAAAAGGAACCTCTGGCAATAAAATGTCAGAAGTTCCTTCCTATTATAATGATCATTCCAGCAGGAACAGCCGCGCACGGTTCAGCGATACAGAACCAATTCCCTCGGCCTCATATACCCTGTTGTTCCTTGTAAAATTAGACTTCACCGAAATATAGATGCTTGCATTGTTCATACCATCATGGGACTTCAACGTCAATACCGGCGCATGAATCCGGTATACCTTACCCGCTATGATATCCTCATTGCCTGCCGGCACTAACCGATTATTCGTTACCGTCCAGATCTCTGACGTAAACTCTGTCGCCTGCACGCTTTCGCCATCCACGCTCAATGTCTGATCTCCATCCGGATTCTGATAATAGAACCTGATCTCGGTAACTTTATCCAAACCGATATTGCTGTCCGCAAACTTGAAAAATACCTCAACCGTATTATCCAAAATACCCTCCGGAGAAGTCAACTCCTTATCGAAAGGTACGGAAATACTCTTCATCTTCGCAGAATCCTGCGCAAACCCGGCTACAATTGAGACGTCGGCCTTATGAACACCGGCGCTGTACGCCAGCATCAGCGCGTTGACAAAGAATTTGCATTCATCGGCGCCCTCTTGCAGATCCGGCACTTCCCCGGCATCCTTATCGTAAGTATACGTATATTCCGACTGTCCCAGATAAACTACATTGCCCTTACTGTAACAGTAATAATTGTTTCGCGCATCTTTGGGCGAAATACCATAAGCCGTCTGCTCCGAATCTCCGCCAAGGGTATACCATGCGGTCACATAGGCCTCGTCGCCATCCGTCTTCAACGTATCACAGTCAAGCAGATAATCGGACGCCCGGATCAGCCCCTCCGCTCCGAATCTGAACGATTTATTGTCCAGGCGATACGGATAGTAATCGATGATTCCCTCGTTGATCTGTTCGGACTGCAAATATGTCTGCGCCTCAAACATATCAGGTTTCAGACCCGCGTAGCGATAGTAACCGCTGGCGCCGCCTGCACCAAGACTGACATAGGTTCTGCTGTCCTCCATCTGGCCGAGCAGACTGCCGCTTAAGCCCATACGGTTACCAGCTGCATTCTGTCCGCACACAAGGAGACTCCTGCCCTCACCCACATATCGTTCTATCGCTTCTCTCACGCTGTCAACCGCCCCGGCATTGTCCAGGGTCAGCACTACAATATCCCACTGATTCAGATAACCGCTGTCCGTCGCAAGCGCCGCCGCCAGATCCGCCGGTGTAACAGACTCAATGTCCAGAGAAATATTGGCTATCCCTTTCGTGCCGCGGAGATATTCTGCCAGTATGGAATCCTCTTTCCTGTCATACATCTCCTGCAAGTCTATCCTTACATCACCTTTGGCCTGCGTAATCTGAAGCACATCCACTGTTTCCACATATGTGCCGGACAATTCAAAATATCCCTGCACGCTGTCGCGCCGATACTGATTGCCCTCATCTGCGATCTCCAGTTTCCATGGCAGAATACCCGGTCCCATACCACTGATCACAATGTCAATTGCATTGCCCTCATTGATATATTCACCCAACTCTTCCGTCGGCTCAAACATACCGTCATAATTCAAGTCAAAATACAAATGCGTAACCGTGGCGTTAGGATATTCTCCACCTCTGTTATTCTTAATCTCATACGCGATCCTGCCGTGGTACTCGTTATTCTCATCCAGACTCAGAGTCTGTACCGCATAAGGCTCTTCATCTCCCTCTCTTTGCAGTTCCACTCTCGGTTTCCCGATCTTAACCTGCGTCATGAACAATGCGTTAGACATCGCATCGGAAACCGTAAAGATACGCTCCTCATAGCGTTCATCCGAAACGGCACTCCTCAGGAAATGATACATGACGGAATCCTCATGGATATATTTGGTATTGATATCATCTCCGGAAGCGTCCTGCGCCGTACCGTCCTTAAAACAGTTATTTTCTACCAGCACCGGATAACCCGCCGCCATATATTCCAGCAGATCCATCATCTTCTGCGCCGTGATATCATTGCCGTCATAAGAACCGACACCGGACTCATCACCCACATGATATACCATACCATCCAGATCTTTGTTGTTGTATACCGTACTCCGCTCCCGGTCATTGCCCCGGTTGAGCCGCTGTCCGTCGAGACCGATAAAGATCAGGTCATATGTGCTGTTAATATCCTCCCATTCCCCGTTAAACTGCGCTACGGACTTCACGCTCGTATTAACCTCAAACGACTTCTTGCTATACAGAATCTGCTTCGCCGTCTTCATCGACTCCGTTGCCCAGCAAAGCTTTGTGTAGCCTTTGTCATCCACCACTCTGTGCAGATCCGACTTGGTATTTGCACTTGGCTGCAGCTCCAGAATATTAAGATCCTCAAACTCACCTATGATACCCACAGAGTAATTGATGATATACTGAATCGCTTTCGCCTTGCTGACCGATTCGGAAATCTGATCGTCCTCCGACAGCGTTGTATTTTCTGCCTTGATCGCTGCAACTACCTCAGCAAATCCACGCTTCGTATCATCCTTGCTAAAAGGCTCATGGAAATCCTCGCTGACAAGAGGCAGCTCACCGTTGACAACATAGACATTTTGGTTTACATAATTATAGCTATTGTCATTCTTATCCGGGAATTCCTCATCTTTATCAGAAGATTCATCAACATTCTTAAAATACATCTTCATGTTGTCCATCAGCTTATCTTTGCGGTTCATTTCATCATAAAAAGTGGCTAAATCCCGCTTTAATAATGCTCTTCCCAAATACTGATAGTTTGTATCTTCATAATTCTTGGACGTCGTAACATCATAATCCACGATCACTGGCATCAGATCTTCCGTCGCACGCGCCAGGATTGCCTTGACAACGCCCTCCTGCATATCCACCAGATCATGCTCTGACTGTTGAATATATTCTACCAGCAAAGACTGTCCCAGTATGGAGTTTAATCCGCTCTCCAGATAGACCATATCCGCCGTCATGATCATATCCGGCGTTACCTCTTCAGCCCGCGCAGTCTCTACTTCAATGGTAAAGGATTGACGCTCATTATCGCCGCCGGAAAGAGAACTGAATACATATTTCCTCAGCCAATCATTGCCGCTTGTGCATCTCACATATACGGGTGCATTAAACACTTCCAGTATCGTATCGCTCTTATTTGATGCCGTCAGCTTATAATCACCTTTGCCGGCTCCCACATAAAGGAATGCTGCATCCGCCGTCACCGCATCGCCTACGCTAAATGCGCTGATCGCGGCAAGTTCCTCCTCATCGATCTCAGGCTCTGCCACATCGTATGCATCATAAGGCCGTACGACGCCATCTTCATCTTTGATCATCCGCGTATCCTGTACCGTATAGAACGGTCCAACCTCAACAGACGGATCTTCCACATGCCTGAATTCCACCACATAGTACTGTATGTCAGAACCGTTGGAGCTGCCGCCTCCCGTACTGCCGTCGGCATTGCTGCCATTATTGTCATCAACGTTCCCGGCGCCAGAATCAGGTGTCCCATTACCACCGGGAACAGGATCAGGATTTATATTGCCGTCAGAATCATTCTGCTCATCATCGGATTGATCAGGATCATTGGAACCGCCGCCTGTGCCTCCCGGGCTATCGCCCGATCCGTCTTCCTCACCATCGCCGCCCGTATTTCCCGGGTTATCACCCGGATTATTACCATCCGGATTTTCGCCGCTGCCATCTGGATTACCGTCGCCGGTATTATCACCGTCATTTCCGGATCCGGCGTCGGTACCGTCACTTCCATCTTCCACCAGCCTGTACCACCGTCCGGTTATTGCCGCATTACGGGCAGTATCCATCGCCGCAGCTTCATCGACTTTTATTCCATCGTCCCTATGATCACCTGTGTCATCCCCGCTGTCACCACCGGAATTGCCACCTGCGCCATCGTTTCCTGTATTGCTGTCTTCACTGTCTCCGCCTGTATGATCACCACCAGAATTATCATCTGAACCGCCGGGGTTACCGTCTGTGCCGTCATTGCCGGTATTGTCTCCCGTGCCATCACCGTCCGGATTACCATCGCTGCCTGTGTTGTCATCTCCACCGGGATTCCCGCCTGTGCCATCATCGCCGGTATTACCATCCGTGTTTCCGTCTCCGGTGTTATCGCCCGTGCCATCGCCGCCGGTATTACCATCTGTGTTTCCGTCTCCGGTGTTATCGCCCGTGCCATCGCCGCCGGTATTATCTCCTGTGCCGTCGCCGCCAGTGTTATCCGTACCATCGTCCGGATCATCCTGATCCTTATCGTCATCCGTATTATCTTCCTGATCGTCTTCCTTATTGCCCTGATCCTTATCATAGTAGTCGACATTCTTATGAAGCAATACTTCTCCGACAGTTCCCACATAAACATACCGGCCGCTGTCATCCAGATAATATAATCCGGTTGACTCCGAATAATCCCCGTGATACTCCCGCGGATTCTGGGCCACGTACAGATTTTCCTGACCGTCCAGGCTGTCCACTGAGGCAAATGTAATATGCCATGCCCCTGTTCCCGGATTATACTCATAAATACCCTGACCGGCAGACGCGCCTCCTCCCACATTACCTATGGCCGCAAAATCATAACCTTTACTGTCATCGCCCGCCTGCTTTTTCTTATAGGTTCCCTTAAAAATACCCTCCGCCATCTTACCCAGATCGGCGCCGGCAACATTGCCAGGATCCACTTCCTGATCCTCAAAGACTAATTTCCATCCCTCAGACTCGGATATGCTCTTATGAACACCACCGTAAGCCTCCTCATATTTCACACCGGGAAATGTATCGAGGGAAGACTGTGCCAGTACCCTGTTAAACAACTCTGTCCTGCTCTGTTTAAACCGGAACACAGGGTTCTCAAATGCCGCCATAAGATCACTGGTAAGCGACGTCTGTCCGCCTGCCAGATAACCGATAGTGCCTGTGGAAAAACTATATCTCTTCGTATCTGTGATATTGCCCGCATCATCTTCCACATTCACGTCATAATAGGCTCTGGACGGAACAATATCCAATATTTTATAGGGGTCTTTCTCGTCATGTTTCTTGACGATCTGACCGATTCCCGTAAAAGATTCCTTTGCGATAGCAGTCATGGGATCTCCGTACTGCATGGCGCCTGATCCGACCAATGCTACTGTCAGAATGACCGCCGCAGACGCATAGATCCGTTTCCAGATTCTCCTTGTCCTGCCGGCACGTCTTATACGCTTTGCGCTGTCGATGCTCACAATCGAACTACCCGCAGAATTCACAGCCGCTTTCCTGTCTCCATGACAGCTTCTCTGTGCACCGCTTTGCATCCCGCCTGCGCCTGCCACAGCTTTTATCTGTCCAGAGCACTGTTCCCTACGCCGACGGATACCGATCACTGTCGCCAAAACCGCAAAGGCAGAAGCGATAAATATCAAAATGATAGTCGTCTTCCTGTTCGGCTCGACCGGTCTTCGCGTTTTATTCAGTTGGATATCCTGCTTATTCTCGCTTCTTTTCATATTCACCGCCCCAATATCTGTCTGCTGCGTTAATTAATTTTTGTCCATGTGGTGCCTTTTTCCGCACACTGCCATTTACCGTATACTTCACTTGCATTCCATGGATTCTGCAGAGTAACCGTATACATGTTTCCGGTATGCTCATAAACCGCATCAAAATTGATCCATGTCGTTGCGCCCTCTCCATACGTATCATTGGCATTATACAATTTACCGCCGCTGATATTCTGCTTATAAGAATTGGTAAATTTGGGGAAACCTTTTTCTCCCGGTGCCGGAAGCTCCAACATGCTGTCCTGTCCGTTGTATGTGAAGTAAAGGCGTGCTGCCCATACCGGCTCCTCGGTTCTCGTTCCCGGTGCAACCTCTTTCCACATCTTATCAGCTGCAGAATACTCAAATTTGCCATAGCTGTAGACGATCTTCTTATGACCGTTCACAATTTCCTCCACGATCAGCTCTATCGTGTAAACTCCGCTATTGTATACGCATTTTACTTTCGCCTGCTCAATATGATTATCCCAACTGTTCCACTTATTGATCGCTACCAGTTCATACTGTGCGGTCTGTTCTCCCGTTACAGCCTTGAACGGGAATCCGCTTTCTGACGGAGCAGGGAAGTAGGTGTTATAAGTACTTCCATTCTTGGTGAATGTCAGATTTGTATTGATCGTCTCTGTCTTATCTGAGGGACCCTCCTGCCGCTCCCACTGGTCCTTCCCTACCTTACAGCTATACTTGCCATGAATGCGGGTTGTAACCTGGTTACCATTGATCTGCTTTGAAGACAATGTAATCGTGTAGCTGTCTGCAGCCCCGCCCACACCGGGTACATACTTGCAATTGACCTGCGCAGTCAGCGTACCATTGTCATTTCCATTGACCGCACGTTTCCTGAATGTATACGTTACACTCTGTTCCGATGAACTCTTCAAGTCAAAGGGAAATGCAGCGTCCGTCGGTACCGGGAAAAATGTCCAGACTTCCTGCCCATTCTCAGCGGGAAGCTCCAGATTCAATCCCATGGTAATCTCCAGATTGATCGCATGGGTAAATAATTCATAATAATGATTCTCATAGTCTCCACGAACATTGGGACTCTTATAAATATAATTCAGCGGATATATATTCGGGTTGTTCGCATAATCAAACCCCGGCACGATATGATACATACCGCTGGCTTTCTGAAGATTGCTGTTATCTCCGGTACGCTTTAACATCTGACTCCCGATCTCCATGGCAATCGCACCACCAGGCACCCTGTTGGCATTGTTGGCTGTGGAATCGTACTGCAGGGTATCCGCGTCAAATCCCCAGATCCTCGTCCATGTTGACGGGTCATTTCCCTCCCCCATGTATAAAGAATATCTGATGTTATTCAGCATTGAATTATGCGCAATATTCGTGACATCCCCTCTTGCCGGCTGTCCCATAACAGTGTCTGCGCCCTGCCCATACTCGTTAAAAAACGCATAACTTTCGTGGTAATCCTTATTATCATTAGGATATGTTACCCCGTTATAGATAAATGTGGTAGTCGGCGGACTGATGGAACCTCCGTACTGGTCACCCGCCTCATATTTGTCACCCGTATATTTACCAGTAACAGGGTCCAGATTGGACAGGTACTCATTCACGATCACCTGCCAGTCGTCTGCATAGAGGGCACCGATCTGCCCGCTGTATTTCTTCTCTCTTGTTTCGATCGATACTGGATCGAGCACCTGGAAGAATATATTGTAGGTACGATTCAGCTCCAGTCCGAACATATCCGGGAAAAATCTCTCGTTTGCACCTTTCGTATGATACATGATCACCTGATCGTTCAATGCATCCGTACTCTCTACTTCTCTGACACGCACACAGAAGACGTATTCAAAATAATCCGTCTTTAAATTGTGACGCATATAGTCAAGCGGGCCCGGATCATCCGCTGTCCCAAACTTAAATCCTGATTTAATCGGAAAATCTCCGCTGTTTCCCTTTGTTACCTTAATCGTTACTCTGCCCTTAACCGGCGGCGACGCAGGCGCGCTCTTAGGTCCGTAATTCTTCCTCTTGGACAGATCGGAGGATGCTTCGATAATAATTTCATCCCCTGCTTTTGCACCGGAATTAATCTTGATCTCTGCCTCTCTCTCCTGCGTTGTCCCCAGAGTCGCAGGACCGGATATGACCGTCCAATCGCACAGATCCCAGTCCTTATTCAGATCGTCCGCCGCACAGCTTATGCTCTCGCAGCGCTGACCGAGCAGATTCCCCACTGCGCCCCCTGTCACGGTAGCCGTACCGCCTGACTGGATCACCGTATCGGCGCAGCTTAAGTTGACGGAATTGACACGCTTGATATTAACCCGCACCTCTTTCGTACTTTTGGCATCCGTAAACGCCGCACGGGTAACCTGCACAAGGAAACTCTGTCGCGTCTCCCCCTGCCCGATAGTCAATGCACCGTCCGATGTGATAGTGGAACCGTTCTTCTCATCTCCTGCCAGCTTCCATTTGACAGACTTATCCGCGTCGTTACCCTCCACCAGAGGCGGCGCGAACGTATAGTGATCTCCGGGTTCCAACGTGACGGAAGCCACTGTGGTGATCGTGAAATCCTCCGCTTTCTTCATAGGCTCCACGTCGATCTTATTGAGCGCGATCCTGTTGCGGACAGTGACGTTATTGGAAGTGGTATACTCTCTGCTGCCATTCTCAAAAGTCATGGAGATCATGACCACTCTGTTTTCTTCAAATTGGGAAATGTCAATATGAATCTCTCTGACATGCTGAGCAAGAATCGCCCGCTTGCTGTCATCAAAAACAGGCGCAGGATGACTGTCGTCGATCACCGTATCGCTGGTGTTAAAATAAATGACCTGATCGTCCTTAACCCAGTCAAACCGATAACTTGGGTTATCATTGTTACCGTCTTTCCTGTTGACTACAATGAGCGTCTTCGTTGCAGGATCACTGCTAAACTCAGAATCTTTTAGAACCGTTTCGGACCCGTTGCCATAGTTGATACTGTCTGTCGTATCGATGATAACATCTGATATCTGATTGAGGGTAAGCTGTGCCTCCTGCTGCAGCATGATATCTGTGTTCGCCGAGGTATAACTTCTGGAGCTCACTGCAATAAAGCCGCAGATCGCCAGCGTCACTACTGACAGAATTGCCACCGCTATGATCAACTCTACTAATGTGAAACCTTTTTGATTTTTCCTCATAGTTCTGTAATCCCCTTCTACGCAGCACTTCAGCCGTTACGGGCTGGGAAGCCGCTCCATCGTGGATTTGCCTGTCAGCTTCTCCAGATGAATCTGATAATTCCTGTTTCCACCGCTCACATAGATATCCGACACACTCGTCTCATTTTTAAAAGAACCTGAACTACGGTCGAAATAGATCTCCCACATGCCCGTATCCAGCGTCGGAAGCGTATTACTGCTCTTCGTCGGCAGGTCGTCGCTGCCAAGTGCTGCCCCTACCGCACATCTCTTTGCTCCTATTTTCTCCGCACCGTTTTCATTATTCATCCATGGATCTGAGACAGACTCCCGGATCTGCAGTTCACTGAACACATCCCCATCACTGCTTCGATAGATCAGCAGCCGCACATTGCCCTGCCCGCGGCTCATTGTCATCACTTTGCACTCGGATATGGCGCCCATGATATCGTTTGCACAGGTTTTGGCGTTAGCGCTGAAGATCAAACTGATCGAAAGAATAGACACAGTAATAACAGCCGCTATGATTGCCACGACTATGATCAATTCCACAAGAGAAAATCCTGTATTGTCTTCTTTCATCCTGCGCATCTGACTCTATCCTTCCCCATTACTTCTTGATCCAGTTCTCATACCGCACAATCTTGGAATAATCAATGTTCAGATTGCCGGATTCATCCACATCGGGCGCCTCGTATCCGCCCAGAATCATGCCGGAGCCATTGTACAAAACATTGGCCGGCACATTCACATCGCCCACCACCTCGGACTTGGCCTGAAGCACATCGTACACGCCCTGACCATCTTTCTTGATCGTAACGTTATTAGCCACGTCAATTTTACCGCTTGCAATGATCAATCCCTGAAAATTACTGCTGACCCTTACATCACCGATAGCAATGACCAGTCTCAGTTTGGAATCTGCCACTTCAAATACATCCCCCTGCATTTTGTCGCTGTCGACAAGCACGGCTTTCAGGCCGCTTCCTGCAGTAAATTCCACTTTACCGCCTTGTCCGTCCAGATAATCCTGCATGCCCACCACGCCATCCGGATCTGAGGCGTCGGTCTCAAGCCTGATCAGATTCTTAAATACCGTATCCTCACTTCCCTGATCTTCCTCCAGAAGATTCTTATTCAGATTCTCATAATTTTGGGAACTGTTCTCTATGATTTCCCTTAATTCATCGGCGTCCTTTTCTCCGATGATCGTTTCCACATTGTCGGACATTTCATGGTATTCATCCGGATTCTGAGGCGGCGTCTCCTCATCATCCCCGCCGCTTCCGCCGCCGGCATTATTATCAATGCCTGACAGAAGCTTCACAAGGTTCTGTCCCTCGGGAGATACCTGAATCCTGTCTCCGTCAGCCGCATCCGTTACGGAAACCATGCTGTTGCCCACGACCGTATAGCCCTGCACATTACCCTTGAGCCTGATGCCGCCGGAAACATACTGATTAAAATAGTTATCCAGGCTGGCCTTATTGCTGTTCACATTATAATACTGTGCAAAATATTTCGCCGCATGCACATCATCCATGACCAGATACAGGTAAACCTGATCCTTTTCCGCCATATATAAGAACCTGATCCCCTTGTTAGCCGCAACGCGGTTCAGGCTTGTAAGCGCATCTGCCGGATTATTCAGATCCGTCTCGCTGAAATCAGTTACCGTAATATTGTCGATGCCGTACGTATTCAGGATCTCCCCGCCCAATTTGGAGGATGGTCTGCTGGCATCCACAATCCGAAAATCATGTAACGGCACACCATTTTCATCGACCGCCTGATATTTTTTCAGATCGCTGATCATCTCCGACCATGTACTGAAAGAAACAGGATTCTGTCCGATATGTGTCTCACCGTCCAGGGTACCCACACATTCCGGCGGCACAAGATACGCGATCTGGTTACTCTTCACGGAAATCGATTCTCCCATCAGTACGTGAGGAAGCCCGCTGTCCGTAGTCTCCTGTCCTAAACTGACATATGCCCGCCCTGCAAGCGCCAGCGTCGTAAGATCGACAAGATTCACCGTGGAATCCTTGCCGTTGATGACAATCGCACTGCTTTTCTGCGCCGGATTGACATTCTTATCCTCCTTGACAGGGTTGCCGTCGCCATCCACTACTTTATTACCGTCACCGTCCACCTTATCAACCTGCTCCACCGCCGTGGCCGTATTTATGTTGCCATATCCGTAATACTGGCCTGCCAGAGATACGTTGCTGCCTCTTCCGGACAGGATCAGATCATTGGCAATATACATCTTGCCTGAAGCATCCATATGACTGCCGTTCAGAGCAAGACCTCTGGCATAAATATTCGTTCTGAAACGCTTGCCATCCGCTGTCACATCCCGGATGATCAGATCGGACCCTTGATGGCTCGTATTGATAAAAGACGGATTATTGCCGACAACAATATCCCCTCCCGAAATGATATAAGACGCATCGCTGATCGTCACATGGCTGTTCTCACCAATCTGAATGCCGCCCTTATCGTGCTCGTCAACCCCTCCGTAGATACTGCCGCTAATCTGCACTGTCGTTGCGTCTTTCGCCTCGATTCCCTCATTACCGATCAACACATAAGGATACAGCCTGTCAATCGTACCCGCCTGCGTAAACCGAAGTTTTGGCACATCGATCGCTATGTCCGTATTAATGATAGACAGATAGTCGTTGCTGTCGTAGAACTCGATGCAGATGTTCTTAAGCACCATGCTCCCCCAACCGTTAGCCGCATTGGCTCCCTTGAATTCAGGGATGGCGTCATTCCATGGCTTATTGACGATATAACCATCCGCATTTGTCTCGTCCCAGAATTCTCTGTCTACGTAATTATATAGTTTGGCCTTGTCATAGCGGTTCGGCGATCCCGCCGGGGTCACTCCAAGCTTTGCCTCCACCGCCTGAATATAGGCCGTTACAAAATAGCTCTCTCTGTTGGCGTCTGTTGCGAGCGCATCCCAGTTGCCCATTACCTCCTGATAAGCCTCATTGATGGAAGTGGACACCACATCTTTCTTTAAGCCCGCCACGATCTGTTCCACCACTGTCTCTGCGGAATAGAAACTATTCTTGACCTTTAAATCATTAATTTTGATGCGGTAATTCAAGTAAGATGCCCACAGGATCGTCGTAGCCAATATACCGATCAACGCCATGGCTATAATAACAATTACGATTGCCGATCCTCTGTTGTCCCGCTTATTATGTTTGCGCATTTGTAATCGTTGCAAGTTTATGCACCTCATCCCTGTCCTCGAAACCGGTTTCCGTAAAATACTGCGCCGCTCCGGTCTTGTAAACCGAAATCTTAACATCATAAATAACATTCGTTACCTTATCGCTTACATTATCTCCGGTAATCCCACATTGTGTTATATTGGCAGGATTAAAGTTGTTGGTAATATTGCCAGCATTGACAGCGGTACCGTCCGCCATATTGGTACCCAGATTGGTTCGAAGAATCAGTTTGCTGTTCGCCGGTGTGATCGTCAGACGCGCCTGGTATGCGCTCTCCTTAGCTCTGAGTTCTGCCTCCGACAACTCCGGTGCGATCACATTAGCCGTCGTATCCACATCCGATTTGATCTGTTTTACCAGCGTAATCTGTCTCAACAATGGATGATCCTCATCAAGCAGCTTGCTCGCATCCTGAATGTCAAACTCAATATAATCGATAACGTGACCCGTCGAATAACGCGGGTAATAGAAGAGATAGAAGTTACCGCTTGAAAACGCACGGCCGATATCTTTTACTTCCGCATTTCCCGAACCATTATAACCATAGCTCGTATAGGCTGTTCCGTCGTATTCGCATTCGTAAGTAAAAGTAATGAGCGCCTTACACTGTTCGTTCCCCTCAGCGTCCTGCGAACCGGCATCTGAAAAGACAATGTGCATCGTCCGCTTCTTAAGAATACTTTCCAGCTTCAGCTCATCCAGCGTTTCCGGAACCTCCCCGCCTGCGCTCAGTATATTACTCTCAATCTGCTTCTTCACATCTTTCAGCACATCGTCGTCAAGTTTTTTATTCTGATGATAACTGCTGTCCGTCGCCTTGCCTGCCTCATCACTGGTTCCGCTCACTTCCGCCACGCTTCCGATCTCAGCGTAGAATTTGCCGTTAAATTCCCTGTCATGCTTACCTGTGGGATTGGCCGGCGTACCCGTATCATCCTTTTTCTTGGACTGATCTCCATAAGCGGAGGCATCCAATGTAACCAGCACATCGTATTCCCCGCCCTGCAGCTTCACATTCTCCATGCCAAAATAATAGATCTCATCACCGTCCACATGAGAGGGCATAGATTTTGTCAGATTTCTCACTCCGCCCTGGATCAGGCTGCTGTTGATGATATAGAATCCATCGCTGGGATAGTGATAAGAACCGCCGCTTGAACCTGCCGGCGGCTCAAACTGTGTAATGACTTCCTCCAGCGTATAAGCTTTCAGTCCCTCCATGATATCCTGCGCCACAGTAGTGGCCCGAAGTGTCTGTCTGGACTTCACATTCAGTTTCGTAGAAGTGACAAACAGATGCAGCAGTGGAATGACAATGATCGCCAGGATCGTCACCGCGATCAACAATTCCACCAGGGAGAACCCGCCATTGGAAATCCTGCAGTACCGTCTATTCAGTTGTCGCTCTCCGGTCTTGCTTCTATTCCTCTTCTTCATCGCTCTCCGCATCCGCATATTCACTCGCCGAATATCCATCTTCCACCGGAATACGTCTGCCCGCTATGGCGTCTTCCGAAATCAATCCCAATGTCTTGTCATATAATTCAATAGAGCCAAAGATATCGTCCGTGCCTAACAGAACAGATGAGAAATTAGGCTGTACATATTCTTTGCCCTCCTGTCCCGGTATACAGTACATATCTACACTGGTGTTTCCTTTGAGCAGTCCGGTCGTTTCATCGTAAGTTACTGTCATCTCGTTGATGCTTATACGATTGTCCTGCGCACAGACATTCTTAACGCTCCTCTTGAGTCCCTCATAAGATACAAGATACTCCAACGTCACATTGCGCTCCATCAGAATGGATGGCATATCCTCATTGCTCACGCCATTGGCATCCACAGACGCCATATTCGTCTCGTCATCGCTGATACCTTCCTGCGCCTCATACTCTTCCACTTCATCGATCTCATAGATCGGATCTATATCTTCTTCTTCGGAATCCGGTAAAATAGCCGGCTCACATGCACTGATGCTGATATTGGAAATAATCATGGGTGAAACCAGTTCCTGTGTAATGGCAAGAAGAAGACTGTCTTCCTCCCTGACATCTACCGGAAATCTCTGATAAACCGCCTCGATCTCCTGATTCATATGCTCTGTATCCGCTACATAGGAATCCTTATTATCCATTTTGGAACTCAAGTCATCGATCCGCTCCTGCAGCTGTGCATTTTCCTGCTTCATGGCTGTCACTTTTTCCATCGTCGGCTGGTACACAAGAAAATAGGAAAAGACTACGGCCAAAACGCCGAGAAGACCTAATAGAAGCAGCACATCCTTTTTAGATACTTTCATGATCTCATCCCCCTACTCTTCCACACTTTCCTGTTCTGCCGCCTGTTCCTGATCTACCGTATCCCCCTGCGCCTCATCCGCCTCGTCCTGGGCCGAATCAGACAGATCCCTGTACAGTGCCGCCACTACAAAATCAACGGATACAGCTCCCGTCTCTTCGTCTATTTCCTCCACGACAGAAGTAACCGTCACTGTGGCAGGCAGAAGACTGTCAAAGGTTCTAAGCTGTTCGATCGCAACCGCCGCTTCCGCCTTAGTGCTTACAGTCATATGAATCTCCACGCCCTCGATCCTGCTCAGGAAAGAAGACACATGGACATCCGCCGGCATCTTGTTCTCCAGCTCTTCCAGAAATTCAACCAACTCCTCATTCCGATTCTCGGTAGTCGCATACATAGTCATTGCAAGATTATAAGAAGTCAGTGTAGCCGTATATTCATTATATATAGGAATGATCTCTTCCAGATCGCTGTTCTGGGCTTTCAGCTCCATATTCTTCTTCTGAACTTCCCAAAGCTGCCACATTGATACGCCTGCCAGTGCGATTCCCGCGATCAGGCCAACCGCCATGACCGTATAGGCAAGCGGGGCATAATTTGTACCGCCCTGACTACCCTTGTCCTTGCCCTTGCCTTTGGACTTCTCGGCGTCTTTCTTAAAGCCAAGAGGCGCCGCCGCCGCACCTGCACAGGCAATATACTCCCCATAGAACTGCGTCCTGAAACTTTTCTCCAAATTCCATCCCTGAATCTGACGCAGCACTTCTACCGGGAGATTGAATTCCTGCCCGAGCCATTCGGCTAATCCTTTGATATTTGCCCCCAGGCCGGTAATATAAACTTTTTCAAGTGAAACATTTGAATTGTGGGAAAGATAATAATCTATAACTCTCGAGATACCGCCCGCCAGCGGTTCAAGCGCCTCGGTAATTTCGGGCGTTTCAATACATTCATTCACAGATAACGCGTCCATCGCCTGCTGTACGGTATCATTGTCTCCCCAGCGTCTCGATTCCATGACCGTGTCGATCACTTCCTCCACACCGTAGGACACATTTCTCGTAAAGGACAACACTCCGTTTTGGATGGCCATCACAAGAGTCGCCCGCTCATCAATCTTGATCACAAGACTCGTGCCCTGCGTATTCTTATCCTTAGCTACCTGAAATACGCTGTTGCCGGCATAGTCGATTGCTGCGATCTCCAGTTTCAATGCGTTGGCAAGATCATAGTATCCGCTCAGAAGCGCCGATGGCGCAGCCATCACGAGCAGTTTGTACTGCTGAGATCCTTTCGTCTCACCCATAATCCCCAAAATATTATATGCCAGCTGGTACTGGCTTAAGTCCACCGGAAAATAGTCTGACGCATTGGCATTGACCACATCCGCAATACGATTTTCCTTAACAAAAGGAATTACCACCTCACGGCTGGCGATCCTCGCCGACGTGATCGTAAACACTACCTGCTTTGCTTTCATCTTGCTCTGAGCAAGAGCTTTCTTCAATTCCTCTATGTATTCAGGCGTCGCTGTCAGCACACCGTCGTTGACAACTCCCTCTGATGTCGGTATTGTGAAATGCCTGTATACCCTGTGCGTTTTAGCTTTATAATCAACTTCGCAGACTCTGGTCAGCGAATAACCGATTTCAATGCTGATTGCTTTCCCGGCCATGACCCATTATCTCCTTTCAAATTCCCCTCTGTATCTATAAATAATAGAAAGACTGCGTGCTTTCTCTGTTTTCTTCCGTTTATTGATCTATATAACAATACTATATACTATGATATTAAATCATGAATCATTTCAAAACTGTCCCAGATACCATGTCAGCAGCTGGTTTCCCCATAACGCCGCGATCAAAACACCCGCAGATAAGTACGGTCCCATTGCAAGCACATGATCCTCTCCGCTTACTCTCATACGGATCAGATGAATGACTGCACCCAGAATACATCCCAACAAAAACGCCATAATAACAAGCTTCCAGCCAAGGAACAGCCCGCAGGCCGCCATCAGCTTCACATCACCGCCGCCGATCGCCCGTCCACCGGTAGCATAATATAGAACTGCCAAAACTGCACTGACGGCCAAGAAGCCGATCAGGTAGGCAAGGATATTATGATAATCCATTGCCGCCCGAATCAGCCCCAGCGCCAGTATAAACAGATTGATTCCAAAAGGAATCTCATAAGTCCTGAAATCAATGACACTCAATACTAAGAGTGCCGATGCGAGCAAACAGCAGAGTAGGGAGTCTGTGTTCACCCCGTGGATCAATACGATCACCACGTATAAGATTCCGTTCACCGCCTCAATCAGAGGATACTGGACGGAGAGCTTCGCTTTACAAAGCCGGCATCTGCCCCGCAGAAACAGATAACTGAACAGTGGAAACATGTCATACCATCTCAGCTGTCCACCGCACGACATACAGTGCGATCTCGTCTTCACGATATCTTCATGCTCCGGAATCCGATAAATACAGACATTCAGAAAACTGCCGATCACGGTTCCAAAGATGAATATGATGATGTAGAGTATGATGTCTGCGAGCATGAGTAAACTTCCTCTGTATAGGCCTGATTGCTATGAATTTGATCTTCCATCCCTCAAAAGTATTGTGTAATTATACTATATCGCACAATACAGGCTGGTCCAAATTCCTTAGGTTTTGCAAATTTCAATAAGTATACAATCAATTATTAGGGTGTTGCATTTATATCAGGACAATTATTGGTAACAACCCACATCTTTTTAGTTGCATCGTATTTCAACTCAATTGTATTGGCCTGAGCTGTATATATTGAAGAAGTAAACTTATAAGTCTTACCTGTATCAACAGATGCTGCATCCGTAAACTTGGTTACCAGGTCAGCGCTGATCGTAATGTCTCCGGAGGGTGTTGCTGATGTAACCGTATAAGTTTCAGAATCTGACAATGTAACATCCGTATCAGATGCCAAAATGCTCATAGCGCTCTCAAACTCAGCAGCAATAGCCGCATCTGCAGATCTTCTGGACTTCTCAACATATTTCAGATACTGTGGTGCAAGCACAACTACCAATACTGCCATGATCGCAATAACGATGATCAACTCAACAAGGGAAAAACCTTTGTTATTCATTTTTTCTTTTCTCATTTCTTCTTTCTCTCCTTTTCCTCTTAATTATTTAATTGTAACCGAGGTATCTCCCGACGCCCCATATCTTAAACATGCACGGCTCCCCTACACCCGGTCATGTTCAATTCGTTATTGTATTATGCTTTACAGGTTATCCAATGCCGCATACATCGTTACCATCGGAGCCATGACCGCACTAATCAGCACGCCTACGATCACCGCAAGCACGATAATGATCATCGGCTCCATCGCCGCCATCAGCGACTGTACCGCCATCTCCACTTCTTCCTCATAGTAATCTGCCAGCTTATTCAGCATCTCCTCGGTGGAACCGGCTTCCTCTCCGATTCGGATCATATGATACACCATCGGCGGAAACAATCCGCAGGTCTGCAGCGGCTGTGACATCGGTACACCGATCACGATCTGTTCTACCGCTTCTTTCAAAGCTTCCTTAAACCAGATATTGCCCATCGTATCCGCCACGATATCCACGGCTTCCACAAGAGGAACACCCGCTGTCAGCAGGGTGCTTAACGTCCTTGCCATCTGGGATGAGGCTGATTTTACAACCAGATTCTTAACTGCCGGAATCTTGAGCGCTATCTTGCCCAACGCATGCTTACCCGAACTGGTCTTCGACCAGGTCTTGAACATAAACACTGCGATTCCCACCACAGGGATAATAATAAACCAATTATTCTTAACAAAATTACTCATTGAGACAACTGCCCTTGTAATTGCCGGCAGTTCCGTGCCCAATTCCTCAAACATATCCGTATATCGCGGAATGACAAACACCAACATAACGATAACAACTGCCACCGCCACGCAGGCAACTACGATCGGGTAGATCATCGCTTTCTTCACAAGCGCCTGCGTCTTAGCCGACTTCTCGAACTGGATCGCCATACGTTCCATAGCTGTCTCCAGACTTCCGGAAGCCTCGCCGGCCCTCGCCATCTGCACTAACAATTCCGGAAACACATTAGGGTGCTGTGCCAGCGAGTCCGCAAAGCTCTCGCCTTTCTCCACCTCTGCCCGAACCGCCTGGAGAGCTTTCTGCATCTTGACATTCTCAGTCTGTTCCGCCAGCATGCTGAGCGTCTGTATGATCGTAACACCCGCTCTTGTTATACTTGCAAACTGTCTGCAAAAGACAGCCAGATCCCTGGGTGTGGGCTTACCGCCAATATCAAAACTGATATCTTTCGTCAGCGCGTTCTGCTCTGTGACTTCCAGAACGATCAACCCCTGATTCTTAAGCTCTCTTACGATCAGCTCTTTGTTATCCGCATCCCTGCTGCCTTTTATCTCTTTACCGCCCTTATCAACTGCGACATAGCCCCACGTTGCCATGGCATAACCTCCGTGTACCCTTGTCTATACCGCTATATACTTCATATGTACTCCGAATGCCGCTGGCGTGATCCGCCGCCGTATTGTTTGTGCTATTGACTATATCGGTATTTTGTTCTTCCTATTATACTCCTTTAAAGTGGCAAATGCAAATACTGTTAAGCATTGGTGCAAAAATATACAAAATTTGTCTATTCTATACAATTTTAGCAAATTAGTTCGTAAACAAACTGCACAAAAATCTTCTTTTCTGTAATTATTTCTCTTGCACAATTCCTACTGCCGGGGTTTGGATCATCTCAAGCGCCATATATGCCGAATCCATTTCCACCTCTAATGGCAGTGCCGCTCTGATTCTGTCTGCCGTAGCTTTCCAGTCCATCATCCCATAATTTCTGTCCCGCATCACCACATCTGCATAAATCTGTTCCCGATCATACGGTGCACCATCCAGAGGACTTCGCAGCATCTTACGGTATCCGCCCGACTCATTCTTCTCGAAACCCAGATGCACTCCCTCGGGAGGCTGGGCAATTTCCAGACTGGCGATTCGTCCAAGATAAATTCCCAGAAGAATGTCTTGGCCTGTCACTTCAAGCCGCAAAGCCGTTAATGGTTTTGTCTTCCTCTCCTGATCGGCATAGGCACGAAATTCCAGTCCCCGCCATCCTTTTACCAAATCCGAGCGCAGCAGGAATCCCGTACTGAGAAATTTACTGTCTTTATTACAATCTCTGCGCTGCCTCATCTCGTCCCGTCTGTCAAAAAGCTGCTCTCTCAACTCCTCTTCTTTTTTGTGCTGGAGTCTGGGACGTATCTCTGTCATACTCAGATAGACCTCTTCTATGACCCTTTGAATCGTCTCGCTGTCACACTGGTAATCCACATCAAAAAGCCTGCCCATGCTCATCGCTCCATCCAACATTGCCGTCAGCCAATTATAATCTATATAGAAGAAACGGATGCTCTCCGGCGGTAGAATATTCCGGTCCGGAACGAGATAGCGGTATGGCACATCATACAGCAGACTCCAACGGGCCAACGGCTGTATGATTTCCGGTGGAATCTCTTCCGCCTGATCATCAGCCGCCGGGAAGAATACCATATGTTCCTGCCTGTCCTGGAGCAGTATATCTACTGCCAGCCTGTGTAAAGATGCCGTAACATCTTCCGTGGCAGCGCCTCTCTCCGGATCTGTCTTCCCATGATCCGCTTTCTCCCTTGATTCTAAAACAGCCTTTTGTACTACGGTGTTGAGCATATATCGGTTATGATTCTTTGCCGCCGCCCTTTTCTTATTTTCCCGAAACTCTACAAGTGCTTTGGAAAAAGCCCCATCCTGCATCGCCAGCATTCTTCCCAACTCATAAGCTGCCGAAATACTTATATCAAACATCCCCATTGCAGGATCATAGATCATACCGCCATCCGAGAACAGGCGATAGGGCTCCACACTTACTTCCACGTTCCATGGACGCAAAGGCCCATGATACCATGACACCGTCCTGCCGCCGTCGCGGAGCATATGATTCACAGGGGCGTACCCTCGCTCCAACAGCCGCTCTACTGTCTCACCGGCACTCTGTGCATCCGCTCTCTTCTGCCATGGAATCCGCAATGTTCCTGCGCTAAGTCCCTCGAACAGTACACTGAAATTATATGTCTCCTGTCGAGAATAGAAGCTCCAACAGGCAAGTACCGGCAGACGGATCAGCTTCTTTCCGGGAATCGTACTTCTATCAAGGATCATTTGTCCCGCCTTTTCCATGGATACCAGATACACCGTATTTTTCAACCCGTTTTTCTTGCTGTCAGAACAGGGCAGGCGGCCTGCCGTCACTACCGACATCCACTCGTCCACTTTCTCCGACTCCGTCGCCTTGTCATCTCTGCTCGTGAAACGGGAATGAACCGCCAACGCCATATCTTCCGCCGTGGGACATACATGATAGAACAGATCCGCCGGAATCTCCAGCTCCATATATTTGTCATCCGGTCCGCGTTGTACTGTGCCAAGCGTCACATTCTCTTCCTCCGAAAACAAGAGAAGCGCCAGCCATGGTGCATTGGGACATTCCGGGATTTTTCTCTCCCAGGGCAGGGTTCTTCGCTTGAGTACAATACATGGCAGCGTCATCTCGAACCTGCCGAAGCTGTCTCTGGGAGGATAGACCGAATATACCTGCGAAACGTCCATCACATCACTGTCTGCCTCACAGGAAAACAGAAATTCTTCTGACTGTACGCCGGATGCGCTGAGCGCTGCATGACCGGACAGTTCCTGACTTACTTCCAGTTTCCATTTCCCTGCATACAGAACCGGCTCTGTCTTTCGTGCAAAATTAACTTTTTTTACCTGCTCCTCATGCCTGCCCATTCCTCAGCTCTCCTGATCCATTCTGTGCTGCCAATCATACACGATACCGTCTCGGCGCCCTGACCCTGCCCGGTCTGACCGCCTCTTTGGCGCTTTTTGTCTCCATGCCTGCTATGTTTTCCATGTCAGGACGTGTCTGTGCCGTTCCCGTACATGCTCCGATCGTTCCGAGTACGGGCTCAGCATATAGCAATTCCTCCAATGCATACATCCATCCGGACACATCAAGCTGCTCTTCTCTAAAGACACCGCACGCCTGCGACATTTGATTCAGAACTGCCTGACGCATTTCACCCATCCTGCCGATGGATTCTTCAATCTGCCGCCATTTCTCTTCCTGCGGATACCGAACCGGTTCTATTACCCCCGGATGCACTCTGTCGTATCCATGTGGCGGCAGCTGCCCGCTGCGGCTCAGGATATCCATATCATATGCGCCATGCCCAGGCAGGATTCCCTCCGGTTCCTTGAATCCACAAGTGATCGCCATGCCGCAGGGCACATCATTGATCGTCATATCCCGATCCTCCGGCGCCGGCTGCGATGATGCCCAGAGCGCTCTCGGAACATTCTGATATAAAGCCTCACAGTGAACCGGAAATTCCTGTTCTTCCTCCCGCCTGTCCGCCACCGGCACGATCCTCGCTGTCAGAATACTCGAAAAGGAGGAAATCTTCATAGGTACAATTCCCAATCCCTCTTTGCCCGCCACTTCCTGTACACCGAATCTGACACTCGTACATACCATCTGCGTCATCACTTCTATCCGCAGATGATCCGAATCCATCAGAGTGCATCCGCCTTTTGTGCCAATTATGCCGTCAGCCGCCCGTATGGTGATCAGACGCTTATCATCCGCCGGAACTGTTCGAAAACTCTCATCACCGTCCTTAACGATATCTTCCACCAACAGTCCCGAATGTATCTCCGCATCTGACTCATGCAGAAAAGCTCCCGTAAAATCATCCCATCCTACGGTTTCCTCCACCGGCTTACCCTGCCCAAATCGTATGGTAAAAGAAATGACCCACCATGATATATGCGCTCTACCCCCAAAAGGAGGCCCCCACAGTTCCAGATCAGCTCCCAGTTCCACCTTGAACGTTGTATAGAAAGGAAAGAAATCCCACCTATAACTGACCCCTGCAAAGACGCCCACCGACACATAATAAAGCAGCGGTTTCCATTTCATGAAAAATTCCGCCCACACACGTATCCATGCCTTAAGTCTCCCCAGCTCATATGTCAGGTTCATCTGACCGCCCATCATAATACCGGCGGGTACCAGGGCAAAATAGAACTCCGCCGACAGATTCAGATGATCCGTTATGTTCCAATTAACGCCAATCCTGTCCGGCTCCGGGTAATGCGGTCTGAAAAACCCCTTACGGTAACCGCCCAGCGTAATCACAAAATCACCCGCATGTTCGCGCTTGCCAAACCAGAAACAAAAAGCAAATCCCCCCTGCAGTTTACACTTGCGGTCAAGCAGATAACTGGCATTCGACACTGCGCCTTCTATGCTGAATATACCATCATCCGGCGCCAGTACCATCTTGATCCCCATCTCAAGATATACGATTGGCTCCTTGGCCCCTACAGGCAGCGTTATTCTCGACCGTCCGAGAAGCGAAAGCCTGAAATACGTCCCAAACTCCACATTTACCAGTGCAAAACTCTCCGCGATGCCAAAAGACGTAAATCTTGCCCCCAAAGAAGCAAAATATTGATTATCCTGCAGAGTGATATCCCGGTTCATGACTGTCAGGACTTCCGCCGGCGTCATAGATGCCCTGAGACTGCCCTGGCCCATCGCCGCAGCCACAAAAGGAAATTTCTCGACGTCCTCCACTTTGTTCGGGATACGGATTGCCCGATTATACCCAAATCCGCCTGCAATTGCCGTCACATAGAAAACAGGCGGGCCTCCCAGATTTGCCTCTAACATTATAAAAGCAAACAGCGATGGCGTACCGCCCTCTAATTCCCCATATGAGCACAGCGCCGTCAGGCCAAGCTTCTGAAAGCGTATCATCACTTCCCCTGTATAGAGCTGCCGCCCGCTTTCTTCCGAAAGATACAATCCACCGCTGATCGTAAGGGGCGGATTAGACATGGTAACTGCAAGTCCTTGCAGTCCATAGTCCACCGATGCGTCCGCCCGGAATGGAATGGACAGATAGAGTCCGATAAATTCCAGCAGTAAGATGGACATTCTGATTCCCGCATCCACATAGACAACAGCACATCCTTCTCCCAAAGCAAAGCCTATTCTGGATAGTCTGAGCGGCCCCATATCCTTGCCAATATCAAGCCATTTAATCTGATCCTCCGCTTCGCCATATCCTGCTGCCTGCCCGTCTTCCAAAGTTATGTAAACCTCATTGCTGTTTTCTCCATTATCGCCCCGGACATAACGCATCTGTATAAGACCGGCATCGCCTATCACGATCCGCTGTTCTTCACCTGCCAGCCTCAACCGTACCACAGCGCCTGCTTTCACATCCCCTCCCGTCTTTAGCTCCGCCTGTACCGTAAAATTTGTAAGCCCGATATAATCGGACGGATCCGTCATACTGCCTAATGCCGGAAGTTCGCGGAAATAGAACTTTCCCTGCAGCTCCAGGCCAAACTGTATGACCATACCCCTGTCCGCTTTCTGCAGCCTGATCTGTAAGCTGCCATAGTGCATTGACCGGACAGTAAATGTAAACGTCATTCTTCTGAAATAATATGACAATGTGACTCCCGTGATCTGCAATCCCAGTTGATCGATCGGTTCAGGAATCATGAACGCCATCGGACTGTCCTCAAAAGCATCTTCAAGCTGCCCAATGGCAAGAATCTCGTCCTCCTGTCTGCTCCACGAAAGCCGAATCGCCGCATCCTGTCCACCATATTGATAGGCCAGAGAAAAGGGAAGACCACCCACCGAGACATCAGCTTTCACACTAGCATGAAATATCAGCCCGCTGCCAGTTCTGTCTCCTGTGATCTTTCTTTCCTCCATATTCCTGTCTCCTAATTCTCCACCACGCCGAGGCGTTCATTAAAATCAATGATATCCATGCGGTCCAAAATTTTCCTGCGATCCGTATTCCATACGCTGACCGACAGCTTTCTCACATTAAAAATAGAAATATCTGCAGGGAACAACTCGCTTAAATCCACATCCAATTCAAATGCATATTCCACAGGCTGTCCTGTGCTCAAAAACAGAAACGCCTGCCTGAGCTTCACGTTGATCGCCAGGTAATTAATTTCCTTTTTTTGTCCGTCTCCCTGGGGCGCCGGCGTCTTTGCATCGCTTGCATCGTTCACATCTTTAACAGAATTTGCTACGTCCTGCGCATTCAGCGTCGGAGAATCGGGATCATATCCTGTCAACAACTTATTGACATCATCCACCATAGCCTTTATCGTCATCCCGCCGCTCGGCTCTTTATCCGTGGGCATGATCAGAAATGTATTGTTGTCTCCATCTTTCCGGTACAAGGCTACCAGATTGGTATTCACCAGTTTAAAAGTAAGCTCTCCCTGCGCATTAAGTGATAATGTTCCCGGCATAGGTTTTCCTCCTTTACATCAAATAATGTAGTTAATAGTTTATTTTTCTATAAATATATCATATAATAACAGGTATAACAATGAATTTTCAGAATATTTCCACATGCGAAAGGAGTTTACATATGAAGATACCTTTGACTCAAACAGAATTGGATATCCTGTGTCAGGTTGACGCGTGCGGCGGCACACTGGCTTTGAACCTGTCCGATCCGCTTCACTGCCAATATTATATGAACAGTCTGGGCGGAGAAGCTCTGCTGCGTTCCAAAGCCCCCAAACTATATCAGACGGTGCAGGCCCGCATGCTCTGCGGCAATGACTGCATAAACACTCTAAAACCGCAGTTTCTCGGTGAATCTGCGCCTTTGCAGCTCGAAGATTATGCCACGATCTCCCACACCAGGATTGATACCTACCAAACGGCGCTAAACCATACAAATCTGTTTGGCGCAGATGGCACATACCATGTCATCAGAAGTACTTTTGAGGCCTCCTACGCCTCCTGTCCGGTTGCCGCCCTCCACATCCGGGTCAAGGTCGTCGACATCCAAATGCAGGAATGCATTCAGGACAACACCTACGTTCTTACACCTGATGCCAACCACATCTTCACCCAGGAGTTTTCCGTTCCGATCGAAGTAAACTGCATGGAACGCGAACGCTCTTACCGCACGATCGTGACCGTGTCTGATCTCGCCCCCACATTGGAGGGCTGTTCCATCCCCACTCCCAAAGTGGTTTCTTCTCTTGCCTATTCTCCCGCAACAAGCGATGATATAGAAGCAGTCACACTTGTCGATCCTCAGCCCATAAACGCCGGATCGCGCTCTCATCATAAAGATGAAATCTGCGTCTCCTATATGAGGGACGGCAATTTAGGTCATCCTGATTATTCTTATAAGGTCAATATGAGTTCATCGGTCACCCAAATGCCTGTGCATCTTAATTTTACCCTGACCGTAGAACTACGCAATGGAGCCTGTTTCCGGCTGGATCAGGAGGGAAGCTACCTCTGCGGCCAAAGAATGCCTGACATTCATCTCTCCCGCTTTGATGATGCCGAGCTGCACCCCGTATCAGAGGGCCGCGCACACCTGTACCAGAACTGGAAAGCTTTCACAGCCGAACATATCAGCGTGGAAAAAACGGACGATCAGAAGCGGGCCACTAAGCTTAAACTTACTTTCCCCAACCACTGGGACAGCAATCTGGAATGGACAAAAGTAAAAAATATATCTACATATGCAGATTTCTACGCCATGCTTTCTTTTAACACCTACAATAAGACCTCCTCCGGCGCCTATGCCGATCAGACAACCTCTGTCTTCGTCCGCTATGAGCAAGATCCAGGCCGCCGATATAACCCCACCCTCCCCGGCGTCAATACCATCCATGTCCCCCGGATGTTCTACCAGTGGGGATGTTTTGGCAAGGATACGGTATTCCGTGGGGCAAAGGGACCCGTCCGGGCCTGTGATGTCAGGCTGCATGATATGCTCATGGCACAGGACGGCAGACTGGTCGAAGTGGAGGATATCTACAGCGGCAATGAAGACACCATTCTTCACATTGTCCATGAAAAAGGAGATATTTTCCTGACACCGGATCACACCCTTTTTGGTGAATGTATGACTCCCCTGGCTGCCGAAAATGTGATCCCTGGATGCCGTCTGCTCCGGATGGATCCCGAGACATTTTCTTTGAATCCTGTAACTGTCAGCCATATAGAGACGCTTCCCTATCATGACAAGGTATATAACTTCAAGTTCAGCCGGCCGCAATACCTGATCGCCAACGATCTTGTGGCTGGTGACTATGCATGGCAGCAGAAAATTCGGCCATCAAACAAGATACTCTCTCAAGTCCCTGCAAATCAGGCATTATGTGATATTTTGTCGGAGCTTAATTCCCTGTCAATCAGCCGTGTCGAATGCAACGATGCGCCGCTCATTTCCTCCGCCGATTTTGTTATGTCAGACCGTCCCGAATGTCTGTCACTCCATTATTTTGCCGTAAAGACGCTGGGACTTTACAATGATCTCTACACAGATGCACAGGCCCAAACGATCGCTGAATACTGCCAGTATATTGGTGACAATGCCAGTATCGGCGGTCTCGCTGTCAAAAATGTACCGGAAGATATCAATGAAGCCGGTCTGGCAACACTGGTCATCTCAAAAGGTTCTCCCTACTATCTGGTACCGGTCATCCCGACCGCTATGGTAAACTGGTATAACAGTGAAGAACTGGCTAACCCACGGAAATGGAATTCCTCGTCCTGTTTCCTGTATCATAGATCCAAGCCTGTAGAGTACTGTTACCACGCAGCGCAAGATATCCTTGCTCCTTTCCACTATCCATTCTGTACCGCAGAAAATCCTGATGGAACGGAATACCTTTCTCCTGCAATACAGCAGTTGATGAAAAAGGTGGAACAGCACGCTGCAAGCCAGAAGACCCCAGACCGGGATACGCTGGCTGCCATGGGCATTGTTCTTCACATGTTTCTGGACAGCCTCCTGCACGAAGGTTTCTATCCCACAGCTGACTGGCGTAACCTCGGCCGCATTGAACAGATCATCGACCCCTCAGGTACAGATATTACCGATCAGCATAAGCCCTACAATCCGGAGGGAGCCCCTTTTCCTTTTGGGGAATACAGCCCAGATACCATTTATCCCACAGGTATTCAGGAAAACGGGGACGCTTCCCAGTGCAGCTATGCGCGCTACTGTTACCGTTTCCCTACCGACACAGGAGAACTTCCTCTGGACGCTTTCTCTTACGGAGGGTATCGGAATTACGCCAATGCCGCACGCTACACATATGGATGCAAACGCGTGCTGCAGTTTCTGACCGCCTGCAGAGGTTTGTCCTATACGCAGGCCGATGAAAACAACTGGAATCTCATTCTGGCTCCAGCTATCGAAAAGACATTGAACCAATATGCCAGCTCACAAAGCTCTCTCCGGAAACTATGGGAAACTGAATTCCCGTCCTATTCCTACCACTATGATGCCGCCGCACTCTTCGAACGCCTTATGGAGGGCGATTCGTCCTGTCAGGATGACGCCGCGCGCTACGCAGAGTTTTTCAGTTTTACCTTATTAACAGACCGTATCCGGAAAGGAAAAGACCCCGTATGAATAAGCCATCCTCTCTGCTGATCCCGATCAGGCTGCGTGCCGCCGTCACAGACAAATCGCCAGGCCACAATATCAACTCGGATTTTTCATATAATTTCACTGGTATGGGGGAGCCCTATGCCGTCATCGAAAAACCGCTTTTCAGCGAAAGACAGCGGCGCGCTCCAGGCATATACCTGCACTGGAGCCTGCCAGCCTGCTTTACTCAGGGATTCCAGACCGAATGCACCGCAGTCAAAAACGACACCGAGATCACTTACCGCCTGGCGCCCAACCGCTGGGCCGTAATACGTCTGTGGCATCCCAGCGCCCCTGCCGATGGAGAAGACCGTCTGTTTGGCCGGACATTTATGCTGGAGAGCGACGTCCTAAGCAAGTTACCCACCGGCGGCCCATCCTGGCCATGGCCCAAGGACACTGCTCAGCCTTACCGTTACCTGGGGCGTTCTTATCCCATGGATGCAGAACCTGCGCCGGCCAGCAATCATCTGCGGCTGACCGCAGTCTCTCCCGTCTCGCCTTTTTTTGCGGCCTACGCCCCTTTTTGCGAGAACGTCTTCTCTTTCTATGATGACCTGTCCGCAGACAATCTGTGCGATGCCAGTCTCTGTTATCTTGTCTGCGGCTGGTATGAGGAACATGGCGAGCCCGAACCGTTTCAAGAGATCCACGACTGGGAAACATTGCGCACACAATTTGGACTTGCCTGCAGCAACGGCGATTTTCCTGAGCGTACTCTGTGCCATGGAATGATAGATCAGATCCAGTGGCATCCGGAAGCCATACCATGTACCAGCCTTTCGTCTGCCGATGGTCCCCGCCAGGCCCCTGCCTGCGATCTCGCCATAGGAAACAATGTTTCCGAAGCCTTGTCCGTCCTGTTATCCGATCAACAGGCCTGTGAAACACAACAGCTCATGAATCTGATGCTGCAGGGCTTCGACCAGGATTTAGACCGCCGCCAGGGCATGATCAAAGCGGAGGAGAACATCCAGAATACGAAGTTTGATCTCTTTCATGTCTCCGGCATTACCGGCATACACAAGCAGCCGTCCAAAGCTGGAAAGGAGACCTCTGTCTCACTGCCGCAAAAATATATTCAAAACCTGACAGCGCTTCGTAAAAAGCAGCGCGCACTGTCCCAGAGTCATGCGGTGCTGCTTCAGAAGCAGCGCAGTATCTATGAAAACTGGTACTTGTCTCTCTATGCTGATGAACCCTATATCGAACTGTATTCTCGTCAAACTGCGCTCGCCATGGAAGATGCACGGCTTAAACTGCATGCCTTTACCAAAGAACTATCCGATTCAGACCACATGAAAACTGCTCTGGAAAACGAACTACAGCAAATAGATCCTGCGGGGAACTATGAGCTCACCGATGAACGTGACGAGCCTTTCTATCTTCCCACTGACCCTGCCCTGCTGCTGTCACAGGACGCTCTGCCGGATGAAATACTGCCCGAAACATCTGCTGACCATCCTCTGCTATGCCGCGTCAGCGGACAGACCGTCTCCGCCCTTACCATTTCCGGAATTGCCCTGTACGACATCACGCTTACCGGCCGTTCCCTGCTGCCCGTTCTGCCCATCTCCTCAAGAGTTCCTGCCATGATCTGTGAAGACATTCTCTCGCTTGCCGCTGAGACAATTCTACTCTCGACCGGCTTTGCCGGTTTCCTCAGCAGACGCATCTTCCAAAACGCAGGCGTCACTCCTACCCAGGATCAGCTTGCACAGCTTTGCTCGCAGATTCAAAAAGCACAAAGCTGCGGTACGCAGACCTGCTCTCTCTTCACCGGATTGCTTCCCATGCCCCCTGCCCTCACCGGCTTTCATCCCCAGGGATACCCTCTGATTCTGGAATGGCAGTGCAGCTACTATCCCGACAATAATATCATGTGCAGCTGCCCGGATCTGAGCCGCTGGACGCTCTCTGACGGTGACTATATCTATACCTGTCCCGCAGAGTACGATTCCATCATCCATCCTGATAATGAATATACCGTCGAGGGCCGCCTGTATATTTCTGATCATGCTCAGACACACACGGAAAAACTTATCGACAGGCTGGTTGCTCCTGATCATCCCATACATGCGGCACTGCTGAAACATATCCGTCAAAAAGTCCGATTTTCCCAATCCCTTGATGGTTTTGGTGACAGTCTGCTCATGCGGCGTCAGGCGCTTGCGCCTGCCCTCTATACAAATGACCCCGAACAACAGAGCTATGTCGATATACTCAAGACTCTGGACAGCTCTGTTCTGAATAACCGTCCGCTTTTTGATCTGCTTTATGCTCCTGCAAGGGCCGGATTTTTCCGTATTACCAAGCTGAGAATCATCGATGCACTGGGGCGCTTTCGGGATATTGACTATCCGGATATCTATGCGCCGGCATGCCTGCGTGATCCACAGACTCCCAATCCGGCCTCTTATCTCATGCTTCCGCCAAGGCTGCTCCAGCCTGCCAGATTGAACGCTTATTTTATTACCGCTGGTGATACGGAGCTGCCAGAATCACTCTGTACGAATATGGATTCTCCTATCTGTGGTTTCATTCTGCCGGATCTTCTAACTTACGGTCTGACAGTATACCGGGGCGACGGAACCCTTGCCGGAAGCCTGAATACCATACGAACCGGATCCAATATCTGTTGGAAAGACCCATCCGGCTTGACCACCTCCGATCATCTCCCTCCAGGACTCGACCCGGAACTGCACGCTTTTCTGACAGGTCTGCATCAGGCCGGCGCATCGGCTCTGGCTGAGCTGATCGAATATATCAACACGCTGCAAACCCACAGTCAATCCGGCAGCCATACGCCCTCAAGAATTGAACTGATCGGTAAGCCCATTGCACTGGCGCGTCTTGGCGTCCGTCTGGAAATGCTGGGTGATGCGGAACCTTACCGACATTATATTGGAGAAGCCGAAAAAGATAAGACGAGTGAAACGAACATTTATGCCGCCCGTTTCCCCCTGCTTATAGGAAATCTCACAAACCCCGCCGACGGCACGATCGGCTTCTTCGAGGATGGAAATTATAACTGTCTGCATATTTATCCGGAAACTCCGGACGATCATCCGAATCATAACAATACATATTTTATCCGCAGCCATCGGACGACTCTTTGCCCCGATCCCAAAACGGATCAAAAAGTCCTGACACTGCTCTTCGACCCCTGGGCGGATATCACCCTGACTACCGGAATCCTGCCGGTTCGAACGATGGCTCTTGCCAAAAGCCTTACGGAACAGATTCTGCAGAATATGAAAACGTCCTACTTCTGCTCCCCTGTCCTGACTGGCCCGCAGATCACGCTGCCAATTCCCCATTCGGATTCCCTTACGTTCTCCTGGGAATGCCTGAGCAAAGACGGCCAAACCGAACGCACTGTTCTGCACTATGAAGATACTACCATGTCAAACCCTGACGAACAGATCCATATAGCCGAGGGATATGTCCATATACAGGCGAAAGATATACAATAGAAAGGCAGTATAGCAAAATGACAATAAATCAATTTCCGAACAATACCTCCCCTGTTCTCTTCCGTATTCAGGAAGAAATTCTGCCGGTAAATCAGTCAACAAGCTCCTTTGACATGCGCCGCCAGTCCCAGCTCCATCTCAGTTTTCTCAACGTCTCCGAAGAAGAACTGGTATTCACCGCCAATTCCAAAAACGCCGACAGCCACAATGACAACAGCAGCAAAGATGACGGCGGCTTTTCCATAAGACTGGATGTCTTTTCCGGCGGCGGCAATAATATGTTCTCCAAAAATGACGCAAAAGGATACGGCGTATTGGAAAGTTCCGAGCTCTTTGAATCCACCAGCTGGGTCACTCATCCTGTCAAAAAGAACTGCCTGTACTGCATCATAAGACTCAGAGACGGCAAAACCGTCTCCATTAAGCCGGGGCTGGGACTTCATTTCCTCTGGAAACGAATCGTCTCCACCGCCTCTGAGGGTTACACTTATATACAGGCGGCCATAGCAGGACTGACAGGCGGCTGTGACGAGCTGATACAATCAGATTATCTGTGTAAAGTACAAGCAGGCATGAGAATCGTTCATTTCTCTGCCTCTCCAAGCTGCGGCGCGCCCGGAGAGGAAATCATGCTTTCCTGGCAGGTTGAAAACGCTTCTCATGGCATACTGCTTCCGGAGGGCCACGACATCTTCGGGGAGATCATGGAACGACGCGGAAAACTTGCCGTCATACTGGATGAAAATATCAGCCGCTACGAATTGAATCTGATCGACCATAATAGCGGTATTTTCCGGCATGTGCATGTGTTTGTGGCCCCGCCGGTAATATCCCTGCTGCGGGCGGATCACTCCACGTCTCTTTCATGGGAGACACATTTTGCTTCCCGCGTTCTTCTCACATGGATCGGTGCGGACCGGCTTCCTATGACAACACAGGAAGTGGAACCCTCCGGATCTCTCACCCTGCCGGATCATGTCACACAGGCCGCTCTGCACTGCGAGGGTTTCTATCCCATAGAACGCATACTGATCCTGCCGCCAATTCCTGAAATACAGAATATGTATGTGGAATATCAGACATACCACCATCACATGTCGATCCGCCTTGTATGGGAAACCAAGGGCCTGAAAGCATTTTCTCTCTACATAGGAGACGGCGAAGCCTATACGATCTCCACGATACCGCAGGGACAATGGACGCAGGTTTACCAGACGCAGCAAAAACTGGATTTTATCGCTCTATGCCAGACAGACGATGGTACGGAATATGAAATACCATTTGGCCGTACATCCACAGATATCCGCCGGACTGCCTGTGAGCACGAATCTATGAAGCGCTATGAATATGGGAAAATTTGTGAAATAACAGCATCCTGTGAAGAAAAAGAATGCCCTGACAACAGAAAAACCTGTGACATGGCTAAATGTCATGAGACAATACAATGCTGTGACAACGAAGCGCCATATAAAACGGCGGCATACTACGTCAGCAGACCGGTTCATAGGAACCGGATCTCCTGTAATACCATGCTATATGCAGAGGTCAGCCCCCGCGGAATCTATACCAGCAGAAACGAGCCCTGTATGATAAAAAACTCTCTGGTACTGCAGCTTCATAATGCTGCCAGTCATGAAGTGACCTTATACAATGAAAATATCGGCAGGACGTATGACTTTGCGCCCCTCGAACAGGCCGTACCGATCGACGGACTGACCATGATCTATTTTACTTTTCCTCTGGGACGGGATGAGGGCTGTCTGACCACCACAGAAGCTTTCGGTGAAGCTCTTCTTTACTGCGCCCATCCTTTTGAGGCCGCCCGCGCAGGCGAAAATAGTATTGTACTCTATCCCGCACAGACTGTTGCATTCTCCATCTATGACATTGCAGAACTGCGGATTCAGGATCTGATGACACAAATGTCCGCCGGCGGCTGTCCCATATGCCGGATCACCCTGTTCTCAGAAGACGGAATCACTGCTCTCAATCCGCTGCCCATCTGTCTCTTCAGGCATCCGCTGCAGATTACTGCCTTTCAGGCCGATCCCCGATATTACCCTGCCGGATTCGGAGACCAGATTCAGTTCAACTATCAGGTATTGGGCGCGGACAGATGCATCTTCTCACCAGGAGATACGCCGCTTACAGAAAGCGCTTCCATGAATGGTGTCCACATCTCTACCCTGTACCGCAAAACCCAATATACCCTGACCGCTTTCTGCGGCGACGAACAGATTTCCCACTCCGTAGAGCTCACCCCTCTGAAAGCCTCTATCAGGAGTTTCAGCGCAAGCGTTACGAACGCCGCCCCTGCACCCCAAAATATCGAGAATGATTCCCGCGAAATAACATTTCGATTCACAGTAGATCATGCCCATCATGCATATCTGAGCAGAATTGGCCGCATCGAAATAGCAAGCGGTGTCGAGCAAACGTTAACCTGCTCTTTCGACTGCTCCGTGAACAGATTTACCCTGTCCGTAGAAAACGAAGACGGGCTGGTTCAGGCAGTATGCGATCTTGATCAGCATGGTCGCTGAAACATACATAAAGCAGAACGCCCAAATATCTTCCCCCAAGGCATCAAAGATCAAAGGATACCCGCATCATCTCCTGGATCGACGTAATGCCCTCAAGCACATACTGGGTGGCGCTCATACGCAGGGTGCTCATGCCCTCCTCTAACGCCTTATCCTTGATTTCTTCCGCCGACGCATTCTTACTGATGATCGACTTAAGAGGCTGCGTTACCTCCATGATCTCATATACACCGATTCTTCCCTTAAACCCTGTGCCGTCACATCTCGGACATCCGCAGGGCTCATAGACCGTAATATCTTCAGACGTATCTTTCATGAGCAGTTCCAAATCATCCGCAGTGGCTTTCTTCGCCCGCTTACACTCCGGACACAGCCTCCGCACGAGACGCTGGGCGATAACACCCACCGTGGAGTCAGCGATCAGATAAGGCTCGATTCCCATATCCGCCAGACGGGTGACCGTACTTGCCGCAGAATTCGTATGCAGAGTCGACACAACCAAATGTCCTGTAATAGCCGCCTGCACGGCGATGGACGCCGTCTCCTCATCTCTGATCTCACCGATCATGATAATATCCGGATCCTGACGCAGGATAGAACGCAGCGCCGATGCAAAAGTCAGGTTGGCTTTCACATTGACCTGCACCTGATTGATACCGTCAATATTTGCCTCCACCGGATCCTCTACCGTGATAATATTCACATCTTCTTTATTCAATTCACTCAAGGCAGTGTACAGCGTGGTTGATTTACCGCTTCCTGTCGGTCCGGTAACCAGCAAAATACCGTGAGGATTTCTCAATATATGGTCGAATTTCTTCAGTTCATTCGGTTTTAATCCAAGCTGGCTCTTCTCCTTGGTGAGGGCATTCTTCGAAGTAAGACGCATAACGATCTTCTCACCGTACACCGTAGGAAGTATGGAAACACGGATGTCATACTCACGCCGGTCTACAATCTGCGTGATACGTCCGTCCTGCGGTTTCCTCTTCTCGGAGATGTCCATACCGCCGATAATCTTGATACGGGCCACCATGGCCGGGAGGAGCCGCACGTTATAAGTTGCTTTCTCATAAAGTGCGCCGTCAATACGATACCTGATACGCACCTGCCGCTCCATGGGCTCAATATGAATATCGGACGCCCTCTGTCTGACCGCCTGCTCTATCATACCCTTGACAAGCTGAACGATGGGTGAGTTATTGACATCCTCACTGTAGATATCCTCCTGCTCCACCATCTGGCTTTCTTTCTCTCTGGTATATTCCTCCAGTGCGGAATTAACTTCCGCCTGTCCATAATATCTGTCGATCGCCAGCATGACGGCTCCTGTCGTCGCCACCACCGGCTCCACCTGCATGTTGGTGATAATATTGATATCGTCCAGGGCGGTCATATCCATGGGATCCGCCATCGCCACACGCAGCATCATAGCATCATGTGAATATTCAAACGGAAGCACCTTATATTTCTTAAGCACACTGACTGGCACAAGTTTCAGAATATCTTCTTCGATCTCCACATTCTGCAGCTCGATCATGTCATAATGCAGCTGATTACTGAGCGCCCTGGCGATATTTTCTTCCGTGGCAAATCCCTCGTCTACCAGAACCTCGCCTAATTTACGTCCGGTGCCTTTCTGTCTGTCAAGTCCCTTCTCCAGATCCTCCGCGGAAATGACTCCGCTGTTTACGAGCACGTCTCCCAGACGCAGTTTCTTCCTGTTGATCTCCATTCTACTATCCCCTTTTTCTTCTGCCTATAACCGCCACAAAGTTATTCCTATTTTAGCACAAAATATCTGTGTGTGCCAAGAGATATTCTGCCGGACAGCCCGTTACTCTCTTGTCTTCACATAATAACTGCCCGTTACCTGTCTGGCATATCCCACGGCACACAGCTGCAGCAGCTCGTGGCACAACTTGGGGATTGAAACATGACACCCATAAGCCGCCCCATACTCCCGCTGTATCTGTTCCATGGACTTAGGCTGATAATCCAATAGCTTCAAAAGCTGTCCGCCCGTACCTCCGATTTCAAAAAGGGCCTGCTGCACATGATCAGCCCTCCCATCATTGTCCGCATCCGGTTTCAATTCCCGCACCAGCTCCTGCGGCGACGTCACAAGCGCCGCTCCCTGCCGGATCAGTTGATTGCATCCCTGGCTCAGAGGGTCTGTCGCTCTGCCCGGCAGCGCATACACCTCCCTGCCCTGTTCTAACGCCATGTCAACGGTAATCAGCGTACCGCTCCTTTCTTTTGCTTCGATCACAAGAACCGCATCACACAGGCCGCTGATGATACGGTTTCTGGGAGGGAAAAGCATTGCCCTCGGCTCGATGTCCGGCGGATACTCCGAACAGATGCCGCCCGCCGCGATCAACTGTTCATACAAAGGTTTATGCTCCGGCGGATAACAGATCTTCACGCCACACCCCAATACGCCAAGGGAATACCCTTTCGCGTCCAGCGCCGCCTGCTGCCCGATACCGTCGATTCCTCTCGCCATGCCGCTGATCACCTGTATCCCCGCCATAGCAAGCGACTTTCCAAACTGCCCTGCCATGTAACGTCCATACTCCGAACAGTTTCTCGTCCCGATCAGCGCTACCGCCTTCTCATCATTTCCGGGCAGCCTGCCGGCATAGTAGAGCGCATACGGCGCATCGGAAACAGCAGCCAGTTTCACGGGATACTCCCGCTCCCCCAACACAACAAACGATATGCCGTCTTGCCCTAACTTCTCATATTCCTCTTTCACATCATAATTCTGGGCTGCCATTTCCAAATGCTTTGCTTTCTGATGGTATTTCTCACTTATTTTACCAACAAGCCGTCTCTTCCTTGCCAGTTCGTAGATCTCTTCTGCCGTCCCCAGTTCCGACAGTTTCTTCATAAGTCTCCTGTTGCCCATTCCCACCGCCTGATACAGCCAGTGTACATATGGCTTGTCTTTACATACTCCATCCTGTCCTGTCATTTTCACTAACTCCATTTCTACGCTACGTTGACAAAGGCGCCGATAGGGACACCCCATATACTCCCATATAATGCCTTTTGCATGTTAGCCGAAGGTCTCCATCTGCCTGTAACAGATTGCCTCCGCCAAATGCTCCTCTCCAATCCTTTCACACCCTGCAAGATCGGCTATCGTGCGCGCCACCTTAAGAATCTTATGATAACCTCTGGCAGACAGCTGCATGGCAGCAAACATCTGCTCCATAAACCTTGTCTCCTTATTCCCCAAACTACAATATTTCTCTACATCCGCCGCTTTCATATCCGCGTTAAACCTCAGGCTGCTGCCTGCAAAACGCTTAGTCTGCACGGTGCGCGCATTCATGACACGGGCTCTGATCTGTGCACTGCTCTCATTTGCCCTATGACTCGTAATATCCCTAAATTCCACCGGCGGCGCTTCCACACAGATATCCATCCGATCCAGAATCGGCCCCGACACGCGGCGCAGATAGCGCCTGACTTCGCAGGCGCTGCACCGGCATCTTCCCATATCCGGATAATATCCGCAGGGACAGGGGTTCATGGCCCCCACCAGCATAAAATCCGCGGGATACACATAAGTGCCGCTGTTTCTGGCAATCTGCACCATCTTATCTTCCAGAGGCTGCCTTAAAATATCCAGTGTCTCCCTCTTAAATTCCGGCAGCTCATCCAGAAAAAGCACACCCGCCTCGTTCGCACCTCGATACGAACAATAGAAACTAAAAGGGTGGGGTAACTTTTACATGACGTTTTACCCCATCCTGTGATTTTTACCCCATTTACCCCGTGTGGCAATTTTCTACCCTCCCCCTTTACCCCTCTGCTTACCCCTTTTACCCCATGCGTTACCCCTCTTACCCCACCCCACGGAAAAGGGGTTCTTTCTATAATAAGGGGGTACTTTTCTGCATCTATGTTATTCCCCATCCCCTATCTGATTTAACATCTTTACCAGTATTTGAGGAAGCGGCACTCCAAGCCTATTTATATTCTTTAATATAGCAAGTCCTTCGTTTGAAATGTAAAACAGAATAACTGTCGTCCGAATTGCATAACTGCTTTCAATGATTGAACCTACAATGTTAGAAACAATCACCAAAATAAATATCGCTGCTTTCTTAAACAAATTTTTTAGCAAAAACACATTGGAACGCTTCTTTTCCCTCGCAATCACAAGAAGCATTTCTGCCATGTAATTCATTACCATAAATACAACCAGCGCCGATAGAAATTTATCAAACCCTCCCAATAATTGAATAATATAGTTTGCCATATCCGCCCCATCCTTTCTCATAATAATCTAAATACCATCTGTATGGCTTGTCCCATATCCTGTTTACACACATAAAATAGCCAGAACAAATTATCTGGCAGGGTTTATACCCTGTCCCAATAATCTGCTCTGGCTATTAGTGGCTGTCCTATATGACGCCCTGCTGCTCAGTCAGCAAACACTACTTTATACATTTACCACCATTTTGTAGACTTCTCTTTCCTGCGAAGTTGGCTCTGCGGTCATTTTATCATAATCCACCAGTAAAAAAGTATGGCATTTACCACATTGAATAGAAGATTTTCCCGCAGCATCTTCATACGCTACAATCTTCCCCTTTCTACAGCAAGGGCATTTGATTACCCCTTTGGTTTTTATCCCTTCCATTCATAACACCCCCTCAATTAAATGGCAGTTCTTCGTCAATGCTATCTGGTATATTCATAAAACCATCCGATGCATTGTTCTTTTTAGGATTTAAATACCTATCAATCAAACTTTTTGCCGATTCAGATATTACAAAATCTGACTCATGTAACTTGACAGATTTAAAAAGTTCATCACATTTCCCTTTCAATTTATTACTCTTATCATCAAAGGTTGAGCAGATTAACTCCAAGTCTGGACCATCACTATCATAGTAGTTTTGATTATAATCCTCCCGGCCTATATAACGATACAGTTCATATCCTTTTTCACCAAATTGATTTTCAAGTGGCAAAAGGTAAAGTTCGCCTATGCTGGTTTCTGCGGAAAAAATGTCATCCGTAAGCCCTACTGCTTTTGTTTCATTTGCATACCCATCTGGAGCGTACTTATATCGCTTTGTTCCATCTAGTCCGCCCTCCTCCAATTCCCTGAAAAATTTTCCTACATGATCTTCTTTCTTATTTCCCTGATTGTTCCAATGAATTGTCGCCTCATCAGTCTCCTGTTTCAATTTCTTAAAAAAGGCAATTACATCACTCAAAGATTGGGTAGTAACCTGAAAATCAATATTTAAAAGTTCATCGACATTAACTTGAAAAATCGCCGATATTTTCCAAACAATATCCACAGATAATCTTTTCTTTGAATCTGGATTCACAGTTCTGGAAACATACCCAGCGCTCACGTCTAACAGTTCTTCAAGGTCAGAAATACGCAGACTATTCATCTTTAGCAAATAATCCAGATTACTGCTCAATAACTTGGAATCGTAGTTTGCTTGTGCATTTATAAATCCATTAATGATCCTTTTCTGCTCCTCTAACTTTTGTTCCATTTCCACAATTCCGCTCTCTAGTTTAGGTGTTTCTTCATCATCCAATTCCAAATCCAACTGTAACGAGCTGATTTTTTTTGTCAGTTCCTCAAAATTCCGTTTTGCCAAACCAAAGTCCTTACAAGATTTAATCGGATGAACTTTAATTTCTTCATTCATATTTATTCCTCCGCCTCGTCTAACTGACCATAGAATATCATAGTCTATTTTCGATGTCAATAGTTCAAATATATTTTTCTTGTAGGATTATAGATTTTTTCACTTTATGTATCGACCATTCATTTCAATAGTCCATTTTTTCATACTTGCCAGCGCAGCCCTTCCGGTTTATAATATTCCCAACACATCCCCTCACCGCTGTTTGGAGCCGAAAAAAGCCCCTCTGCGTTTGACATCCGCAGGGGAATCTGTTACAATAAAAGCACAAAGAGAGGTACTGCCGATAGACGGTCAGCCTCGGTTTAGATTACTACAAAAAAGTAACCGCGTTCCTCAGCCAAAGGGCGGTTACTTTTTTGTGCTGTTTATGTAAGCAATCCCCCCTTTCCCGGTTTAATCCGTAGTCAGAGGGGCAGTCCCCTCTGCGTTTGCATCGAAAGACTGACCGCCTACCCGCAATGATATGGAATAAGGGAACCAAACATAAAGTGTTCCTGCCTGGTTCCCTTTTATCGTTTGCGCTTTATGTAATAAATCTGAATGGTCTACTTCTCCAAAAATCCCAAGAACTTCTTCCACTCCATGTAGCCTTTCAAATCCCCATATTGGTACTCGGACTGCATGATATCATTTACAATTTTCACCCAATCCGTCTTTTCCGAAAAGCTCCATGAGCCCGCGCTTCTCTGCTCCGCATTTTT
>ERZ808051.174-NODE-174-length-84716-cov-6.370078_pt1 | contig 84716 bp, 82 predicted proteins | sample MGYA00380199_ERZ808051 | MGnify/ENA primary metagenome ERZ808051 (study PRJEB31490, sample SAMN06133391) | mouse gut metagenome | isolation source: J11 | host: mice | place: China: Chengdu | collected 2015-05 ... | reverse complement strand
TTTCGTGTTTATTGTTAGCAAACTTATTATACACCAAAGTGCTTCATACGGCACTTTTTGTTAAAAACTTGTAAAGTGGTGTAAAAATATATAGTGAATGGCATGACGGGGATTTCATGTAACGGGAGAACAAAGCTATCCTGTTACGATTTGGCAGCAGACAGGTCAGCGATGTCCTGGCGGGGGTGCAGGTATGTGGAAAAGGGAAGAGAAGCCGGAGAAAGGGCCTGGCGGAGACTTTGTGGCAGGCCTGAAAGCAAAAGAGAAAGGGTTTGAGGTGTGGTGCAGGAAGATGATTGTTGCTGCGTATAAAGGAATTCGAAGAGGGCATTGGAAAAAGGTTGTGAAACGGGCATTGCTGGTGCTTGTCATTGTGGTGGGGATATTGATGTCGGGACGGTATCTGTTCTCGGATGAGCTGGAGGTGACCTTCCATCATCTGTATTCTCCAAAGATACTGGGGACGGATAATACCAGGCTGGTGGTGTTGTCGGATCTGCATAACAGAGAGTTCGGGCCGGACAACAGGGAGCTGATCCAGCAGATTGCTTCACTGGAACCGGATCTGATCATTATGGCGGGAGACATGGTCAACGCCTATGAGGATGATCTGGACGTGATCCTGCACCTGTGCGACGAGCTGTTGAAGATTGCGCCTGTCTATTACGGGCCGGGCAATCATGAGAATCATCTTTTCTATGAGAAGGACAGTCCGTTGGAAAGTCTGCTTGCAGAGAAGGGGGTACATGTGCTGGTGAACCGGGCGGAAGAGATGACGATCCACAAGACGCCTTTTTTGATCGGCGGGCTGACCACCGCACCGGAGGGCTATGAGGAGTACGGCGCCGAGTTTATCGAGGAGTATGAGAAGAGCAGCGACTTTAAACTGTTGATCGCTCACTATCCGGGCCTTTATTATGATGCGCTTTCGGATACGGAGATCGATCTTGGCATCTGCGGGCATTATCACGGCGGACTGGTGCGGCTGCCGGTTTTGGAGGGGCTTTATCACGGGGACGTCGGATTCCTGCCAAAATACAGCGGCGGTATGTACAGCCTGCCAAACAGTACGATCTTCGTGTCCAGAGGGATGGAGGATCACAGCGGTTTCCCGCGGATCAACAACCGGCCTGAGCTGGCGGTCATTGATGTCAACGGCAGACAGGAAACGAACGGATGAGCTGTTGCGGCGGAAGGTTACGGTTTTTTGATCACGGTAAAGGAGTGAATGCGATATGATTCTTGTGAGTTTGATAGTACCGGCACTGATGCTTTGTCTGGTATTTTTGTACCTGGTTTTGTTCCGGCAGTTCTATATGATCAAATCGAAGCTGCCTGTCTTCGGATTCCGGGGTGCCATGGGCGGGCTGAACGGGAAGCACAGGAAGCTGGCGGTGTGGGGGATCCTGATCTTTGTGCTTGGCTTTGCGGGACAGATGGCGACACAGCTGTATGCGCCGAGTATGCTGATGGTGTTCAACTATGAGGAGGCGGCCAGAGGCCAGAATCCGAATTCCACCCGGTTCAATGAGTCCGTTATCCTCTCGGACCGGATCCTGGAGAAAGTGGTCAGGCGGGGCGGCCTTGCGCTCAGTGCAGACCAGTTGGCAGATTTTTTGACGATCTCTACACCGCTAGATGCGGAGAAGCTGGATGTCACCCAGGAATCGGCTTTGAAAATTTCAACGGAATACTGGATTCACTGTTCAGAGAAGGTGTCTTTGTACGGAACCACGCCGAAGGCGGTGCTGAATTTCCTGGCGGATGTGTACTGGGAGGATTTCACGAACAATTATGCGGAGAACGACAAGGTGCTGGATCTGTCTTTCGACGGGCTGGAGGGCATGGAATATCTGGACGTGAAAGACTACCTGCAGATGCAGGCCTATAAATTGAAAAACTATCTGCCCGGCTACAGCAGTGAGAGCAGCAGCTTCCGGGCGGAGGGAAGCGAGGAGACCTTCCCGTCTCTCAGTCAGAAGATCGACAATTTCATCGAGATCGAGCTGGAGCGCTACGAAGCGTTCATTTTGGAAAAAGGGCTTTCCAGACACCGGAACACGTACCAGTCCCGGATGCAGTATGCGAACCGGCTTTTGGATACGGATCAGAAAAAGGATATGGCGGCCCATGATGTGCGCATAGAAGCGATCGACATGTACAATGCCTTTATGACCCGTTTCGTGCTGATCCCTACTTACGATACGGATCAGGAATTCTATATGTCCAGAACGAAGGTGGGCGTGGATTATTTTGCGGATGAGGCCAAGGAACTTCTGGAATCGGCCACAAAGCTGTTAGAAGAGATCGAGCACAACAGCTATGCTTCGGGTCAGGTAGTCAGGTCGAGGGCCGGCGACGACGTCTATGCCCAGGCGGACGAAAAGATCGGGGAACTGAACGCGGAACTGCAAAATCTGTCGGCGCAGTGCAGACAGCTGTGCGACGCATATGTGAGAGAGAAACGGGACGGTTATATTCAAGTCTCTTTTGCCACGCCTTCGGTGCCCGGCAATATCATCAAAGCCTTTTTGATCACCATCCTTTATCTGGCGGTATGGATCGGACTGATCGTACTGCAGCCTTATTATGCGGAGTGTACAGAGGCGCAGGCTGCCGGGCGAAAAGCGCAGAAGCTGGCCAGAAAGGAGTACCGGAAGAATAAAAAGGAATTCCGGAAACGGGAGAAGGCCGAGAAGAGAGGAGCGAAAAAGAACGGGGAGGAGGAAACCGGGCTATGAAAGAACTGGATGTTTTCCGTTATCTGAAAAAATACCGTACGGCGATCATCAGTGTGTCGATTCTGGCGGGCGTGGCTTTTTTCATGATCGCGCAGCTTTACATACAGCAGTATACGGCGGTCACGGTGATCGAGTATACCGGATCCCGCGCCGAGGAAGGACTTTCTCCGGACGGAACGGATATCGACACCTCGGAGATCTATGCCACCAATCTGGTGAGTCAGGCCATGAAGGGACTGGGCATCGAGTATACGGAGGCCACCACGGACGATATCCGCATGAACATTCAGGTGGAACCCGTGATCACGGAGGAAGATCTTCTGGTGCAGCAGGCTAAGCTGGACAATGGCGAGGAGGACTATGAGATATGGCCGACCCGCTTCGTGGTCTCTTTTAACTGTGGTGTGGGGAGCGGTAAGGAGTATCCGCGCATGGTCTTAAACCAGATCCTGCAGGAGTATGCGGAATATTATGGAAAAAACCATGTAAACACGTCTCTGGCGGCCAATCCGGTCAGCGACATTACGTCCAAGGGCTATGATTATCTGGAGATGGCGGAGGTCATGGACGAGACGCTGGATAATATCGTAGAGCATCTGACCGATAAGAACGACTGGGATGCCGATTTCCGTTCCAGCAGGACGGGGTGCAGTTTTCAGGACTTATTGGATGAGTTCGAGTTCATCAGGGATGTGGAGGTGCAGGAACTGCTTTCCGAGATTCTGGAAGGACGGATCACCAAAGACCGTGACGTGCTTTTGAACAAATACCGGAACCGCAACAACAATCTGGAAATCTCCAACAATGCCGCTTCTTTTGAGATCGAGAAGATACGCGGGATCATCACTTCCTATGAAAATGCCATGGGAGAGTTCTCTGACGGCACGGAGACGGTCTCCGGGGATGGAACAGAGGGTGAAAACAAAAGCAGTCTCCTGCAGAACAATGTACTGCCGGACGTCTATGACGACTGGAACCGGGACGAGGACGGCAACTGGGATCCCGTGGACCGGACGGCGGAGTATGATCTGCTTCTGATGAAATACATAGAAGACCGCACGCTCTACGAGCACAATCTGATCGACAGAGATTATAACAACTATGTGATCGCTGTATTTACCGGTGCGCCTGCGGTCTCTTCGGAGCAGGCACAGCAGGAGATTCAGGAGAAGATCGGGCGGCTGGCGGATAAGATCAATGACCTGCAGTCGGTCTACTATGAGACAAACGACGAGTACAATGAATATCTGGGCGCACATAATATCGTGATGCTCTCCAGTGTGCGGGTGACGGAACGGTTTCCGATCTTTATCTTCGCGGTGCTGATCGTGGTGATCTTCGGGGTGCTGGGATGCGCCGGAGCGGCACTTTTCGGCCGGATCGAGGATTTCATCGAGTACTATGCTTTTACGAGCAAGGTAGACGGCCTGCCCAACCGGGCGAAGTGCGACCAGTTTATCACGGTGCGGGAGAGCCGGCCGATTCCGGAGAGCTTTGCCTGTATTGTGTTTAAACTTGCCAATCTGCAGACCGAGAATGCCCGTCTGGGCAGGGAGGCCGGCGACCGGATGATCAAAGACTTCGTGAACATACTGACTTCTGTGTTTGCGCCTTCCGACAAGATGTTTGTAGGCAATAACGGAGCCGGCCAGTATCTGATCTTCGCGGAGAATCTGGAGAAAGAGCAGGTAAATGCGGCTCTGTTCCAGATCGGCGTAGTCTTTGCACAGAAGAGTGAAGAGTGCGGTTATAAGATCGAGCTGCAAAACGGCTTTGCCTGTGCGGGTGAGGAGAAATGCTACTATATCCGTGAGCTTCTCTCCATCGCCATGAAGCGGGTGAGCGCCGTGCGCAAAGAAGAGCAGGAAGCGGCCAGGACTGTGGAAGTCTGATGCGGAATCCGGCCTGTGGCAAAAAGGATGTCATGGGCCGGATTCCTGACGGAAAGCGCTGGTCTGTCTGTTGTCCGGGAAAGAGAGACAGGGTTGTAAAACGGGGAGGAATGAGGTTTGGTTGCGATCATTTATATGATACTGGCAACTGCGATGTTCTTTTTGCAGGATACATATTTTCTGATAGGCGGCGTGCAGTTCAGCTTTAAGAATCCCTGTGTGATGGGGATTCTGTTTCTGGCACTGGTCAATTTTATTGTGACGGTGCGGCCGGGACGCACGATCATTCTCGTGCGCCACACGCTGGTGCAGATCCTGCCCTGTGCGATCCCCTTTTTCTTTTCAGCCCTGATCTGGGTCATGTCCGTTGCGGACAGCATTATGATCGCCAACGGCACGGGTATGATCATACCGCAGATCTCGTCGGTGCTGGTGGCGACGGCCACGCTGTACCTGTTCGGCAGCCGCGGGCTCTGGTACTGTCTGGGCTCCATGTGTCTGGCTAATTTTTGCAGAGTGCTGGTGGTGGTCTGGGAAGGCGGTGTGGGCGCCTTTATGGCGGAGTTCTACACGTTGATCGTGACTTTCAGTGTGGAGACCGGGCCCTTGATGGAGGCGCTGGAGATCAACGATCTGACATTTGCTTTCGGGCCTTTTCTGATCTATCTGCTCCTGAAGCGGAAGGAGATTTCCCACTGGCCGCTCTGGATGCTGGCGGCGTCTTTGCTGTTTGTGATCGGGTTAAAAAGGACTGCCATTCTGGCTGTGCTCCTTAGTGTTCTTGTGGTGTGGATCGTACAGCTTTTGCCGGAGAAGGCCGCCAGACAGACGGCGTTTGTCATCGGTCTGGGTATGCTGTTTGTCAGTTTTATGTATATTGTGGGAATCCGGTATGGTCTTTTTCAATATCTGGAAGCCCACTTCGGGATTGATACCAAGGGGCGGGTGGCGATGTTCATGAATCTGGAGCCCTACTACGATATCAGCATAACTTATATGGGGAAAGGCACCGGTTTTGAGCGGTATGTGGACTGGGCCTCGGGTGAACGCTTTAAGATACCGCAGCGCACCCTCATGCCGATCCATAATGATTTCCTGCGGATGTATCTGAATATCGGTTTTGTCGGTTACTGGATCTGGATCTGGAGCTGGCTGATGGTGCGGCTGCGGTACTGGTTTAGACAGGGCGGTAAGAGTGCGGGATGTGTGTTTCTCGGAGTCAGTATCTATTGCTTTACCCTGTTTGCCACGGACAACACGATCTACTATCCGTACACCATGATCGCCTGTGCCCTCGTGCCTATGTCCTGTAATCTGGACACACTGGCGCAGAGAGAGCTGGAGAGACACCGGGCCAGATATGAGGGGAGTGACCGAAAGTGAAAAATAAGGTTAAGAAAATCTGTTTTGCGTCGTCCTCCGGCGGTCATCTGGAGGAGCTTCTGATGCTGCGTCCGTTGATGGAACGCTACGACAGTTTTATTGTCACGGAGAAGACCGCTTATGAGATCGCGGTGCCGGGGATCAGATGTTATTATCTGCAGCAGGTCAACCGCAGGGAGAGAGCCTGTATGCGGCGGCTGATCGTCAATGCGTTCCGCTCTCTTAAAATATTCGTGATCGAGCGGCCGGATGTGGTGATCAGCACCGGTGTTCTGGCGACGATTCCCTTGTGTCTGCTGTGCAGGATATTCGGGAAGAAACTGGTGTATATCGAATCCTTTGCCAATGTCAGGACGCCCAGCCAGACGGGCAGGCTGATGTACCGGTTTGCGCACCGATTCTATGTCCAGTGGCCGGAGATGCAGGAATATTATCCAAAGGCTATATACCGGGGCGGCGTTTACTAAAAGGAAAAGAAAGGCAGGGGTGTGAAGATGATATTTGTGACGGTGGGATCGCAGAAGTTCTCTTTTGACCGTCTGCTTACAAAGGTGGACCAGATGGCAGGAGAGCATATGCTTACCGAAGAGGTCTATATGCAGACCGGCAACAGTACCTTTGAACCGAAGAACTGCCATTATCAGCAGTTCTATGATCGGGATAAATTTGCGGAGATGGTGGAGAAATGCAGCATCCTGATCACGCACGGCGGCGTGGGGATCGTGGTGGATGCGGTGAAGCGGGGCAAGAAGGTGATCGTGGTGCCGCGCAGGGCAGAGCTTGGGGAGCATGTGGACGGACACCAGCAGCAGCTGATGGAGCAGTTTCACGCGCGGAACCTGATCAGCGCCTGCATGAATGTGGACGATCTGCCCTATCTGCTGCGGATGGCAAATACACGAAAATTCGGCGGTTATCAGTCCAATACGGAGCAGTTTGTGGCCTCTGTGGATGAATTTCTGCAGTCGCTGTAACGCAGCGGAAATGGCCGGCAGCAATATCGCCGATGTTTCAGGCGGTGGAAAGTGGTTATGGCATGATGAAAATACTGGTGATCGGCCCCAGTGAAACGCGGGCCAGAGGCGGGATGTCGGCAGTCATCCGGGAGATCCGGGAGAGTGAGCTGCTGAAAGACGAATTTGAGATTGACACGTTTGCTTCTTACATAGACGGCCCGCTGGCTGTCCGGCTTGTGTACACATTCTGGGGCTGCCTGCGTTTCATGCTGTGCAGCCGCAGGTATGATCTGTTTCATCTCCACACCGCGGAGCGGGGCAGCACCTTCCGCAAGTATTTCTATCTGTGGTGGGCAAAAAGGACAGGCAGGAAGGTGATCGTGCATATTCACGGGGCGGAGTATCTGACCTTTTATGACGGGCTGGGATCTCTGGGCAGACGGGTGGTGGACAGATTTCTGCAGCGGGCGGATCTGGTGCTGGCGCTGTCGGAGAGCTGGAAAAGAGAATTGGAGGCGCGCTTTTGCATCGACACGTGCAGGACGCTGTATAACGGGGTAGATACGGCAAAGTTCCGGGCGGCGGTGACGGATGTCTCCACCTGCCGGCATTCTTTCCTGATGCTGGGGAGACTGGGCAGCCGCAAAGGGGTCTACGACCTGATCGATGCGGTGGAGATCGCCTGCCGGAAGAATCCGGAACTGACCGTCTGCATTGCAGGCGACGGCGAAGTGGACAAGGTGCGGGCGCTGGTGGCAGAAAAAGGGCTGGAGCGGCATATCAGTGTGCCCGGCTGGATCGGAGAGACGCAGAAGCTTAAATATTTGAAAAAGGCGGCGGTTTTGGTACTGCCTTCCTATTATGAAGGACTGCCCATGGCTGTGCTGGAGGGCATGGCGGCGGGCAAAGCCATCATCAGTACGACGGTGGGTGCGATTCCGGAAGTGATCGGCGAAGAGAACGGGATTCTGCTGGAGCCGGGCGACGTGGAAGGGCTGGCGGAAGCGATGCTTGCGTGCAGCGGGAATGTGGACGCGCTGCAGAAGATGTCTGCAGAGAACCGGCGGAAGGCGGAAGAGACTTTCGGGGTGCGGCGGATGCATGAGAGGCTGGGAGCGTATTATAAGATGGTGGGGGATGTCTGAGACATTTTCTCAAGTGATTGCTGTTGGATCAATGAAATGGCTAAGGAGAGAAGGGTATGGAGAAAAAGAGTCCGTTGATCAGTGTGATCGTGCCGGTTTATAATGTGGCGCCTTATATAAGGCGGTGTCTTGACTCCATAGCGGCGCAGACCTATCCGGCGCTGGAGATCATTGCAGTGGATGATGCGTCTACGGACGGGAGCGGACAACTCTGCGATGCCTGTGCAGAGTCGGAAGCGAGGCTGCAGGTGGTACACTTTCCGGAAAACAAAGGGCCTTCTGCGGCCAGAAATGAAGGGATCCGCAGGGCTGCCGGTGCGTATCTTTGTTTTGTAGACGCGGACGACCGGGTGGAGCCGGAGCTCCTCAGCACACTTTATGCGAGTCTGCGGGAGGCGGAGGCGGATGTCAGTGCCTGCGGGGCTGACGGTATCAGACTGGCGGGAGGCCCGGCGGGCGTCTTTTCCGGAGAGGAAGCGATCGTGTGCATGGCCAGGGAGATTCCCTTTAATTATGTGCCCTGGGCGAAGCTCTATGCGGCGGCTCCTGTGAAGGCCTGTCTGTTCGATGAGCGGATTTATTACAGTGAGGATATTCTGTTTCTGTATGAACTGTTTCAGCGCGTGGGGCGTGTCAGTTATGTGCCGGATATTCTCTATCACTATAATAACGACCGGGAAGACAGCCAGGTACACAGCGGCGTGAGCGTCAGGAAGCTGACGGCGCTGACGGTTCATGATCATGTCTGCGACCACGCGGGAGAGCGCTTCCCGGAAGCGGCATTGTATTTCCGGCGGCTGTCGCTGGATGTGGATTCCCGCTGGGCCATGCTGACGGTAGAGTCGGACGCGGAGAGACGGCAGATCTTTTCCCTGCTGAAAAGGCTCCAGAGCCATATCAGACGGCATTATGACCGGAAGGCGCTGCAGCTTTTACCGGAGAGAAAAAGCAGGGTGGCAGTGCGCACGCTGTATGCCAGTGTGCCGCTTTTCTGGGGGATGGCCTCCCTTTACAAATATGTTAAACGGTGGTTGAGAAAATAGGAAGGACAGCGCCATCAAAGAAGCAAAAAGTTGTTAAAACAAGGAAAGCAGTGTCAGAACAGGGAAAGCAGTGCTAAAGCAGGGAGAGCAGTGAAAAACGGGGAAAGCAATGCCAGAACAGGAAAAGCAATGCCAAAACCAGCAGGAGAGCCGGGAAACTATGAGACAACATAAACCATTGATCAGCATTATCGTGCCGGTCTACAACGTGAAGCCATATCTGGAGAAGTGCCTGGCTTCCATAGCGGCACAGACTTATCCCAATAAAGAAGTCATTCTTGTAGACGACGCCTCTACGGACGGCGGCGGCCGTCTCTGCGACGAGTGGGCGGCCGCTGTAGAGTGGCTTCAGGTGGTGCATCTGCCGCAGAACAGCGGGATATCAGCCGCCAGAAATGAAGGCGTGCGCAGGGCCCAGGGAGAGTTTATCACCTTCATAGATTCCGATGACTATGTGGAACCCCGGCTGCTGCAAAAGCTCTATGATGCGCTGGCAGAAAGCGGAGCGGAAGTGAGCATCTGCGGCACTGACGGGTTAGGGACAGGGCAGGAGCCTGCCCGCGTCTATCAGAGGACGGAGGCGGTCTGCGCGATGGCCGGGCGAAGCCCTTTTCTGTGGACGGCATGGGGAAAGCTCTATCCGGCGGCGCTTGTAAAAAAGTATCCCTTTGACAGCCGCGCCCTGTGCTGCGAAGATCTGCTTTTTTTCTATCAGATCCTGGGAGAGATCAGCTGCATCAGTTACGTGCCGGACAGGCTGTATCACTATGTATACAGGGCGGGCAGTCTGATCAACAACGGCATTGATGAGAGACGGTGTACGGTCCTTGCGGTGCTGGATCATATCTGTGAGGATGCGCGGCACAACTTACCGGAGACGGCGGACGGCTTTGCACAGCTGGCGCTGGATACGGCCGTGCGTCTGGGGATGCAGGCTGTGGAGGCGGGCAGTGCGCAGAAAGATCTTTTCGGTTATCTGCGGCGGTTTCGCCGGCACTGCAGACGACATTTCAGCCTGAATGCCCTGCGGCTCTGTCCTCACGGTAAGGGGGTGACGGCGCAGCTGCTGTTGTATGGAAACACGGCGGCATTCTGGTGCATGGCCGTTGTTTACAGGCAGTTAAAGAAGTGGAAGCGGAGTGGTGATGCGGATGAACAGAACTGAAAATACAGTCAAAAATGTAACCTTTTCCATGCTCAGCGAGTTCATGCTGGCAGTGCTTAAGTTTGTATCCCGTTACGTGTTCGTGCAGATCCTGGGGAAAGAGTATCTGGGACTGGACGGCCTGTTCACTGATATCCTGGCGGTGTTGTCTCTGGCGGAGCTGGGATTTTCCGTTTCCATCACGTACAGTCTCTACCGCCCGGCGGCCGAGGGGGACCGGGAGCTGATCAAATCGCTGATCCGGCTGTACCGCCGTGTCTATCAGATCGTGGGGGTGACGGTCCTGACGGTGGGAGCCGGTCTTACGCCCTTTCTTGATTTTTTCGTCAAAGAGATGCCCGAGGATATTCCGTATATTCCGCTGATTTATCTGCTGAATGTGCTCAATACCGGCGTGGCTTATTTTTTTACCTATAAATCCACACTGTTGTTTGTATATCAGAAGAAGTATATCGACACCATGATCCGTGCCGGGCTGACGCTGCTTGTCAATGTGGTGCAGATCGTGGTGCTGGTGGTGAGCGGCAATTATCTGTACTATCTCTGTATTCTGGTGGCCGGCACGGTGCTGCAGAATGTGGCCGTGGCGGTGAAGGCGGACAGGCTTTATCCGTATCTGCGGGAAAAGGAGGTACGCCCGCTGCCGGGGGAGATCCTGCAGGATATCCGGCGCAATGTGAGCGCCATGATCCTGAACCGTGTGGGAGCGGCTGCGGTGTTCAGCACGGACAACATTCTGATCTCCAAGTTTGTGGGCATCATCACCACCGGACTGTATTCCAATTATGTGATGATCCGGGGGTTCTTAAATCTGATGGTAAGTGCGCTGTTTAACGCGCTTACCCCTGCGCTGGGTAGTCTGGTTGCCACGGAGACGGAAGAGGCGAAAAGAGAGGCATTCAGGCGGCTGGATTTCTTCGGGGCGTGGCTGTTTGGCTGGCTGAGTATCTGTCTGCTGTGGCTTTTTGATCCTTTTATCACGCTCTGGCTGGGTGAGGATTATCTGCTGCCCCGGCCGGCGGTGATACTGATCGTCGTTAATTTCTATGTGAACAGTATGCGCATTCCGGTGGCAAAGACCAGAAGCGCCATGGGGCTGTTCTGGGACGAACGTTATAAGTCGATCCTGGAAGCGGTTCTCAATCTGGTGGTTTCCGTGCTTCTGGCAAAGCACTTTGGCATTGTGGGAATTCTTGCCGGAACCCTGATCAGTTCGGTGGCGCTGCCTTTCTGGATCGAACCGCGGGGGTTGTACCGGTATGGGTTCAGGCAGCCCTGCAGAATTTATTTTGTACGGTATTTTCTGTATCTGCTGGTGACGGTGGGAGCCGGAGCGCTGACCGGGCTGCTGTGCCGGCTGACCGGAGAGGGCGTTACGGGATTTCTGGGAAAGGGGTTACTCTGTCTGGTGATTCCCAATGCGGTCTATCTGGCGGCTTACGGGAGGACGGAAGCGTTTCGGACGCTGTGGACGCTGGGGAAGGAGATATTGGACCGGCGCGGGAAATAGTGCAGACAGTGGCTTTTCATAACAGAGCGGTGGCATGAAAGTATAAGAAATGGTGTAAAGAAGATGCGGAAAAGGCGCACTTATACCGCATCTTCTTTTTGCGTAAGCTCTAGGATTGGCTTTCTTTCGTGCCTTGTGCAGCACTGTGTTTAGTCATCTTCCAACATCGACTGGAAAATATCTTTTAGAGCCTGAAGATTTTTGTTATCCGGAGATTCTTCCAGCGCTTTATCGAGCCAACCCAATGCAAGTCGGATAAAACCCTGAAACTGTTTGTTTGTCATACCCATAATATTTACCGTCCTTTCACTGTTTGATAAGATTATTATAGCGAATTTACCGTAAAGTGTAAAGGAAGAAACGGAGATTAAGAAATCGGCAGTATAAGCCGATATACCTATCATGGAAGTGTTTGACTTTCAAGGCATGGAAGGCTGTGCGGCCCGCCGGGCGGCAGACGGTTTTTATGTTTGTGGAAATGGCACAGTCTTGAGATGGGCCGGCCGGATGAAAGGGAGTTTGTCCGAACGGCAGGGTAACAATGGTGAGAGGAATGTCATGAAGGACAAGGAGGTTACGATTCATGCAGATCAGAGCGAACGAGAACGAGAATCAGGTGATTCAGGTCAGCAGCAGCGCCCGGGCGAGAGCACAGGAGAGGGCCGGCCGGAATGGACAGGAAGAGCAGAAGAGAAATACCATTTTTATGGGAGATCTGAATGTTAAGAAGGATCCGATCACTCAGCGCAAACAGTATGCGCAGCAGAAGGCGCTCAAGATGGTGGGCGATGCCTGGGACGTTGACCGGAAGATCGACCAGAACATACAGGATATCCGGGATAAGCTGAGGCAGCTGGAGGATGAGTATGTGGAGAATCTGGGGTATATAGCTGAGGGAGATGCCCAGAAGGAGCAGCTGCGTCAGCAGTACAATGTGGCGCCGGATTCCCAGGAGCAGAAGGATCTGGAACTGCTCCAGAAGAAAGCCGATTATATGCGGCATCCGGATGAGGTAACGCTGACGGAGGAAGAGCGGGCGCGGCTTAAGGCGATAAGCGGTCGGCCGCCCGAGACGAAGGAAGAGGTTGAGCTTCTGCAGCGGAAGGCTGATGCGGAGAAATTCGGGCTTGAAGTTGAATGGACGGAGGAAGAGGAAGCGCTGCTGAAAGAGATGGAGGGTGTGCCTTTAACGGAGTATCAGGAACGCTGCCTGAAGATCGACGAATATCAGAAGATCTATGAGAGCAGAAACGACGTGATCAAAGACCAGATCGCCGCTTATAACGGTTCGATTCGTGCCACCAGGCTGGAACGGCTGAAGTTCCGCGAGATGGAGAAGGCGCAGAAGAAAGCCGAGGAGGTGATGGAGGCGGCCGGCAAGGAGATAATCGGTATGCTTATGGAAGAAGCCAGGGATCACGTGGACGAGGAGATGGAAGAGACGAAGGAGGAGGCCGAGGAGAAAGCGGAAGAAGAGGCCAGTCAGGAAGAGAAGATCGAAGAGCGGAAAGAAGACACGGCGGAGCTGGAGCAGCGGATCGACGAAGCGCACAGGGAGAATGAAGCGCGCGAAGAACTGCGCAGGGAGGCCGAGGAGCGGTCGAGAGAGGATGCGGTCCTGCTGGGTGATATCATGGAGGCCGGCATGGGTACGGGCAGTCTTTCCGATGTGAAGTTTGACGTGAAGAATATGCTGCATAAGATGAAGCTGCTGGAAGAAGACCTGAAGGGAAGCATCGTTGACGAGGAGACCTGATCTGTGACAAAAAAAGCATGTTTCGTGACATGAAAAGGAATAAAAAGGATATCCGTGCCGATATACTAACAGAACAGTGCGGCGGCATAAGCGGCACAAAGAAGCACCCGGCCGGGGAGTGAGGCTGTCTCAGGCGGCGGATTCCGGCAGGGCGGTACACGAGGGGAAACATGAATATTGCGGTTTGCGATGACGAAGTAAGAGGGAGAGAAAGGATTCTAACCTTACTTGAGAAGGAGTTTTCTCAGGCACAGACATGTGAATTTGATTCAGGGATGAAATTGATAGAAAGTGTAAAAGAGGGATACCGGCCGGATATCGTGCTGCTTGATATCGCGATGGAAGGGATGGACGGTATGGAGACGGCGAGGCGTCTTAAGGAACTGGCGGATGCGATCCTGATCTTCGTAACGGGTGTGAAGGAGCAGGTCTTTGATGCCTTTGACGTGGGCGCCTTCCATTATCTGATGAAGCCGGTGGACCAGGACAAGATGCTGGATGTCCTGCGGCGGGCCGTGCAGGAAGTGGAGAAGCGGAATGCCGGGCCGCGTTATCTTCTGGTGAAGGCGGAGGGAAGCCACCGCCGGATACCGGTGGAAGATATTCTCTATGTGGAGAACAGCGGACGCAAGGTGATCCTGCATATGAGATCGGAATCTCTGGAATACTATGAGAGGATGAATCATCTGCAGGAAGTGCTGGGTGACGGATTTTACCGCTGCCACAGGGGCTATCTGGTGGCATTGTCCGCCATCAGCGGTTATGACCATGAGAGCATCACCGTAAGCACGGGAGACCGGATCTATCTGGCGAAGCAGAAATACGGTGAGTTTGTGAAGCTGTACTGCAGGTTTTTGAAGGAGTAGTGAATATGACACTGGATGTGGCCGGACTGGTAGAGCATGTGATGAAAGCATGGCTTCTGCTGTATTTGTGTCAGGACAGTATTGCGTTGAGAGAGAAGTATCGTTCCATAGGGAAGATACTTTTTTTCTTACAGACATTTCTTGTCGGATATTGGATTTCGGAGTCGGTCTGGGTCAACAGAATACTTTATGGCAATGAGGAAGGCATGGTGAGGGACAGCAGCTACAGCATCGTGAAGCTGGCGGTCCTGATGTGCTGCAGCTTTCTGGCGATGGATCTTTTCTACCGGGGCAGGAAGCTGGCGAAGCTGTATCTGCTGCTTGTCTTTTATGCGGTGTATGAGATGTCCAGGATGACGCTGCACAGCGTCTGGTCGGTTACGACGCTGAGCCTGCTGGATCATCTGTATGAGCTGATCATGGTGGAGGTGCTCGATCCGGAGCGGTTTGTGACGATCGCCGTGCACCTGCAGAATTACAGCATGTGGTTCTTTGTGGCAGGCTATCTTGCGCTCATGTATGTGATGCTAAAGGCGTACAGGCGGTATCTGACGGCTTCCGGCCCGGTGGACGGCATAGGCAGGCAGGGGCTGTGGTTTCTGATGCTGACACCGGTCATAGCCCTGGCTTTTGATGTATCCTGGCGGATTTCCTTTTTCAGGCAGAAAGGGGCGGAAGTGGAATTTCTGTATGAAGAGCACGGCAGCATGTATGTGGTGGTGCCGGTGATCGCGCTTTTGTGCCTTTCCTGTATTGTCTTCAGCCGGAAGATCTACAGCGATCTGGTGCAGGTGGAGGAACAGAAGAACGGCCTGTTGTTTTACAGACAGCAGCTGACGGATATGACGGAGCATGTCAGGGAACTGGAACAGCTGTATGACGGGATACGCGGAATGCGTCACGACGTCAACAATTATGTGGCGGATATGGAACAGCTGCTGTGCGCCAGTGCAGGGGAGGGGCAGCTGCCGGAGCAGGTGAGGCAGGAAGCTGCGGGCTATCTGCGGCATATGCAGCAGGCGGCGGCCAGACTGTCTCTGCAGTTTGCGACGGGGAATCCGGTAACGGATGTTATTTTAAATCGGAAAGGCCAGATCTGTGAACAGGAGCATATTGCGCTGGAGGGAGAGCTGCTCTATCCTGCCAGTCTGGGCATCGAGGCTTTTGATCTGGGGATTCTGCTCAACAATGCGCTGGATAATGCCATAGAAGCCTGTCGGAAAATACCGGCGGGCGGGGAGAAGCTGATCCGGTTTCGGGGGTATGCGAAGGGGCGGATGTTCTTCGTCGTGGTGGAGAACAGTTATGACGGGCATATTCTTCCGGCAGGGATGGATCGCCTGCAGACGACCAAAGCGGATGCACAAAGCCACGGACTGGGCATGAGCAATATGCGCAGCTGTGTGGAGAAATATTACGGAACGATGCAGTACGAGGCGGGAAGCGGCAGATTCGTGCTGACGATCATGCTGCAGGGGGCAGAGCGTGCATAGATTCCGGAACCGTTTATGACGAGAAAACGTGCGGTTGGTTACAATCCGCTTCATTTTATCGAAAAACGAACGATATATTTACTGTAAGGGGAATGACATTTCTTTATAAAGTGAAGACAGAAGGGAGACGACATATGAGAATTCCAAGAAATTATTCCAGTGCCCTGCTGAGCGGGAGAAGCAGGACCGGCGGCAACTATTCGCTGCTGCAGAGTGCTCTGAGCAAGACCAGCAGAGGCAAGAGGCTGAGCCGGAGTGCACAGCTGCTCAGTGGATTACAGAGGAAGAACAATATTTTCGCCAACGGGACACAGACTTCGGCCGAGGCGCAGAAGTTATATTATAATATGAAATATCATGCAGGACAGGTCTGTGATTATGGCAATAAACTTGCAGATCAGGGGAAAGATTCCCTTTTTGCCAAGGCGAAGGAGAGCGGCAGCAACGCGGAGATCGTGGCAAACATCAAAGGGTTTGTCGGGCAGTATAACAGTATGCTGGAGAATCTGCGGGATTCGGGGACGCGGACGGATTCCAATTATCTGAACCAGCTCAACAGTATTTCCGGTCTGAACAGTTCCGAACTGTCGGCCTGCGGTGTGACCAGAAAGTCCGACGGAACGCTTGTCGTGGATGAGAAGAAGCTGGAGGCTGCGGATCTGGAGACGCTGGAGAAGGCGTGGGGCGGTAAGAGCGGTTTCGCAGGCAGGACAGCCCTGTGGGCGGATTCCGTGGAGACGACCGCGGAGCGCAGCATGGAGGCGCAGGCAAGCACAAGCTACAGTAAGCTGTTCAACAATTACGGGAACAGCGGGAATTATTTTAACTTTTTCGGCTGAAAAAGTGGAAGGCTCATAACCTGACGGCAGGTTATGAGCTGTTTCCTGTTTCAGGGGAAGTGTTTTTTGGTTAAGGCCCGCACGCGCCGTGACGGGCGGGAAGAAGGATGGCTGGCATGGCATTGAATCGGATCAACTGGACACCGAAGGAGCAACTGTTTGATTATCATGTGCTTACATGGAAGACCTCGCATTTACACCCGAAGACGAAGGTCGGCGTGAGCGGCGGGGTGGAGCTGCGTGAGCGGGCAGGCGGTGCGGCTGCATCTACGCCGGAATCTGCGCAGCCGGAAGGCATCGTGCCGGGATATGGCCGGCGCGACAGCAGATACAGAAGCGGCGGTCTGGGGCGCGACGGTATGGCACAGGACGGGGATCGTGTGGCTGTTTCGGCGTACCAGTCGAGGCGTCAGGGTTCGGGGCAGGTGCAGGCGGCGGCCGCTGTCGCGATGCCTTGTGCTGACGCCCAGACACAGGCAGCCATGCAGACGGCAGTTTTACATAACATACAAGACGCGGCGCATACGTTCAGTGCAGGCCGGACGGTGCGGAAGGCCGGCGGCCGGATGAAGGAGATCATCGTCAGACTGCGGGACATGTACCGGAGAAAGCAGGAAAAGGCTGTGCAGCTTATGAAAGGGAATCGTGCCGCGCAGCAGCAGAAGGAGCGGCAGGGCACCCGCAGGGTCAGCCGGGAGGAGGTGCTGGCCATGCAGGGGGAGAATCATTATCTGCTGGACTCTTATGACAAAAACGGGCAATACAGTACGCTTGGCAAAGGGAAGTATTAATGTAATTTTTAGATTCCGTTTATTGTTTTTGGACAGATTCTGCGTTATAGTAGCAGAGGAAACAACATAACGGAGGATAAAGACAGAATGACAGCAAATCCCTTTTTTCCATTAGATGAAATGAGTACGGAATCGGAGCATACCGAGATGATGGTATTTCCGCAGGTGGATCAGTCGATCTATGAGAGGCGGCGACAGATGGTGGACACCGTGGTGGATTATAAAGAAATGCGTATGCGTTACAGCTGCGCCATCAAGGAAGTGCGTACCAAATTTGACGTGCTGAATTCGGAATTCAATGTGCGCTATCGGCGCAATCCGATCACGTCCATCAGTTCCAGACTTAAGAGCAGTTCAAGCATCGTGCGTAAGCTGGACGGCAAGAATTTGAGTTTCTCGGTGGAGAATGTTGAGAATAATCTGTTCGATGTGGCCGGCATACGTGTGGTCTGTTCTTATGTGGATGATATTTATATGCTTGCTGAGGCGCTGGCCAAGCAGGATGATATCACGGTGCTCAAAGAGAAAGATTATATCAAGCATCCGAAGCCCAACGGATACCGCAGTTACCATATGATCGTCAGTGTACCGGTTTTTTTCTCGGACCGGACCAACAATATGGCGGTGGAAGTGCAGATCCGCACGATAGCGATGGACTTCTGGGCGAGTCTGGAGCACCAGCTTAAGTACAAGCAGGAGGTTCCGAATCAGGTGGAGATCGTGCGTCAGCTGAGCGAGTGCGCGGAACAGATCGCTTCCGTGGACCGGCAGATGTGGCGGCTGCGGGAACAGATAGAGAAGTCCGAGGATATTCCGACCGAGGAAGAGATCCTGCTGGAGAAACTGAGCAGGATCGACATAGCGATCAATGAGTAGGAATAAATATTTAGTGTTTTCTGAATCCTGAAAAGCGTTGGTAATACAGCGTTTTTCAGGATTTTTCTTTTTTAGTGGCTACAAATTGGCTACATTTGCAGCGATTTTTGTAGCCAGAGGCTCACGGCATAATGCCGTCAAGCTGTCTGGCTACCTCCACCTGCTTGTTGGGGTACAGGTGGCTGTACGTGTCCATCGTTGTCTGCACCTTTTCATGTCCGAGCCGCTCCGCGATCAGCAGCGGAGAGAAGCCCATCTCCACCAGCAGGCTGGCGTGGCTGTGGCGAATGTCATGCACCCGGATGCGCTTTACCCCCCCCGATGCCTTGCAGCCATACTCCATTTCGTGATACAGAAAGCTCTTAGTGTAGGGAAAGAGCCGGTCGTCCTTTTGCAGCCCGTAGCAATGGGACATATACTCCTGTAAACAGGTGCAGAGTCCATCAGGGATAGGGATGGTGCGGTTGCTCTTAGGCGTTTTCGGCGTGGTGACGATGTCCTCTCTGCCGAGACGCTGATAGCTCTTGCTTACCGTCAGGGTTTTCTTTGAAAAGTCGATGTCCGACGGCGTAAGCGCCAATAGCTCTCCTTCACGGATTCCGGTGAAGTACAAGGTCATAAATACCGCGTAGCTGGCAGGCCGGTCTTTCATGACCTCAATGAATGTCTGAAACTCCTGCCTTGTCCAGAACAGCATCTCATCGGCGTGTTTCTTACCCATGCTCCCTGCCTTGTGGCATGGATTCTCTTTCAGTCCATAGTACTTGACTGCGTAGTTGAAAATTGCTGTGAGCTGGTTGTTGATGCACTTGAGATAGGTTTGGGAGTAGGGCTTGCCGCTTTCATCGCGGTAGCTGGTCAGAGAGTTCTGCCACTGGCGCACATGAGTGGGCTTGATCTCGTTCAGCGGGATTTTCTTGAAGAAGGGCGTTACCTTCAGGTCGATCAGCCATTTCTTGCTGGCAACGGTGGAGGGCTTGAGGCGGTGCTCCATATCCTTGACATACAAAGCGATGAAGTCGCCGAAGGTCATACCGAGGCTGCCTGTGGATTGGCTGATGAAGTCACGTTCCCATTGAAGGGCTTCCTTTTTGGTGGCGAAGCCGCGCTTCTTTTTGTGGATGGTCTTGCCTGTCCAATCCGTTACCCGGATCTGCGACATCCAGCGACCGGTGTCGCCGTCTTTTGTTACTGACATTTTTACCTCCTTCCCTCAAGAATCAGGCTTTGATAGGGTTATTTACTCATTACTCTCGTTTTTACCATATTCCTTTTCCAAAAGCTCCGTCCGTCTTGCAATCAGTTCGTCACGGTCAAGTTCTTCTGGTTCTGTGCATTTGACTGCGTTCGCGGCATAGTATGCAAGCGTCTGCTCCTTCCAGCGCTTATATGCTGCCTGCGTGGAGTTATGGGCGCGAAGCTCGCTGCGCTCATCCTCCCATTGTTCAAGGAACAGGCACATATCTGCGTTGAACTCTGCCGTGCTCTTTCCATCAAAGGAAACCGAGCACTCCCATTGTTTGCTGCGGGGCGAGGATGATTACGAAGAGGAAATCCGTCAGGGCTTAGAGCAGAAGCTCGACGCCATGCTGAACCGGCAGCTCTATTCCAGCTATAAGACTGCCCCTACCGAGGAAGAACGCGAACAGGCGCGGCAGGAATATCTTGACCGGCGCGGCGTTCCGCAAAGCTATCGCTGGACTACTCCTCCTTGGGAGCTGTGACAGGAGCGTGCCACGCTCCTGTTGCTGGAGGACAAGGCAAAGCATTGGCTGACACAGCCCCTCACATCCCCGTCCCCATCGAAAAACCCGCAGATTTTGAGATGGATGGCAGAGAGGATTTTCAAAATTCTCTCTGCCTGTGGGCGGCAGCGTTGAAGCAAATTCGATTGCTGAAAGGCTGGCGGTCACGCCGTGGATTTTGCAAAGTGGGTACTACTTGCAAGCCACGGCAGAGGCTTCCGCAGAAGCCGCATTCCCCGTTCCCCCTCGGAGAGCCCACGATACTTTGCAGCCGCAGGATGAAAGTATCATAGTGGGTTATTACACTTCCGCAGAAGTGCCTCCCCGAAAGCTGCCCCGTCCTGCACAATCTGAAATCAGGAGGTAAACTGCCTATGGCAAGAGGCGACGGTATCCATCGTACCAACGCAAGAAATATGAGGCTGACCGCTGCCAGAATCGGCAACGCGCAGCAGCACAACGAACGGGAAAAGGAATCCTATGTCAATCAGGATATTGTCCCGGAGAGAACGCACCTCAATGTCCATTTCAAGAAACCGACCGCCGGATATGCGGAGATGTTTGAGCAGTTGAAAAAGGACGGGATCATCTCCACCCGTGGATTGAAAGAGGATGCCTTTCTCTACGGCGAGCTGGTCTTTGACGTAAACACCGCCTATTTTCATAATCACGGCGGCTATGACTTCGCAAAACAATTTTACACCGACGCATACAAATCCGCAATAGAAATCGTCGGCGGCGAGCAGTATATCCTTTCGGCGGTCATGCACGCCGACGAGCGCAACCGCGCCATGTCCGACGCGCTGGAGCAGGACGTGTACCACTATCACCTTCATGTGGTCTACATTCCCGTCGTGGAAAAGCAAATCCTGTGGTCGAAACGCTGCAAGGATAAATCGCTGGTGGGTACGGTCAAGGAAACGATACAGCAGGTCAGCATGAGCAAAAAGTGGGATTCCAAGCCCGCGCTGGACGAGCATGGGAAACCGCTGCTGAACGCAAACGGGAAAACTGTGCTCCAAAAATCCTATTCCGTTCTGCAAGATGATTTCTTCGCTGCCATGCGAAAGGCAGGGTATGACGATGTGGAGCGAGGCGAACGCGGCAGCTCCGAGGAACATCTGACGGTGACGCAGTTCAAGGTGCAGCAGGAACAGGCGCGGCTGGCAGAATTCACAGAGCAGAACCGTCAGCAGGAAAAACAGGCAGCAACGCTTGGGAGCAAAATTGAAAAAATCCAGAATCAGCGGGTCGATGTGCGGTCTATCGAAAAAATCGTGGCAACGTCCATTCCCTTCTCATCCAAAGTTGCCGTGGAGCGTGAGGACTTTGACCGACTTTCCACTCTGGCAAAGAAGTACGTTACAGCAGAGAAAAAGGAATCCAAACTGCAAAAGGCGGTGGATGCGGCAAACAAACTGATTGCAAAGCTCAAGGCTGAGATTGACAGTTTGAAACAGGAAATTTCTGATTATAAGTCTGTCCACAGCAAGCTCCGTGCGGCAGAATTGGAGCGTGAAAATACGGAGCTACGCGGGAAAGTCCGCAGCTATGAGGATGTAATTCAGCGTAATAATCTGTGGCGATTCTTCCATCCACTCAGAGAAAAAGCGGTCACGAGGGACGAAGCTCGCTGATTCCTGTGTAGAGCCGGAAAAAACGCATTTTATCGAATGGGAGCGCGTCGGACAGGGCAGACATCGTCCGGCGCGCTCCTGTTTGAAAATCGCCATTTTTCCCAAGTCAAGAGCCGAAGAAAATCCCCGAAAAACACCCCTATTGCGTGACAGAGTCGCAGAAAGGATAAGCCTATGAGAACAGGACCTACCAAGCAGGAAAAGACCACCGAAATCTATTTTGACGAGAAAGACCCCACCATCTTCATCCGCACCCACAACACCGACCTCAAAAACAGGCTGACCGCATACAGCCGCAAACACCCTGCCGTCTGCAAGCTGACGGACGTAGACCCGGACACGGGCTGCAAGGAATTTGAGATTGAAAAGGGACGCTTCTCTTTCCGGCTGACCGCCCCATACAGAGAGGAACGCCGCAGGGCGGCAAGCGAAGCGGCGAAAAACGAATAAAAGGGTTTTAGGGCTTCGTTGATTGTTGCGTTGGCAACCCCACCGCAATGGTAGTGCCCTTCTCCGAGCTTTCCTCCACCCAAACGGAGCCGCCGTGGAGGTCGGCGATCTCCCATACCAGTGAGAGCCCCAGTCCTGCGCCACCGTATTCCCGGCTGCGAGACTTGTCCACCCGAAAGAAGGGCTGGAAGATACTGCGCTGATACACCTCCGGGATGCCGCAGCCGGTGTCGGAGACGCGGAGCAGGAGCTTTTCCAACTCCTGAGTGACAGAAACCCGTACCGAGCCGCCCGGCCGGTTGTACTTGACAGCATTCTCCGTCAGGTTGAAGATCAGCCGGTAGATCAGTGCATCGCTGCCGGTCATAATGCCGTCGCCCTCCGCCGTCAGCGTGACGCCGAGCTTATCTGAGAGCGGCGCAAGATCTGTGAAGATCTCCTCGATCATGGGAGCGAGCTGGATCCGCTCGTTCCGCGCCACCTGCCGCAGATTGCTCATCTCCAGCAGTGTCCTGGTCATCTGTATCAGCCGTTCCGTCTGCTCACGCAAAAGCGTGAGGAACTCCGCCGTCTCCGGTCGCACATCAGGATGCTCCGCGGAAAACAGCTCCAACTGCGCCTGCATTAGTGCCAGTGGCGTGCGCAGCTCGTGGGCGGCGTTGCCGGTGAACTGCCGCTGGGCGGAAAAGGCGTTGTTCAGCCGCTCCAGCATCTGGTTGAACGAGCGGCTCAGCTGCCGGAACTCCGAAATAGCATCTTCATCGATCCTCATATCGGCAAGATTGTTCAGCTGCACCTGCTCCACCTGTGAGGTAAAGCTGCGCAGGGGCTTGAGAGCGCGTCCGCTGACGAAATAGGCGAGGATGCCGCTGAGCAGCGTTACCGCCGCCGTGATGTACCAGTTGGTGGTGCGGAAGCGCCCCTGCACCCCATCGACGACGATGGTCAACTCCTCGTTGGGCGCTATGAGCTGCGGGTCAAAGCTCGCCGCTCCGCCATCATTCAGGATCACCGTGCCGCCGCCCTGTAAGCTGTCCGCAATGGTGTCCATATAGTACACACCGGACGAGCAGAGCAGCAGATTCATGGCCACGCAGGTGACACCGATGAGCAGGACGGACAGCAGCGTGATGCGCCACTGCAGGGAAAGCCGCTTCATTCCTCCTCGCCTCCCATCAGATAGCCCTCGCCGATGCGGTTGCGGATGGGGTCATAGCCCAGCACGGCGCGGAGCTTTTTGCGCAGGGCGGAGATGTGGACGCGAATGGAATTGCTGAAGCTGTCCACGCTATTGTCCCAAACGTGATCCATCAGCTCCTCCTGACTTACTGGCCTTCCTTGATGCACCATCAGGTATTCCAAGATTCCCGTTTCCTTCCGGGTGAGCGTCAGCGTCTGCCCGTTGGCGGTGGCGGTACGGGAGCGGGTGTCAAAGGTCAGACCGCCGCAGCTTAGCAGCACATCCTGCTGGGTGAACTGCCGCAATGTCAGGCTGCGGATGCGGGCCTCCAGCTCCGCCAAGTGGAAGGGCTTCGCCAGATAGTCGTTCGCCCCGGCATCCAGCCCCTGCACCTTGTCCTCCACTTCGCTGCGGGCAGAGAGGATCAGCACCCGCGTCTCCCGGTCGGTCTGCCGCAGGGTGCGCAGCACCGTCATGCCGTCCTTTTTTGGTAGATTCAGATCAAGAAGCACCAGATCGTATCGTTCCACGCCCAGAAGCGCCAGCGCCTTTTCCCCGTCATAGCAGTAGTCCACGCTGTAGGCCAGACGCCGCAGGCTGCGGACGATGGTCTCGCACAGGGCGCGTTCATCTTCAATTACTAAAAGGTGCATGAGAGCCCTCCTTTTTATTTCTTCGTTTTTGTGTTGCTTTCATTATAGCAAAAACAGATAAGGTTTGCGTTAAGTTTTCGTTCTTAACAGAGACTTTAACTCTCCCGCGCTATGATGGGGGCAGAAAATCGGAAAGGGTGATGAAAAATGAGCTGCGGGAAAAAGGCCGCGGCGCAGATCGTGCTGCTGATGGCCGGAGCCGCCATTTTTAACGAATGGCCTTGCTCACAATTTGGATTTCGGGGCTAGATGGGAAAACGCACTCAGCCAAGCCGTAATGAATGCGGTCACGGTCTCAACCAGGTTGTCAGTCCAAATTGTGATGAGCCTCCTTGTCGAAACAGGGCTTTTCGCGGTTTCGGAAAAATCCGACTACCCTAAGTTGACCGTGATCCGTGGTGGGATGCGCTCTGATCGCGGACCGCCCTCGCAACCGCCTCAGCAATGAAATCATTTCCAAAGCCACCCGCCGGATTCTCCTGCCGCCCTTGTACCGCCAATACAAGGGCGGCAATCTCTTTCGGTGTTCCCATAATGACCACGTTCATGCCAGCACCCCCTTTCTTAGCTCGCCGATATCATGGTGGCGCTACGCCGTATCATGGGATTGCTCCAGCAGCTCGTCAACGGTGACGCCGAAATAGTCGGCGACGAGCTTTACGCTGTCGATTCGGGGAGAGCTTTTCTTCCACCTGGCGATAACGCCGTTTCCGATTCCAAGCTCTCGTTCCAGCATCCAAAGACTTATGCCGCGCTCCCGGCAGAGGTCTTTTATTTTTTCTACCATTACGCTATCACCTCCCACAAAAAAACTATTGACGGAATTTAGAAAATACGCTATTATTGTGGTGTCAGGACAATCTAGCAATTTTTAAGCCCGTCTATTGGGGGCTCTGGTTTTTGCTGCCCTCATGCTCCCTATTATACTAGCTTACAATCTAGTTGTCAATAGCTTATACTCTACTTTTGTAGAAATTTTTTTGGGGGTGCACAATGGAAACTATTGTTGACAGGATAAGGGCTTTATGTAGGCAAAAAGAAACATCTATAACAAAAATAGAAGCAGAATTAGGATATGCGAACGGGACAATAGGTAAATGGGCCAAAGGGAAAAAGGCTCCTCCGCTAGAAAAAGTGATCGCTATTGCAGACAGGCTTGGAACGTCTGTGGCCTACCTGCAAATCGGGTATGAGCAAAAAGAAAGGCCCACCCCCGTTTCCGAGAGTGGGCCAGCGTTTGCACCCGGCTATGAACTTCTTACGCCCGAGAATCGGGCGAAGGCTGATAGTTACCTTGCTTTTCTACTAGCCGAGCAACAAAGAGGTCAAACTTGATTTTGTTCTCTTCTGTCAAAGCCTTGTAGGCTTCGAGGGTTTCCTCGGTCATTTGCAACACCGCCTATTCTTTTATCGTCCATCTGTTTCTTATTATAGTACAACAGTTCTAATTTTTCAATGAGCAATCTTCCACAAAGTGTAATTTGATCTTTCGGTGAATACGTAGATTTTTAAAAACTTTACGACAGTGTTCGACTTATTGGACTTTTTATTTGATACGAAAACGATAAAATGATTTATGAGGGGGAACCTGCGGTGGGGTTTAGATTTAGAAAGAGCATAAATCTTCCCGGTGGCTTTCGGGTGAATGCAAGTAAGTCCGGGCTCAGTTATAGCTGGGGAACAAAAGGGTATAGGATCACAAAAACAGCAAAGGGGGCAACGCGCAGGACAATAACCGCTCCAGGAACAGGACTTTCCTACTCGGAGGAGACGGGCGGCGCGGGCGGAGAAAAAGAGCCGGATAATCGGCCAGGATGCGGCGGGTGCTTGATAAAAATTATTGCGATCCCGCTCGTGATATTGCTGGTATACCTCGTTTGGTTTTTGGTGTTTAGGGCTCCAGGAGATTCCCCGCAACCATCCGCTGATATTACCGCAAATCCAAATGTCATAATCACCCAAACGAGCAAAGAGGAAGCCGCAGACAGCAAGGAAAGGAAAGAAAACGTAAGGAAGTACTTAGATAATCTTGGATTTGACATAGTGGAAAATCAGGGCTCAAAGATTACAGTGACATACGATAATCTTGCCGTGCAAGACACATCGGTTAAGCCGGAAAATTGGGAGGAGATCAAAGCGAAATTCTTGGAGACGTCCGAATGGGCGTCAAAGGAGATGGAGCAAGACATTACCTTATACTTGTTTGATGCAGCGGGAACACACTATCTAACTGCTATAAGCGGGAACCAAACATATGACATTTTTGACGTTGAGACAAAATCAATTCCACACAGCCAAAACAAATATCAGTAATACGGGATGAACACAATGGTATGGGCGTCAGATAACGGGCTCCGATATCACAGCAAATCCAATTGCAGTAACATGGAAAACCCACAGTTAATTACCCGTGGAGATGCACTGGCAAAAGGATATACGGCCTGTGATAGGACCACACAGTTTCTATCTTATCAGGGGGGGTAACCGTGAAGCGTGTATTTTTGTACGCCCGCGTGTCCACGGAGGAACAGGCGGTGCACGGCCTGTCCATTGAGGCGCAGACCGCCGCCCTGGAATCGTGGGCGAAAGCGAACGGGCACGCGGTGGTGGGGCTGTACGTGGACGCCGGGATATCGGCCAGGAAGCCAGCCTCCAAGCGGCCAGCCCTGCAACGGCTGCTGGACGACGTGAGGGGCGGCGCGGGGGATCTGGTGGCGTTTACTAAGCTTGATCGATGGTTTCGCAATATCGCGGAATATTACAAAGTCCAAGAAGTGCTTGAAAAATATCACGTGGATTGGCGGACCGTCCAGGAGGACTATGACACCTCCACCGCGTCCGGGCGCTTGAAGATCAACATCATGCTCAGTGTAGCCCAGGACGAAGCGGACCGCACAGGGGAGCGAATCAAGTTTATTTTTGAGGACAAGGTGCGCAAGGGAGAGGTAATCAACGGTAAGGTCCCGCTCGGATACAAAATCGAAAATAAAAAGATGGTGATAGACCCACAGACGGCCCCGATTGCGCAGGACATATTCCGGCAATATGAGATATTGCGCTCCGTTGGGGCTTTGCGGGAGTATGTGTTGACAAAGCACGGGCTGGTCTATACGCATAGCGGGATTCGGTCTATGCTGGACAATGAGCGGTACATAGGAAGGGCCCACGGTCAGGATGATTTTTGCCAACCGCTGATTCCCAAAGATCGGTTCCGAGCGTGCCAGGATTTTTTAAAGCAGCGGGCCCAGCGCAACATGGCAAGATCCGACCGGGTGTATTTGTTCACGGGGCTTGTGCGGTGCGCGGAATGCGGAAACCGCTTGAGCGCCCATGTGGTCGCCCAGAAATATACCTACTACCGCTGTACAAGGTACGAAAAGCTCCACCTTTGCACGCATAAAAAGCGGACAAGCGAGCTTGTCCTTGAGCAATGGCTATTGGAGAACCTAGTGTCGAGCTATCAGGAGTATAATATGTCCGTCTCTCGGGAGGCCGCGGCAAAGAGGAGCGGGATCGACAAAGAAAAAATCAAGCGGAAAATGGAGAAGCTGAAGGATCTGTACCTGAATGATCTGATTGATAAGGATTCTTACGAGCGGGACTACATCAAATTTCGGGACCAGCTGCGGGAGGCCCAAACCCAAGACCTCGGGGTAGTAAGGCTGGTAGACACGAAGCGGCTTGAGGCCCCGCTCGAAATATACGATATGCTCACAAAAGAGGAGAAAAAAGAGTTTTGGGGCAGCGTAATCGGGACAATTACGATCACAAATGACGATCATTTTTTTGTGGAACCATTTCGCCATAATTAGTATAACCTGTCGCTTGACCAACTGGAAAAACATAGCCTTTGCCTGAGCATCCACTTCAGACAGATGGCTGTCCAGCTTGCTGCTGAGAAGTAGGGCAGTATAGATAGGCTCTCTTTGCATTTTCAGGTAGTGTTTCCGTTGCCGACCCCAGATACCAACAAAAACGCTTTCAGGTGGGAGTAGATCAGGCAGGAAATAATCACCCTCTTGATGATAGGTTCCGCCCATACGCTCAAATAATGATATTTCCATGATATAGTCCTCCGATATGTTGAAATTTCCTGCAATTCAATCGCTCTCGGCTGGCTTTACAAAAGTTTTGGGAGGAACTTCCTTACGAAGTTCCTCCCAACCCCGGGGCTTTTGTTCACTGCTTCCACTTTGCCTGGGTGCGGGCCAGAAATTTATCCGTCTGGATCACAAACCGCTCGTGGGTCCCGCCGCCGATTTTTCCCGCCTCGTCATAGGCGGTCACGGAAAAGGTGAGCTTTCTCCCCTCCGCCGCAATGAGTTCCGCCTCCGCCCACACCCGCATCCCGATGGGAGTGGCGGCGTCGTGGGTCACGTCCAGCCGGGTGCCCACCGTGCCCTCCTCCGGGGCCAGCGCCCTCTGCACCGCCTGGACGGCGGCGTTTTCCATCAGAGCCACCATCCAGGGGGTGGCAAATACGGGCACCAGCCCGGAACCCGCCGCCCGGGCGGTGTTGTCCGGGGTGACTACGGTTTCGGCGCGGCCTCTGCTTCCGATCTCTATGGACATTTGCAATTCCTCCATCCTGTCAGATAGGGCCCATTATACACCATCTCCAGCCATTTGGCAATTTAAGAATAATTTCAAACCTTTTTTCTTGCGCCTCTCTCCCGCCCTGCGTATAATAGAGAAAACATGAGGCTGCGGGGTGGGAACATGCGGAATATTCTGGTCGTTGACGACGATATCCACATCGGGGACCTCCTCCAGGAGGCGCTGGAGGGGGAGGGCTACCGGGTGACCCGGGCCTACTCCGGCACCGAGGCGGTGCTGGCCCTGGACCAGGGCCAGCCCGACCTCATTCTGCTGGATCTGATGCTTCCCGGCCTGTCCGGGGAGGAGCTGCTGCCCAGGCTGGCGGGCATCCCGGTGATTGTGGTCAGCGCCAGGGCCGACGTGGACAGCAAGACCGCCCTGCTGCTGGGCGGCGCGGCGGACTACGTGACCAAGCCCTTTGTCCTGCGGGAGCTGCTGGCCCGGGTGGCGGTACGGCTGCGGGAGGCCCCTCCCCGGGCGGAGGCGGCCCTGGCCTTTCAAAACCTGTCGCTGGATCTGGACGCCCGCTCGGTCCGGGCGGACGGCGAGGAGGTGCGGCTCACCCGGACCGAGTTCGCCATTTTGAAGCTGCTCATGGCAAACCCCGCCCAGGTGGTCACCAAGTCGGCCCTGCTGGATCGCATCGCCCTGGACACCCCCGACTGCACGGAGAGCTCGCTGAAAACCCACGTCAGCAACCTGCGCCGCAAGCTGCGGGAGGCGGGAGCGGGGGACTGCATCGAATCGGTGTGGGGGATTGGGTTTAAAATGGCCGCGGGCCATCCCGAACCGAAGCCCAGCGAAGCGGGTTCGGTTCGGAAGGGAGGCGCGGCGGAATGAGCGAGCGGCGGCGGGACACCGCCGCGAGGGATATACAGCCCCCGACAACGCAATCTTGACGAAATCTGAACGGTTTCCTTGACCGCTTTCTTGACAGGTTTCTGCTACCATGGAAACATCCCAAGAGGGCATCAAGGAAACGGAGGCGTTTTTATGGAATACGTACTGGCCACCCAGGGCCTGTCCAAGCACTACAGGCAGTTCAAGGCCCTGGACAACCTCACCATGCACGTGCCCAAGGGCAGCATCTACGGCTTTGTGGGCCGCAACGGGGCGGGCAAAACCACCCTGATCCGGCTGATCTGCGGGCTCCAGGCCCCCACGTCGGGCAGCTATTCCCTCTACGGCGCGGACAGCGCCCAAAAAGGCATTGCCAAGGTCCGCCGCCGCATGGGCGCGGTGGTGGAAACCCCGTCCATCTACCTGGACCTCACGGCGGAGGACAACCTGAAGGAGCAGTTCCGGGTGCTGGGCGTGCCATCGGACGACGGCATCCCGGAGCTTTTGGAGCTGGTGGGGCTGGAGAACACCGGGAAGAAAAAGGCCCGCAACTTTTCTCTGGGCATGAAGCAGCGGCTGGGCATCGCCGTGGCTCTGGCGGGAGGCCCGGACTTCCTGGTGCTGGACGAGCCGGTGAACGGCCTGGACCCCCAAGGCATCATCGACATACGGGAGCTGATCCTCAAGCTCAACCGGGAGCGGAGCATCACCGTGCTCATTTCCTCCCACATTCTGGACGAGCTGTCCCGGCTGGCCACCCACTACGGCTTTATCGACAGCGGGCGGATCGTCAAGGAGCTGTCCGCCCGGGAGCTGGAGGCCGCCTGCTGCAAGTGCTTGCGGGTGGAGGTCACCGACACACGGGGCCTGGCCCGGGCGCTGGACGGCATGGGGGTGGAGTACAAGATCCTGTCCGACGGACAGGCGGACGTGTTCGCCCAGCTGAACATCTCCCAGCTGGCCCGGGCCCTGGACGGCCAGGGCTGCGAGCTGCTCTCCGCCCAGGAGCGGGACGAGAGCCTGGAGAGCTACTTCATCAACCTGGTGGGGGGTGGCTCTCATGATTAAGCTGCTCAGCGCCAATTTTATGCGGCTGCGGAAAAATAACGCCTTCTGGGGCTCCATGGGGGTGTCCCTTGGCATGGGGCTGTTTATGGTGGTGGACAGCTGGCGCTCCGCCCAGGAGTCCGGCGGGGCCTGGGCCAGCACGGTGGACGCCGAGCTGTTCAAATACGCCGCCTTCATCGGCATTCTGGCCGCGGAGCTCATCCCCCTGTTCTTCGGCACGGAGTACAGCGACGGGGCCATCCGGAATAAAATCGTTGTGGGGCAGTCCCGCCTGTCCATCTACTTTGCCAACCTCATCACCGGATTTGCCGCTTGCCTCCTTTGCTCCGCCGCCTATATGCTGGGCTGTGTCGTGCTGGGCGTCCCCCTTCTGGGCTGGTTCACCCAGCCCCCCGCCCTGCTGCTGACCGCGCTGGCCGGTTCCCTGCTCATGACGGCGGCGTTCTGCGCCGTCTTCACCTTCGTCACCATGAACTGCTCCAAAAGATCCACCTCGGTGGTGATCTGCCTGCTGGGGGCGTTCGCGGCATTTATCGGAGCAATCGTCATCCACTCCATGCTGGAGGCGCCGGAATTCATCTCCGGCTACGAGCTCAGCGTGGGAGGCCAGATCGTACCGGCTCAGCCGGAACCCAACCCCAACTATCTGACCGGGGCAAAACGGGAGCTTTATCAATTCATCTTCGACCTTCTGCCCTCGGGGCAGTCTGTGCAGTACTGTTCATTGCAGCTCACCGCCCCCGTGCGGCTGATGGGGCTGGCGCTGGCGGTGACCGCGCTGTCCACCGGGGCCGGAGCGGCGCTGTTCCGGCGGAAGGATCTGAAGTAGGTGGGCGGGATGGCCAATTTACTTTCAGCGGGATTTCTGCGCTTGGCCGCTGTTTTCCTGTCCACCACGGCGGGCATCCTTCTGTTCCGCAAAAAGGACCTGCGGTAGGGGCGGATATCATCCGCCCGCGCCACGCACCATCATCCCACAAAAAAGAGGTGACCCCCATGCTCCCCTGGCTGCTGTGCGGCGCGCTGGCCGCAGCCGTCCTGGCCCTGCTGGTCAAGCTGCGCCTGCTCCAAAAGGCGCTGGACGGCATCGCCGCCCAGCTGGAGGAGCGCCTCTCCTCCGACACCAACAACCCCATTTTTCTCTCCACCCGGGACCCTCACGCCCGCAAACTGACGGGGGCGCTCAACATCCGGCTCAAGGAGCTGCGCCGCCTCCGCCAGCGGTACGAGAACGGCGACCGGGAGCTGAAGGAGGCGGTCACCAACGTCTCCCACGACCTGCGCACCCCCCTGACCGCCATCTGCGGCTATCTGGAGCTGCTGGACAAGGAGGAGAAGTCTCCGGCCCAGGCCCGGTATCTGGCCTTGATTGCCGGCCGGGCGGAGGCCATGCGCCAGCTGACGGAGGAGCTGCTGCGCTATTCCGTGGCCGCCAGCCTGGAGGACGAGCTGAGCCTGGAACCGGTGGACCTGAACGCCGCTGTGGAGGAGGCTGTGGCCTCCCTCTACGGAGCGCTGATGGAGGCGGGGATCACCCCCGCCGTCTCCCTGCCGGAGGAGCGGGTGGTGCGCAGTCTGGATCGGGCGGCGCTGTCCCGGGTGCTGGGCAACCTGCTGAACAACGCGCTGCGGCACGGCGGCGGCGATCTGGAGGTGGCGCTGAGTCCGGGCGGCACAATAACCCTGTCCAACGCCGCCTCCGGGCTGGATCAGGTTCAGGTGGGGCGGCTGTTCGACCGGTTCTACACCGTGGAGACGGGCCGGAGCTCCACCGGGCTGGGTCTGTCCATCGCCAAGGCCCTTACCGAGCGCATGGGCGGAACCATCGCCGCCCAATACCTTGCAGGGCGGCTGTCCGTGTCAATCCGGTTCCCCGCTCCACACTAGGGACAAGGTTCCGTTTTCAAAACAGCCCCGCATCCACAGGGCACACAGGCACGCCGCCGGGCCATCCCGGCCGCGCGCCCATTTTTTTATTTTTGTTTAAATTTCCGGGCGCCTGCAAAAAGTAATTGCAATCGGGATTCGCAGAGTATATACTATAAGCTTGGATTTGATTGCCGGCGCATTTTGTCAAAAGCCGCCGGCCTCACCACTACTTCTCAGAGGGGATCTGCAATGGCAAGCATCAAAGACAAGCTCAAAGCGCTGTGGGAGGACAGGCGGAGCTGGAAAATCCGGCTGCCGCTGGCCATCCTTCCCCCCTTCACCTTTGCGTTCACCTTTCTCCTGTTCGGACCGTGCGAAATCTTTATCCAGAACATGCAGGAAATGCCCTTCCCCTTTCTGACCATGGTTCCGGCGCTGCTGCTGGTCGGGGGCGCGGTGTTTGCCGCTTTGCTGCTTGTCCTGCTCCTGCTGCGGGGCAAGGTGTTCAACCTGGCGGTGTCCCTCCTCTTCGCCGGAACGCTGGCGGGCTACCTCCAGGGCAATTTTTTGAACATCGGACACGGCTCCCTGGACGGCAGTGCCATATACTGGCAGGGCTTCAAATTCCCCATGCTGCAAAACTGCCTGGTATGGCTGCTGGTTTTCGGCGCGGTCCTTCTCCTGCTGTATCTGAGCCGGAAAGCCTGGACCCGCGGGATCGAGCTGGCCTGCGCCGTTTTGATCGGCGCGCAGACGGTGGCCTTTATCGTGCTGCTGGCCCAGACGGGTCCGGCTCAGGTATTCCGGGTGGGCCAGGAGAAGGCCTACGTCTCCCGGGACGGCATCTATGAGGTGGCCCCTCAAAACAACGTCATCGTATTCCTGCTGGACCGGCTGGACAACCGCTTCACCGACGAGGCGCTGGCCCTCCACCCGGAGTGGGCCCAGCGGCTGGGCGGCTTCACCTATTACCATGATTTCACCGGCAGCTATGCCAACACCCGGCCGTCCATCACCTACTTCATGACCGGCGTGCGGCACGACTATGCCGCCCCCTGGGAGGATTACTTCCAGCGGGCCTGGTCGGAGCCGGTCTACCAGTTTCTGCCCGACATCCACAACGCCGGGTACAAGACCCGGATCTATTCCGACTGCGCCTATGTGTTCGGCGAGGCGGAGAATGTGGAGGGCCTGGTGGACAACATCCGCCGGGACACCCAGACCGTCCACCACAGGCTGATGCTGGTGAAAATGCTGGGTCTGTCCGCCTACCGCTATGCCCCCGAGGCCATGAAGCCCTATCTTCAGATGTACTCCGGCGAGCTGGGGGACGTGGTGTCCGTCCAGGGATCAAACGGCGAAAACAGCCTGTTCACCGTGGACGACGTGGCCTTCTGGAAGGGTTACCGGGAGTACGGCCTCACCGTGGACCAGGACGCCCGGGGCGTGTTCCAGTTCTATCACTTTGAGGGGGCGCACTACCCCTATGTCATGGACGAAAACGCCCAGCCCGTCACCGGCGGCACCCGCAACGGACAGATCGCAGGCAATATGGAGATGATCTTCCGCTACCTGGACGAGCTGGAGGACATGGGCCTCTTTGAGGACGCCACCATCGTCATCACCACCGACCACGCCCGCCCCCCCGATAAGAACGGCGATTTGAGCGATGTCTGCGACAGCCGCGTCTCCACCCTGATGGTCAAGCCCGCCGGAACGGACCGGACCCGGCCCTTGGCCATGTCAAACAAGCAGGTGTGCCAGGACAACCTGCGGGCGTCCATCATCAGCTGGTGCGGGCTGGACGCCTCCGCCTATGGCCGCACCATCGAGTCCATCGGCGAGGGTGAGCAGATGACCCGCTATCTCTGGATGCGCGGCGAAGCGGGCGACGTCGCCGACAAGCTGTTCACCTTCCGCATCACCGGGGACGCCAACGACTTCTCCAACTGGGAGCTGATCGACGAGGACACCATGGAGTACATCGGCCTGTAGCCGTCCTCCCGCCACTGCGAAACTGTCACAAAAAGGAGGCTGTCCGCTTTGAAAAAAGCTGCCGTTTTCCTGTATTTCTTCTTTTTTGGCTCCATGCTGTTCTCCGTAACGGCGCACGCCTATATCGACCCCTCCGCCATGACCTATATGATCCAGATCATCGCGGGAGTGGCCATCGCCGCCGGCGCGGGGCTGAGCTACTACTTCCAGCGGATCAAGCGGCGCTTCTCCGGCCGTTCCGGAGAGGCGGGCCGGACCAGATTTCAGTCCTGTGCCCCGGAGGATGACGACGACACCGGCTACGGCGACTACGAGCTGGACGAGACGCCTCAGGCGCCCCGGAATTCCGCTCCCGCCCCGGCGGCAGACCCCGTCCGCGCCCCGGAACCTGAGTTTGAGGCGCCGTCCGCCGCTCTGGACCCCTTCGACGAAACCGGCGGCATGGCGGGCCTTCTGGCCGAAAACCGGGAACTGCGCCGTCTCCTGGCCCAGGAGCGTCAAAACGTGGAGGAGCTGAAGCGGGCCCTCCACATCTGCACCGCCCCCCGCAGATGAGGGCGCGGCGCACAAAAATGGATCGCTGGTGGCTCCTGCCCCTGCTGGCCGTGGGCCTGACCGCCCTTCTCAACCGGTTCCTGTTCATCAACGCACGGGTGCCCTCCGGCTCCATGGAGCCCACCATCCCCAGCGGGGCCCTGGTGCTGGGGAACCGTCTCGCCTACCTCCGGGAGGACCCCCAGGTGGGGGACGTGGTGTTTTTCCGCCACGAGGAGGAATTCGGGCAGAAGATCCTCATCAAACGGGTGATGGCCGTGGGCGGCCAGGTCTTTTCCATTCAGGACGGCCAGGTGTATCTGGATTATCAGCCGCTGGCGGAGGAGTTCGCCCCCGCCCTTCCCGGAGACAGCTTCCCCCACAGGCTGGTTCCGGACGGCTGCCTGATGGTGCTGGGGGACAACCGGGCCGACTCCAACGATTCCCGCTACTGGGCGGACCCCTACGTCTCCCAGGACGCCGTCCTGGGCCGGGCCATATTCGTCTATTTCCCCGGGTTTCACCCTCTTTAGACTGAAAACGAGGTGCCGCATCACTGTATGGATATCATAAGTACCGCCGTCGGAACCCCCCTCGGCTACCTGATGTACGCCTGCTACCGCCTGCTGGGCAGCTACGGCGGGGCCGTCATTCTGTTCACCCTGCTCACCAAGGTGGTGATGTTTCCCATCTCCCTGCTGGTGCAGAAAAACTCCATCAAAATGGTGAAGATGAAGCCCCAGCTGGACATGCTCCGCTACCAGTACGTGGACGACAACGACGCCTTTCTCGACGCCCAGACCGCCCTGTATAAAAAGGAGCGCTACAGCCCCATGGCCGGCGTGGTCCCCCTGCTGCTCCAGATCCCCATCATCTTCGGCCTGCTGGACGTGGTGTACAAGCCGCTGAAGCATCTGCTCCACCTGGCCCCCCATCTCCAGACGGCCTTCGTGGAAAAGACGGCGGAGCTGATGGGCGCAACCCTGGATGAGCTGGGCTCCACCGCCCAGCTGGCGGTGGTGGAGCGGGTCCGGGCCATCCCGGAAAGCTTCGCCTCCATCCCCGGCGGCGCGGAGGCCGTCCGCCAGATCCAGGGGCTGAACATGAACTTTCTGGGCATCAACCTGGCCGCCGTCCCCGACATCCGGGTGCTGGACGACCTGTTCCTCATCCCCGTGCTGGCGGGGCTGTCCGCCCTGCTCATGTGCTGGGTGCAGAACAAGGTCAACGTCCTCCAGATCGAGCAGAACAGGCTGTCCCAGTGGGGTATGACTCTGTTCATGATCGCCTTCTCCTCCTTCTTCGCCTTTCTCGTCCCCGCTGGAGTGGGGCTGTACTGGACCTTCGGCAACCTGTTTTCCATCGGCGTCATGTTCCTGTGCAACGCCGTCTACTCCCCCAAGGCGTACATCGACTACGGCCTGCTGGAGGAGATGAAGCACACCGCCGCTCAGGACAAGATCCGCCAGCGGGAAAACGCCGCCCGGGCCAAGCGGGATTACAAAGCCTTCTTCTCCCCGGAGAACAGGGGGAACATCCGCGTCATGTTCTATTCCGAGGGCAGCGGGTTCTACAAGTACTTCCGCGCCCTCATCGAGGCGCTGCTCCGGGACACGCGGCTCACCATCCACTACGTCACCAGCGACCCCAACGACGCCGTCTTTCAGAAGAATGAGCCCCGCATCCGGCCCTATTATGTGGACGAGACCCGTCTCATCTCCCTGATGATGAAGCTGGACGCGGACATGGTGGTGATGACCACCCCCGATCTGGAAAAATACCACATCAAGCGTTCCCGGGTGCGGGACGATGTGGAGTACGTCTTTATGGACCACGGGTGCAGCAGCGACAACCTGGCCTACCGCACAGGCGCGCTGGACGCCTACGACACCCTGCTGGTGGTGAGCCGGGAGCAGGCCATCGAGGCCCGGGCCATCGAAAAGCTGCGGCACGTCAAAAAGAAGCGCATCATCGAGTGCGGCTACGGCCTCATCGACGACATGATCGCCGCCTATCAGGCCATGGACCGGGTGGAAAACGAGAAAAAAACCATCCTCATCGCCCCCTCCTGGCAGTATGACAACATCATGGACTCCTGCCTGGACGATCTGGTCGGCGCCCTGTACGGCAAGGGCTACCGCATTGTCATCCGGCCCCACCCCCAGTACGTCCGGCGGTTCCCCACCCGGATGCAGGAAATCATCCGCCGCTACGGGGACCGGATGGGGGAGGATTTCGTCATCGAGACGGACTTCTCCTCCAATGTGACGGTGTACACCGCCGACCTGCTGGTCACCGACTGGAGCGGCATCGCCTTCGAGTTCTCCTTCACCACCGATAAGCCCTCCCTGTTCATCAACACCCAGATGAAGGTGGTCAACGAGGACTGGCAGAAAATCCCCCTGGCGCCCTTCGACATCACCGCCCGGTCCAAGGTGGGCCGTCAGGTGGAAAAGAGCCAGGTAAAAGATCTGGCCCCCGTGGTGGAGGAGCTGCTGGCCCATCAGGAGGATTACAAAGAGCGCATCGCCGCACTGAAGCGGCAGCACTTCTACAACCTGGGCCACAGCGGCGAGGTGGGCGCCCAGTATATCATCCACCGGCTCCGCCGCCGCTATGGCCCGGAGGATTTGGAGCTCTCCCCCGCCGGGGAGCGCGGCGGCGGGCTGTGAACCCATCCCCCGCCTACAACATCAGGAGCTTATCGTGTTATGGATACAAAAGACTGCCATCTCTCCGCCCTGTGGAAGCCGGAGGTCATACAGGCCATCTGCCGGGCGCTCCGCGCCGGACCGGAGGAAATCTCCCATGTCTCCGCCCTGAAGCAGGGCATGACCAACCGCTCCTTTCTGTTCTCCTGCCGGGGTGAGCGGTATATCATACGCGTCCCCGGCGAGGGCACCGGACGGCTCATCAGCCGCCGCCAGGAGGCGGAGGTATACCGCACCGTCCAGGGCCGGGACCTGTGCGAGGACGTGCTCTTTCTGGACCCGGACACCGGCTACAAGCTCACCCGGTTTATCTCCGGGGCCCGCACCTGCGACCCTCTGGCTCCCTCCGACACCGCCGCCTGTATGGCCAAGCTCCGGGCCTTCCACCGGCTGGGCCTGCGGGTGGACCACGAGTTCGATCTCTTCGGCCGTATCGCCTTCTATGAAAGCCTTTGGGAGGGCCGCCCCTCCGCCTACCCGGACTACCGGGAGACTAAGGCCGCCGTGCTGGCCCTGCGGCCGTTTATTGAGGCCAATGCCGGGACGCGCACCCTCACCCACATCGACGCCGTGCCGGACAACTTCCTGTTTTTCCCCGACGGCCAGGGAGGCGAGGCGCTGCGCCTCATCGACTGGGAATACGCCGCCATGCAGGACCCCCACGTGGACGTGGCCATGTTCTGCATCTACGCCATGTACAACCGGGAGCAGGTGGACCGTCTGATCGGCCAGTATTTCACCGAAGGCTGTCCCGTCAAAACCAGAATCAAAATTTACTGCTATATCGCCGTCTGCGGGCTGCTGTGGAGCAACTGGTGCGAATACAAGCGAAGCCTGGGGGTGGAGTTCGGGGCGTACTCCCTGGCACAGTACCGCTACGCCCGGGATTACTGCGGCATTGTCCGGCGGGAGCTGGAAACGCTGGGGGAGGCGCCGCCATGCACACCGTAAAGCGGGCGGTCATCCTGGCCGCCGGAACGGGCACGCGGATGCGTCCCGTCACCCTGACCACCCCAAAGCCCCTGGTGCGGGTAAACGGCGTGCGGATGATCGACACCGCCATCCGGGGCCTGCGGGACAACGGCATCCGCGAGATCTACGTGGTCACGGGCTGGCTGGGAGAGCAGTTCCGGCCCCTGGAGGCGGAATATCCCGGCCTCACCCTCATGGAAAACCCCTGGTTCGACACCTGCAACAACATCTCCTCCCTCTACGCCGCCCGGGCGCATCTGGAGGACGCCATCATTCTGGACGGCGACCAGCTCATTCGGAATCCCCGGGTGCTCGCCCCGGAATTTGAGCGCTCCGGCTACAACGCGGTGTGGACGGACGCCCCCACCGGCGAGTGGCTGCTGACGGTGGAGGACGGCGTGGTGACCGCCTGCAGCCGGACGGGGGGCGCCCACGGCTGGCAGCTGTTCAGCGTCTCCCGGTGGACCGCCCAGGACGGGCGGCGGCTCCGGCGGCACCTGGAGCTGGAATTTGAGGAGCTGCGGAACCGGGATCTCTACTGGGACGACGTGGCCCTGTTCCGCCACCCGGACGATTACCGGCTGGGCGTCTGTCCCATGGAGCCGGGGAATGTGACCGAGGTGGACAGCCTGGCCGAGCTGGCCGGGCTGGACCCCGGCTACCGGCGCTATTTGACGGAGGAGGGCTGACATGGAGCACAGGAAAATCGACTGGACCATCACTCTTGCCCCCCTGGGGTGCATCCTGGCGCTGAGCGCCCTGTTCATCGCCTTCCCGGAGCAGTCCAACCAGACGCTGAACGCCGTCCGCTTCCTGCTGGGGGACACCCTGGGGGTCTGCTATCTGGCGGTGGGGCTGGGCGTGTTTCTGCTGTCCCTGTTCGCGGCGGGCTCCAAGTACGGAGACATCGTGCTGGGTGAGCCGGGAGAACGGCCCAAGTACTCCTTTTTCACCTGGGGCTCCATGATGTTCACCGCGGGGCTGGCGGCGGACATCCTGTTCTACTCCTTCTCCGAGTGGATTCTGTACGCCGTGGACCCCCACATCGCCGAGCTGGGCTCGGTCCAGGACTGGGCCGGGGTGTTCCCCATCTTCCACTGGAGCCTCATCCCCTGGGGGTTCTACCTCATGCTGGCGGCGGCCTTCGGGTTCATGCTCCACGTGCGCAAACGGGACCGCCAGCGGTACTCCGAGGCCTGCCGCCCCATCCTGGGAAAGCACACCGACGGTCTGCCGGGGCGGCTCATCGACCTGCTGGCGGTGTTCGCCCTGCTGGCCGGGACGGCCACCACCTTCAGTCTGGCCACCCCCCTGATGGCGGGCATCCTGGACGAGCTGTTCCACATTCCCCTCAGCCGGGAGGCGGTCACCGTCCTCATCCTGCTGGCCACCTGCGCCGTGTATACCTATTCCCTGCTCCACGGCTTCCGAGGCATCAGCCTGCTGGCCAGGTCCTGCATCTACCTGTTCTTCGGCCTGCTGGCCTACGTGCTCCTCTTCGGCGGACAGACCCGGTACATCATTGAGACCGGCTTCTCCTCCCTGGGCCGGATGGTCCAGCACTTCTTCGAGCTGGCCACCTTCACCGACCCCCTGCGGACCACCTCCTTCCCCCAGAACTGGACCATCTTCTACTGGTCCTACTGGATGGTGTGGTGCGTGGCCGCCCCCTTTTTCATCGGCAGCATCTCCCGGGGCCGGACGGTGCGGCAGACGATCCTGGGCGGGTACGCCTTCGGGGTGGGGTCCACCATCGTCAGCTTCATCGTGCTGGGCAACTACTCCATGGGCCGGCAGATGTCCGGCGCGGCGGACTTCATCGCCCAGTACCGGGAGGGCGGCGACCTGTACGCCCTCATCATCTCCATGATCCGCACCCTGCCCGGCTCCGGCTTTGTGCTGGTTCTGGTGCTGGCGGCCATGGCGGCTTTTTACGCCACCTCCTTCGACTCCATCGCCCTCATCGCCGCCTGCTACAGCTGCCGCCGCCTGGGGCCGGAGGACAGCCCCCATTGGGGGGTGCAGCTGATGTGGTGCCTGCTGCTCATCGCCCTGCCCATCGCCCTGGTGTTCTCCGAGAGCTCCATGGCCAGCCTCCAGTCGGTGAGCATCATCGCCGCCTTCCCCATCGGGGCGGTGATCCTGCTCATCACCGCCAGCTTTTTCAAGGACGCGGGCCGCTGCCTTCGGGAGCGGGGCCTGCGCTGAACATAAGGACTGCCCGCCGGCGGCGGGCAGTCCTTATGTTGTCATTGCAGTTTGGCCATGCCCAGCTCCATCCGGCGCAGGGTCTCCTCCTTCCCCAGGATGCGGCACAGCTCCACCGCGCCGCCGGGGGTGACGGCCTTGCCCGCCACCGCGATGCGCAGCGGCCACATGAGGGTGGCGTTTTTCACCCCCAGCCGCTCCGCCAGCTCCACCAGCGCCCCGTGGATGGCGTCCTGGCTCCAGTCCGCCAGTCCGGCCAGCACGGGGCGGGTCTCCTTCAGCATCTCCAGAGACACCTCCGGGTTCGTCTTGGACTTCTTGTTGGTGAACAGGTCCGCGCCGTACTCCGGCAGGGCGTCGAAGAAGTCCACCTTCTCCGGGATGTCGGACAGCTTCTCACACCGGGCCTGGAGCAGAGCGGCGATGGCGGCGGCGTCATAGGCCGGGTTTTTCACCGCCCGCCTGATCCAGGGCTCCGCCTCCCGGGCGAACTCCTCCGGGGGGAGCTCCCGCAGATAGGCGGCGTTGAAATAATTCAGCTTGTCCATGTCGAAGGCGGAGGGGGACTTGGAGATGCCCCCGATCTCAAACGCCTCCACCAGCTGGTTCATGGTGAAGAACTCCTGCTCGGCAATATCCCCGTGGGGCGCCCAGCCCAGCAGGGCCACGTAGTTCACCACCGCCTGGGACAGATAGCCCTGGGCCACCAGATCCTGATAGGAGGGGTCGCCCATCCGCTTGGACATCTTGCGTACCGCGCCGGTGGCCGGGTCGTTGAACATGACGGAGGCGCAGTGGACATAGGTGGGGATCTCCCAGCCGAACGCCTCGTACAGCAGATTGTACTTCGGCGCGGAGGACAGGTACTCCGCCCCCCGGACCACATGGGTGATGCCCATCAGGTGGTCGTCCACCACGTTGGCGAAGTTGTAGGTGGGCAGGCCGTCGGATTTGAGGAGGATCTGATCGTCCAGCTCGGCGTTGTCCACGGTAATGTCTCCGTACACCGCGTCGTGGAAGGTGGTGCTGCCCTCCGGAATGCGCTGGCGGATCACATAGGGCTCCCCGGCCTCCAGCCGGGCCCGGACCTCCTCCGGTGCGAGGGAGCGGCAGGGGTCCTCCGCCCGCTCAAAATTGCCGCTGTCCTCGGCGGACTCCGCCTTGCCGCAGAAGCAGTAGTAGGCCCTCCCCTTTTCCACCAGCAGCCGGGCGTAGCGGCCGTAAAACTCCCGCCGCTCGGTCTGGATGTAGGGGCCAACCGGGCCGCCCACATCGGGGCCCTCGTCCCAGGTGAGCCCGCAGCGGCGCATGGTGGCGTATACCACATCCACCGCGTCCGCCACCAGGCGGCCCTGGTCGGTGTCCTCAATGCGCAGGATAAACTTTCCCCCGGCGTGGCGGGCGATGAGCCAGGTATACAGAGCGGTGCGCAGATTGCCCACGTGCATATAGCCGGTGGGAGAGGGGGCAAACCGGGTGCGGACCTCCCCATGGGGGATGCGGGCCTCCATTTCGTCAAACCAGCTCTTGTCCATGTCCATGGTGAAAACCTCCAAACTAAATCGTGTGGCACCATTATAAGAGGTCGGGGCAAATTTTTCAAGGGGCAAAACAAAAGGCCCCGCGGTGAGAACCGCGGGGCCTGCCGGATGGCATAAAACGGAGCCGGTCAGGGCTTCGGAACAGTTGGTCCGGGGGGCTCCGGCGGTTTGCCGGAGCAGCCCCGGTCAAAGAGAAAGAGGAGATCGCGGCGGATTGTCTGGCTTTCCTTCCTGACAAGGTCAGTGTACCACAAGCCGCACAAAGAAACCAGGGATAATTTGCGAAAATTTTGTTAAAAAACTATGAATTGGCGCCGCTGTAACTTACTGGATGGTATAGGGCCCCCGGGCCAGCACCTTGACCGTGGGGGCGCTGGCCGTCACCGACCGGCCGCCGATGGTAACCATATAGAGGTGGTTGGCCTCCAGCGCCTGGCCGCTGGCCAGCACCGTGCCGGAGGTGGTGTCAATGAGGCCCACGCTGTCCGGAGAGGCGCACAGGGCGGAGCCGATCCGCAGCATTACCTCACAGCCCACATCTCCCACCAGGGACTGCCCCTGGCTCAGAGTCACCACGGTGAACACGCCGTTCCCGCCGGGGACGGCGGTACTTCCCCCCTGCCCCGCCAGAATGTCCCGCAGAGACTGCTCCATCTCCGCCTTGCGGGCGGTGACGGTCTGGTCCACCATGGTTTTGACCTGCTGGGTGAAGGTGCCGTTGAGATAGCTCAGCGTCACCAGCGGGTCGTTTTGGCCGCCCGCCCCCATGTTGGCCGCATAGGCGGCGGTGAACAGAAAGCAGACGCACAGGGCGGCCGCGGCAATCTTCCATGTTTTCATATGTAGTCCCTCCAAGGCTGTGTGTCCGGGAGCTTGTCCCCCGTCCGCCGCTCCAAAACCCCGCCCGCCCCGGCCATCCGGGGCGGGACAGGGTATGGCGGCATTTTATCACGCTTCTCCGCGCCGCTCACGACGGCTCCGCGCTTCCTTATACCAGCCGCTCCGGGCTCAGCCCGAAGCTGACGGCAATGGCGCTGTCCACCCGGCGCATTACCTGGTCGTCCACTCGGCCCATGTGCTCCCGAAGCCGCTTCTTGTCCAGGGTTCGGATCTGCTCCAGCAGAACCACCGAGTCCTTGGGCAGTCCACAGCTGTGGGACGCCAGGGTGATGTGGGTGGGCAGACGGGCCTTCCCCGTCTGAGAGGTGATCGCCGCCGCGATCACCGTGGGGCTGTGCTTGTTGCCGGTGTCGTTCTGGACGATGAGCACCGGGCGGACGCCGCCCTGCTCACTGCCCACCACCGGGCTTAAATCTGCGTAAAAAATGTCGCCGCGTTTGACGCTGTTCTCCACAGGATCTCACACTCCGCCGGATATAGTGCCCGGCCACGCTTATGTAGACCGGGTACTATCATTCTCCCACGGGGCGGCGGCTTTTATACCGTTGCGGCAGGGAAAAACCGCCGCGGCTCGCCGCCGGGGCGCTGCGCCCGGCGGGTTCCCTGATTATCCTATGCGTCAAGGTACACTCTGGGTACTCTCGGAGCCACGGCGCACAGCAGCTCGTAGGAGATGGTGCCCGCCGTGTCCGCCTGGCGCTCCACCGGCAGGCGGGCGCCGAACACCTCCGCCACGTCGCCGGGGTGCACATTTGCCCCGCCGTCCAGGCCGATCATGCACATATCCATGCACACCCGGCCCATGATGGGGCGGGCCCGCCCGTCCAGCCACACCGCTCCCGCGTTGGACAGCATCCGGTGAAGGCCGTCGGCATACCCGACGGGCAGCACCGCCGTCCGCCCTCCGCCCCGGTCAAACCGGGCGGTGCAGCCGTAGCTCACCGGAGTGTCCGCGGGGAAGTCCCGCACCGCCGCCACCCGGCTGTACAGCGACATCACCGGCCTGAGGCCGGGGCCGTCCAGCCCCTCGCAGGCGGGGGCCGGGTAGTGGCCGTACAGGGCGATGCCGGGGCGGACCATATCCATGTGTGTACAGGGGTAGTTTAACACAGCGGCGCTGGCGGCGCAATGGCGGATTTCAAACGTCCGGCCGTATGCCCCCTTCAGCTCGTCCAGCACGTCCAGGAACCGGGTGAACTGGAGCATGGTGTATTCCTCGTCCCCGTCGGCGTCGGCAAAGTGGGTGAAGATACCCTCCGGCTCCAGGTGGGGCAGGGCGCACAGGGCGTCAAGCTCCCTGGCGGCGGCGGACGGGTCGTGGTCCAGCACCCCCAGGCGGCTCATGCCGGTGTCCACCTTCAGGTGGACCTTCGCCCGCTTCCCCGCCGCCCCGGCGGCCTCGGACAGAGCCCGCGCCAGCTCCGGGGTGAACACCCCCTGGGTCAGGTCCAGGTCCACGACCTCACCGGCCAATCCGGGCTGAGTGTACCCCAAAATGAGGATGGGGGCGGTAATCCCCGCCCCGCGCAGAGCCGCGCCCTCGTCCAGGCAGGCTACCGCCAGATAATCCGTCCCCAGCTCCACCAGCCGCCTCGCCACGGGAACCGCCCCGTGGCCGTAACCGTTGGCCTTCACCGTGCCCAGAAACCTGCTGTCCGGAGCGCAGCTCCGCAGCGCCCGGTAATTATGCTCCAAATTTCCCAGGCTGATTTCAGCCCAGGTCCGTGTTGTCTCCCGCGTCATTCTGTTTCAACTCCGTTGTAAAATTGCTGAAATTTGCCGTCAGCACCGTTTCGCCCGCCGTGCTGACCTCGGCGGACAGCAGGGCCTGACTCGCCCGGTCAAAGGTGAGCAGAAACTGCGTGCCCGCGTTGGGCTCCCGCTCCGGGTCCTGGAAGGAGATTTGAAGATACTCCTCGTTCTCCCCCGCCCAGGCGCATTTCGCCATATAGCCCTGTTCGATCTGCTCCATGACGGCGGTGACGGCGGACACCGGGGTGAGACCGGACTGGTCCAGCAGGCCCAGGGACAGCCCGGCGCCGTCATATTCCAGCACCGTCTCCCCCGGAGCCACGCGGGCGGTGATGCCCGCCACCAGCTCCGGGGCGGTGATGGTGAGCACCGTCTCTCCCTTCCGGCTCCACCGGGCGTCCAGCGAGAAGTCAAACACCGCCTCGCTGTAGCACACCGATATGTCCACCCCGGCGGACCAGCCCGCCAGCGCCTGATATGCCTCCCGGAGCGCCAGCGCCGCCTCCTCCGGGCTCTCTCCCGCGCTCCCGGCCCGGCAGCCGGACAGCAGCAGGGTTATCATCAGTACACAAGACAACGCCTTGCGCACCCTTCCGATCACTCCTTGTCCAATAGTTCCTTCATCGCATATGGGATCTGCTCGATCAGGTCCGTGGGGGTCATGCCGTACTCCCCCTTGTCCGCCGCCGCCAGATCCCCCGCCCGGCCGTGGAGCCACACCGCCAGCACCACCGCGTCTGTGAAGTCCAGCCCCCTCCGCGCCGCCAGGGCTCCCATGAGCCCCGCCAGGGCGTCGCCGCTGCCCCCTTTGGCCATGCCGGGGTTGCCGGTGGGGTTGACGGCGCAGGAGCCGCCCCCAAACGCGATGACGGTGCGGTACCCTTTGAGCACCATCACGCCGCCATAGCTCCCGGCGAAGTCCCTGGCCGCCCCCAGCCGGTCCCGGATGGGCAGCTCACAGCCGGACAGCCGGGCGAACTCCCCGTCGTGGGGGGTAAAGACAGTGTGTCCGTCCCGATGTTCCACAGCACCTATTATATTCCGGGAGATGATATTTAGACCGTCCGCATCCAACACCACGGGACAGGTGAGCTCCTCCAGCAGCCGGTACACCAGCCGCCGGGCCCGCTCCCCCTGGCCCAGGCCGGGGCCGATGACGGCGGCGGTGCAGCCTCTGGCCCTTTCCACCACGGCCTCATCGTCCGGAGGCAGGGGCCACACCATCGCCTCGTCGCAGCATTTGGCCGCCAGGATGGGGTATACGTCCTCCGGCACGGCCAGCGTCACCAGCCCCGCGCCCCCCCGCGCCGCAGCCCGGGCGCACAGCGCCGCCGCCCCGGTACAGCCCCGGCTTCCCGCCAGGATGAACAGCTTTCCGAACTCTCCCTTGTGGGCGTCCACCGGCCTCGGGGGCAGATAAATATCCTCCCGCCCCACCAACACGGTCTGGGTCCGCTCGGGGTACAGATCGTCCGGGATGCCGATGTCGGCAATGACCACCCGACCGCTGTGCACCGCCCCCTGGCCCACGTACAGCCCCGGCTTGCCCCGGGAAAAGGTGACGGTGACATCCGCCCGCACCGCGCTGCCCATCACGGCGCCGGTGTCGGCGTGGATACCGCTGGGCACGTCCACCGACACCACCCAGCCCGTCCCCCGGCGGGTCATCTGTGCCGCCAGGGCCGCGTCGGGCCCCAGGTCCCGGTGGAGCCCCACCCCGAACATGGCGTCGATAGCCACGTCAAAGGGCATATACTGCTCCCAGTTCTCCGGATCAAAGTCCTCCAGCACGCCCCCTTCCTCCGCCAGACGGCGCTCCATCTCCAGGCAGTCGGCCGTCATTTTGGCCCGGTCCCCCACCAGGACGCACTTCACCAGCCAGCCCATCTCCAGCAGCAGACGGGCGGCGGCCACGCCGTCCCCGCCGTTGTTTCCAGGACCGCACCACACGATGGCGGACCGCCGCCGCATGGCCCAGAACTCCGCGATCTCCTCGGAGTTCGGAACGTGGCCGTCCTCGGTGATCCAGCCGACGGCGTCGTCCAGCCCCGGCCCGGGGATGGGCAGGGCGCGCACCTCCCGCACCACCGCCATGGCGGCGTTCTCCATCAGCTGTGTGGACGGAATGCCCCGCTCCTCAATGGCCCGGCGGTCAGCCTCCCGCATCTGGGCGGCGGTGTACAGGTTCATAGCGGCCCCTCCTTCTCAGTTTCTCGCATTATATCGTTTTCCCCCCCGCATTTCAACCACATTATGCGCCGGGACAGAGATTCTCCCCGCCGGAGGCGGGGAGAATCCGGCCAATCAGCTTTTCCCCCCTTGCATTTCAACCACATTGTGCGCCGGGACAGAGATTCCCCCCCGCCGGAGGCGGGGAGAATCCAACCAATCAGCTTTTTCCCCCTTGCATTTCCACCTTTCATGTGATATAAAAAGAAAAGTGAAATGCGACGAACGGGAAAATAGCGGGTTTGCGTATCCAAGAGAGGGGCGGCCGCCGGCTGAAAGCCGCCCCGGTATGTGCCGCTTGTTCGCCCGGGAGCGGCCCCCGAGAGGGGGACGGACGCCCTCCGTTACGGGGCCTTGAGTGTCCGCGCTGTGCGCGGGAATGCGGGTGGTACCGCGGAAGGCCAGCCTTTCGTCCCCAAATTTGGGGAGGGAGGGCTTTTTATTTATTTTTAGAAGGGAGAATCGCAGGATGCTCTTAACGACGACGCCCACCATTCAGGGCCGGCGGATCACCGCCTACTGCGGCCTCGTATTTGGCGAGGTCATCATCGGCACCGACTTTGCCCGGGATTTTGCCGCCGGTTTTACCAACCTGTTCGGCGGACGTTCCAGCGCCTATGAGGAAGCGCTGACCGAAGCCCGGCAGCAAGCCATGGACGAGATGGAAAAACGGGCCCGGGCCATGGGGGCCAACGCCGTGGTCGGGGTGGATCTCGACTATGAATCCCTGGGCCAGATGATGATGGTTTCAGCCAGCGGCACCGCTGTCACGGCAGAGCTTTTGGAAAAGGAGTAAACGATATGAAAGAACAGTTAGCAAAAATCCGCGCCGAGGCGCTCTCCGCCTTCGACGGCGTGAAGGACGCCGCCGCCCTGGACGAGCTGCGGGTGAAGTACCTGGGCAAAAAGGGAGAACTCACCGCCGTGCTCAAGCAGATGGGCAGGCTGTCCGCCGAAGAGCGCCCCGCCATGGGCCAGCTGGCCAACGAGGTCCGGGCCGCCCTGGAGAGCGCCCTGGAGAGCGCCTCCCGGAAGATGGAGGCCGCCGCCCTGGAGCTGAAGCTGAGGTCGGAGACGGTGGACGTGACCATCCCCGGCAAACGCGTCCAGGTGGGCCGCCGCCACCCCATGAACACCGCCCTGGACGAGATCAAGGAGATCTTCATCGGCATGGGCTTCACCGTGCTGGACGGCCCCGAGATCGAGCTGGCCCAGCTGAACTTCGACCGGCTCAACGCCGAGGAGGGCCACCCCTCCCGGGACTGGTCGGACACCTTCTATTTCGACGAGGACAGCCGGGTGATGCTCCGCTCCCAGACCTCCCCCATGCAGGTGCGGGCCATGGACTCCATGGAACTGCCCATCCGCATCATCGCCCCCGGCCGGGTGTACCGCAAGGACGAGGTGGACGCCACCCACTCCCCCATGTTCCACCAGGTGGAGGGGATGGTCATCGACAAAAACGTCACCATGGCCGATTTGAAGGGCACCTTGAACCTGCTGGCCGAGCAGCTCTTCGGCGCGGGCACCGTCACCCGGTTCCGCCCCCACCACTTCCCCTTCACCGAGCCCTCCTGCGAGATGGACGTGCAGTGCCACAAATGCGGCGGCGCGGGCTGCCCCACCTGCAAGGGCGAGGGCTGGATCGAGCTGCTGGGCGCGGGGATGATCCACCCCCACGTGCTGGAGATGGCGGGCATCGACCCGGAGGAGTGGTCCGGCTGGGCCTTCGGCATGGGTCTGGAGCGCACCGCCATGCGCCGGTTCAAAATCGCCGACCTGCGGCTCATCTTTGAGAACGATATTCGGTTCCTTGAGCAGTTTTGAGAGGGGGAAAACACCATGAATTTATCGAGAAAATGGCTCAATGAGTTTGTCAAAATAGACGTGCCCGACCGGGAGTTCGCCGAGGCCATGACCCTGTCCGGCTCCAAGGTGGAGGGCACCACCGACCTGGGCGCTGAGATCAAAAATGTGGTGGTGGGCCGCATCCTGTCCATGGAGCGCCATCCCGACTCCGACCATATGTGGATCTGCCAGGTGGACATCGGCCAGGAGGAGCCGGTGCAGATCGTCACCGGGGCCTGGAACATCCACGCGGGCGACCTGGTCCCCGTGGCCAAGGACAACTCCTGGCTCCCCGGCGGCGTCCACATCACCCGGGGCAACCTGCGGGGGGTCAAGTCCAAGGGGATGCTGTGCTCCCTGACCGAGCTGGGCCTGGACGAGCGGGACTTCCCCTACGCCGCCATCACCCCCGCCGCCATCCTGGGGGATTACCACCCCATCGACCCCGCCAAGCCTTCCATCCCGGCGGACATCCAGCCGGGGGACAAGATCTTCGGCCCGGTGGTGGCCGCCAAGGTGGAGGCGGTCAAGGCCGCTAAGACCGCAGGCGCGTGGACCTGCAACATCTCCTATGCGGGACCGGACGGTCCCAGCGGCGCCATCCTCACCACCCCCTGCCAGAACCTCCACGCCGGGGACCTGGTGGCCTACAACACCAAAACCGGGGCCATCTGCACCCTGGCCGACCTCCACGCCGAGCAGCGGGAGTTCCCCAACTGCCGTCCCAGCGGCATCTTCGTCCTCCAGGAGGACTGCCAGCCCGGCGATGACATCAAGACCGTCACCGGCCTGGACGACCATGTGGTGGAGTTCGAGATCACCCCCAACCGCCCGGACTGCCTGTCCGTCATCGGCCTGGCCAGGGAGGCTGCCGCCACCTTTGACAAGCCCCTCACCCTCCACACCCCCGAGGTGAAGGGCGGGGCCGACGGCGTCCTCACCGACCTGCTGGACGTGGAAACCCCCGACGCCGACCTGGTGCCCCGGTACACCGCCCGCATGGTCCGCAACGTGAAGATCGCCCCCTCCCCCAAGTGGATGCGGGAGCGCCTTCGCGCCATGGGAGTGCGGCCCATCAATAACATCGTGGACATCACCAACTACGTCATGCTGGAGTACGGCCAGCCCATGCACGCCTTTGACTACCGCTACGTGAACGGCGGGAAGATTATCGTCCGCCGGGCCGCTGAAGGGGAAAAGCTCACCACCCTGGACGGCAAGGAGCACACCCTTAACGCCAACCACCTGGTCATCGCCGACGAGGGCCGGGCCGTGGGCCTGGCGGGCATCATGGGCGGGCTGAACTCCGAAATCGTGGCCGACACCGCCGATGTGGTGTTCGAGTCCGCCTGCTTCGACGGCACCTGCATCCGCAAGGGAGCCCTGGCCCTGGGCATGCGCACCGAGGCGTCCGCCAAATTTGAAAAGGGCCTGGACCCCATGAACACCCTGCCCGCCGTCAACCGGGCCTGTGAGCTGGTGGAGCTGCTGGGGGCCGGCCAGGTGGTGGACGGCGTCATCGACATCCTGAACAACGTCCCCCAGCCCGCCGTGCTCAAGCTGGAGCCGGACAAGATCAACGCCCTGCTGGGCACAGACGTGTCCGGGGACGAGATGGTCCGCATCCTGAAAAAGCTGGACTTCGGCGTGGAGGGGGACCAGGTCACCGTCCCCTCCTGGCGGGGCGACGTGCGCCGTATGGCCGACCTGGCCGAGGAGGTGGCCCGGTTCCACGGCTACAACAACATCCCCTCCACCCTCATGCGGGGGCAGACCACCCAGGGGGGCTGGTCCCCGGTGCAGAAGGTGGAAAACCGGCTGGGCGAGGTGTGCCGCGCCTGCGGGTACACCGAAGTTATCACCTACTCCTTCATCTCCCCCGCCGCCTACGACAAGATCCTGTGGGGCAAGGACGATTTCCACCGCAAATCCTTCAAAATCCTCAACCCCCTGGGGGAGGACACCTCCATCATGCGCACCACCACCCTGCCCTCCATGCTGGAGGTGCTGGGCCGCAACTGGAACAACCGGAACAAGGCCGCGTGGCTGTACGAGCTGGGCCGGATCTATCTGCCCGGCGGCGAGGACGGGCTGGCCATGGAGGCCCAGATCCTCACCCTGGGGGCCTACGGAAACGGCATGGACTTCTTCACCATGAAGGGAGCCGTGGAGGCCCTGCTGAAGGGCATCCGGGCCCGCGACGTCCACTTTGAGGCCTGCGCGGAGGACCCCTCCTACCACCCCGGCCGGTGCGCCTATGTGTACAGCGGCAGCGACATCGTGGGGGTGTTCGGCCAGGTCCACCCCCTGGCCGCCCAGAATTTCGGCGTGGACGGCGAGCTGTACTGCGCCGAGCTCAGCTTTGACGAGCTGCTGATGGCCCAGGGCCCCGACCCGGTGTACGCCCCCCTTCCCAAGTACCCCCCCATCACCAGGGACATCGCCGTGGTGTGCGATGAGGCCGTCACCGTGGGGGCGCTGGAAAACGCCATCCGCCGCGGGGCCAGGGGCCTGCTGAAAGACGTGTCCCTCTTTGACATTTACCGGGGCAAAAACCTGGGCGAGGGCAGAAAATCGGTGGCCTTCAATCTGGTGCTCCGGGCAGACGACCGCTCCCTCACCGGCGAGGAGGCGGACGCGGACGTGAAGAGCATACTGGAAGCGCTGGAACAGGACTGCGGCGCGGTGCTGCGGTAAGAGTTCCAAAAACAGAGGGCGGTTTCCCCCGGGAAACCGCCCTCTGTTCCTGCCCCGTCACGAAAAAATTCGGAAGCCGCCCTTGTGCCGGTCCCCCTCCAGGCGGACCCATACCGGCCCCGTCACCGGCACGTCATAGGACGCGGCGCCCAGGTCCTCCTCCTGAAACAGGACGCCGCCCGCCTCATCCTCCACCCGGACGGACAGGGACCCGCCGTCTGTCCGCGCCTCAATGTGGAGCGTATCCCCTTCCGGGTGGATTCTGTGCCTCATGGCCCCGTCCAGCAGGACATAGCTGGCCGACCAGCTGTCCGGGCCCGCGCTCCCCACATAGCCCACCCGCAGGGCGCTACGGGTGGTGGCAAAGCCCAGGTACTGCGCCGCGATGACGGCGGCCAGCGCCGCCAGGGCGATGAGAACCGCCGCGATTTTACCATTCGGTTTCCACTTCATGCCGTCACTCCTCCAGCCCGCCCCATTTTTTCAGCCGGACCAGGGCAATTTGATTCCAGACCAGCACCGCCAGCGCGATGAGCGCGAAAACCCCCGCCGCCCACGACCGCAGAAGCACGGCCATGGGGGCCATCACCGCAAACAGGTACAGAGCGGGCCGCCGCAGGGTCCGGCAGTAATCCGCCCGGTCCTCCCAGGTGGTGTGGAGCGCAAAGGGCTTTCCGTCGTTCTCCTTCTCCACAATGAGCAGCTCCCGGTTCAAGGTGGTGGCGTTGGAGGCGATCCGCCCTCCGGGGTCCGCCCAGGGGCGGGCCACCACCTTGCCCACATTCCAGTTGAGGTTGATGTTTTTGAACAATACCCGGCAGCCGCAGTCCTCCAGAAACCGGGCGTATTCCCCGGCCTCCGTCCCGGATTTGTGCCCCACAAATTCCACGCAGTACCGGTACTGCCCCGGCCGGCAGGGCTCGAATTCGTACAGCAGCTTCTCCGTGCGGACCAGGCGCAGCCCCCGGTCCGACATGCGGTCCAGCCAGCGGGCCTGCGCCCCCGTCAGGCCGGCGAAGTAGCGATATCGTTTTTCTCCCATTGTGCGCCTCCTATAATTTCCGCCGCCGCCGCGGCCAGCTCCCGCATCCGCGCCAGCTCCCGCTCCGCCGCCTCCCGCCCCAGGGCGGTGACGACATATTCCTTCTTCCTCGTCTCCCCCTCCAGGGGCTCAATCCAGCCCTTCTCCCAGAGGGTGTTCAGCGCGCCGTACAGCGTCCCCGCCCCCAGCGCCAGCCGCCCGCCGGTCAGCTCCTCAACAAACTGCATGACCCCATAGCCGTGCCGGGGGGTGTACAGGGCCAGGAGGATGGTAAAGGTCACCTCGGTCAGCGCGCCGCCCTTTACATTGTCCCGCATATCACGCCTCCTCTATTACGATTACTGTAATAACTATATCAGTAACCGTACTATTTGTCAAGCGCAATTTTGAACTCCATTTTTCCCGGAGCCCGGAGGGCACTCATCCATTCCGCTTGCTTCCAGCCTGAAAAAGTGGTATACTATATCATTCTTATCACGATACGAGGTGTCCCCTATGAAGCTCATGGTCATTGACGGCAATTCCATCGTCAACCGGGCCTTTTACGGCGTCAGCCAGAACCTGACCACCCGGGAGGGCCTGCCTACCAACGCCATCTTCGGCTTTCTGAACATTCTGCTCAAGCTGCTGGATGAGGAGCGGCCCGAGGGGCTGGCGGTGGCCTTTGACATGCGGGCCCCCACCTTCCGGCACAAGGCCTTCGCCGAGTACAAGGCCCAGCGCAAGGGGATGCCGGAGGAGCTGGCCGTCCAGATGCCGGTGCTGAAAGAGGTGCTGGACGCCATGAACATCCGCCGCTGTGAGCTGGAGGGCTGGGAGGCGGACGATCTGCTGGGCACCATGGCCCGGATCAACGAGGCCCAGGGCGGCGATACGGTCATCGTCACCGGAGACAAGGACGCCCTGCAGCTCATCGACGGGCACACCACCGTGAAGCTGGTGTCCACCCGCATGGGCCAGACCTCCACCCGGAACGTCACCCCGGAGGAGTTCCGCGCCGAGTACGGCTTTGACCCCATCCACCTCATCGACCTGAAGGCCCTTATGGGGGATTCCTCCGACAACTATCCCGGCGTCAGGGGCGTGGGGGAGAAAACCGCCATGGCCCTCATCCGGCAGTACCAGACGGTGGACGCCATCTATGAAACGCTTCCGGACCTTGACGCCAAGCCCGGCGTCATCAAGAAGCTCATGGAGGGGGAGGCGGACGCACGGCTGAGCTATGAGCTGGCCGTGATCCGCCGGGACGCCCCCATGGAGTTTAAGCCGGAGGACGCGGCCAGAAAGCCGTTCAACCAGCCGGTTCTGTACCGAAAGCTGCTGGATCTGGAGTTCAGCAAGCTCATTGACAAGCTGAAGCTGGCCCCCGGCCCCGAGGCCGCCCCCGAGGCGGAGCCGGCGGAGGTCCGGGTGGATGTGGTGGAGGTGGCCGCGGAGCGGGACTTCCAGGAGGCCCGCGCCCGTTGGGAGGGGGCGGACCACGTAACCGTCCTGCCCCTGCCGGAGTTAGCCGGAGTGTCGGTGGTTCTGCCGGAGGACGGCGGAAGCCATGTGTATCACTATGATATCCGGGCCGGCCACTACCAGGGGGATTACCGCGCCCTGCTGGCCGCGCTGTTCGGCCCCGGCGTGAACAAGACCGCCCACGGGGTCAAGGAGCTGTGCCGCGCCCTGCTGGAGGAGGGCATTGAGCCGGGAGGCTTTGTGTTCGACACCGAGCTGGCCGCCTACCTGCTGGACCCCACGGCGGGGAGCTATGAAATCCGCAAGCTGGCGGCGTCCTACTTTAAAAAAGAGGTGGAGCAGTCCGCCGCCTACAAGGACGAAACCGCCTTCTCCCTGCTGGACGACGGCCTCAAAGCCCAGACCGCGTGGTATGAGGACGCCGCCTGGGTCGAGGCGTTTCACGCGCTCTTCAAGCCCAGGCTGGAGGAATTCGGCCTGCTATCCGTCCTCACGGACATCGAGCTGCCCCTGTGCCCGGTGCTGGCCCGGATGGAACAGGCCGGGGTGCTGGTGGACGGCCGGGCCCTGGCGGACTTCGGCAGGCAGCTCCAGCTGGGCATCGACACCCTGAAGACGGAGATCTACGCCCTGGCCGGAGAGGAGTTCAACATCCTGTCCCCCAGGCAGCTGGGGCACATCCTGTTCGACAAGCTGGGCCTGCCCCCGGTGAAAAAGACCAAAACCGGCTGGTCCACCAATGTGGACGTGTTGGAAAAGCTGCGGCCGCGCCACGAGATCGTGGGCCGGGTGCTGGACTACCGCCAGCTCACCAAGCTGAACTCCACTTATGTGGAGGGGCTGGGCAAGGTCATCGCCGCCGACGGGCGCATCCACACCAGCTTTCAGAACACCGTCACCGCCACCGGGCGGCTGTCCTCCACCGAGCCCAATCTTCAAAACATCCCCGTGCGCACCCCCCTGGGGGCGGAGATGCGCAAGATGTTTGTGGCCCCCAAGGGAAAGGTGCTGGTGGACGCGGACTACTCCCAGATCGAGCTGCGGCTGCTGGCCCACATGTCCGGGGATCAGGCCATGATCGACGGCTTCAACTCCGGGGTGGACATTCACACCGTCACCGCCTCCCAGGTGTTCGGGCTTCCCCAGGATCAGGTACCCCCCGAGCTGCGCCGGGCGGCGAAGGCCGTCAACTTCGGCATTGTGTACGGCATCTCCGCCTTCTCCCTGTCCGACGACATCCATGTCACCGTGGCCCAGGCCAAGGAGTATATGGAAAAGTATTTCGAGCACTATTCCGGCGTCCGGGCCTATATGGACCGGGTGGTGGCCCAGGGCCGGGAGGACGGCTATGTGTCCACCCTGTATGGGCGTCGGCGCTGGCTGCCGGAGCTGAAGAGCTCCAACTTCAACACCCGGTCCTTCGGCGAGCGGGTGGCGCTGAATATGCCCATCCAGGGCACGGCGGCGGACATCATCAAGCTGGCCATGATCAAAGTAGACAGCCGCCTGCGGGCCGAGGGGCTGGAGGCCCGGCTGGTCCTCCAGGTCCACGACGAGCTCATCGTGGAGTGCCCCGAGGGGGAGGCGGACCGGGTCAAGGCCCTGCTCCAGGAGGAGATGGAGGGGGTGGCGGCGCTGTCGGTGCCTCTGAAGGCGGACGCCAATGTAGGCCGCACCTGGGCGGAGTGCCATTGATTGTAGGGGCCGTTGTCCTCAACGGCCCATTCACGTCCGGAATCTATGGCGGGCAGGGCCGATAGGGACATCGGCCCCTACCACATCCCGGGAACGACCCGGCACGCCCGCCCAAAATTGGACGTTTTCCGCGAACACGGGCGGACAATGTCCGCCCCTACATAGAGGAGGATTTTTCCTATGAGCCTATTTGACACCTTCGACCCCGATTCCGAGGAAATCGTAAAATTTGAATACCAGCGTTCTTTCCAACCCACAGCGGAGTTCCCCGAGACAGTCATCATGACCTTCAAGGACAAAACCTTTCAAGCGCTGGAACACGTCTGCCTCACCGAAGTGATCGCCACCCTGCGGGAGGGCCGGGATATCCCGGTCTACAGACTGGACTGGAATGGGCGGAGCATCGGCATTTTCCAGACCCTCATCGGCGGCGCGGGCACGGCCGGCCTGCTGGAGGAGGCCCTGGCCATGGGCGCAAAGCGAGTGCTGATTTACGGCTCCTGCGGCGTGCTGGACTCCGCCCTGGTGGCGGGGCACTTCATCCTGCCCACCCAGGCCTACCGGGACGAGGGCGCCAGCTACCACTATCTGCCCGTGGGCGACTACGTGGACATCCCCACATCCCAGCGGCTGGGAGAGATCTTCGACGAGCTCCATCTGCCCTATGTGAAGGGCCGGGTGTGGACCACCGACGCCTTCTACCGGGAGACGCGGAACAACATGGAAAAGCGCAAGGCGGACGGCTGCCTCGCCGTGGACATGGAGTGCGCCTCCGCCATGGCGGTGGCCCAGTTCCGGGGCGTGCCGGTGTACCAGTTCCTCTACGCCGAGGACAGCCTGGACGGGGACGCCTGGGACCGCCGCACCATGGGGACGGTGCCCGCCTCGGATTATGAAAAGTACCTGCGGGTGGCGCTGGAGGTGGCGTCAAGGCTATGAACCTGCGCATTGTCCCCATGACAAAAGAAAACCTGCCCCAGGTGGCGGAGCTGGAACGGGTCTGCTTCCCCGCCGACCCCTGGAGCGAGGCCACGTTCGAGGACGTGCTGTACAGCCCCAATGCCGCCGCCCTGCTGGCCCTGGGGGAGGACGGCGGGCTTCTGGGCTACGCCGTGCTGTCCGTCATGCTGGACGAGGGCAACCTGGACAACATCGCCGTGGCCCCCCAGGCCCGGCGGCAGGGCGTGGCGGACGCCCTGCTGTCTACGCTCACCGGCTTTGGCCGGGACCGTCTGGCCGCCCTCATGCTGGAGGTCCGCTCATCCAACGCCCCCGCCATCGCGCTGTACGAAAAGCACGGCTTCGCCGCCGTGGGGCGGCGGAAAAACTACTACAGCGCCCCCAGAGAGGACGCGGTTTTGATGACGCTGTCTTTTTTGTGACACGGGACGCCGGGGACGGCGTCCCCTGCTGAAAGAGGTTAGGAGATAACGATGGAACTGAACCTGATGAATCGAGAGGAGCTCACCGCCTTCTATCAAGGCGAAATGGTTGTGGACTTCCCCCACGCGGAGCTGAAGCCGTTGGCGGCCATGCTCCGTCTGATGGACCTGGGCCGGTACGACCCCCTGCTGGTGACGGAGCGCGGCGAGGCCGTCGGCTACGCCATGCTCTGGCTGCCGGAGAGCCGCGCCGGAGCCCTGCTGGAGTACCTGGGCGTCCTGCGGGGCAGGCGGAACGGCGGACTGGGCGCCAAGATCCTGGAGCTGCTGGGGGCGCGGTACGGCCAGCTCTTCGGCGAGGCGGAAAAGCCCAACTCGGAGGACCCGTCGGAGAACAGCCTGCGCCGCCGCCGCATTGCCTTCTATGAGCGAAACGGCTTCCGGGTGCTGGATTACGAGTGCGCCCTCTTCGGCGTGCATTTTAACTGCCTCTACCGGGGCCCGGAGACGGATGACCGGAAGGTGGAGGCCCTCCACCGGAGGGTATACGCGGAGTATTTTTCCCCGGCGCATATGGAGCGGTATATTCAGCTGCCCCTGGCCCCCGGCGAGGCGGTCAAGCCCGCCCCGGAATGGGTGGAGGAGGCGTTCCCGTCCCTGGCGGGCTACGACGAAAGCCGTGAAAAAGACGCTGTGCGTCTGATTCAGGGCTTCTGGCTGGCCCACAGCCGTTACCATCAGACAGAGGAGGAGGCCAAGGCCGACCTGCGCGCCTGGACCGGGGCGGACCACAAGCTCTATTTTATCACACTGGGTGACATAACCGTGGGCCTGCTCCACCTGGGCAGCCGGGGCGGGAAGATCGACTGGCTGGAGGATCTGTTCGTCCTGCCGGAATACCAGGGCCGGGGCATCGGCAGTCAGGCCGTCCGGTTGGCGGAGGCCATGGTGCGGCAGTATTCCCAGTCCATGTATATCGAGGCGGCTGCCCGAAATGAGCGGGCCGTCCGGCTGTACCGCCGTTTGGGCTATGACTGCCTGAACACCGTCACCATTCGGAAGGATTTCCCCGGCTATGACTACGACGTAGTCCGGGAGGAGCGGGTCTGCGGAGAGCGGTTCGAAATTCGGAAGGACAAGGACTGACATGGATATCACGTTAGGGAGCCGGAGCGCTGAATCCGCAGCCATCTACTTTGAAAAAACCAACAACGCGGCCATCCGCCGGGTTTTGCCCCAGAAGGCCCAAACGGCGGAGGAGGCGGCGGCGGACTTTTACGCCTCCCAGCTTCCCGGCGCGTCCAGCTTCGGCCGGACCATTCTGGCGGACGGCCAATACGTGGGCGACGTGTGGTGCTATTGCATTAACCCGGGCGGCACGCCCGGCGCCATGGTGAGCTACTGCGTGTTCGAGCCATCGCTCTGGGGGCGGGGCATCGCCTCCAGGGCCCTGGAACGGTTCCTTCTTGAGATCGCGGGGAAATACGGCCTGAAGACCGTGGGCGCGTTCACCTATTCCGGCAACCTCCCCTCCATCCGGGTATTGGAGAAAAACGGCTTCCGGCTGGTGGAGGAGCTCGTGGAGGACGGCGTCTCCTCCCGATATTATCAGCGCGACATGGAACCGAGGAGAGGGCAGCACATGGCCGAACAAAATGATCTGCTAAATTCACAGAAAAGGGTGCTTTCATGAACATTCTGGCTTTTGAATCCTCCTGCGACGAGACCGCCGCCGCCGTGGTCCGGGACGGCCGGACGGTGCTGTCCTCCGTCATCGCCTCCTCGGCGGACATGCACGCCATCTACGGCGGCGTAGTGCCCGAGATCGCCTCCCGCAAGCACGTGGAGGCCATCTCCGGTTTAGCCGACGAGGCCCTGCGGCAGGCGGCGCTGTCCAAGGCGGACATCGACGCCATTGCCGTCACCTACGCCCCCGGCCTCATCGGCGCCCTGCTGGTGGGGGTGTCCTTCGCCAAGTCCGCCGCCTTCGGGCTGGGGGTGCCGCTGATCCCCGTCCACCACGTCCGGGGGCACATCGCCGCCAACTACATCGCGCACCCCAACCTGGAGCCCCCCTTCCTGTGCCTGTGCGTGTCCGGCGGCACCACCGCCATTGTGGATGTGAAGGACTACACCCAGTTTGCAGTGCTGGGCTCCACCCGGGACGACGCGGCGGGCGAGTGCTTCGACAAGACCGCCCGGGTGCTGGGTCTGGGCTACCCCGGCGGCGGGCCGATGGATCAAATGGCCCAGGGGGGCGACGACAAGGCGTACTCCTTCCCTCGGGCCCACGTGGCCGACCACCCCCTGGACATGTCCTTCTCCGGCCTCAAAACAGCGGTGCTCAACACCATCCACAACGCCCGGCAGAAGGGGGAGGCGCTGAACCTCCATGACCTGGCGGCCTCCTTCGCCGCCGCCGTGTCCGAGTCCCTGATCCCCCGGGTGATGGAGGCCGACCGTATGACGGGCTATCACAAAATTGCCGTGGCGGGGGGGGTGGCCGCCAACAGCCGCATCCGGGCCGACCTGGAGCGGGCCTGTGAGAAAGCGGGGGCGGCACTGTGGCTCCCGCCGCTGGCGCTGTGCGGCGACAACGCCGCCATGATCGGAAGCCAGGGGTATTATGAGTACCTGGCGGGCCGCACCGCCGGTTGGGAACTGAACGCCAAGGCCAGCCTGGACATTTCCAAATGCTAATTCTTATTGTTATGTAAACTCTTCCGGCGCTTTAACCGGTGATAAAACTAAAATTTCCCGCTGTGCATAAATATGTAAGTTCGCCTGAAGCAGCTGGGGCCCTAAGTGTTGAAGCTGTTGAAAACCTTGTGGAAGTTGTGGATAACTCTCCGTATCAGGAGTTATGACCGCTATTATGAAAACCAAACATGAGGAGGACATGCCATGAAAACCGACATTGAGATCGCCCAGAGCGCCAGCATGCTGCCCATCAGCCAGGTGGCCGCCCAGGCGGGCGTTGAGGAAGCCCTGCTGGAGCACTACGGCCGGGTAAAGGCCAAGATTGACATCGGCCCCCTGCGGAACAGACCCAGGAAGGGAAAGCTGATTCTGGTCACCGCCATCAACCCCACCCCCGCCGGGGAGGGCAAGACCACCACCAGCGTGGGGCTGGCGGACGCGCTGAGCAGGCTGGACAAGAACGTCCTTCTGTGCCTGCGGGAGCCCTCCCTGGGCCCGGTGTTCGGCGTGAAGGGCGGGGCCGCCGGGGGCGGCTACGCCCAGGTGGTGCCCATGGAGGACATCAACCTCCACTTCACCGGAGACTTCCACGCCATCGGCGCGGCCAACAACCTGCTGGCCGCCATGCTGGACAACCACATCCAGCAGGGCAACGCCCTGGGCATCGACGCGAAGAAGATCACCTGGCGGCGGTGCGTGGACATGAACGACCGCCAGCTGCGGAACATCGTGGACGGCCTGGGCGGCCGGATGCAGGGGGTGCCCCGGGAGGACGGCTTCGACATCACCGTGGCCTCCGAGATCATGGCGGTGCTGTGCCTGGCCTCCGACCTGAAGGACCTGAAGGAGCGGCTGGCCCGGATCATCGTGGGCTATACCTACGACGACAGGCCCGTCACCGCCGCCGATCTGAAGGCCCAGGGGGCCATGGCCGCCCTGCTGAAGGACGCCATCAAGCCCAACCTGGTCCAGACCCTGGAGAACACCCCCGCCCTGGTCCACGGCGGGCCCTTCGCCAACATCGCCCACGGCTGCAACTCCGTGTCCGCCACCGACGCCGCCCTGAAGCTGGCGGACTACGTGGTCACGGAGGCGGGCTTCGGCGCGGACCTGGGCGCGGAAAAATTCCTGGACATCAAGTGCCGGGCGGCGGGGATGGACCCCAGCGCGGTGGTCATCGTGGCCACGGTGAAGGCGCTGAAATACAACGGCGGCGCGGCCAAGGCCGATCTGGGGGCGGAAAACCTGGAGGCCCTGGAGAAGGGCCTGCCCAACCTGCTCAAGCACGTGGAAAACATCACCCAGGTGTACGGCCTGCCCTGCGTGGTGGCCATCAACCGCTTTGTCAACGACACCGACGCCGAGCTGGCCCTCATCCGGGACCGGTGCCGGGAGTTGGGGGTCAACGTGGCTCTGTCCGAGGTGTGGGGCAGGGGCGGTCAGGGCGGCATCCAGCTGGCGGAGGAAGTCCTGCGCCTGTGCCAGCAGCCCCACCGGTTCCGTTTCGCCTACGAGCTGGACCTGCCCCTGCGGGACAAGATTGAGGCCATCGTCCAGCGCATTTACGGCGGGGCCGGGGTGAGCTGGTCCGCCGCCGCCTCCAGGGAGCTGGACCGGCTGGAGGCCATGGGCTTCGGAGGTCTGCCGGTGTGCATGGCCAAAACCCAGTACTCCCTGTCCGACGACCCGGCCAGGCTGGGCCGTCCGGAGGGCTTTACCGTCACCGTGTCCAAGGTGAAGGTGTCCGCCGGGGCCGGCTTTGTGGTGGTGCAGACCGGGGACATCATGACCATGCCGGGCCTGCCCAAGGTCCCCGCCGCCGAGAAGATCAACGTGGACGAAAACGGAGTCATCAGCGGGCTGTTCTGAGCCCGGCCGTTGCTTTCCTGTGCCCGCTGTGATATAATGCGTTCTATTGTGTCCCGATCATCAAGGAAACGAGTTGATTTGACTTGACCATCATCATCGCGGGCGGCGGAAAGGTGGGCGCCACCCTGGCCGAGCACCTGGCCGGCGAGGGCCACAACGTCACCATTGTGGATGTCTCGGGCCCCACCCTGGACCGCCTGTCCAACCAGCTGGACGTCATGTGTCTGAAGGGCAACTGTGTCTCCCGCGACGTGCTGATGGAGGCGGGCGCCGGAGACACCGACGTGCTCATCGCCGCCACCGCCTCCGACGAGATCAACCTGCTGTGCTGCCACTGCGCCCACAACATCGGCGTGGCCTATACGGTGGCCCGGGTCCGGGGCAAGGAGTACGTCCGGGAGCTGGATACGCTGAAAAATGATCTGGGCATCACCATGCTCATCAACCCGGAGCTGACCGCCGCCACCGAGATTTCCCGCCTGCTGCGGTTTCCCAGCGCCGCCAATATCGACTCCTTCGCCCGGGGCCAGGTGGAGCTGGTGTCCTTTACCGTCCAGGAGGGGGACTTCCTGGCGGGCCGCGCCCTGGCCGCCCTGTCCTCCAAAATTCAGGGCCTGCCCATGCTCCTGTGCACCGTGGAGCGGAAGGATGAGGTGTTTATCCCCAACGGCGCCTCCGTGCTGAACGTGGGCGACCGGGTGTCCGTGGCCGGAACCCCCAACGGCATCCACCAGTTTTTCAAGCTGCTGGGCCGCCAGACCCACCGCATCCGCTCCGTATTCATCATCGGCGGCGGGCGCATCGCCTTCTACCTGCTGCTCCAGCTGGAGCGGCTGGGCATGAGCTGCAAGGTGGTGGAAAAGGGAGAGGAGCGCTGCCGGACGCTGGCGGAGGAGTTCCCCCGCAGCCTGATCATCCACGGGGACGGCACCGATCCGGAGCTGCTCACCGAGGAGCGCATGGCATCCAGCGACGCCTTCGTGGCCCTCACCGACCGGGACGAGGACAACCTCATCATCTCCCTCTACGCCCATCAGGCGGGCGTCCCCAAGGTGGTGGCCAAATCCAGCCGTCAGAATTACACGGCCATCGCCCGGTCTGCCGGGGTGGAGTCGGTGGTGTCCCCCAAGCTGGCCACCGCCGGGCTCATCCTGCGGTTCATCCGGGGCCTGCAAAACTCCAAGGGCACGGTGATGAACGCCCTGTACCGCATCGCCGGGGGCAAGGCCGAGGCCATGGAGTTTTTGGTCACCCCGGCCACCCGGAACCTGCACGTGCCCCTGAAGGACCTGAAGCTGCGCCGGGGCGTTCTGGTGGCGGTAATCGTCCGGGGCGGGCGGGTCATCATTCCCGAGGGCTCCACCTGCCTGGAGCAGGGAGACGACGTGATCATCATAGCCCGGGACAGCGGGATTCTGGACCTGAACGACATCTACGCCGACGGCGGTCTGGGCGCGGGAGGCTGACGGCATGAACTTCAAACTGGTGCTGCGCATCACGGGCCTGTCCCTGTTCATCGAGGCGGCGGCCATGCTGGTCCCCATGGGGGTGTCTCTGGCCTACGGGGAAAGCCCTATCCCCTTCCTGTTCGCCATCCTGCTGATCCTGGCCGCGGCGGCCGTGCCGGTGTTCCTCTTTCGGCCCAGGCCGGACTTTTTCGCCCGGGAGGGCTTCTTCACCGTGGGCCTCATCTGGGTGCTGTTCGGCATATTCGGCGCGCTGCCCTTCTGGTTCTCCGGGCGGTTCGGGCCCTTTATCGACTGCTTTTTTGAAACCATCTCCGGCTTCACCACCACCGGCGCCACCATCCTCACCGCCATTGAGGGCCTCCCCATGGGGCTGCTGTTCTGGCGGTCCTTCACCCACTGGCTGGGAGGCATGGGGGTGCTGATCCTCACCGCCGCCCTTCTCCCCTTTCTGGGGATCAGCTCCAACTTCCTGATCCGGGCGGAGAGCCCCGGCCCGGTGAAGAGCAAGCTGGTGCCCCGGGCCTCCCAGTCCTCCAAGATCCTGTACACAATTTATCTCGCCCTCACCGTACTGGAAACCCTGCTGCTGCGGGCGGCGGGGATGAACTGGTACGATGCCGTCACCCACGCCATGTCCACCGCGGGCACCGGCGGATTCTCCGGGCGGAACGCCTCCGTGGGCGCGTTTGGCAGCCCCGCCATCGAGATCATCATCACAGTATTCATGCTGCTGTTCTCCGTCAACTTCTCGGTGTACTTTCTCATCCTTACGGGAAAAGTCCGTCAGGCCCTGAAGAGCGACGAGCTGCGGTTTTTCCTGATTATGGTGGCGGTATCCATCGCCGCCATCGCCTGGAACATCCGCGATGTGTACGCCACGGCGGCGGACTGCGTCCGCTACGCCGCCTTCCAGGTGTCGTCCATCGTGTCCACCACCGGGTTTTCCTCCGACAACTACGACCTGTGGCCCGAATTCTCCAAGATGCTGCTGGTGGTGCTCACCTTCATCGGGGCCTGCGGCGGGTCCACCGGCGGCGGCATCAAATGCGGCCGAATCCTGATTCTCATCCGCTCCGCCGCCCGGGAGGTGCGCTCCATCGTCCACCCCAGGGCGGTGTCCGTCGTCCGGCTGGACGGGGCCACCGTAACCGAAAACGCCATCCGAACCGCACAGTGCTATTTTGTCGCCAATCTCTTTCTGGTGTTCAGCATGGCCATTGTGGTGGGGCTGGACAACTTCTCCTTCGGCACCACCCTCACGGCGGTCATCACCTGCATCAGCAATGTGGGGCCCGGCCTGGAGCTGGTGGGGCCGGCGGGAAACTTCTCCGCCTTTTCCGTGCTGAGCAAGCTGGTGCTGTCCTTCGCCATGATTCTGGGGCGGCTGGAGATGTTCCCCATCCTGGTGCTGTTCAGCAGCAGCGCCTGGAAGCGCTCCTGAGCTTCCACTCCGCCGGAGGCGGCGGCTCAGATCCGCCCCGACGCGGGGCCTCCAAAAAGATCCCCCCCTTCGCCAAAATTTTTTGTGAAAATCGTTTTTGCAATTTTTTACTCTCGGTCTTGCAAAATTCACTTTAACGGTGTAAAATAGTGCATTGTAATCAAGCCCCACCTTCAAGGAAGAAAGGATGCTGACAACGATGTCGATCAAAAACGCCTACCTGCTGTCCGTTCTGGACGATCTGAAGAAAAAGAGCGCCCACGAGCCCGAGTTCCTCCAGGCCGTGGAGGAGGTGCTGGAATCTCTGGAGCCCGTGGTGGAGGCCGACCCCCGCTATGAGCAGCAGAATATCATCGGCCGCATTGTGGAGCCCGAGCGCATCGTCATGTTCCGGGTGCCCTGGGTGGACGATTCCGGCAAGGTCCAGGTAAACCGGGGCTACCGGGTGCAGTTCAACTCCGCCATCGGCCCCTACAAGGGCGGCCTGCGGTTCCACCCCACCGTCAACCTGTCCGTCATCAAGTTCCTGGGCTTTGAGCAGATTTTCAAGAACTCCCTCACCACCCTGCCCATGGGCGGCGGCAAGGGCGGCTCCGACTTCGACCCCAAGGGCAAGAGCGACGCCGAGGTCATGCGGTTCTGCCAGTCCTTCATGACTGAATTGCAGCGCCACATCGGCCCGGACACCGACGTGCCCGCCGGAGACATCGGCGTGGGCGCCCGGGAGATCGGCTTCCTGTTCGGCCAGTACAAGAAGATCCGGGACGAATTCACCGGCGTGCTCACCGGCAAGGGACTGAGCTACGGCGGCTCCCTGGCCCGCACCGAGGCCACCGGCTTCGGCCTGTGCTACTTTGCCGACGCCCAGCTCCGGGACAACGGCCAGTCCTTCCAGGGCAAGAAGGTGGTCATCTCCGGCTCGGGCAACGTGGCCATCTACGCCAACCAGAAGTGCACCCAGCTGGGAGGCAAGGTGGTGGCTATGTCCGACTCCAACGGCTACATCGTGGACGAAAACGGCATCGACTATAAGGTCATCAAGGAGATCAAGGAGGTCAAGCGGGCCCGCATCAAGACCTATCTGGACTACGTTCCCTCCGCCAAGTATGTGGAAGGCTGCTCGGGCATCTGGACCGTCCCCTGCGACATCGCCCTGCCCTGCGCCACTCAGAACGAGATCGACGAGGCCAGCGCCAAGGCTCTCATCGCCAACGGCTGTATGGGCGTGTTTGAGGGCGCCAATATGCCCTCCACCCCCGGCGCCATCGCCGCCTATCAGGCCGCGGGCATCCTGTTCGCCCCCGCCAAGGCGTCCAACGCCGGCGGTGTGGCCACCTCCGGCCTGGAGATGAGCCAGAACAGCGAGCGGCTGAGCTGGACCTTTGAGGAGGTAGACGCCAAGCTGAAGGGCATCATGGAGGGCATCTACGCCGCCTGTGCCGCCGCCGCCGAGAAGTACGGCATGAAGGGGAATATTCAGGCGGGCGCCAACATCGCCGGGTTCCTGAAGGTGGCCGACGCCATGCTGTGGCAGGGAATTTAAGCGCGGAGCAGGCGGCTGCGAGGGCGCTTGGACCGGAGCGAGGCCGAGCGGAGGGGCGCTGTGCGCCCCGCAGACCAGGCCGAGTCGGAGGGAAAGTGCCCAAGCGGTCAGCCGTCTGCACAGCGTGAGAGTAAGCGCGAGGATAGACCCATAGGGACGGATGGACCGAAGCGAGGGCAAAAGCCCAGGACCACAGCGTGGGCCGGGTTTTGCCCGAGTCGGAGGGAAGCCGTCCCGTGATGGGTCCAATCCGAGCGTGACAACAGAGAAGCGCGAGGATAGACCCATAGGGACGGATGGACCGACCCGCACAGAGCCCCGCTGGAAAATCCGGCGGGGCTCTGCTTGCCATCGGGGCCGTTGTATGCTATACTTTTTCCTGAAAAAACAGAAAAGAGGCGTTTTTATGGACTACGCGGCAGAATCGTTGCGGCTCCACTACCAGTGGCGGGGCAAGCTGGACACCGTGCCCAAGATGGAGGTCAAGGACCGGCAGTCCCTCTCGCTGGCCTACACCCCCGGGGTGGCCCAGCCCTGCCTGGAAATCAAGAAGGACATCAACAAAAGCTATGAGCTCACCGGCCGCTGGAACACCGTGGCCGTGGTCACCGACGGCACCGCCGTGCTGGGTCTGGGCGATATCGGCCCCGAGGCGGGTATGCCTGTGATGGAGGGCAAATGCGTGCTGTTCAAAGCCTTCGGCGGGGTAAACGCCGTGCCGCTGTGCGTGCGCTCCAAGGATGTGGACGAGATCGTCAACACCGTGGCCCTGCTGGCCGGGTCCTTCGGGGGGGTGAACCTGGAGGATATCTCCGCCCCCCGCTGCTTTGAAATCGAGCGGAAGCTGAAGGAGCGGTGCGACATCCCCATCTTCCACGACGACCAGCACGGCACCGCCATCATTGTGGCGGCGGCGCTGTCCAACGCCTTGAAGCTCGTGGGAAAGCGGCTGGACGAAGTCAAACTGGTCATGTCCGGGGCGGGCGCCGCCGGAACGGCTATTTTCAAGCTGCTGTGGTCCATGGGCCTGCGCCGCGCCGTGCTGTGCGACATCAACGGCATCGTCTACCCCGGACGGCCCGGCCTGGACCGCGACCCGGCCCTGGCCGAGCTGGCGGGCATGACAAGGCCCGCCCTCACCCGGGGCGGGCTGGCGGAGGCCATAAAGGGCGCGGACGTGTTCATCGGCGTATCCGCGCCGGGCATTGTCACCCAGGATATGGTCCGGTCCATGGCCCCCGGCCCCATCCTGTTCCCCATGGCCAACCCCACCCCGGAGATCATGCCCGATCTGGCCAGAGCGGCCGGGGCGGCGGTGGTGGGCACCGGCCGCAGCGATTTCCCCAATCAGATCAACAACGTGCTGGCCTTCCCCGGAGTGTTCCGGGGCGCCTTCGACGTGCGGGCCTCCGACATCAACGAGGAGATGAAGCAGGCCGCCGTCCGGGCCCTGGCGGAGTTGGTGGGGCCGGAGGAGCTCTCCCCCGACTACATCATCCCCGCCGCCTTCGACCAGCGGGTGTGTCCGGCGGTGGCCCGGGCGGTGACGGAGGCCGCCCGGAGCAGCGGCGCGGCCCGGGTATGACCGGGGACTCATCAGGCGGTAAGCGCAGCGGTTTCAGCTGTGAATATAAGCTATTGCGCGGGGAGCGCCGGTCTAGCCGGCGCTCCCCGCCTCCTCTTCTCCCTCCCCCATCTCCATCAGCTCCACCACCGTCCGGGCGTACAGCCGCGCCGCGGTGATGGCCTCGCTCAGAGTATTCCCATGGGTGCCCACCTCCACCAGCAGCATCCCCGTGGACAGATGCTGGTTGAACCGGGTGGGCCGCAGCACCAGCGGCCGGGCCAGGGTGGACCACTTGCTGCTCAACGCCGACTGGATCTTCAGTGCCAGCGCCAGGTTCACCTTCCAGTTGGGGTGCACCTGGCCGGTGGCGTCGCTGCCCATCAGCATCATTACCTGGGCGCAGTTGTCCACTGTCCCCGCCACTACCTTATAAATGGTGCCGTCGCTGGCCACCAGAGCGTCCCGGTGGACATCCAGCGCCAGCACGATGGACGGATATTTCTTCAAATTTTCCGCCACCCCCTCCACCGACCGGATATAGGCGTCGTTATAGCTGGGATAATCGTACAAGGTGGTGTCGTGGACCACGCCGATGCCCGCCGCCTCAAACACCGCCTTCATCTCCTCCCCCACCCGGACCATGTTGTAATTGGTGTCCAGGGTACGGTGGTCGCCGCTGGGCTCATAGACATCCGTCCCCTCCATGGTGTAGGACTCGGTGGCGTGGGAGTGGTAGATGAGCACCTTGGGGCCCTCCCCCGCCCCGGACAGCTGGGGCACGTTCTCAATGAGGGCCGGAATGTCGATGGCATAGTCGGTGTGGTTGTAAACGGACACATTTTCCCATGTGACGTATTTCGCGGAGGACCCCGCCACTATGGTCCGGGGAATGATGTCCTCAGCCGGCGCGGCGGTGGGGATCGGGGCGCTGGGCTCCTCGTCCTCCCCGGCCGGGTCCAGCTCCAGCAGGTCGTCCGTCTCCTCCGGGGGCGGGGCGGAGGGCTCCGGCTCCCGGGAGGGCGGGGCCGCCTTCAGCAGGGAGGACTGGGCCAGCACCAGCCTGTCCCAGCCCGACAGGCCGTCCTGCCTGTTCTCCAGTCCCAGCTCCGCCGACAGCAGGGCCAGGGACGTCTGGGCGCTGCCCGCCAGCTCCCGCAGGTCGTCCAGGGCCGCGGCGGGGTCCCCCACCAGCCAGGCCAGCCACAGCGCCAGCGATCCCACCAAAACCGCCGCTCCCACCCGCAGGCCCCGGGCCCACGGCCTACTTGTCCGCTTCTTTCGCATACGCTTCACCTCCCTGCATCCTATGCGGCGGCAGCGAGAATTAGACGCTTGACAAAACCGGTTCCCTGAGTTATACTTAGTGGGAAAAGTATAATATGTAGGAGAGATGGATATGAGTGTGAACATACCCCAGGATCAATTTCTGACCCCGGTGCGGCTGGGAAGCGAAGGCGAAATCTCCATTCCCAAAGAGGTTCAGGAGCTGTTCGGCATCAAACCGGGGGACCGGCTGCTGCTCCTGGCGGACAAGAAAAAGGGCATTGCCCTTCAGCGAGGTGCGCTATGAAATTAAAATTGCCGCGGGATCAATTTTTGAGCACCGTGCGGGTGGGCGACAAAGGTCAGATCGTCATCCCCAAGGAGGTGCGGGAGCTGTTTGAGATCGAGCCGGGGGACAATCTGCTGCTGATGGCGGACAAGAAAAAAGGCATCGCCATTGTGGCCTTCGACGGCATGATCGACTTTATGGACGAGTCCATCCGGCAGGCCCGGAAGGCCCAGCAGGAGGAGGAAGCGCAGAAATGAACGCGATCAAAATCATGGGGCTCACCAAGGAGTACGGCGGGCGCAGAGTGGTGGACCGGCTGGAACTCGCCGTCCCGGCGGGGGAGCTGTTCGCCCTGCTGGGCGTGAACGGGGCGGGCAAGTCCACCACCATCAAAATGCTGTCCTGCCTCACCGTCCCCACCGAGGGGGACGCCGAGCTCATGGGGCACAGCGTCCGACGGGACAGCCACCAGGCCAAGGAAGTCCTGGCGGTCTCCCCCCAGGAGACGGCCATCGCCCCCAACCTCACCGTTTTGGAAAATCTGGAGCTGATGGCGGGCATCTACGGCCGCCCCGGAGCGCGGGTGGCGGAGATCCTGGCCCAGCTGGGGCTGGAGCAGTGGGCCGGGGCCCGGGCCAAAACCCTGTCCGGCGGCTGGCAGCGGCGGCTGTCCATCGCCATGGCTCTGGTGTCCCAGCCGGAGGTGCTGTTCCTGGATGAGCCCACCCTGGGTCTGGACGTGCTGGCCCGCCGGGAGCTCTGGTCCGTGATCCGCGGGCTGAAGGGACACACCACCATCGTCCTGACCACCCATTATCTGGAGGAGGCCCAGTCGCTGGCCGACCGCGTGGGCGTGATGAACATGGGGCGGCTCCGGGCTGTGGGGACGCCGGAGGAGCTGAAGGCCATGGCGGGCTGCGGCAGCTTTGAGGACGCCTTTATCGCGCTGGCGGGAGAGGGGGCGGCGTCATGAGAATGAAAGCCTTTGCCAAACGCAATCTCAAGGAGCTGCTCCGGGACCCGCTGACCCTGTTTTTCGGGCTGGGCTTTCCCATGGCGCTGCTGGGTCTGATGACCCTCATCCAGCGCAATATCCCGGTGCACATCTTCGAGCTGGACACCCTGGCCCCCGGCATGGCTCTGTTCGGCCTGACCTTCATGGCGCTGTTTTCCGGGCTGCTTCTGGCCAAAGACCGCACCTCGGCCTTCCTGGCCCGGCTCACCGCCTCCCCTATGACGGCGGCGGACTTCCTGCTGGGCTACCTGCTGCCCATGCTGCCCATGGCCGCGGGGCAGACCGCCATCTGTCTGGGGGCGGCGGTGGTCCTGGGCCTGCCGCCCAGCTGGAACCTGCTGGCCGCGGCGGCCTCCCTCCTCCCCTCCGCCCTGCTGTTCATCGCCCTGGGGCTGCTGTGCGGCACCCTGTTCAACGATAAGCAGGTGGGCGGCATGTGCGGCGCCCTGCTCACCAATGTGACGGCGTTTCTGGCGGGAATCTGGTTCGATCTGTCCCTCATCGGCGGGCCGTTTCAAACCATAGCCTATCTGCTCCCCTTCGCACACGGGGCGGACGGGGCCAAGGCCGCCCTGGCCGGGGATTGGGCCGCCCTGCCGGGCCATCTGCTGTGGGTGTGCGCCTGGGCCGCCGCCCTGATGGTCCTGGCCGCCGTCCTGTTCCGCCGGCGCCTGGTGGAGCGGTAGGCGCCCACCAAAAATCTCCCCTGATTTTACAAAAACAGGATGCCTTTCAGGGTTGAATTTTCTCTCCTTCTGTGCTAGTATGGACTGTACAAGAGGAGGGCCGGAAAACCACCGGCCCCAAAGGAAAGGTGAGATCGTTATGGGTTTCTTTGGCATGCAGAAGGTGGATTCTCCGGCGGATGTCCCGCCCCTTCCCAAAGAGGAGCCGGTGAGCACTTCCGCCGCACCCCGGGCGGGCAGCACCGTCGTGGCCCAGGGTATTACATTTGCCGGCGTTCTTCGCGGGGAAGGCGTAGTCCAGGTGGAGGGCGTCGTGGAGGGCGAATTCGACCTGACCGGCGCGGTGATCGTGGCGGAGTCCGGTCTGGTCCGGGGCCCCGTGGCCGCCGATGTGGTGCGGGTGGCCGGCCGGATCGAGGGCGACGTCCGCGCCCGGGAGCACATGCGCCTGGAATCCACCGGCAGCCTGGACGGCGATGTCACCACCGCCTCCCTGGTGGTGGAGGACGGCGGCGTTCTCAACGGCCGGTGCACCACGGTGAAGCCTCAGCCCGCTCTGGAGCCGGACCTGCGGGATGTTCGGGGGCCCGGCGATCTGAAGTTCGGCCCGGAATTTGAGCTGGACGAGGATCAATAATACATCGCTCACAGGCCGCCGCATGATATTGCGGCGGCCTCGGCTTGTCCAGGCCCGGTTGGCGCGGCCGCTCCGCGGCGGGCGGAATTTCCAACTTACAAAATTATTTACAAAGTTCTAAGACAATTTTTATTGCATTATTCGCCCCGGTATACTATACTAGAAAAGCTGCCGAAAAAATAACGCCGGACGGCCCCGTATCCGAGCCGCCGCTTTCAAAGGGTGTTTTTATGAGCGAACTGCGCGCCAAACTCAAGGCTTTCTCCAAAGCCAACCTTCAGATGTTCCTGGCCCTCTACATTCTCTGCCAGCCCCTGCTGGACGTGCTCACCGGCCTGGGGGCGGAGTTCGGGCACCCCGTCACCGCGGGGGTGGTGGTCCGTTCCCTCTTTATGGTGCTGGCATTCCTGTACTTCGTGTTTGTCAGCGATTTTCCGGGGAAAAAGCGGTGGATGATCTTTACCGGCGGGCTGTGCGCCTACCTGGTGCTGTTCATGGGCTATATGTTCTCCCTGGGCGGGCTGGCTCTGTGCCTGTCCAACCTCAAGGAGCTGATGAAAACCTTTTTCATCCCCTTCGCGCTGATGTTCTTCTGGTCGGCGTACAAGGAGTACGGCTATCTGGCCGGGGCCCGGATCATCGCTCTGGCGGGCGCGCTGTACGCCAGCGTCATCCCCATCGCCCTGATCACCGGCACCAGCTTCGTCTCCTATGGCAACGCGGGCATGGGCGCCCGGGGCTGGTTCTACGCCGCCAACGAGGTAGGCTGCGTCATCGCCCTCACCGCCCCCTTCACCATCGCCTGGTGCCTGGAGGTGCTGCCCACCGTCACCAAGCATGCCTGGTGGAAGGGCGCGCTGGCCGTCTGGTCGCTGGTGTCCATCGCCGTCAGCGCCAACTTCCTGGGCACCAAGATCGTATTTGGCGCCATCGCCCTGTACTGTCTGGCCGCTTTCATCTGGCAGCTGGTCCGTCTCAAGCAGCAGCCCTGCCGGACCACCCGGATTCAGGCCGTTGCTATGGGCGGCACGCTGCTGCTCACCCTGCTCATCTTCTTCATCAACTCCCCCCTGATGACCTACCTGCTGTATGTCTACTTCAAGCTGATCAACAACGACCCGGAGCAGACCATGCTGGCCTGGGGCGAGGAGATCCAGGCCGCGGCACGGGGCACCTGGCTGCACACCCTGCTGGAGAACAACGAGACGCTCCAGCGTATCGATCAGATTCTCAGCCGCCGCCTGCTCAGCTCCTCCCCCTCCGTCCAGGTGTACACCGAGGGCGGCATTCTGGCCAAGCTTCTGGGCATCGGCTACGCCACCGCCCCCTCCTACAGCCGCCAGGTCTATTTCATGGTAGAAATGGACCCCCTGGCCATGCTGGTCCGCCACGGCGTCATCGGCTTTCTGCTGTATTACGTCCCCTACCTGGCCTTCCTGGGCTGGGCGGTGGTCCAGTTCTTCCAGCGGCCCCTCCAGCGCCTGTCCTCTCTGACCTGCTGCACCGCCCTGTACTGCACGCTGGTCGGCTTCGGCATCTCCACCTTCGCGGGCCATGCCCTGGTGTGTCCGGCGGTGGCCACCTTTGTGGTGGTGGTGGGGCTGGAGCTGTGGAACCAGATCCAGGGGCAGAACCAGCTCCCCAAAGACAGCTGGAAAACCCCGCCCACCCCGTAAATTCCGCAAAAAACGCCGCCGGTCGGATGACCGGCGGCGTTTTTCTTTAGGAAGCACTGATTCAATGCGCCTGCGGCGCTTTGCAGATCTTTTACACCAGAATTTTGTTGCAATTTCTTGAAATAAACACAATTATTCCTGCAAAATTGTGCCGCATTCTGGCGTAAAATCTCTTGCAAATCGTTCTTGTCGATTTAATCAGTCCTTCCTTTATACCGCTCCCAGCAGCCGCGCCGCTCCGGATACCGCCAGACACAGCCCCAGCCCCAGGGCGGTGGGCAGCGCCACCGCCAGCGCCGTCCACTTCACGCTGCCCGTCTCCTTATAGATGGTGAGGCAGGTGGTGGAGCATGGCCAGTGGAACAGGGAGAACAGCATGGTGCACACCGCCGTCAGCCAGGTCCAGCCCTGCCGGGTGAGCAGCTCCCCCAGCGCCGCCAGACTGTCAAACTCCACCAGGCTCCCGGCGGACAGATAGGCCATCAGCATGACGGGCAGGACAATCTCATTGGCGGGCCAGCCCAGGAGAAAGGCCATGAGGATCACCCCGTCCAGCCCGAAAATCCGGGCAAAGGGGTCCAGAAATCCGGTACACCGGGCCAGCAGGGACACATCCCCCACGGCGATGTTGGCCATCAGCCAGATCACCGCCCCGGCGGGGGCCGCCACCGCCACCGCCCGCCCCAGGACAAACAGGGTGCGGTCCAGCACGGAACGGACGATGACCTCTCCCACCCGCGGCCTGCGGAAGGGGGGCAGCTCCAGGGCAAAGGAGGAGGGCATTCCCTGGAGCACCGTGGCGGACAGAAGCCGGGAGCAGGCCAGCGTCCCCGCCACCCCCAGCACCAGCGTGGCCAGCAGCAGGACCGCTCCCTCCAGCGAGGCCAGCAGGCCGCTTCTGCCGCCCACAAAAAAGATGGTGATGAGGGCGATGAGGGTGGGGAATTTCCCGTTGCAGGGCACCAGGGAGGAGGTCAAAATGGCGATAAGCCGCTCCCGAGGGCTGTCGATGATCCGGCAGCCGGTGACGCCGCAGGCGTTGCAGCCCATGGACATACACATGGTCAGGCACTGCTTGCCGCAGGCCCGGCACCGCTGAAAGGCGTGGTCCATGACAAAGGCCACCCGGGGCAGGTAGCCCAGGTCCTCCAGCAGGGTGAACAGAGGGAAAAAGATGGCCATGGGGGGCAGCATCACCGCCACCACCCAGGCCGTCACCCGGTACACCCCGTCCAGCAAAATGCCGGACAGCCATGCCGGGGCCCCCGACAGCCAAATTGCCAGCACCTCCCCGACCCGGGCGAACAGCGCGGTCAGCAGGGCGGACGGCCCGTTGGCTCCCGCCACCGTCAGCCACACCACCAGCCCCAGCAGCAGCATCATCAGCGGAATTCCGGTGTTTTTGGAGGTAAGTATGCGGTCCAGCCGCTGCTGGCGGCGCAGGCGGTCCGCCCGGCGGCTGCGCACCACCTGGGCGGCGTACCGCTCCGCCAGGGTGACCCGCTCCTGGGGCGCCCGCGCAGGGGCGGCGGGGGGCTCCGACTCCACCAGCCGGGCGATGGCCGCCTTCAGCTCCTCCAGCCCGTCCTGGCGGCCCCCGGCGGTGCCCACCACAGGCACTCCCAGACGCCGGGACAGACCGGGCAGATCCACCTCCACCCCCAACCGTTCCGCCTCATCCATAAGATTGACGCACACCAGCACGTTTCCCGTCAGCTCCAGCACCTGGAGCACCAAAATCAGGTTGCGCTCCAAACAGGTGGCGTCGCACACCACCACCACCCCGTCCGCCTGGCCGCTCCGGATGTAGTCCCGGGCCACCGCCTCCTCCGGGGAGTGGGCGGCCAGCGAGTAGGTTCCGGGCAGGTCCACCAGCTGGTACTCCACCCCCTGATAGGTGTACCGCCCCTGGGCAACGGCCACTGTTTTCCCAGACCAGTTCCCTGTATGCTGACGCAGATGGGTTAATGCGTTGAACAGGGTGGACTTGCCCACGTTGGGGTTGCCCGCCAGCGCCACCCGGTTCATGTGGCCACCGCCTGGGCCGGAGCGGCCTGGGTCCGCCGCTCCAACGTCACGCCGTCCGCGTCCGCCCGGCGCAGGGCGATCAGGGCCCCCCGGATCAGATAGGCACAGGGGTCCCCGGCGGGGCTCCTCAGCACGCAGGTCACCCGGGTGCCCCGCACCAGCCCCAGGTCGGTGAGCCGCCGGTCCATGGCGGGGCCCGCGTCCACTCGGGTCACATAAGCGCTCTCCCCCTCACGGAGCGCGGACAAACACAATGCTTCATACATATTGACAGCTCCTTTCCGGCGCAGGCCGCCCCACGGACGGTCTGCAAGCTATCCTATGGCGCGCCGCCCTCCGCCGTGCCTGACGGCGCAAAAAAATGGGAGCGGCCTCTGGAGCCGCTCCCGTTTTCTGTGCCGTATTATGTCCGGTGCGTCCGCCGGAGGGCGCGCCGGACAATCCACACCACCAGCGCGATCACCACCACCGCCGCCGCTATGGCTATAACGGTGAACTTATTGGGATTCATCAGCAGGGAGACCGGCGACCAGCTTGCCTCCACCAGCTTTCTGCCGTCGGGCCGGGCGTATTTTTCCTCCACCTCGCCCCCCATGGACTGGAGGTAGCGGGCAATGGCGTTCCACTCCTTCACCTCGTTCCCCTGGGCGTCGTGGACGATATAGTCCTCCAGCCGGTCCATGTCGATGGGGTCCCCCGCGGCGTCCCGGGGGGTGATGGTGAGCAGTCCGAAGGAGGAGCTCTCCGCCGCCCCCAGCATCTGACCGCAGTACAGCCCGGTGACCACCCGGTACAGCCGCCCGTCGTCGATGGCCTCCCCCACCCCGTCCCGGAGCATGGAGGCCGCCGCCACTTTGTTGAAAAACATCCGGTTGGTGTTGTAATATGCCCCCGCGCCGGAATAGTACAGCCGGGCGGCGGGCATGAGCTGGGACACGGAGGCGTCCACCTCGATGGCGTTTTTCACATCCGCCCCGGTGAGCCACACCGCCACCAGGGGATAACCCGGCACGCCGTCCGCCCCGATGCCCAGGGAGGCGGCGTTGAACACGTCGGACACGGTCAGGTCCCCCACGGCGAAGGACTCCCGGATCACTCCGGAGGCGGTGAGGGCCAGGTCCACCGGCTCCCCGGTGGCCTCCTCCACCGCCCACTTGTAGGCGTCGGACAGCAGATTGCCCAGGGTGGACTCGTGGCGGGTGGCGTAAATTTCGCTCACGCTCTCAAAGGGATAGGGGTTATGGGCCAGCACCTGGTCGAAGGTCATGCCGAACCGGCTGAGATAGCTCTCATCCACCTCTTTTTTATACCCCTCCACCAGTCCGGCGATACCGGGATCCTCCGCCAGGGTATCGTCGATGGGGATGAGCTCATATCCTGTGAGGTCTACCTCGCCGTTGGGCCGGTATTCCATGGTGACCACGCCCAGGTTTTTGGAATACTCCCCGGCGGACACGATCCAGGTATCGTCCACCCGGATGGGCTGCTCCAGCGTGCTGTGGGTGTGGCCGGACACAATGAGGTCGATGCCGTCCACCTTCCGGGCCAGCTCGTAGTCCTCCCCCTTCCCCTGTCCGTCGGTGCCCGAGTGGGACAGGCACACCACCAGGGGCTGGACGCCGTTCTCCTCCCAGCACTTGGCCCGGGCCTGGTCCACCACCCGCTGGGCGGTCTCCACCCGGTCCTGGAGCACCATCCCGGACATGGGGGCGCAGGCGTCGGAATCGACGCCCATGATGCCCAGAATGGCGTACCACACGCCGCCCCGCTCCAGCAGGATATAATCGGACACGCCGTACCGGTCAAAGGCGTCCCCCACCGCCGCGAGCTCCCCCTCCCGGCTGGGGAGCAGGTAGTTGGCCTCCACGATGGCGGGCAGGGGGTCCCCGCTGTCCACGGCCGCGCTGAGCATGGACGCCAGGCCGGCGGCGCGGTAGTCGTACTCATGGTTGCCGAAGGTGGTCGCGTCGTAGCCCATGGCCCCCATCACCCGCAGCTCCAGGGCGGAGTCGGCGTAGGCGGTCTGGAACAGGGAGCCCATGGAGAAATCGCCGCCGTCCACCAGAAGGGCGTCCGGGTGGAGCTCCTTCTGGGCGTCGATGGCGGTTTTGAGGCGGGCATAGCCTCCGTACTGCGTTCCGGACTCATCAACGGCGGGCAAGAAGTGGGAATGCATATCGTGGGTAAACAGGATCGCGGCCTGGAATACGGGGGCGTCGGCCAGGGCGGGCAGAACCAGCCCTGCCGCCAGAAGCAGCGCCAGAAGCAGCACGGAAATGCGGCGTAATGGTTTCATTGGAAGCTCCTCCTTGACATACGTTACCTCCCCTATTCTGCCACAATCCGGCAGAAATAGCAAGGCCCTCCGGTGGGAGGGCCTTCACAGCACGGGCGCGGAGATCGCTGAGGCCGGGACGCTCCCCAGCCCTGGCGGATATGGATGCGGCGGTTTATGGAACGGCCTCCCCGCCCCCGGCGGGGCAGCCGCCTCACTCCTGACGGATGTGGATACGGCGGTTTATGGAACGGCCTCCCCGCCCCCGGCGGGGCAGCCGCCTCACTCCTGACGGATATGAATATGGTTGTTGATGTGGTTGGCGCAGTAGCAGTAATACCCGTCGCATTTGGAGCAGTAGCGGAACTCCATATTGGGGTCGTCCTGGTCGGTGATGCCGCACACGGCGCACTTGTGGAGATACCCCCCGGTCTCCCGGGCTTTTTTCTCCGCCTGCCGCCTGGCCCGCTTGAAGTTGATGACCTGGGGGTCCGCCCGGCGGCGGACAAAGCCCAGCTTCATGGACCAGAAGGGCCAGGTGAAAATGAAATAGTTGACGAAGCTGGCCACGGGAAACAGGGCAAAGGCCCACCAGCCCATCTGCCCGTACCGGATCACCTCCCATAAAATCAGCAGCACGTCGATCAGGGCCAGCCACTTCATCTTGATGGGCAGAACAAACATAAACAGCACCTGTACCTCGCTGAACAGGGTCGCGATCACCAGGAAGATGGACAGGTTCAGGTAGTACGCCAGATTGATGGACGACAGACCCGCACGCTCCAGCACAGACATCAGCTCCGGCTGAATCAGCGTCAGCACCAGGGCGAACACCGCGGACAGCACCGTTCCGCTGAGATAAAACAGGTTGAATTTCGCGGTTCCCCACTCACGCTCCAGCATCTGGCCCGTCCAATAATAGACGTAGCAGCCCAGCAGTAAGTAGAAGGGGTTGGCGCTGTTGGGCGCGATGACAAAGGTGATCAGCCTCCATACCTGGCCCCGGAGAATGTCCGGCCCCCAGAAGCACAGCAGTCCGCTCAGGCGGCCGCCGGCAAACAGGTCCAGGAAAAATACCACAACCTGGGCAATGCCGATGTAGAGCATCAGATTTGGGATGCCGAATCTGGGATATTTGGCGCAAAAGCGGTCGATTGGGCCATAGTGGTCGTTTCGGAATATCATCGGAACTCCTCCTCGCGGGCATTGCCCGCATTCAAATGCGCAAACCTTATTATAGCCTGTTCCGCCCGGAAAGTAATCAATAAACTGTGAATCATTTCCACAGAAGCGCCGAGCCGCCGTGAGCGGCGCGGATGGACCGGAGCGAGGGCAAAAGCCCAGCCGCCGCGGGCGGGGGCGGGTTTTGCCCGAGGCGGAGGGAAGCCGCGCCGTGCGAACAGGCGAGGCGTGACACCACAGAAGCGCCGAGCCGCCGTGAGCGGCGCGCTCACATCATCACCGGACTGTGGGTCCACTCCGCCCCACAGGGCCCCGGTTCCCGGCGGCACAGCTGGTAAAAGTCCGTGCACCGGGCCTCCAGCTCCAGCAGGGGCAGACCCTTTCCGTGGGCGGGCTTGGTGACGACGGGCAGCGCGGCCCGCCCCTTCATCTCCCGCAGGATCTCCCGGCCCCGCCCGTTGGCCCCCAGCACCCGGAGATACGTGGGATGGGCAGGCCGGTCGCCCTCCTTCAGCCCCAGCGCCCCCCACAGCGCCAGGCGCCGGATGCGGGCGTGGGCATAGCGCTTGGTCTTGGCCAGGTCATAGACCTCCTCCAGCGTCCGGCCCCGGCGCACCGCCCGGTACAGCCGGACCGCCAGCCCCTCGCCGCCGTCCGGGAGGGCGGCAAAGTCTCCCTCCCCCATGGCGCGCAGGACGGCCAGCGCCGCCCGCTCTCCGAATACCAGGCTGGCGGGGTTGTCCGCGGGCAGCGCCCCCGACAGCATCCGCTCCCGCAGAAAGGAGGCCGAGGGGTACTCCGGGTGGTCTCCCCCGTCGTGGCCCGCCCCCGCCCGCCGGACGGCCACCGGCCGGACAGGGCTCTTCAGCGCGTTCAGCGCCCGAATATACTCAATGCCCAGGTTGTCGTTGGGACAGGACAGCACCTCCGCCCCACGCCCCCCCAGCAGCTCCTCCGCCGCCCTCTGGCGGCAGGAGGCAAAGGGCAGGCCCCGGTCCAGAAACCGCCGCAGGGCGGCCCGGTATTCGGGGCCGTCCAGGCAGGCGGCGGCACGCCGGAGCCGGTCCACATCCCCGCACTCGCTGCCGAAGGACAGGTGGGTCGCCACCCCTGTGGCCGCCAGAAGCTCCACCGCCCCGCGGGCGAAGCCCTCCGCCGAGGACACCGCCCATACGGTAGGCAGCTCCAGCACCAGGTCCGCCCCATTCTCCAGCGCGGCCCGGGCCCTGGTCCACTTGTCAAACAGGGCACACTCCCCCCGCTGGACAAAGTTTCCGCTCATCACGCACACCACGGCACAATCGCCCAGCAGGCGGCGGGTCTCCCGGATGTGAAAGGCGTGCCCGGCATGAAAGGGGTTATACTCCGCCACAATTCCAACCGTATCCATCCCGGCCCTCCTCCCCGCTATGCTGCGTCTCAGGCAAAACCCGCCTCCGCTCCGCGGCGGCCGGGCTTTTGCCTTCCCTCCGCTCCAAGCGCCCCTATGCGCCTATCCTCGCGCTTCTGTTTGTTGTCACGCTCGGATTGGGCGCATGGCCGGGCCGCTTTCGCTGCGCCTCAGGCAAAACCCGCCTCCGCTCTGCGGCGGCTGGGCTTTTGCCTTCCCTCCGCTCCAAGCGCCCCTATGCGCCTATCCTCGCGCTTCTGTTTGTTGTCAAAAATGAGAAAAATACTTGCGGTTTCGCCGCCGGTGTAGTATAATATGTGCGTTCATACGACTGTACAGCGGTCCCGGCACACCTCGGCTGCCTCCATTATATACACGGAGGCCCCCAAAGTAAAGCCCGGACCCAGCGATTTCAGAGGTCCGCCACAGGGCCCGAAGCAAAGGAGTGCGGAACATGAAAGTTCTCGTCATCAACGCCGGCAGCTCTTCCCTGAAGTACCAGCTGCTGGACACCAACAGCCGCGAGGTCCTGGCCAAGGGCCTGTGCGAGCGCATCGGCATCGACGGCAAATTTACCTACAAAGCCCCAGGCAAACCCACCGTGGACGCGGCCGACGTCACCATGCCCACCCACGCCGAGGCCATCCAGGCCGTGCTGGCCGCCCTGGTCAACCCGGAGGGCGGCGTGATCTCCTCCATGAGCGAGATTGACGCGGTGGGCCACCGCGTGGTCCACGGCGCGGAAACCTTTGCCTGCTCCGTCCGGATCGACGACAAGGTGATGGCCGCCCTGGAGGAGTGCGTCCCCCTGGCCCCCCTGCACAACCCCGCCAACATCACCGGCATCAAGGCATGCACCGCCGTCATGGGCCCCGACGTGCCCCAGGTGGCCGTGTTCGACACCGCCTTCCACCAGACCATGCCCCCTGTGGCCTACACCTACCCCCTGCCCTATGAGTATTACGAGCAGGACAAGGTCCGCCGCTACGGCTTCCACGGCACCAGCCACCGCTATGTGACCCAGCGTGCGGCGGATATGCTGGGCAAGCCCATCGAGTCGCTGAAGCTCATCTCCTGCCACCTGGGCAACGGCTCGTCCATCGCCGCCGTCTCCGGCGGAAAGAGCGTGGACACCTCCATGGGCTTCACCCCCCTGGCGGGCCTGCCCATGGGCACCCGGTCCGGCGACCTGGACGCGGGTATCCTGGAGTACCTGATGGGCCGGCACAACATGGACATCAAGGAAATGGTGTCCGTGCTGAACAAGAAATCCGGCGTGCTGGGCGTGTCCGGCGTGTCCTCCGACTTCCGCGACCTGGGCTCCGCCGCAGGAGACGGCAACCAGCGGGCCGCGCTGGCCCTGGACATGTTCAGCTATGGCGTGAAGAAGTACATCGGGGCCTACGCCGCCGCCATGGGCGGAGTGGACGCCGTCATCTTCACCGCCGGCGTGGGCGAGAACGACGCCCAGCAGCGCATGGCCATCGCCTCCGGGCTGGAGTTCATGGGCATCAAGATGGACCCGGACGCCAACAACATCCGGGGCAAGGAGGCCGTCATCTCCGCCATCGACTCCAAGGTGACGGTGCTGCTCATCCCCACCAACGAAGAGCTGATGATCGCCCTGGATACCGCCGAACTGGTCTGAATCCGCGGAACGCGCTCCCCCGGCGGCCACCCGCCGGGGGAGTTTCTTACGGATTCCGCGCCTTGTACGCGAGATACCCCTCCAAAATCAGCGACGCCGCCACCGCGTCCACGTCCTTCCTGTGGGCCTTCATCTTCTTCCCCGAGGCGTGGAGGATCTGGTGGGCCTCGATGGTGGTGCGCCGCTCGTCCCACAGCCGCACCGGCATTCCCGCCATCTCCTCCACCAGGGCCGCGAAGGAGCGGTACCGTTCCGCCCGGGGCCCCTCGGTGCCGTCCATGTTCCGGGGAAAGCCCATCACCAGCTCCTCCGCCTGCCGCTCCGCCGCGATTCTGGCGATCTCCTCCGCCGCGCGCTCGGGCCGGCGGGCGTGAATCACTTCGGTGTAGCCGGCCAGCAGGCCGGCGGCGTCGGACACCGCCACCCCCGTCCGGGCGTCGCCGTAATCAATTGCCATAACGCGCATCGCCGCGCCTCCTTTGCAGAGACAGGTCCCTTCGGATGACCTCAATTGAAACTCATTATAAATGATAAAACAGCGCTTGACAAGCCCCTCCCGGTGTGATATGCTATCAGCACCTGTGAGCAGGGCTTTCTTTTTGTGCGTATTTTTACGGGGTGCGCACAAAAACCCTGGTTCCCCCGCGGGCCACAGGGAGGCAATGCGCCGATCCCCCGCAGCCTTGAGAAGGGGCGTGTTCCGCCCATTTCAGGCGCCGGAGTCGGCATAGGCTTCCGGCGCTTTTTTTGCCGGGAGGCCAAATTCAAAAGGAGGTGCCGAGAATGGCGAAAGCCGGAAACCGTGTGAAGGTCGTGCTGCGCTGCTCCGAGTGCAAGCAGCGTAATTACAACACCAAGAAGAACAAGCGCAATACCACCGAGCGCCTGGAGCTCAACAAGTACTGCCCCTTCTGCAGGAAGCACACGAAGCACACCGAAACCAAGTAATGGGCGCCGCTCACAAGGAAAGAAGGGTAAACGTTAATGTCTGAACAGGAAAAGCGGGACAACGCGCCGCAGGAGTCCGCAAGCTCCGACAAGAAGGACAAGGCCCCCAAGGAGAAGAAGAAGGAGAAAAAGCCCAACCGCGTCCTGCGCTGGCTGAAGGACCTGAAGGGTGAGCTGAAAAAGGTCACCTGGCCCACCGCCAAGGACACGCTGAAAAATGTGGGCATCGTCATCCTGTGCGTCCTCATCGTGGGCGTCTTCATCTGGGCGTTTGACTTCCTTGCCCGCGCGGTGATCGACGCCCTGCTCCAGCTCTTCGGTTAAGCCCCATGGCAGACGAACTGAAGTGGTATGTGGCCCACACCTACTCCGGCTACGAGAACACCGTGGCCGTATCCATTGAGCAGGCTGTGGAAAACCGCAATATGCACGACCTCATCACCGAGGTGTCCATTCCGCTGGAGACGGTCACCGAAATCACCGACAACGGCCCCAAAACCGTGGAGCGCAAGGTCTTTCCCGGCTATGTGCTGGTGAAAATGGTCATGACCGACGAGACCTGGCACCTGGTGCGCAACATCCGGGGCGTCACCGGCTTTGTGGGCGCGGCCAACAAAGCCATCCCCCTCACCGACGAGGAGATCGCCGCCCTGGGCGTGGAAAAGCGCGAGGTGGTGGTGGGCTACGCCGTGGGCGACAGCGTGAAAATCACCGACGGCGCCCTGGCCTCCTTCATCGGCACGGTGGAGGAGCTGGACACCGACCGGGGCAAGGTCAAGGTCGTGGTATCCATGTTCGGCCGGGAAACCCCGGTGGAGCTGGAACTGGACCAGGTCGAGACCATCTGAGCGTCCGAGCCGTCGTGAGCAGCGCGGATGGACCGGAGCGAGGACAAAAGCCCAGCCGCCGCAGAGCGGAGGCGGGTTTTGTCCGAGACGGAGGGAAGCCGCGCGTCGCGAGCAGGCGAGGCGTAACAACATCAGACAGGATAAGCGTCCTGTCACGTGGGAGGAGCAGACAGATAACTCCGTCACCACCACATTTTATGTAGGAGGTGCTGTTTCAAATGGCACAGAAAATTACTGGATATGTAAAGCTGCAGATCCCCGCCGGCCAGGCAACTCCGGCCCCCCCTGTGGGCCCCGCCCTGGGCCAGCACGGCGTGAACATCGCCGCCTTCACCAAGGAGTTCAACGAGCGCACCAAAAAGGACATGGGGCTCATCATCCCCGTGGTCATCACCGTGTACGCCGACCGCTCCTTCACCTTCATCACCAAGACTCCTCCCGCCGCCGTGCTCATCAAGAAGGCGTGCAACATTGAGTCCGGCTCCGGCGTGCCCAACAAGACCAAGGTGGCCACCCTGTCCAAGGCCGACTGCCAGAAGATCGCCGAGACCAAGATGCCCGACCTGAACGCCGCCAGCCTGGAGGCCGCCATGAGCATGATCGCCGGCACCGCCCGCTCCATGGGCGTGACGGTGGAAGAGTAAGGGAAAGGAGGAATTACAATGGCTAAGAAAGGCAAGAAATATGTGGACAGCGCCAAGCTCATCGACCGCGCCGCCCAGTATGACGTGAACGAGGCCATGGAGCTGGTCATCAAGACCGCCACCGCCAAGTT
>ERZ808051.173-NODE-173-length-84766-cov-25.752707_pt1 | contig 84766 bp, 78 predicted proteins | sample MGYA00380199_ERZ808051 | MGnify/ENA primary metagenome ERZ808051 (study PRJEB31490, sample SAMN06133391) | mouse gut metagenome | isolation source: J11 | host: mice | place: China: Chengdu | collected 2015-05 ... | reverse complement strand
CCCCTGCGTCCCGCAAGCCTTCCGCTCCCTTTGCCCGGGGCAAGCCGCGCCTGTGGACAGGGATTTTTTAACCGCAATCCTGGTAACAGACGCCATAACAACAGAAAAGCCCGGAAAACCGGACTTTTCATGCTTTTTTATCTTATGAGGGGGGAGATAGTGAGTGTTTTTTGTTGCTTAGCCGTAGGCCTTGTAGCAACTTTTTCAACTATCTTGTCTATACTATAAAATATAAATGTGTTCAAAGTGTGTTTGAAATATATAAAAAAAATAAACTTTATAAAATACTTTTAAAGCTTTTCACGATCAGTACGGAAATGACAGGATTAAGTTGAAAAATATAAGCTTACATGCTATTCTTTTCTAAAATCTTAGTATGAAGTGTGAGAGGTGTGAGAAGTGTGAGAAGTACTTCTAAAAGCTCACGCCAAAGGGCGTTTCGCTAAGAAGTACTAAATCTCACACTGACTAGCGTTTTCCTATGAATGGAGGCGGCATTGTGAAAAAAGATTTGAATTACAGTAGCAGGATTAAGGATTAGATCATTGCGGGAAGGATAAATTTGCCGAATATTCTGATCAGATCTTCCGTAAAAATCTTTTTTGTGCCATGGAACCAAGACCGTAACATCATGGCGGGGGAGCCGCTATGATGTTATGGGCTTGGTGGAATGTTTGGCACAGTTAGATTTTTACGGAAGATCTGATCAGAATATTCTCACAACTTACCCCCCCCCGCAACCCTCATCCAACGATCCCCCCCCAATCCCCGCAGAAATGGAGTAAAAAAATGATCAAAAAACTAAAACAACTTTTAGAAAAAATAGAATACCAATGCATTGCAGGCTCTATGGATGTCTGCGTGGATGCGGTAGTATATGATTCGAGGAAGATAACAAAGGGATGTTTGTTCCTCTGTATCGCCGGAGCCAATGCGGACGGCCATGATTTTGCCCTGGATGCGGTGGAAAAGGGGGCGAGAGTTCTTGTAACGGAAAAAGATATCCCGATGGAAGGCGCGGAGGATGTGACGGTAATCCGTGTGAAGGATACGCGCTATGCCATGGCATATATCGCGGCGGCCTGGTTTGAAAATCCGGCGGAAAAAATGAAAGTGATCGGGATAACGGGGACGAAGGGAAAGACGACCACTACTTACCTGGTCAAATCCATTTTGGAAAATTCGGGGCATAAGGTAGGGCTGATCGGGACGATAGAGGTGATTATCGGGGAAAAACGGATTCATGCGGTGAATACCACCCCGGAATCTTATCTTTTGCAGGAGTATCTTTACCAGATGGCGAAGGAAGGCTGCGATGCAGTAGTGATGGAGGTTTCTTCCCAAGGGCTGAAACTTCATAGGACACAGGGATTTTTGTTTGATATCGGTATTTTTACCAATATTGAACCGGATCATATCGGGCCGAACGAGCATGCGGATTTTGATGAATATTTGAAATGCAAGGGACTGTTGTTCCGGCAGTGCAGAACCGGTATTGTGAATCGGGACGACGCGCATTTTGAGAAAGTGATCGAAGGGCATACTTGCGGGATAGAAACTTACGGATTCAGTGAGGGGGCCGACTTGAGGGCGGAAAATCTGCAGCTTGTCAAAAAGCCGGGAGAACTGGGCGTGCTTTTTGATGTAAAGGGGCTGATGGATTTTTCGGTGGAGGTCACTACGCCCGGAAGGTTCAGCGTGTATAATGCCCTGACGGCCATTGCGATATGCCGCCATTTCGGGGTGGAGACGGAACAGATAAAAAAAGCCTTTTCGGAAGCAAAGGTCAAAGGCCGGATCGAAATGGTAAAGGTATCCGATGACTTTACGCTGATGATCGATTATGCCCATAATGCGATGAGCCTGGAAAGTCTGTTGGGCACGCTGAAAGAATATGAGCCACACCGCCTGGTCTGCCTTTTTGGCTGCGGGGGAAACCGTTCCAGGCTGCGGAGATATGAGATGGGGGAAGTCAGCGGGAAGCTGGCCGATCTGACGATTATTACTTCGGATAACCCCAGATTTGAAGAGCCACAGGCAATTATCGAAGATATTAAGACCGGCATCGGAAAGACAGGGGGAAAATATGTGGAGATCTGCGATCGCAAAGAAGCGATTGCCTATGCGATAGATCACGGAGAGCCGGGGGATATTATAGTTCTCGCCGGGAAGGGCCATGAAGATTATCAGGAGATCAAAGGAGTCAAATATCCGATGGATGAAAGAGACCTGATCCGGGATATCTTAAAGGAGCGGGGATGGAAAGAAAATATGCGGACATTATTATAGATATTTCCCATGAAAAACTGGATAAGACATTCCAGTATGTGATTCCGGAACGGCTATGGGAAGCGGTGGAGATCGGAAGCTGCGTCTCTGTGCCTTTTGGAAAGGGGAACCGGCTCAGAAAAGGATATGTGGCGTCTATCGGCGAACAGGCATCCTATGAGCCGGGAAGGCTGAAAGAAATAGCGGATGTGGAAAAAAATTCCATAGGAGCCGAAGAACGCTATATCGCTTTGGCGGCATGGATGAAAGAACAATACGGTTCCACACTGATCGCCGCTTTGAAAACGGTTCTTCCCATCAAGCAGAAAGTAAGAAAGCTGGAAAGAAAGAGCTGTAAACTTCTGCTGGATGTCGAAGAGGCAAAACAGCTGCTGCAAAGCTGCGAAAAGAAAAAGCAGACGGCGAAGACAAGACTGTTAAAGGAGCTGATACAGGCGGGGGAACTGCCTATGCCATGGATTACCGGCAAGCTCCATATATCCTCCCAGACAATAAAAAGCCTGGAGAGACAGGCAGCGGTGGAGATTCTTTCGGAAAGCAGCTATCGGAATCCCGTAAAAATAGAAAATAACGCTTCGGACGCCCGGATGGAAGCGTATAGGAAGAAAAAATGCCTGAACGAAGAACAGAGGGCGGCAGCGGACGGAATTCTGGCGGATTTTGACGCGGGCAGGAAAGATACTTCGCTGATCCACGGAATTACAGGAAGCGGAAAAACGGAAGTATATCTGGAGATTATTGAGGGAATGATAAAAAGAGGAAAACAGGCGATCGTGCTGATTCCGGAAATTGCCCTGACTTATCAAACGCTGCTGCGCTTTTATGTACGCTTTGGCGACAGGGTGTCGGTGATGAATTCCACGCTGTCCCAGGGGGAAAAATACGATCAGTGCGAGAGGGCGAAAAAAGGGGAAATAGATGTTATGATTGGCCCAAGATCCGCGCTGTTTACCCCATTTTCCAGGCTTGGAACGATTATTATCGATGAAGAGCATGAGGGTACATATAAAAGCGAGTCCATGCCGAAATACCACGCAAGGGAGACGGCGGAAAAAATAGCGTCCATGCAGGGCGCGGTGGTGGTACTCGGTTCCGCGACCCCCTCCCTGGAAGCATATTACAGAGCAAAAACCGGCAAATACAGGCTTTATGAGCTAAAACAAAGACAGCCTGGAAAGGAATTGCCGTCGGTTCGGACGATAGATTTGAGGGAAGAGCTGAGACAGGGAAACCGTTCGATTTTCAGCAGAAAGCTGCGGGAACTGCTGGAGGAAAGACTGGCAAAGGGGGAACAGAGCATCCTGTTTTTGAACCGGAGGGGATATGCCGGATTTGTCTCCTGCCGTTCGTGCGGATATGTGATGAAATGCCCTCATTGTGATGTGTCTCTTTCGGAACATGCGGGCGGGAAGCTGGTATGCCATTACTGCGGTTACACCAGGCCGGGAGCCGGAAGCTGCCCGGAATGCGGTTCCAAATATATTCTTGGTTTCCGTGCGGGAACGCAGCAGATCGAAGAGGCGGTTCACAGAGAGTTTCCGGGGGCAAGGGTTCTTCGGATGGATGCGGACAGCACACGGACAAAAGACAGCTATGAAGAGATATTGAACGGTTTTGCCAATGGGGAGGCGGATATTCTTCTTGGTACCCAGATGATCGTAAAGGGCCATGATTTCCCGGACGTTACGTTAGTCGGGATATTGGCTGCGGATCTCTCCCTTCATGTGAACGATTACCGGGCAGGTGAGCGGACGTTCCAGCTTCTGACTCAGGCGGCGGGAAGGGCCGGCAGGGGAAAAAGGCCCGGAGAAGTCGTGATACAGACTTATGATCCGGGGCATTATAGCATTGTGCATGCGGCCAATCAGGATTATCAGGGATTTTATGAAGAGGAAATGATGTACCGGGAGATGCTTTTATACCCGCCGGCGGCGCACATGCTTGCGATTCTTGTATCTTCGCCCGCGGAGAAAGAGGGAATGGAGCTGGCGGCAAAGATTGGAAAATTGTTAAAAGAAAACGGGGAAGATATCCACGGAGATCCTCTTCGGGTGATTGGGCCGGCGGCGGCTTCCATAGGGAAGATACAGGATGTTTACCGTTTTATGGTTTATATAAAACATATGGACAAAAGAAAACTGATAGAGGCAAAAAATGCCATAGAGGCATTTTTGGAGGAGCGGCAGGAAAAAGGAAAAACGGGAAAAGAGACCGTTCAGTTTGACTTCGACCCCCTTCGCTCCTATTAATAAGTAAAAGGTTAAGAAAGGACAGAATCGAAATGGCAATCAGAAACATAAGAGAAATTGGCGATGCGGTATTAAATAAGAAATGCAAGGAAGTAAAGGAAGTTACGCCCCGGGTAAAGGAGTTGATCGAGGATATGCTCGAAACAATGTATGAAGCATGCGGCGTCGGGCTGGCGGCTCCCCAGGTGGGCATTTTAAAACGGATCGTGGTGATCGACGTGACGGGAGAGGATCCGTATGTGATGATCAATCCAAGAATACTGGAAATGAGCGGAGAACAGACCGGCCATGAAGGCTGCCTGAGCGTGCCGGGGAAATCAGGAATTGTTACCAGACCCAATTATGTAAAAGCGGTGGCTTATAACGAAAATATGGAATTGTATGAAATAGAGGGAACCGAATTGCTGGCAAGGGCGATCTGCCATGAATTGGATCATCTGGAAGGAAATCTTTACGTAGATAAAGTGGAAGGCCCGCTGATGAATCTGGAAGATTTAGAGGATGATGATGAAATGGAAAGTTAGTGTAGAAAGGCAAGGTTGTTGATATGAAATTGATATTTATGGGAACGCCGGATTTTGCAGTGGGAGCGCTGGAGGCTATCGTGGCGGCCGGGCATGAGGTGGCGGCTGTGGTAACACAGCCGGATAAGCCGAAGGGAAGAGGAAAAGAAATGCAGATGACGCCGGTAAAAGCGTGCGCTCTGAAACATGGAATTCCGGTGCTTCAGCCTAAAAAGGTGAGAGAACCGGAGGAGATAGAGAAATTGGCACAGTTCGGGGCGGACATTTTCGTGGTGGCTGCTTTCGGACAGATACTGCCGGAGGAGATATTACGGCTTCCCAGGTTCGGATGCGTGAACATCCATGCTTCCCTGCTGCCGAAATACAGAGGGGCTGCGCCGATTCAGTGGGTGATTCTGAACGGGGAGAAGGAGACGGGAATTACGATCATGCAAATGGACCGGGGACTGGATACCGGGGACATGTTATTGAAAAGAGTAGTGCCTATTGAAGAAAAGGAAACCGGGGAATCTTTGCACGATAAACTGTGCCAGGCGGGAGCGGAACTGATCGTGGAAGCTTTGCCGAAGATCGAAAGAGGGGAACTGGTGCCGGAGAAGCAAAAGGAGGAAGAGGCCAGTTACGTAGGAACGTTAAAAAAATCCCTGGGCAGAATCGACTGGACAGGGGATGCGTGTTCGATCGACAGGCTGGTGCGGGGACTAAATTCCTGGCCCAGTGCGTATACTTATTATCATAAGAAAAATTTGAAAATCTGGGAAAGCGAACCCGTAAAGGATCATTCCTGCGAAGAAAAGTGGGAGGCAGGATGCGTGGAAAGAGTGGAGAAGGACGCTTTTTATGTAAGAACGGGCGACGGGCTTTTGAAAGTGACGCAGGTGCAGCTGGAAGGAAAAAGGAGAATGCCGGTAAAGGATTTTCTCCTGGGATATCCTTTGGAAGAAGGGCTTGCGCTTGGAGAATAGAAAGGGATTGGTATTGTTATGTATGGATATTATGGTTATTATTTTGACCCCACATATTTTCTCGTATTATTGGGAGCAATTTTGTGTATGGCGGCCAGCAGCAGCCTGAACAGCACATACGGAAAATATGCGAAGGTGCGCAGTATGAGCGGAATAACAGGAGCGGAAGCGGCAGCCAGAATCTTAAGTTATTCGGGGATTCATGATGTAAGAATCGAGCATACCGGCGGGAGGCTGACGGATCATTACGATCCGAAAAACAAGGTGCTGCGTCTTTCCGACAGCACATATCAGTCCAGTTCGATAGCGGCGATCGGCGTAGCGGCACACGAGTGCGGACATGCCGTACAGCATCAGAAGGGATATGCCCCCCTGAAGATCAGAAGCGCTTTGGTACCGGCGGCCAATATCGGTTCCAGGATAGGGATACCTCTGATTTTGCTGGGCATATTGCTGGGGCTTAGCGACACGCTGGTACAGGTAGGGATATGGGTTTTTTCCCTGTCGGTTCTGTTTCAGATCGTTACGCTGCCTGTGGAATTCAATGCTTCTTCCAGAGCTTTAGCCATGTTGCAGGATTATGGCATTACCGGAGGAGAGGAAACGGGGTATTGCAGGAAAGTGCTTCGGGCGGCGGCGCTTACGTATGTGGCGGGAGCGGCGGCCTCGATTTTGCAGCTGCTGCGGCTGGTGCTTTTATTTGGAAACAGGAGAAACGACGATTAGCGTGAGAAAAACATTAAGAAACACTAAGGCTACAAGGGACGCAGCCTAAGAGTTTCTTAATGTTTGGAAGAATGCCCAAAATACGGGCATTCTTCTCGTTGATGGTTTGTGCCGCCTGGCGGCATCATGGAGGTTGGGATGAACATAAGGGAATTGGTTCTGGATATGTTGTTGGAGATGGAAAGGGAGCGGGTTTACAGCAATATTTTAATCCGAAGGGTGTTGGATAAATATGATGACCTGCCGGGGAAAGATAAGGCGTTTATCAAGCGAGTGACGGAAGGGACGCTGGAGAGGCGGATACAGATCGATTATATTATGGATCAGTTTTCGAAAACGCCGTCAGGGAAAATGAAACCTTTGATACGTAATTTGCTAAGGATGAGCGTATATCAGATTCTTTTTATGGATGCAGTTCCCGATTCGGCGGCATGCAATGAGGCGGTAAAGCTGGCGGCGAAGAGGAAGTTCCAATCGCTGAAGGGGTTTGTCAACGGAGTATTGCGCAATATTGCCAGGGAAAAAGATATGATCCTGTTCGCAGGAGGGAAAGAAGGATTTTATCCGGACAAGGAAAAAGAACCTCTCGCCTATTTGTCGGTTTTTTATTCCATGCCGGAATATTTTATTGTGATGTGGCTGGAGGAATATGGAATGGAGCGGACGGAGAAGATGCTTCAGGCCATGTTGGAAGTTCGGCCTGTTACGATCCGAATCAGGGAATCGCTGACGGAAAAAGAAAAGGAAGCCCTTCTGCGGGATATGGAGGAGGTCGGGATCGGGGCGGAGCAGCATCCATATCTGCCTTATGCCTATATGCTGGAACACGCGGAGGGTGTCAGGAATATTCCCGGATTTGACGAAGGGCTGTTTGCGGTACAAGATGTCAGTTCCATGATAAGTGTCGAGTGTGCGGGAATAGAAAAAGGAAGTTTTGTTGTGGATGTCTGTGCCGCGCCAGGAGGAAAGAGCGCCCACGGGGCCGAAAAAACGGGGGAAAAAGGCAGAGTGCTGGCCAGGGATATTTCGGAGGAGAAAGTGGACATGATCCGGGAGAATGCCGAAAGGCTGCGTCTGGCGAATATAGAGGCGGAGGTTTTCGATGCTACGGAATACGATGCGGAACTGGACGGGAAAGCGGATGTTGTCCTGGCGGATGTTCCCTGTTCCGGTTTGGGGATACTTGGAAGGAAACGTGATATTAAATACCATATGACCCGGGAAACGCTGGCGGAACTGCCCGGAATACAAAGAAAAATACTGGAGAAGGCGCAGCGGTATGTAAAACCGGGAGGAATACTGGTTTACAGCACATGCACCATACGAAGGGAAGAGAACGAAGAAAATGTCAGGTGGTTTTTGGAGAAATTTCCGTTTCAGGGAGAGGATATAAGCAGAAACGTTGCCCATATCCCGCAGACCGGTACGGCGGCGGACGGATATTTGCAGCTGCTTCCCGGGATACATAGCGCGGACGGTTTTTTCATCGCGGTGTTCCGCAGGAAAGGAAATATGTGTTAAGATGAAAGATACAAAAGCAGATATCAAGTCGATGGATTTGGAAGAGTTGAAAAGAGAAATGGGGGCGGCGGGAGAAAAAGCTTTCCGGGCAAAGCAGCTCTATGAATGGATGCACCAAAAACTGGCGAGGGATTTTGATGAGATGAGCAACATTCCAAAGGCGCTGCGGGAAAGATGCCGGAAGGACTATTCTTTTACCGCCCTGGAGCCGGTACGGATACAGGAATCAGCGGTGGACGGAACAAAGAAATTTTTGTTTCGGCTGTCGGATGGGAATACGGTGGAAAGCGTATGGATGAAATATAAGCATGGAAATTCGGTCTGTATTTCTTCCCAGGTGGGCTGCCGGATGGGCTGCCGTTTCTGCGCCTCCACGCTGGATGGCCTGATCCGGCCGCTGCTGCCTTCGGAAATGCTCGACCAGGTCTATGCGGTTACGCTTCTGACAAAAGAGAGAGTTTCCAATGTGGTTGTAATGGGAATGGGGGAACCTTTGGACAATTATGGCCATTTGCTGAAATTTATCCGGCTTTTAACGGATGAAAACGGGCTGCATATCAGCCAGCGGAATGTGACGGTATCTACCTGCGGTTTAGTTCCGCAGATGAGGCGGCTGGCGGAAGAGGAGCTTCAGATTACACTGGCCCTTTCTTTACATGGGGCAAACGATAAAAAAAGGCGCGAATTGATGCCCATAGCGAAAAAATACAGGCTGGATGAATTGATGGATGCCAGTGCATACTATTTTGAAAGAACGGGCAGACGTATTAGTTTTGAATATAGTCTGATCGACGGCGTCAATGATTCGCAAATGGATGCGCAGGAGCTGGCGGAACTGGTGAGGGGAATGAACTGCCATGTGAATTTGATTCCCGTAAATCCTGTAAAAGAGAGGGATTTTGCGCCGGGTTCCCCACAAAAAGCGATTGCATTTAAAAATAAGCTTGAAAAAAATGGAATAAATGTTACTATAAGAAGGGAAATGGGGAGAGATATCGACGGGGCATGCGGCCAGCTCAGACGCCGGGAGCTTCATCGGTAATGCAGGAGGTTTCGTTGTGTTAAAGACATTTTCCATTACGGATATCGGAAAAAGGAGAAAACTGAATCAGGATTATGTGTTCGTATCGGATAAGCCTTTGGGCAACCTTCCGAATTTATTTATTGTGGCTGACGGAATGGGCGGGCATAATGCGGGGGATTATGCGTCCAAATGCGCGGTGGAGACGATAAAGGAAGAGATCGGCCGATCCCTGGAAAAGAATCCGGTGAAAATATTGGGAAAGGCGATCGAAGCCGCTAACAGCTATGTCCGGCAAAAGGCAATGGAAGAGGCGGACTTAAGGGGCATGGGTACTACATTGGTGGCGGCCACCTGTTTACAAGGCAGATACTTACAGGTTGCTAATGTAGGTGACAGCAGACTGTATGTGATTAATGACGAGAAGATAGAGCAGATCACAAGGGATCATTCCCTTGTAGAAGAAATGGTGCGCAGAGGCGGCATTGACAGGGAGGCGGCAAGAGTTCACCCGGATAAAAACATCATCACCAGGGCGATCGGCGCGGAAGACGTTGTGGTGGCTGATTTTTTTGATGTGGAACTAAAGCCGGGCGATACCGTACTTATGTGTTCCGACGGCCTGACGAATATGCTCGAGGACGGAGAAATCCATATGATAGTGAGCAGTCAGGAAAGCGTGGAGAAAAAAGCGGAGGAATTGGTGAAGGCAGCCAATCATAACGGCGGCAGAGATAATATTGCAGTGATTCTTATTGAGCCGTTTGTAAACGAGGTGGAAAATGATTAAAATTGGAATGATGATTGGAAACCGGTATGAAATACTGGAAAAAATTGGAACCGGTGGAATGTCGGACGTATATAAATCGAAGGATCACAAGTTGAACCGATATGTGGCGGTCAAAGTGCTGAAACAGGAATTTTCGGAAAATGCGAATTTCGTTTCCAAATTCCAGGTGGAGGCACAGGCGGCGGCAGGATTGGCACATCCTAATGTGGTGAATGTCTATGATGTAGGCGAAGAGAACGATGTTTATTATATTGTCATGGAATTGGTGGAAGGCATTACTTTGAAGAAGTATATTGAAAAAAAGGCCAGGCTTTCCGTTAAAGAGGCGATCAGCATCGCGATCCAGGTTTCCATGGGCATTGAGGCTGCCCACAACAACCATATTATACACAGGGATATCAAACCACAGAACATAATTATTTCCAAGGAGGGCAAGGTCAAAGTAACGGATTTCGGCATTGCGAAGGCGGCGACCAGCAATACGATTACTTCAAATGTCATGGGATCCGTGCATTATACATCTCCCGAACAGGCGAGGGGAGGCTATAGCGACGAAAAGAGCGACATTTATTCCCTTGGTATTACCATGTTCGAAATGCTTACGGGAAGAGTGCCGTTTAACGGGGAAACGACGGTGGCGATCGCCATTAAACATATTCAGGAGCAGCTCCCGTCTCCGAGGGAATACATCCCGGAGATTCCGGTCAGCGTGGAGCGGATCGTGGTTAAGTGCTGCCAGAAAAGTCCTGACAGGCGGTACCAGACGATGGCGGATCTGGTAGCGGATCTGAAACAGTCGTTGATCAATCCCGATGAAGACTTTGTAAAGCTGGTCAATCCCGACGAAGAGGCTTCTACCCGGATGATTACCGATAAAGACATGGTTCAGATTAAAAGGCAGTCCGACAGAAGGGATTCCATGGATGAGGCCCTTCGTCTGAAAAAGGATGTCCGCCGGAAATATCAGGAAGAGGAAGAGGACGACGAAGAGGACATCATAGAAGAAGTGGAAGAAGAGGATATCGAGGAAGATATTGACGAGGAAGAAGAAGAGTACGATTCCAAAATGGAACGTATTACTACCGTTTTAGCCGTAATAGCGGCTTTGTTGATTGGGTGTATCGTGCTTTTCCTCGTAGGAAAAACATTGGGCATACTGCCTTTTGGGGGAGAAACAGGGGAAGAGGAGACTACGGAAGAGGATTCAGGGCAGGTGGAGATGCCAAAAGTAGTAGGAAGGCAGCTGGAAGAAGTAAAGACGGAATTGATGGGTCTTGGGCTGATGCCGGAGATTACCTATAAAGAAACGGACGAATATGAAGCCGGTCTGATTCTGGAATGCAATATAGGAATCGGCCAGATGGTGGATTCCAAAACGGATATCGTATTGACGGTCAGCGCGGGGGCCAGCGGAGTAGAAGTGCCAAAGGTAACGGGAGTGTCTACGGCGCAGGGGGTGTCCGAGCTGGAACAGAAAGGGTTCGTTGTAAATCGCACGGAGAGCTATGATGCGGAGGTGCCAAAAGGAAATATCATTTCACAGACTCCGGAAGGGGGAATCAAGGCTCCCAGCGGATCGGCGGTAACAATTAAAATCAGTCTGGGAGCGGAAGATACGAAAGTGCGGGTTCCCAACCTGATCGCCATATCCGAGATGGACGCGATGGCTTCCATAACGGAAAGCGGGCTGGTAGTAGGCAGCGTTACGGAAGTGAATAACGAAGATCCCGCTTTGAACGGGCTTGTCTGCTATCAAAGTTATTCGGTAGGTTCTTATGTGGAACCGGGAACGGCCATTGACCTGCAAGTGAGCATAGGGCCGAAACAGGCGACTTACAGTTTTACCGGAAGCATCGAAGCTCCTTCTGCGGCGGAAGACCCGGAATACAGGGATGGATTGGATGTTACGGTGACGATCGATACGGAAGACGGAGTGCAGCTTTTGAATACGAATACGGCTTCTTTTCCGATCTCGGTGAATTATACGGGAATCCGTTCCGCGACAGGGACAGTGACATTTACCTACACGGTAACGACGGATGCCGTGACGGATACGAATCCGGAAACAGGAGAAGTGACGACGACGGAAGGAACATCCGTGCAAAAGACGATAGCCAGGGAACTGCAGTTTACCCCTGAGACATAAAGGGCGGAGAATATGCAGGGAAAGATCATTAAAGGGATCGCAGGATTTTATTATGTGTATGCGGAAGACGACGGAAGGGTATACGAATGCAAGGCAAAGGGGATTTTCCGCAAAGAAAATAAAAAACCGCTGGTCGGTGATAATGTATGCATGGAAGTGCTGGATCAGGAGGGGAGAACCGGAAATATTGTCCGCATTCTTCCGAGAAAGAATGAACTGGTACGTCCGGCGGTGGCGAACATCGACCAGGCGCTTGTTATATTTGCGATAGTGGAACCGGAACCAAATTATAACCTGTTGGACCGGTTTCTTATTATGATGGAACAGCAGGGGCTTTCCAGTATTCTTTGTTTTAATAAAAAGGATATTGCTTCGGAGGAAGAACAGAAAGCGCTGCGGGAAGCTTATGGTTTCTGTGGCAGCAGGATTTTGTTTTCCAGCGCTTCCAGAGGGGATGGCATGGAAGAGCTGGAAGAAGTGTTGAAAGGGAAGACGACGGCGGTCGCGGGCCCCAGCGGGGCAGGAAAATCTTCCATTATTAACCGCCTGAATCCCGACGCAGGGATGGAGACCGGAGAGATCAGCAAGAAAATCGGGCGGGGGAAGCATACGACGAGACATTCGGAAATCATTGCTTTACAGAAAAATACTTTTATTATGGACACGCCAGGATTTACTTCTCTCGGCCTGTTCGGTTTGGATAAGGAGGACTTGCAAGGATATTATCCTGAATTCGTCCGCTATTCGGAGTATTGCCGCTTCTCAGGCTGTTCCCACTTGAACGAACCGGACTGCAGGGTCAAAGAAGCTTTGGCGGAAGGGAAGATCAGCGGCGTCAGATATGGAAATTACAAAGAGCTGTATGAGGAATTAAAGGAACGCAGGAAATATGAAAGAAAGAGACGCGAGAATGTGTGAAGCAAGGAAGCGCCGGCACAAGGAACCGGCGGAAAACGAAAAGGAACCCCTTATCGTTTTCTGCCAATATAACGGCAAACTTTTTTCTTATATTGCAGATACTCATTTCCAAATGTGGCAAGCAAAAAATCTTCCTCAACATTGACAATCTGCAAATGGTACATGATGATCGCAAAGACAGTAAGGCCGCACAAAATCCAGTTGAAAAACATTAATAATGTTCCAATATGCAAAAGGTCAAAACCCAAAAAAGCGGGGTTGCGGCTCATTTGATAAATGCCGTTTGTTACAAGTTCAGTTTGATCGGTTTTGGAAACTCCGGCCCGCCAACTGTCACGCATAGTCCATACTGCAATAATAAATACAATCGTTCCCGCAATGGCCACCGCGGCGCCTATAACTCGGACAACAGTAAGTCCTTGGCTTGTCCCAGTGAAGATGCTGATAAGTTCTGCTGTAAAAACAAGAACAGCCGCAATCTTCATTGTGACTTCCACGAATTTTGCAAAACCGGCTTTGTCCTTTCCAATTTGGTCTGTCTGTATTCCTTTTCGTTTCTGATGAAACATTTTCACATAATAGCAACCATAGAAAGCTATAAGGCTCGCTATGGAAATTAGTTTAAATTCCATTTTCTCCCTCCAAACACCGATTTGCCATAGTGTCGATTTGCTTATCTTATTAGAAAATTCAAAACCCGTTCATTAAAATCTTTTGCTTCTTCATATAATCCATGACCAAGACCATGATAAATAAACAACTCGCTCTGATTAATGTTTTCAGCGATTGCAGAAGCCGCAGTTGTTCCAACGATTTTATCGCAATCCCCGCCAATCACTAATGCAGGGCATACTATTTTGTTTAATTCCGCATAAGAATTGTGGCTGATGCAAGAAGCTGCCTGGATGAGAAAGCGCTGAAAGCTTTTTGGCTTTCCAATTCTTCCAATGAACGGATAAATTCTTCGATACTTTTTCAAATATTTTTCTGAATATGATTTTTCTGCTGTATCTATTATTAAATCCTTATAATTTCCCTGCATTGCCATTTCAATCCAAACGCCAACCACTTTTTTGATGAGTTCATTGGGTTTTGCACTTGTTACCGCCAGGATGAGTTTGTTGACCAAATCGGGATAATCAATCGCAAGATATTATAAGTGAAATGATTGATTGAGCGCAACAGCGTTGATTTTGTAAGAAGTCTTCGGAACAAAAAACAGGAGGAAGATAGTTCGCTATGTTTTATCTTTGTCAAAATGAGAAAAGATAGTGCGCAAAACATTGATCGCCATCTGTTTACGTTCCAATGGCTGGCAGTCGGTAATCTGAAGAAACTGATTTATGATATTGGCGTTACTGTCTCTTACGGAATCGGACAGCATGTAATCGACGGACACGCCAAGCCTGTTGACAAGCTTCACAAGCGTATCCAATGTGAGGCTCCGTTCGCCCCGTTCGATAGCTCCCATATAAGTATCCGATATATCAATATCTTCTGCCAGCTGCGCCTGTGTGAGATTTAACCTCTGACGCTCTTCGCGGATTCTTTTTCCCAATCTCTTATAGTCCATATGATCACCTCACTGTTTATTTTAGAATGGCATCATGATAGATTGAAACATCTATAAGGGGTATTAGTATTGACAGAATGGGGTGTATGTAATAATATAAGAAAAGAAATTACAAAAAGAACGTAGTTCAGAGAAAGGATGAAGTGTATGTCCAGGATTGTAAAATATGATATTTTGAGAGTTGTCGCCTGCTTTTCCATCGTCCTGCTGCATGTATCGGCCAGTTATTGGAGCGTAGTGGATGTCCGGGGCGGGGAATTTTTGGTTATGACGGTTTATAATAGCTTAACCCGTTTTGCGGTGCCTGTTTTCTTCATGTTGAGCGGACTTTTTCTGGTTGCGTCTGAACGGGAAAATGTGGCAGTAGGAAAGCGGGTTTTAAGGCTTGTGATGTTATTTTATGTCTGGTCGGCATTTTATGCCTTTCAGGGAATCGCGGTGGATACGCTGAAAGGCGCATTTTCAATGGAAGTATTCAGGGCGGCGGTAGAGCGTTTTATTTTCGGCCATATCCATATGTGGTTTCTTCAGATTTTGTGCGGATTTTATCTGTTGATTCCGATCGCAAGGCAGATAAGCGCAAAAAGGGAAACATTGCGGTATTACCTGCTTCTGTGGATCGTCTTCCGGTTCCTGGTACCGACCTTGACGGAAGCTTTTGGCCTGGCCACACTCCAGGCACGGATTGACAGCCTGGGGCTCGATATGCTGGTTGGAAATTTTGGTTACTTTTTATTAGGATATTATCTGAACACAACAAATATCAGGAAAGAAGTTAGGTGGTGTATTTATGCAATGGGGATTGGCGCATGGATTCTCACCCCATTTCTTACAGTCGGGAGCTGCATAAAGTCCGGCACCTATGTGGAAAAATGGTTCAGTCCGGGATCGTTGAATATTCTGGTCATGACCATTGCCGTCTTTGTCTTCTTTCAGTATGGTAAGGCATTTGAGCAGGTAAAAAGGGCGGATATATGGGGAAAGCTGTCCCGCTATACATTTTTTGTATACATGTTCCACATGTTCGTGCTTGAAAAGCTGAATCTGGTGGGGATCACAACGGTTTCATATCCGGCGGTTATTTCCATACCTGTCATGACGGTATTTATTTTCATAGTCAGCCTGTTCGGTGCATTTGTAGCTGACCATATACCATTTGTGAGAAAAATAGTGATGTTGGCAAACAGTTAGGAGCTTGTTATACAAGGTAATTGAAGCCAGAAAAACGATGATAGATTGAAATGTTGTGATCAGCCATAACCTTTTAGCATTTATTAAGAATGTGGAATCAGGAATTACTGTAATTTTCGATAATAAAGAGTGGCTCTGTTATCCGCAGTATGTGTTCGGTGCATTTGGTGGAGGCGTAGTGGAATAATGGGAACTCTATATCGATGCCGGAAGGACTTTCTGTGATAGAAGGTTCTTTTATTATTTTATGTTGGAATAGGGGGAATTTAATTTTTTCACACAAAGAAGTCCTTATATGCTATAATGTTAATTATTGCATTAAGGGCTTCTTTTTAGTGAAAGGAATGAATTTGTTGTAATAGGCATATGCGTCACAAAATGCTGCATTGGCGGAAGCAGCCCAACCAAAACCATAATTTGAAGAAGAACCTAAAGGCATATTTTTTATAATACACCAAAAATAGCGAGGTTTGTTATTTATGAGTTCTGGTTCCGGAATTATTTGTATTATATAATCAGACAAAAAAATATCACCTCAGCGAATAGTATGTAAGAAGAGTGAGGAAATATGCAAGGAGAGAGAAAATGCTATCTAAAAAGTACAAAAATGATTTAGACAAGCTTATAAATATTGCCCAAAACTATAGAGAGGGAACAATCAGTAACTCGCTGTTTATTGATGTGTTGTCTTCACAGCAAAATTTTGAAGAAAATATTGAGTTGTGTAAGGAATATTTAGAAGAGAACGATATATTGGTGGTTGATGATGATGAGGTTGAAGAGATAGCAGATGAAGTGAACTACACGGAATTAATCAAACCGTATGATACGACTCAGATTGATATTTCACCTAAACCGTTATCGTTAGATATGATTATCTCAAGATTAGAAAACGAAGAGATTGACTTGATGCCTGATTTTCAAAGAAAGGCTGGATTGTGGAGTCCCGAACAAAAGAGTCAGTTGATAGAATCTCTGTTGTTAAGAATACCATTGCCGGCATTTTATTTTGATGGGAGCAATAACAGCAAATGGGTTGTTATTGATGGCTTACAACGATTAACAGCTTTGAAAGAGTTTTTTGTAGCGGAAAATGAAAAAGACAAACTCAAACTGCAAGGCTTAGAGTTTTTAAAGGAATTAAATGGGACAACTATTGATGATATGCCACGTTCTTATGTGCGAAGAATGAAGGAAACACAGGTTATTACTTATATTATAAATCCCGGCGCGCCTATTAATTTAAAGTATAATATTTTTAAACGTATTAATACAGGCGGATTAAAGTTGGAGGCGCAAGAAATTAGACATGCGTTGTATCAGGGATTTGCAGCAAGATATTTAAAGGAACTTGCAAATTTAGAGGAGTTTAAACAGGCAACAGGATATTCGATAAAAACGGATCGAATGTTGGATAGGGAGTTTGTTCTTCGCTTTCTGACTTTTTATAACTTAGGTGTATCGGAATATAAAGGTTCCATAGATTTATTTCTAAATGCAGGTATGGAGTTGCTGAATCGTAAGGAATTTGAGGAAGTAGACGCTGAATATTTGAGGGAAAAGTTTGTCAGGGTTTTAAATGTAAATAGGGAAATTTTTGGGAAGTTTGCTTTTAGACGTATGCCTGATTTAGTTAAGCGGAGACCAATCAGTAAAGCTTTGTTTGAGACGTGGACTTGTGTTCTGGCGGAATATACTGAGGATGAATTAGAGTTTTTGGTGAAACAAAAAAAGAATTTGATAGCAAAGTACAGTGTAATGTGTTTGGAAGATGAGGAATTTATTGATTCTATTGGCAGTGGAAAAGTATCATCTGTGAAAAAACGATTTGAAAAGATCGTAAATTTGGTAAAGGAGATGATGAAGTGATGTTAGAAAAAATAGCAATAAATAATTTTAAGTGTTTTGAATCTCTTGACTTACCATTAAAATCGCTTAATGTGTTTTCGGGTTTAAATGGCATGGGAAAATCCACGATCATTCAGTCGTTATTAGTGTTAAAACAGTCAGAAGAGAGCAACTATTTGCCCCAGAGCATTTGTCTTAATGGTAATTATGTAAATGTTGGAATGGCGCAGGATATTTTATATGAGTACGCAGAGAATGAAATTATTGAATTGAAGTTTTGGGAAAGAGAGAAAAGTTTTAATGTAAAAATACATTATAAAAAAGATGCTGACGTGTTGGAAACAGAAAGTATAGGAAAGTATCACGATATATCTTTGTTTAATGAGCATTTTGAATATTTAAATGCAGATAGAAAATCACCTCAGGTAATTTATCCAAAATCAAGTTTCCATATAGATTCTCAAGCTCAGTTAGGAGTTAATGGGGAATATACAGTTCATTATCTATGCAGATATCAGGATAAAAGTATAGCATGGGACAAGAATAAATCTTTAAAGGAAGCAGTACAGTTTTGGCTGGATATGATTTCGCCAGAGGTTAAATTTGATGTTTCGGAGATTGAAAATACTGATCTGGCAAAACTAGGATTTTACTATATGGACAAAACAAAAAGCAGACTATTTCGACCAACGAATGTCGGTTTTGGCATTTCTTATGTTCTGCCAGTTATTGTAGCATTACTGAAAGCAGAGATTGGAAGCACTTTGATTATAGAAAACCCTGAAGCACATTTGCATCCTAAGGGACAGAGAAGAATGGGAGAATTAATTGCTTTATGTGCATCCAATGGTATTCAGATATTTGTGGAAACACATAGTGATCATATTTTGAATGGTATTAGGATCGCGGTAAAGCGGAATGTATTAAAAGGAGAAAATGCAAAATTGTTTTATTTTTCCAGAAAGAAGTCTAAAGAAAGAATGGTACATGTAGTTGAGTGCCCAGAAATCTATGACAATGGGAAACTAAGTTATTGGCCGGACGGTTTCTTTGATGAATGGGAAAAGGCTTTGGATGAGATTCTTTAAGGGGAAATTTTAGTATGCAAATGATATTAAATGAGCTTTCTTTGTGTATGGAGGAAGTACACCAAAGTAAAGCAGTGAGTATATTGGAGCAGTTTATAAGTACTTATAGCAGGGCTATAAAGGGAACTAATGGGTTTGAACGCACTATTTTAACAAGCGTGGATTTAAATTCAATAGAGCTAACAAAAGGATATTATATATCGCAATGGAGAAATAATACTCAAGATAAGGATATGCTTCGGCGCTTCGTAAATATGTGCGATAGGCAGGAAGTGATGGAATTTAATCAAGATGAAGCAGAATTAATATGTGAAAGGGGCAATGGGAAAGGATTGCTTGTTGCATATGAAAATGAGTCTTTTTGTATCAGTTTTGCTTCTGATTCCTATTGGAATAAGTTTGAAATACCATGTGATTATTATTCCTTAAAGGAAGATCAGACTTTTTCTGTTAGTGTGTACAATTTATCCAATGAGTCACAACTTGATGAGTATTCTAACCAAATTTCAGAAATGAGGGAAAGAGAAATTTTGGATATTAATACACCTCAACAGTTGCTGGGACATTTGGATGAATTATTTCCATCACTTATATTTCACCAGGTCGCGCTTAATCAATTAGAGGGACAGGTTCAAGTATGCCATGTGAAAGCATTATGCAATAAACTAATGAGTTTGGAAAGATATTTTTCAAAATGGAATGGTGAAAGATTTGAAGAGGGGGCATTTCCTTCTCGGAGTGTTTCTCCGCAAACAAAGAAAACTTTAGAAAGATTTAAAAAGGAACATACATTTGAGTTTTCAGAAAAACAGGTATTGGTAAGTTACCACATGAGGTATACGGGAAATATTCCTGGGAGAATTTACTTTCATCCAGCAAGTGAATTGAAAAAAGCCTATATTTGCAGTTTAACAACTAAATTGCCAACAGTATCTGAACCTAAAAAACGTATTTAGAGTTTTTTGGTTGCAAAATATATTTTTGTTAATTTAGTTGGTTTTGTACCGTTTTAACATTGTATGTTCACATGATAGAAGAAAAGCATAAGGAGATCAAGACAAAATGAAACTAGGCATAGTAGGACTGCCCAATGTGGGCAAAAGCACTTTATTTAATTCGTTGACAAAGGCGGGAGCCGAATCCGCCAACTACCCGTTTTGCACGATTGATCCCAATGTCGGGATCGTAGCCGTGCCGGATGAGCGGTTGAAGCTTTTAGGGGATATGTACCAGTCGAAAAAGGTTACGCCGGCGGTGATTGAATTTGTGGACATTGCCGGACTGGTAAAGGGCGCCTCCAAAGGAGAGGGGCTCGGAAACCAGTTTTTGAGCAATATTCGGGAGGTAGATGCGATTGTCCATGTAGTGCGCTGCTTTGAAGATTCCAATGTAGTACATGTGGACGGCAGCGTGAATCCTTTGCGAGATATCGAGACGATCGATCTGGAACTTATTTTTTCTGATCTGGAAATTCTGGAGCGGAGGATTGCAAAGGTGGGAAAAGGAGCCAGAATGGATAAGGGACTTGCGAAAGAGCAAGGACTTTTGGAAAGGCTCAAAGCGCATCTGGAAGAAGGAAAGCTGGCTCTTACTTTTCAGACGGAAGATGAGGACGAGCTGTCTCTGCTGGCTTCTTACAATCTTCTAACCGGAAAACCGGTGATTTTTGCCGCGAACGTAGCCGAAGAAGAGCTGGCGGACGACGGAGCGGGCAATGAAGGCGTTGCCAGAGTGCGCGCTTTTGCACAGGAAAGCGGCAGCGAAGTATTTGTGATCTGTGCCCAGATAGAACAGGAGATCGCCGAACTGGATGAGGAAGAAAAGGCGATGTTTCTTGAAGATCTCGGCTTAAAGGAATCCGGGTTGGAAAAACTGATCGAGGCGAGCTACCGCATTTTAGGACTGCATAGCTTTTTGACGGCCGGGGAAGACGAAACGAGGGCCTGGACCATCAAAGTCGGAACGAAAGCGCCGGCAGCGGCCGGCAAAATCCATACGGATTTTGAGAGAGGGTTTATCAAAGCGGAAGTCGTAAACTATAAAGACTTGCTGGAACAGGGTTCTCTGGCGGCGGCCAGGGAGAAAGGACTGGTCGGGATGGAAGGAAAAGAGTATGTAGTAAAAGATGGAGATGTGATTCTTTTCCGCTTTAATGTATAAATCCATATCTCGTACAGCGAACAAATGTTCCTACCACATATAGAAAATGCCGAAAAAATGCACTTTACAAGCCATTGTAAAGTGCATTTTTTATAAATAAATTCCTGAAAATTGCTTGTCAAACGTTCCGTATTAGTATAGAATCTATATAAAAGTGGTGGAAAGTGGTATGAAGTGGAATAAAGTGGGGATAAATTCCAATATTTCCAAATAAAAGATATTCATATCAACAAGTGGCAGCCCACTTTTTTATTATTAGTTTTGGAGGAACCAAAGGTTCTTATAGGACGGCGGGTGAGCTTTATGTTTATGGGAGAGTACAACCATACGATCGATGCAAAAAACCGGCTGATCATCCCTTCCAAGTTCCGGGAAACTCTCGGTGATGAGTTTGTTGTGACAAAGGGGCTGGACGGCTGTTTATTTGTATACGATAACGAGGAATGGGCCTCCTTCGAAGAAAAGCTGCGCAGTCTGCCTCTTACCAATAAAGATGCGAGAACCTTTGTCCGTTTTTTTCTGGCGGGGGCAGCCAGTGTGGAAGTGGACAAGCAGGGAAGGATACTGATCCCCTCGGTATTAAAAGAATTTGCAGGAATTAACAAAGAAGTTGCTCTGATAGGCGTGGCAAGCAGGATTGAAATCTGGAGCAAAGAAAGATGGGAAGGCGAGTCCGCTTATGAAGATATGGAGAGTATCGCAGAACATATGTCTGAGCTGGGACTAGGCATATAAAGCGAACATGCAAGCGTGGCACATGCAAGTGAGGGACACGCGGGGGAAGATGAATGGAATTTGAACATTGCTCTGTTCTACTGAAAGAAACAATAGACAATTTAAAGATAAAAGATGACGGAATTTATGTGGACGGTACCCTGGGCGGCGGCGGACATTCTTATGAGATCGCCGGGCGTCTTGGAGAAAACGGAAGGCTGGTCGGCATCGACCAGGACGGAGCGGCAATAGAGGCCGCCGGAAAAAGGCTTTTACCGTTTTCGGACAAGGTGACAATCGTAAGGGATAACTACTGTAATGCAAAACAGGTATTAAAAAGTCTTGGTGTGGAAAAAGTGGACGGTATTCTTCTGGATCTGGGGGTTTCCTCCTACCAGCTGGATACTCTGGAACGGGGATTCTCCTACAAATATGACACCGCGCTCGATATGCGGATGGATACGAGGCAGGAGTTGAACGCCAGAGATATCATAAACGGTTATACGGAAGGAGAACTGTTTCGGATCATAAGGGATTACGGAGAGGATAAGTTTGCAAAAAATATTGCGAAACATATCGTCCGCGCCAGGCAGGAAAAAGAGATCGAGACGACGGGAGAGCTGAATGAGATTATAAAAGCAGCCATTCCGGCAAAAATGCGCCAGACGGGAGGACACCCTTCCAAGAAAACATTTCAGGCAATTCGCATTGCGTGTAACAGGGAGCTGGAAGTATTGAAAGATTCCCTGGATGATCTGACGGACTGTTTGAAGCCCGGCGGACGGCTTTGCATCATTACGTTTCATTCTCTGGAGGACAGGATCGTAAAGACCGCATTCAGAAATTACGAGAACCCGTGTACATGCCCGCCGGATTTTCCGGTATGTGCATGCGGCAGGAGACCTAAGGGAAAAACGGTGACAAGAAAACCGATACTCCCGGCGGAAGAAGAAACGACAGCAAATAAACGCGCAAAAAGTGCAAAATTAAGAGTATTTGAAAAGGAATAGTGTTATGGCGCAGTATAGGGCAAGAGGTGACAACAGAAGACAGCAGGCATACACGGGAAGAAACGGCGTTTATGTGCATGGAAATGTCGTAAGGAGACTGGACGAAGAAATATATGCACTCCGGCAGCCCAAAAAACAGCTGAGCAATACGGCGAGGAAAAACAGGGAAAAGGCAAGGCATATGAGTCTTGGGTATGTGTTCTTTTTATCCTGTGCGGTTGTTGCGGCAGGGTTTATTTTGACGATATATATCGGGCTTCAGTCAGACATTACTAACAGCATTAAAAATATATCCAGGCTGGAGAGCCAGTTAAATTCTTTGAAATTGGATAACGACGAAGAATACAGCAGGATCACGAACAGTGTTGATCTGGATGAGGTAAAACGTGTGGCGATCCAGGAATTAGGGATGAAATATGCGGAAGAAGGACAAATCGTTACCATTACAGGGGGAGGCAGCGATTATATGAGACAGGTGGCGGATATTCCGCAGTAAAGCAGGTGGTATTTTTGAGCAGACAGATGCGAGTGAGAGAGAATAGGACAAAACGTGGAATTTATAGCAGATTTACGTTAAGGATGCAGAAAAAGCTGGTGGTACTCTTTTTAGCGGTACTGTCAGCTTTCATCGGATTAAGTCTCCAGTTAGTGCGGATTAACAAGGATAACGGGGCAAGATATGAGAAACAGGTGCTTTCCCAACAGGCTTATGACAGCACGACGATTCCTTTCCGGCGGGGAGACATTCTGGACAGCAACGGCACAAAACTTGCAGCCAGTGAAAAGGTCTATAATGTGATTTTGGATGCGAAGGTAATGCTGGACCGGGATGGGAAATACGTAGAACCTACGCTGGAAGCGGTGCAAAGGGAGCTGGGGCTGGATACGGGGATTATTCGTTCCCGGCTGGAATCCCATCCGGGTTCTTCTTATTATGTGCTTGCCAAGCAGATGACGTACGAGGAGATAAGAGGGTTTAAGGAACTGCAGGCCGATGAAGAGGCGGGAGCGGACATCAAAGGGATCTGGTTTGAGGAGGAATATAAGAGAATATACCCGAACAACAGGCTGGCCTGTGATGTGATCGGATTTACCAGGAGCGACAATAGCGGGCTGTTTGGCCTTGAACAGTATTATAATGATGTTTTGAGCGGTACTCCCGGAAGGGAATATGGGTATCTGAACGATGACGCGGCACTGGAAAGAACGACTATTTCCGCCGTGGACGGTAATTCCATTGTCACTACGATAGATGTAAATATCCAAAGGATCGTAGAGAAATATTTAAAAAAGTTCAACGATGAAATGAAGGACAATTACCTGGAAAGAAACGGAAGTAATAATACGGCATGCATTATTATGGAAGTAAATACGGGGAATATTCTCGCTATGGCAAGTTACCCTGATTTTGACCTGAACAACCGCATGAATCCGGAGGATCTGTATGGGATGGCCATGGTGAATGAGGTTGGCAATGTGGTGCCGGGGGAATATATTACTCCGGAAAATTTTAACAATATGGATCATGACTTGCAGATGCAGCAGTTCAATGCGCTGTGGAGAAATTTCTGCATCAACGATACATATGAACCTGGCTCCGTATCCAAACCCTTTACGGTGGCTGCGGCCCTGGACTCAGGAAAGATCACCGGAAACGAATCTTTTGTCTGCAACGGATATCTGCACGTGGGGGATTACGATATCGACTGCCATAACGAATGGGGCGACGGCGAGCTGACGGTGGCCCAGGGAGTGGAAAGATCCTGCAATGTTGTTATGATGCGCATTGCTGAGATTGTCGGTCGAAGTACATATATCGATTATCAGCATATTTTTAATTTCGGCTTAAAAACCAATATTGATCTTTGGGGAGAATCGAGAACGGCAAGCCTTGTATATAACAAAAATACAATGGGGCCTACGGAGTTGGCGACCAATTCTTTCGGACAGGGCTTTAACGTGACGATGATACAGATGATCACGGGATTCTGCTCTCTGATCAACGGCGGGAATTATTATGAACCCCACGTGGTGAGCAAAATCATCAGTCCGAGCGGGGCGACGGTACAGAATATCGAACCCCGGCTGCTGAAGCAGACGGTATCGGCATCGGTTTCCGAAAAGATAAAGGAATATTGTAATCTGGTAGTGGCGGGAGAAAAAGGCACGGGAAAAACAGCCCGTCCGGCAGGATATATGATCGGCGGCAAAACAGGGACGGCGGAAACCCTTCCCCGTGGCAATAATGAATATGTGGTTTCTTTTATGGGGTATGCGCCGGCGGACGATCCCCAGATAGCTATTTATGTCGTGGTGGACAGGCCCAATATCATCATTCAGGATGATGCTAAGTTTGCGACCGGTATTGTCCGCAATATACTGACGGAAGTGCTTCCCTATATGGGGATTTTCATGACAGAAGAAGTGACGGACAAGGAAAGAGAGGAATTGGAAGCGCTGCAGGAAGAAATTATGTCACCAGTAGCGCCGGAGGACGCAGAGGGAGAGGCAGAAGGAGAAGAAGGCGGAACCGAAACCGGGGAAAACGAGGGCGAAACGGAAACAGGAGAAAACGGCAGCGGAGAAAACGGAACCGGAGAAGGAGAGATCGAAGGCGAAACGGGAGAAGGCGAAGAAGGAGAGGGCGGCGAAAGCGACACCCATTCGGAAGCATGGAAAAGCTTTCCGATCGATCCGGAAACTGGATATGCGAAAGACCCGGAGACGGGCAAACTCGTTGATCCGGAAACAGGCAATGTAGTATTCGGAGGCGGCAGCGCGCCGACCGGTTTGGGAGGCGGCATGCCAGGGGGAGATACGGAAGATAACAGCCCCTTCTAAGACAGGCAAAATAATTATTTCAGGCGCTGAAAAAAAGAATAACCTCATAAATGGGATAATAGATTGTAGTAATCCCTTATTATGAGGTCATGATGGCGATGAAGAATAAGACTTATATAAGGAAAAAGATCGTGGTGACTTTTTTCCTCTGTGCGGCGGCGTTCCTTATGCTGATCGGGAGGCTTGTTTATTTGATGGTGGGCCGCTCCGGGCATTATACGGAGGCGGCAAAGGATCTGCATGAAAGGGAACGGTCCATCAAGGCGGCCAGGGGAAGGATCATCGATTCCACTGGGGCTGTACTGGCGGATAACCGGACAGTATGCACCATATCCGTTATCCACAACCAGATCAGCGATCCGCAAAGGGTGGTGGAAGTCCTTTCCAAAGAACTTGAACTGTCGGAAGAATATGTATCACAAAGGGTAGAAAAATATTCTGCTATTGAAAGAATCAAAAGCAACGTAGATAAATCCATAGGGGATAAAATAAGAGAATACGATTTAGACGGGGTAAAAGTGGATGAGGACTACAAACGTTACTATCCTTATGAAACGCTGGCCTCGAAAGTATTGGGATTTACAGGGGGGGATAACCAGGGAATTATCGGCCTGGAAGTGATCTACGAGGAATATTTAAAGGGAAAAGAGGGAACCATCCTAACAGTGACGGATGCCAAAGGGGTAGAAATTGCCGAAGCAGGAGAGGAAAGGATCGAGCCGGAAAGCGGCAATGATGTATATGTAAGTCTGGATATCAATATCCAAAGCTATGCGACACAGCTCGCCATGCAGGCGATGGAGACAAAACAGGCGGACAGTGTATCCATTCTGGTGATGAATCCGCAGAATGGGGAAATACTGGCCATGGTGAACGTACCGGAGTTCGATCTGAACGATCCTTATACATTGCCCGAGGGAGTCCCGCAGCCAGCCAGCCAGGAGGAAAAACAAAATGCTTTAAATCAAATGTGGAGAAACGGCTGCATCAATGATACCTATGAACCGGGTTCCACTTTTAAGATTATTACGGCAGCGGCAGGGCTGGAGTCGGGAGAGGTGACGGTAAACGACAGTTTCAGCTGCCCGGGGTATATTATGGTGGAGGACAGGAGAATACGCTGCCATAAGGTAGGAGGGCACGGGGCAGAAAATTTTGTACAGGGTACGATGAATTCCTGCAATCCCGTTTTTATTACGGTGGGAATGCGGATCGGCGTGGATCGGTATTATGATTACTTCCAAAAGTTCGGGCTTCTGACAAAAACGGGCGTGGATCTGCCCGGAGAAGCGGGAACTATTATGCATAAAAAAGAAAATATAGGGGCGGTGGAGCTGGCGACGATATCATTCGGCCAGTCTTTCCAGATCACGCCGATACAGCTGGCGACAACGGCTTCATCCATTGTAAACGGAGGCAACCGGGTAACGCCCCATTTTGGGGTAAAAGTGGTAAACGGAAAAGGAGAAACGGTGGAAAACCTGCAATATCCCGTGAAAAAAGGCGTTGTTTCCGAACAGACTTCCGAAACCATGCGGTATATTCTGGAACAGGTGGTGGAGAACGGCAGCGGGAAAAACGGTTATGTGGAAGGCTACCGGGTAGGCGGCAAGACGGCTACCAGCCAGACGCTTCCCAGGGGAAGCGGCAGGTATATTTCTTCCTTTTTGGGATTTGCTCCGGCAGACGATCCGAAGGTGCTTGCCGTGGCAATTATCAACAATCCCCAGGGCGTTTATTATGGGGGACAGATAGCGGCACCGGTTGTGCGACAGCTTTTTGAAAATATTCTTCCATATTTGGAAGGAATGGATTATAATACATAGGATGTTACAGGACTGCGGAGGCAGGAATGCGGCGATTCCGGTTCGGAAAGGATAGGTTGGAACAGATGAATCATATAGTGATGAATCATTACACAATAATAATGTCCGTAGCGATAGCTTTCTCTATAAGCGTGGTGTTGGGCCCGGTGATTATACCTTTTTTAAAAAGGCTGAAAGTGGGCCAGACCGAAAGGGATGACGGACCTGAAAGCCATTTGAAAAAATCGGGTACGCCCACGATGGGAGGGATATTGATTCTCATAGGTGTAGCCGCGACTTCCGTGGTTTATATGAAAGATTACCCTAAGATTATGCCGATTCTCTTTGTTACCCTTGGATTCGGGCTGATCGGGTTTCTGGACGATTATATCAAGGTGGTATTGCACCGTTCCATGGGACTGCGGGCATGGCAGAAGATGCTTGGCCAGATTATTGTAACGGGAGTATTCGCTTATTATATGGTAAACTATGCCGGAGTATCCCTGGCTATGAAGATACCTTTCTGGCCGGGAAAATATGTGGATTGGGGCATTTTAAACATTCCGGTGTTGTTTTTTGTCGTGATTGCCACCGTGAACGGGGCGAATTTTACGGATGGGCTGGATGGGCTGGCGAGCAGCGTGACGGTGATGATCGCTACCTTTTTTACGGCGGTTGCCATAGGAACCGCCAGCGGGATCGAGCCGATTACGTGTGCGGTAGTAGGAGCGCTTTTGGGTTTCCTGCTCTTTAATGTATATCCGGCCAGAGTGTTTATGGGGGATACGGGATCGCTGGCCCTCGGAGGATTTGTGGCAGCGACGGCATATATGCTCCAGATGCCGTTGTTCATTCCCATTGTGGGTCTTATATATGCGCTGGAAGTAATTTCAGTGATCATACAGGTAGGTTATTTTAAAGTAAGCGGAGGAAAGCGCTTTTTCAAAATGGCGCCGATCCATCATCATTTTGAACTGTGCGGATGGTCGGAAACAAGGGTAGTGGCGGTATTTACGATCATTACGGCAATGCTCTGCCTGGCAGCGCTTTGTCTTGGAATTTAAAAAGGGATGGCTGGCGTTATGGAACTGACGAATAAAAAGGTATTAATAATAGGAACGGGAATCAGCGGAACAGGGGCGGCGAAGCTTCTTTTGGAAGCAGGGGCTATCCCTGTCCTTTATGATGAGAATGAGAACGCAAAACCGGAGGAGATACGGGGCAGACTGCCGGAAGGCGGTAAAGCGGAGATCTTTGTCGGCAGACTGCCGGAAAGCATCGTGGAAGAGATCTGCCTGGCGGTTCCAAGCCCGGGAGTGCCGGTAGATACGGAATTTATGGAAGGGCTGGGAGAAAGGGGCATCCCCATATGGGGAGAACTGGAGCTGGGTTACCGGTATGCGAAGGGCAGACTGGCCGCGATCACGGGAACCAATGGAAAAACGACGACAACCACCCTGGTAGGGCAGATGATGAAGGAATATTATGATTCCGTGTACGTGGTGGGAAACATCGGAACGCCTTATACAGAGATGGCTCTCAATACAACGGAACAAACGGTGACAGTGGCGGAAGTGAGCAGTTTCCAGCTGGAAACAACAGATGCTTTCCGGCCCGATGTATCCGCGATTTTGAATATTACCCCGGATCATCTGAACAGGCACCATAATATGGAAAATTATGTGGCGGTCAAGGAACGGATCGCCGGAAAACAGACGAAAGAAGATGTATGTGTTTTAAACTATGAAGATAAATATACGCGGGAATTCGGCGGAAGATGTCCTGCGCGGGTGATTTTCTTTTCTTCGAAGAGAAAGCTGGAAGAGGGGCTGTATCTGGAAGGAGAGGAAATCTGCATGGCCGTGGACGGAGAGATAAAAAAACTCATGAATATCCACGATATGAAACTGGTGGGAATGTGCAATGTGGAAAATGTCATGGCGGCTATTGCCATTGCCTTTTCCATGGGTCTGCCGATGGAGCATATACTGGATACGGTAAAACGGTTCCGGGCGGTGGAACACCGGATTGAGTTCGTGGCTACGAAAAACGGAGTGGATTACTATAATGATTCCAAAGGGACGAATCCGGACGCTGCGATTCAGGGGATCCGGGCCATGAGCAGACCTACGGTGCTGATCGGCGGCGGTTATGATAAACAAAGCGAGTATGATGAATGGATAGAAGCTTGCGGGGACAAGGTAAAATGCCTGGTGCTGGTAGGACAGACAGCGGAGAAGATAGAGGAATGCGCCAGAAAACATGGTATGGAAAATATCGTCCGTGCGGGCAGTTTCGAGGAGGCTCTCCGTATATGTACGGAAACGGCCCGGAGCGGAGATGCGGTTTTGCTCTCGCCGGCATGTGCCAGCTGGGGGATGTTCCCCAATTATGAAGTGAGGGGAAAAGTATTTAAGGATTATGTGAACAGCCTTTAAACGGGCGGCGCAATGATCCTGCTTTGGAGAGGATGAAAGGAAAAGAAAAATGGCAGGAAGACAGAGAAAGAGGCCGGCGGAAAATTATTTTGATTACAGCCTTTTATTTATTGTTTTGTTTTTGCTGGGGTTTGGTCTGGTGATGATCTATTCCACCAGTTCTTATGAAGCGACCCTGCAAGGGCATGAATCCACTTTTTATTTGAAAAAACAGGTAATGGCTACGATAATTGGTCTGGCAGCTATGATCGTGGTGGCGAATATTCCCTATCATTTTTGGGAGCAGTTTGCCACGATCGCATACATAGGTTCGGCGGTGCTGATCGTGATGGTGCTTGTTCCGCAGCTTCAATATTCCGCAAACGGCGCGACCAGATGGATCAAGGTCGGCCCTTTGACATTGCAGCCGGCGGAGGTGGCAAAGCTGGGCATGATTCTTTTTTTAGCCAGCCTGGTATGCCGGATGGGAAGGGCGATACGGACGACCAAAGGTTTTTTTATGGTTCTGTTGATACCGGCGCCCATCTGCGTGATGATATGGCAGATTACCAACAATATGAGTTCTGCGATTATTGTATTTGGCATTGCGGCGTTGATGCTGTTTGTAGCTAGTCCGGAATATAAAAAATTTATTATTCTGGCTGCCGGAGGAGCGGCGGTAATCGCGGTAGTGATATTTTTTATTTCCCAGGCCGCTTCTGCGGAAGGCATGGGATTCCGAAGCGAGCGTATCCTGGCGTGGCTGGATCCGGAAGCATATGCCAGCGGAAAGGGATTCCAGACTTTACAGGCATTGTACGCCATTGGTTCCGGCGGTATTCTGGGAAAAGGGCTTGGACAGAGCATGCAGAAGCTGGGTTTCCTGCCGGAAGCGCAGAACGATATGATTTTTTCCATTATTTGTGAAGAACTCGGGCTTTTCGGAGCCATTTCGATTATTCTTATGTTCCTTTTGCTCATATGGCGTTTTATGGTGATTGCCAATAACGCTTCCGACTTGTTCGGCGCGTTGCTTGTGGTGGGCGTGATGGGACATATTGCGATTCAGGTAATCCTGAATATTGCCGTTGTGACCAATACGATACCCAATACGGGTATTTCCCTGCCATTTATCAGTTATGGAGGTTCGGCGGTGCTGTTCCTTATGATTGAGGTCGGGATCGTTCTGAGTGTGGCAAAAGGAATTCGCTTAAAGGACATCTGATAAAAGCAGAAATAGGGGAACCAAAGGGAATGAACCGCATGCTAAGGTTTCAAGATGGACAAGGTACGCGATGGCAGCGATTACCATATATATAAAATAGGTCATCATTTAAAAAAATGGTTTAGAAGGTGAATCATTGGATTCTATTTATATTTATGGCGGGAACTTCCTGAGAGGAGAGACGAAGATACAAGGTTCCAAAAATGCGGTGCTGCCCATTCTTGCCGCTTCTTTGCTGGTGAAGGGAACCTGTGTGATAAAAAATTGTCCGCGCATTGCGGATGTTTATCTGATGCAGAATCTTTTGCAGGAACTGGGGGGCTTTGTATCCTGGGCGGGCAGTACGGTGACGGTAAACGCTTTTCATGTAAACGACAGGCGGATCAGCGGAGAGTCCGTGACCCGCATGCGTTCTTCCGTTATGCTTCTCGGAGCGGCGCTTGGAAGGTTTGGAGAAGTAACGATGGCGTATCCGGGAGGATGTGTGATAGGAAGACGGCCGATCGATATCCATTTGTCCGCCCTTAGGAAAATGGGAGTAGAGATCGAAGAACAGGAGCAGTTTTTTACCGCAAAGGCAAAACGGCTGCAGGGAGCGGAGATCAGGCTGCCATTCCCGAGCGTAGGAGCGACGGAAAATGTTGTTCTTGCGGCAGTGACCGCGGAAGGAACAACAGTGCTGGAAAACGCAGCAAAGGAGCCGGAGATTGAGGCGTTATGTGAATTTTTAGCGGCAGCCGGGGCGGATATCGAAGGAATCGGCAAGGACTGCCTTAGGATCAAAGGCGTGGAAAAACTGCATGAAGCCAAGTATAAAGTGCCGGCGGACCGGATCGTGGCAGGAACATATCTTACGGCGGCTCTGGCGGCCGGAGGAAGCATTTTCCTGGAAAACGCTCCCGCCGGGCAAATGCAGACATTGCTGGCCGTGGCAGAAGAAATGGGAGCTTGTGTAACGGTCAATGACGAAGGCGTCGGCGTGGATGTGATTCATAAATTAAAGGCATGTTCTTATCTGAAAACAGAAGTGCATCCGGGATTTCCCACGGATCTGCAGTCGCCGCTTATGGCGGCCCTGTCCGTAGCCCGGGGGCAAAGCGTCATCGAGGAAAATATATTTGAAAACCGTTTTCGGATTGTAAACGACCTGCTTCGCATGGGCGCAAATATTGAAGTTATTAAAAATAAGGCATACATTAACGGCGTGGAGAGATTAAAGGGCGCGGATGTGGAAGCAGAAGAACTAAGGGGAGGCGCGGCGCTTGTAGTGGCGGGCCTGGCTGCGGAAGGGAAAAGCGTAGTAAGAAACAGGCATTTTATTGAACGTGGATATGAAAATATTTGCAAAGACCTGAGGAATCTGGGAGCGGATATTAACATTATATAATGTGTCCTTTTGGAATGAGGGGCGGATGCAGATATCACATTAAGGTAGAATATATGGACGGCAACGGGAAAAATACGAAACAAAACAGTGGACAGAAAACAAAACAGAGTGCCAGGCGGCGCAATCCTAATTTAAGATTGGTTAAAAACGGAGATAAAACGGTAAAGGAAGAAAATTTATCCAAAGGGGCAAGGGGCTCCTTTGGAGAGAAGGAAGCCGGAGAGACGAAGAAAGCGGCTCAAACCGGAGAAGCGAAGAAAGCGGTTCAAAAAGGAAGAAAAGAGCCGGAGGAAGCGAAGAAGGGCGCGCAGCAGGAAAAGGCAGAGGCAAAACCGGAGAAGAAAGCCGGGGAGAAAAAAGGAACGGAGGAAACAAAGAAATCTACACGTAAGAGAAAGAGGGTTTCCGGGGAAAAGAAGAAAAAAACGGTGGAAGGGCAGAAATCTGCGGAAGGGAAAATAAGAAGAAGCGGAAAGAAAAAAAAGCCGGAGGAAGAAAAGAAGGAAACCGGAGAGAAAGCAGCGCCGGAAGGAAAAATAAAGGGAGCGAAAGGAAAAGCGGAACCGGAAGGCGAGGCGAAGAAAGCCAAAGGGAAAGCGGAACCGGAGGGCGAGACAAAGAAGGCCCAAGGGAAAGCGGAGCCGGAGGGCGAGGCAAAGAAGGTCAAAGGGAAAGCGGAACCGGGAGGCGGGACGAAGAAAACCAAAGGGAAAGCGGAGCCAGGGCGCGGGACGAAGAAAACCAAAGGGAAAGCGGAACCGGAGAGTGAGGCGAAGAAGACCCAAGGGAAAGCGGAGCCGGAAGGGGAAACGAAAAAGGCCGGCGGAAAAACGGCGCCGGGAGAAAAGAAAGAGGGCGGAGAAAAAGAGAAGCCGGAAGGGGAAAAAAAGAAAACCGGAAAAAAGAGGAAAAAACCGGGGAAGAAAAAAGAGACAACAGAAAAGAAAAAAAGCCTGAAAACGGACAGCAGGAAAAAAGACAGGGATGTCTATCGGGACAAGCCGGAACTGGGAGAATGGTTTATTCAGCATAGAAGCCTGGTGATTATCGGTTTTACGATTTTTGCATGCTGCGCCTTTCTGGCAGGTATTTATTATTACATAACCACCGCGTATAAGGTGACGACGGTATATGTGGACGGCAATGTCCATTATACGAACGAAGAAGTAATGGATATGGTAATGAAAGGAAGGTATGGGAAAAATTCTCTTTATCTTGCTATGAAATACAAAGATAAAGGCGTGGAGGGCATACCCTTTGTCGAGAAAATGGATGTGAATATCCTCACGCCGAACACAATACGGATCAGCGTATATGAAAAAGCGCTGGCGGGGTATGTGGAATATCTTGGAAGATATATGTATTTTGACAGAGACGGAACAGTGGTGGAAAGCTCTTCGGAGAGAACCCGCGGAATTCCGCAGGTTACGGGCCTCCGATTCGACTATGTGGTGGTGAACGAGCCCCTGCCTGTGGAGAACGACGAGATTTTCAAACGGATTTTGGATATTACCCAGCTGTTGAATAAATATGAACTTACGGCGGACAAGATATTTTTTGATTCTTCTTACAACCTGACTTTGTTTTTTGAAGAGGTCAGGGTAACGCTGGGTTCCAGTTCCGAGATCGACCAGAAAATCATAAAATTGAAGAATATTCTTCCAGAATTAGAGGGAAAGAGCGGAACACTGCAAATGGAGAACTATACGGAGGATACCAAAAATATTACATTCCATCAGGAATAAAATACAGATAAAATTCAAACGGAAAAAAAAGCCCACGAAAAAAGCGAAAAATGGGTTGCTAATTTGTTGAAATAATTATATGATAACATGTAGGAGTTTATCAGGGATCGAGTATGCATTCATACTGATTGGAAAAGGGATAATGAAGGAGGTCACACCTTGCTTGAAATTAAGACAAACGAAGCTGAGGCTGCAGCAAAGATTATAGTAGTAGGAGTTGGCGGTGCAGGCAATAATGCTGTTAATAGAATGGTTGACGAAAACATAGACGGAGTGGAATTTATCGGCATTAACACGGACAAGCAGGCCTTGCAGTTATGTAAAGCGCCCAGGCTTCTGCAGATCGGGGAAAAGCTGACAAAGGGTCTGGGAGCCGGCGCGAAGCCGGAGATCGGTGAGAAAGCTGCCGAAGAAAGCAGCGAAGAGATAACGGCGGCGCTGAAAGGATCGGATATGGTTTTTGTTACCTGCGGCATGGGCGGCGGAACCGGAACGGGCGCGGCTCCTGTGGTAGCGAAGATTGCGAAGGATATGGGAATATTGACGGTGGGCGTTGTGACAAAACCGTTTCGTTTTGAAGCGAAAGCCCGCATGGTAAATGCTTTAAACGGTATAGAAAGAATTAAAGATAATGTGGACACGCTTATTGTAATACCTAACGATAAGCTTTTGGAGATTGTGGACAGGCGGACAACGATGCCGGATGCTTTGAAAAAAGCGGATGAGGTATTGCAACAGGCAGTGCAGGGAATTACGGATTTGATTAACGTACCTGCGATCATCAACCTGGATTTTGCAGATGTACAGACCGTTATGAAGGATAAAGGCATTGCCCATATCGGTATCGGCTATGGCAAGGGAGACGACAAGGCCAACGAGGCCGTTAAAATGGCTGTGGAAAGTCCTCTTCTGGAGACCACGATATCGGGGGCGACCCATGTCATTATCAACGTATCCGGCGATATTACGCTGGCGGATGCGGCAGATGCGGTGGATTATGTTCAGAACCTTGCCGGCGATGAAGTAAATATCATTTTCGGGGCAATGTATGATGCCAATAAGGCGGATACCTGTACGATCACCGTAATCGCGACAGGCCTGGAAGATGCGGCCTCCAAGGCAGCACAGGGATTTCCTGCATACAAGCCCGGATATATTTCCCCTTCGACGCTGCAGGGCAAAACTTCCAGAGGAGCAGGTATGCCCATGCCCGGAACGACGGGACAAGGCTTTGGCGTGACTCCGAATAATATGGGAACCGTACCGCTGAAAAATATTCCCGGCATCAACAAGCCTGGAGATATCAGAAGCACGGTGGAAGAAAAAACTTTGAAAATCCCGGATTTTTTGCAAAGGAAGTAGAGGAAGGGGTACATAGCGGATTTTAGAGCTGGCGGTGGCTGGCTCTTTTTTTATGGGTAAGAGGGGGAAAAATCCGGTATGGAAATGGAAACCGGCATCTGGCGGCGGGGAGGCTGGGGGGAAGGGAAAGGGGATCGGTGGGCAGTTGTGTAAACGCTGTTGCACGGAGCATTCCGATGAACCTCTAAAACGAAAAATCGTGTTCAGCAAGGGCTTCCACGATTTTTTTGAGTTTCATCTCCATCGTGCAGAAGACGTTTACACAACTGCCCGCCGATCCCCTTTCCCTCCCCCCCAGCCTCCCCGCCGCCAGATGTCGGTTTCCATTTCCATACCGGATTTTTTTTAATGAAGAGTATTTGTTGTAGGGCATTTGCTGGAAGGGGTAGATGTACTTACTTCAAGCAATTCGATTACATCATTTCTTGTAATAGTGCCATGAGACCGGGCATATTCCAATACTTTTTTCGCATCGCTCAGGATTTTTTTAGTCCTGGCAGCAGAGTTGGGGATTGATTCTGTTTTCGGTGCAATCGGGTCAATCGCGTCAATTGCGTCAATGCATATGACCCGATTCGACCTGATATTTTCATTATGTCTGCAAATGAGGGAAAGTATTAACATCAAAAAGTAGTGCTATTTTCCCAACCTTGGGAACCAGTCAGTAAGTACGTGAATTTATTGCCTTATAATTGTTTCAGTATCTCTCCAATGTCTGCATTGATACAGATGGAGCGCTTTGCAATTTCCTCGGGTACATAGGCTTCCCCATAATTGATACAGGCATAAATTGCATTCGGATTCGCTGCGGTTATCTGCCAAAACGGATATTTTATGATAATCGGCGTATTGTCTCCAACGCCCAATTCTAAATATAAAATGTTCGATTTTTTGTGGCAGCTTATAAAATTTTGATACCGCTTGGCTGCCGCATGCCAGCCGTTATCTTCGACGAAGGTATGATCTGCCCGTAAATTCATTGCCATGGGTGCGCCGCAAAGAGGGCAATAGGGTATTAATTCGGACGGAATACGCATATTTTCCTGTCCGGCAACCATTTTTTTCACTATGGTTTCATTGTCATAAGTTTTGTTATGACAGGGCTTAGAACATTGCCATAACCCATAATCTCCCTGCGTGTAAAATAGTCTGCATTTATCAACCCCCGCCTTTTGAAAACAATGGTCCACATTGGTTGTCAAAACGAAATAGTCTTTGTCCTGTACCAGATGGTATAAATCATTGTAAGTGCTTTTCGGTGCATCTTGATAGCGATTTATAAAAATGTAACGGCTCCAATACGCCCAATGTTCTTCCGATGTACTGTATGGATAGAAACCTGCGGAATACATATCCTTAAAACCGTATTTTTCGATAAAGTCCTGGAAATTATCTTCAAAGCGCTTCCCGGAATAAGTAAATCCGGCAGAGGCAGACAGCCCTGCCCCTGCGCCGACCAAAACAGCATCGGCATTTTCCAATTTCTTTTTTAATTTTTCTACGGAATGTTTTACTTGCGTGTCATCATGATAGCTGCCTATAGTTTTTGTAGTCGCTGTCTTTGGATACATAAAAAATCACCTCCGGTGGTATGCTCTGTGGATAATCGGACGGACAGTATGAAGATTATTCCGCCACGACAGAAATTCTCTGTTGAATGTGGTTTCCGTTCAATGCTTCGTCGACCATGGCAATCGCATAGTCGGCATAGCTGATTGCGCTTTCGCCCCTGGAGTTCAAGGCCAGTTCTTCGCCGCCTAAAATGTATTTCCAGGTCTTAATCCCGTCTGCCTGAAAATCTCCGGCAGGGCTGATATACGTCCATTTTACATCGGTTCTGGTACGGAGTTCGTCAAGTGCTTTGCCCATGTTAAAAGCAAGCGGCTTGAACATTTCAGGGAAATCGGCCCCGTCCATAACCTGTATGGTATGCTCTGGGTTCACATACAGACTGCCCGCCCCTCCCGGCCCCTTTGCCCCGCCCCGCCTTCCCGCCGCCCAATGCCCCTTCCATTTCCGTACCGTATTTTTGGCTTCCCTCCCCCCCAAGAAAAAAGATTGACGCCCCTATTTGTTTTCAAGTATAATCAAGAATATATGGTATGCCAAATACAAAAAGGAAAAGGAGAAGCGGCAGTATGAAGCAGTTTTTTGGTATGAGCCAGGGCGGTAATCTTACAGAAGCAGTAAACGGACTGAAAAAGCCGCAGTTTATTATGCTGTTTTCGAACAATTCCCAGTTCGAAGACCACGTAAAAGCTCTGGAAAAACTATATCCGAATGTTCCGAGCATTGGCTGTATCGGAATGAGTTATGACACCAGGATCGTAGAAAAGGGGGTCGGCGTCATAGCTTTTTACGACGGGGTCAGTGCCACAGCAAATGCGCTGGAGCAGGTATCCGTCATGCCGGTAAAATATATCCGCCGTATGGAGGAGGATATAAAAAAGATAAACGGTTCGCAGCAGGATACGGTGTGCATTGATTTCTGTACGGGGAACGATGCCTGTGCGCTGACGACGATCGATACTGCATTAAAGCAAAAAGGCATTTCTCTTGTTGGCGGAACAGGGGATGGGGGAAAAGTATCCGCGAATGGGAAAATTTATGAAGACGCTGTCGCTTATGGTCTTGTGAAGAACCATGGAGGACGGGTCAAGACCTATAAGGAAAATATTTATCACCAGCTCGGCAATTACCGCTTTATTGCTTCCAATACGGACAGGGCGAAATACGTGATCGGGGCGTTGAACGGGAAGCCGGCGAAGCAGGTTTATCAGAGCATTCTCCATGTAACGGACGAACAGATATTGACACAGACGTTCCAGAATCCTTTTGGAAAAATTAATGGGGACGATACCTGCATTATTTCCATAAAAGAAGTGGACGGAAATGCGTTGGCATGTTTCCGCCAGGTCAATGATTCTGACGTTTTGATTTTGCTGGAACTGGGGGATTACCAGGCCATTACAAGGGAAACGATTCGTTCGATCTGCCGGGATTTTCCGAGGCGTTCGGCTGTTTTCTCCGTGAACTGCCTGTTCCGCTATAAACTGTTTTCCGAACGGAATTATATGCAGACCTATCTTCAGGAGATGGCCAGCCTTGGAAGCCATGCCGGATTGGTCGGATATGGAGAGCATTATAACAATCGTTTTGTCAACCAGTCTATGACTTGCGTAGTATTTGAATAAAGGAGGGAAACAGGATGTTGTCAAGGAAAAACCGGCAGAAGCCGGGGCAGGTGCGCCATAACGAAAAAAGCCTTTATCCGGTACTGTATGTGACAGAGCATTTAAAAGATTATAAGGAAGCGCTGATCAGCAAGGAAGTGGAATCTCTGTGGGAGCTGACTATGGTTGGCAATTCGTTTTCCCACGTATTGAAGAAAGCGGATCATTTCCAGACCCGGCTTTTGGATTTCGGGCAGTCTTTTTCCAGTATAAACGATACGGCGGAGCAATTTTCGGAAGTAAAAAGTTCCATTGCCCAAACCGTGTCGGAGACTCAGGAAAAAGTGGAAGATTTGAAACATACCTCTATGACGATAGAGCAGTCCTATGTAGAAATGGAACATACTTTTGAACAGCTTCAGGCGGCGGTAAAAGGTATCCGCCAGTGCATCAACAAGATCGTGACTATTGCGGATGAAACAAATATCCTTGCGATCAATGCTTCTATTGAAGCATCCAGAGCCGGAGAGGACGGAAAAGGATTTGCCGTGGTTGCGGCAAAGGTAAAGGAGCTTGCGGAAGAAATCAAGGGGCTCGCCAATGAGGCGGACTCGGGTATTTCCAATGTGGAATCCGGTACAAATCTGCTGAACGGAAGCATTGCCACGTCTGCGAAGAACCTCGGGGAAGGCACGGGAATCGTAAATGCTACTTATGATTCTTTCCATCAGATTACGGAAGCTGCGGAGGGGGCTTCTCTGGTACAGGCCCAGATCGCCGGAGTTATTGAGAATTCCCGGGAGGAATTGCAGACCGTCTGCCAGTTTTTTGATGAGATAAGGGATCAATACCAGGATGTTGTAAAACATATTAACCGTGCCAGCAGCCTGGGCACAACAAAAAGCGCTATGTTTGAAGATATTGATAATATGCTGTCCCAGATTCCGCCTATCATTATGGATAGCAATCCGGAAGCGTAAACACGGAAATCATCCGGGGATAAAAAAATATGGAAAAAAGGAAAGAGTTGGCCGCCGGCCGGCTCTTTTTTTGTCGGATTAGGCGGCGAATAACATTGGCAGGGCGCGTCTTTTTGACAAAAAAAGCGGACAATACTCTATATAATGATTGCTAAAGGGAGGTGACGGACAGGAGGATGGAGACAACATATATATGAAGTTTACGTTGACAGCCTTTTTTTTATTAATTTTGTTATGAACCTGTATTTTTACACTCTCCTGGCCAGAACACTGAAACGTACTGCCACGCGTCTCAGGATCATAGGCGGGAGCGCGGTAGGGGCGGCGTTTTGCGTTTTACTGATTTTTATGCCGGGCATTCCGGCAGTGGTAAAACGGTATATCGGTCCGGCAGGGATCAGCATGGCGGCGGCTGCCGCTATTTTAAGGCTGGACAGCGTGAACATGGTATGGAAGGCGGCCGGTTATTTATCCGTTTACGCCTTTGCCTTTGGGGGGATCATGAAGTTTCTGTTTTCTGCCGTTCCTTTTTTCAGGGGAAAACAGGGGGAGATATGGTACATATTAGGGGCAGGTATGCTCGGATACCAGGCAGTGTCCTGGTGGGTCGCCCAGGCCGGGAAAAAGCGGGCGGCGGATATTTATAAAGTCAAACTGAGGGGAAACCATAATGAGATCGAGCTGGATGCGCTGATGGATACCGGAAACAGTTTAAGGGAGCCGGTCAGCGGCAGGCCGGTATCGGTCGTGGAAGAAGAGTGTTTTCTTAAGCTGTCGGGAATCAAAGCGCCGGAAAAGCTGAAAGCGATACCTTATCACAGCGTAGGCAGGGATAATGGCATTATGGAAGGATATGAAGTACCTGAGATCATTATTAAAGGCAGGGAAGAAAATATACGATGGCAGAAAGTGATCGTTGGGATCAGCAGAAATAAAATATCTGCGAGTGGAAAATATCAGATGATATTGCATCCGGATTTGTGCAAATATGAATGCCAAACCCGGCGGGCCAGGAAAGCCTGGCATTTTGGAAAACCGATGACAGGAGGAAAGTAAAATGATTTTTAAAGTGGCAATACCGGGAAAGATGCAGTTTAAAATAATAAAGAAAGAGCCTAATTTTTTTATGACAAAACAGGGGGATATCCATTACATAGGCGGAACGGAAGTGCTGCCGCCGCCCCTTGAAGTTGAGAAAGAAAATGAAGTCATTAACGACCTTGGGACGGAATATGAAGATGAGGCCAAGTCCATACTGATTGAGCATAATCTCCGCCTTGTAGTGTATATTGCCAAGAAGTTTGATAACACGGGCGTAGGTGTGGAGGATCTCATATCTATCGGAACCATTGGGTTAATAAAGTCCATCAACACTTTTAACCCTGAGAAAAATATTAAACTGGCGACTTATGCCTCCCGGTGCATTGAGAATGAAATCTTAATGTACCTGAGAAGAAATAACAAGACAAAGCTGGAGGTTTCCATAGACGAACCTCTGAATGTGGATTGGGACGGCAATGAGCTGCTTCTGTCGGATATTCTCGGAACGGATGAGGACGTTATTTACCGGGATATTGAAAATGAGGTGGAAAGAAAACTCTTATTAAAAGCGATCAATAAATTATCGGACAGGGAGAAAACTATTATTAATCTCCGTTTTGGCTTGGGGACGCCGGACGGACAGGAAATGACCCAAAAAGAAGTAGCTACGCTGCTCGGCATATCCCAGTCCTATATATCGAGGCTGGAGAAAAAAATAATGAAGCGGTTGAAAAGAGAGCTGATCCGGGAAGAGTAGGCAGGGAAGTATATAACATCCGGGGATGAGGGCGGTTGGAAGGACGGTTTTCATCCCCGGATTTTTATGTTTGGAGGAATGCGCCGATGCGGACGGGAAAAGGGACGAATACCGTTCTTCAACAGCAAATATCCACAATGATAATATCGGGGCCGATCTTCCTGATATTTTTGAACGGAATAATATATTCCGGTTCGCTTCCGAATAAAGAAGAAAATTTATTTTTGCCGGGAATAATGACTTTGCATATCTGGCCGGAGCATTCGTCGAATTCCAGATCGCCGATTTTTCCAAGACATTTGCAGTCTTTCAGGTTAATGACTTCCTTACATTTCAATTCTGAGAAAAGCATAATACCTCATCCTGAATATACTTACCATAACATATGCATGCGGAGGGATAATTGATTCCTGCGGGGACAGATTAGAATGTATAATTTTCATCTTTTTGGTGCATCATTTTTAATAGCCGAAAAAAATGTTTGCAGGAGGCGTAAGATGGCACAGGGAAAGGTTGAGATATGCGGGGTCAATACATCCAAACTTCCGCTTTTGAAAAATGCGGAGAAGGAAGAACTGTTTTCAAGAATCGAGGAAGGGGACAGGGATGCCAGGGAACAATATATTGAAGGCAATCTGAGGCTTGTTTTAAGCGTGATCAAACGTTTTTCATCCAGCAATGAAAACGTGGACGATCTGTTCCAGATCGGCTGCATCGGCCTGATCAAAGCGATCGATAATTTTGATTCCTCTTTGAACGTAAAGTTTTCCACTTATGCGGTACCGATGATTATCGGGGAGATCAGGCGTTTTCTCCGGGATAATAATTCCATCCGGGTAAGCCGTTCGCTCAAAGACACGGCATATAAAGCGATCTACGCGAGGGAAAATCTGACGAGAAAAAATCTGAAGGAGCCGACCATTAACGAAATAGCTTCCGAAATCGGCATTTCCAAAGAAGATATCGTTTATGCCCTGGACGCCATACAAAATCCGATGAGCCTCTATGAGCCGATTTTTACCGATGGCGGCGACACTCTTTATGTCATGGATCAAATCAGCGATAAGAAGAACAGGGAAGAGATCTGGGTGGAACATCTTTCTTTGAGCGAAGCCATGAAACGTTTGGACGAACGGGAGCATGAGATTATCACCCTGCGTTTTTTTGAAGGAAAAACGCAGATGGAGGTAGCGGAGATCATCGGGATATCCCAGGCTCAGGTATCCAGGCTGGAGAAAAATGCTTTACGGGTAATGAAAAATTATCTGACTGCTTAGACAGGAAATCAATTTCCCAAAACGCCTTGGCGGCCAGAGGCAAAAGGGAGCCGCAACAACCGGAACAGGAATTGGCCGGGGGCTGTTTTTTGCTGTTGCGTACAATCAGTTATTTCACTTATGAAATGGTCAATAAACAGAGCGAAACCGCCAGGATAGCGGTTTCAGGAAGCGCAGGACAGGATGTCCGTTGCTTCCGGCTCGTCCGGTTAGATACCATATATCCATTTCATTAGTGAAATCTGATTGGAAGCCCCAGCAAAAAACAGCCCCCGGCCAATTCCTGTTCCGGTTGTTGCGGCTCCCTTTTGCCTCCGGCCGCCAAGGCGTTTTGGGAAATTGATTTGCGTGGATTTTTAATTTATTTTGTTGCCCGATTCCGTATAATTTGATACAATTTAAAAAGGTATTTGTGAAAGATGAAGGAGAATGATATTATGGAGACAAAACTGAAAAACATGCAGATCAAACAAAAAATAATGACTATTTTTTCCATACTGCTTGCGGTGTATGTTATAGCAGTACTGATCGGGGTCATTGGCTTAAGCGTGATGGGAGAAAATCCAACTGCGCGGATGGTCGCATTGGTCTTACTGGTGATAACGGCGGTCGTGAATTTGTCGTTGGTATTTAAACTGGGCGGAGCGGTTGTTCTGTCTTTGGTAAAACCGGTCAGGGAGCTGGAGGAGGCCGCAAAAAGGATGGCGGTTGGAGATTTCAGCACCGAGATTACATATGATTCGGACGATGAGTTAGGGGAGCTGGCAGACTGTTTCAGGACGACGAGCAGCACGTTAAAGATCATTATCGATGATCTTCATAATATTATTGCGGAGTTTACAAAGGGGAACTTTAATGTAAGGACAAACAGCAAAGACAAATATGTGGGAGATTATGAGCCGTTGCTGACGCAGTTGGTTGAAATGGTGCATACGATCAGCGACATATTAGGAAATATCCAGAATGCGTCGGATCAGGTGGCGGCGGGTTCCGCAGAGCTTGCAAACAGCGCGCAGGGACTGGCGGAAGGGGCTGCGGATCAGGCATCTTCTGTGCAGGAGCTTTTTGAGACGATGACAGAGGTAACGGGACAGGTGGAGGAAACGAGCCTTACCATAGACCGTCTGCATGACAGTGCAAAGAGCGTAGGAATAGAGGCGGAGAAGACGAAAACAAAAATGGCGGAGCTGATGGAGGCTATGGAGTCCATCAAGTCCACTTCCCAGGAAATCAGCAATATTATTGGAGATATCGAAGATATTGCTTCCCAGACGAACCTGCTCTCCCTGAATGCGGCGATTGAAGCGGCCAGAGCCGGGGAAGCGGGCAAAGGTTTTGCCGTAGTTGCGGAACAGATACGTAAATTGGCGGAAGACAGCGCCCAGTCTGCGGTAAAGACGAAGCGGCTGATCGAAACTTCCTTACAGGAGGTTATGAAGGGGAATGATATTACGGAAGAAACGGCGAATGCCACCAATAAAGCGATGGAAGGGCTGGAACATGTACTGATCGCAGTAGGGGAAATCAGGATGGCATCGGATAAGGAAGCGGCGTCTATCAAGGGAATCGAAAAGAGCGTAGAGCAGATTTCAGCGGTTGTGGAAAACAATTCGGCGGCTGCGCAGGAAACTTCGGCTACCAGCGAGGAGCTGTCCGCTCAGGCAGTGACATTGAATGAGCAGGTGGAAAGATTCCATTTGCGCGGATAGGAGTGTGAGAAAGACTTGCGAAGCAAGTCTTTCTCACACCGAAGAATGCCCGTTTTCCGGGCATTCTCCTCAGTGATTCGAGGTTCCGCGAGGCGGAGGCATGAAAGGTAGTGTGAGAAGTACTTCTAGAACTCATGCCAGAGGGCATTTCGCTAAGAAGTACTAAGACTTGCGAAGCAAGTCTTTCTCACCCCGAAGAATGCCCGTTTCCCGGGCATTCTCCTCAGTGATTTGAGGTTCCGCGAGGCGGAGGCATAAAAGGTAGTGTGAGAAATACTTCTAAACTCATGCCAGAGGGCATAGGGGTAGATTGGAAGAAAAGTGAAGGAGGGAATGGTATGAAATGTCCTTTTTGCGGTCATGACAATACGAGGGTAATCGATTCGAGGCCGGCGGAAGATAATAATTCTATCAGGCGGAGACGGGTGTGCGATGAGTGCGATAAGAGATTTACCACTTATGAAAAGATCGAGACGATTCCGTTGATTATTATTAAAAAAGATAATAACAGGGAAACCTATGACCGGTCTAAAATCGAGGCGGGCGTACTCAGGGCATGCCATAAGCGGCCAGTAAGCGCCGGACAGATCGATAAACTTGTGGAGGAAGTGGAAACGGAGATCTTTAATATGGAAGAGAGAGAGATTTCCACGCAGGATATCGGCGAAATGGTAATGAATAAATTGAAGGATATGGACGCGGTGGCTTATGTCAGATTTGCTTCGGTGTACAGGGAATTTAAGGACATTAATACCTTTATGGATGAATTAAAAAAGGTTTTGGACAGCAATTAAGAAATAAGGCAGGAAAGATTATGTTGCAGAGATTTTACCCCGATGCCTATGTGGATTCGGCTTATGGGATTGATTACGGGAAGCTTTATAAGGAAGGCTATCGGGGGATTATTTTCGATATCGATAATACGCTGGTTCCCCACGGTGCGCCGGCGGATGACAGGAGCAAGGAACTGTTTGCCAGGCTGAAGGAGCTGGGATATGGGATCATGCTCCTGTCCAATAATAAGGAACCCCGAGTGAAGATGTTTAACGATGCGGTCAGGGTCCAGTATATTTTTAAGGCGGGCAAACCGGCTACGGGGAATTACCGGAAGGCGATGGAAAGGCTGGGAGTGGATAAGGAACATACTCTGTTTGTGGGAGACCAGCTTTTTACGGACATATGGGGGGCAAAGAAGGCGGGAATACGGACTTTTCTCGTAAAACCGATTCATCCCAAAGAGGAGATTCAGATCGTGCTGAAACGGTATTTGGAGAAGATCGTACTGTTTTTCTATGTACGGGATCAAAAACGCCGCCGGCAATAAGGCAGATTATCGAGAACATAGAGCCGAAAGAACGGAAGGGAAACGGGGGGAGAAGAATGCGGCAGATAGACGGGCATACGAGGCTGTGCGGGCTGATAGGAAATCCGGTGGAACATACCATATCGCCGGTGATTCATAATACTTTGGCGGAAAGAGAAGGAAGAAACCTGGTCTATGTTCCCTTTCATGTGGAAAAGGACCAGCTAAGGAAGGCGATAGAGGGGGCTTTCGCATTAAATGCGCTCGGGCTGAATGTGACGGTTCCCTACAAGAGCGAAGCCATAGGATGTCTGGCCGGGGTGGATGAAATCGCGGAAAAAATAGGAGCCGTGAATACTCTGGTACGGACGGAAAAGGGCTATAAAGGATACAATACGGATGCGACGGGGCTTTACCGCGCGATGCGCAGTGAAGGAATAAGTGTCGAAGGCGAGGAGATACTTATATTCGGAGCGGGAGGCGCAGCCCGTGCGGCTGCTTTTTTATGCGTTTCCAAAGGAGCCGGACAGGTTTATATGATGAACCGGACGGAGGAGAAAGCGCGGAAAGTGGCGAAAGAGGTCAACGATGCATTCGGAAGGGAATCCGTAGTTCCGATGCGCCCGGAGGATTATGGAGCGCTTCCGGCGGGCCGGAGGTATCTTGCCATTCAGGCGACAAGCGTAGGGCTTTATCCCGATACGGACGCAGCGGTTATGGAAGACAGGGCTTTTTATGAAAGGATACATACCGGTTTTGATTTGATCTACCGCCCGTCCTGTACGCGATTTATGAAGCTGGTAAGGGATGCGGGCGGAAAGGCATATCATGGGCTTAAGATGCTGCTCTATCAGGGGGTGGAGGCCTATGAACTATGGAACGGCACATCCGTTTCAGAAGAAGATGTCATTATCGTATACGATAAGATGAAAGAAGCGATGGGAATAGAGGAATGAAAAATATTATTTTAATCGGTTTTATGGGCAGCGGGAAAACGAGTGCAGGAATCAGCCTTTCTTACCGGCTGCGCCGGACTATGGTGGATACGGATAAGGAAATTGAAAGGCTTTATCATATGCGGATACCGGAGATTTTTGAAAGACTGGGGGAAGAAGAATTCCGAAAGATGGAAACCGGATATTTGGAAAAGCTGCTGAGGGGATCCGGAGGGAAAATTATATCCACAGGAGGCGGTCTGCCCATGAGGGAAGATAACAGGGAGCTTTTAAAAAAGCTTGGAACAGTTATATACCTGCGGGTGAGGCCGGAGACCGTATGCAGCAGACTGGCCGGAGATATGTCGCGCCCTCTCCTGCAAGGGGAAGAGAAAGAGGAAAAGGTGAAACGGCTGTTGGAAATGCGCGCGCCGGTGTACGAAAGCGCTGCTGATATTGTGATTGATACGGATGAAAAGACGACGGATGGGATCGTGGATGAAATTTTGGAAAGAATAGGGGGATGGAGATGAAGCTGCTGGTAATTAACGGACCGAATTTGAATTTTCTGGGGATTAGGGAAAAGGGCGTCTATGGGACGCAGAATTATGATGATTTGCTTGATATGATAGCAAAAAAGGGAAAAGAGAACGGATGCGCCATTGAAGTATTCCAGAGCAATCATGAGGGAGCGATTATTGACCGCATCCAGGACGCTTATTTTGACGGTACGGAGGGGATTATCATTAATCCGGGGGCATATACCCATTACAGCTATGCGATCAGAGACGCGCTGGCAAGCATAGAAGTGACGAAGGTGGAGATTCATATTTCGGATATTACGAAAAGGGAAGAATTCAGGAAGGTGTCCGTAACGGCTCCGGCTTGTGATGCTCAGATCTATGGACATGGGCTGGAAGGATATCTGGAAGCAATCGATTTTTGTTTGAAAAAGTAGTTGAAATATCAGTATTTTTAGTATAAACTAGTAAAGAATTATAACGTGAAAAATTTAGGAGGAATATTTTATGATTTCTGCAGGTGATTTCAGAAATGGTATTACTATTGAGTTAGATAATAATATATACCAGATTATTGAGTTTCAGCATGTAAAACCGGGCAAAGGAGCCGCGTTCGTAAGAACAAAGCTGAAGAATGTGAAGAGCGGCGGCGTGATCGAGAAGACCTTCCGCCCGACAGAGAAATGCCCGCAAGCACGTATTGATAGAAAAGATATGCAGTATTTATATTCAGACGGCGATTTATATCACTTCATGGACGTTGAGAATTATGAGCAGATTGCATTGAACGAAGAAGCTATCGGAGATACCCTCAAATTTGTAAAAGAAAATGAAATGGTAAAGGTATGCTCCCATAACGGTAACGTGTTTGCGATTGAACCGCCGTTGTTTGTAGAGTTGGAGATTACGGAGACGGAGCCTGGTTTTAAAGGAGATACGGCGACAGGAGCTACCAAGCCCGCTGTTGTGGAGACAGGAGCTACCGTTTATGTTCCCTTATTTGTAAATCAGGGCGATGTAATCAAAATCGACACCAGGACAGGGGAGTATCTCTCCAGAGTATAGTCCTGCCTGTTATCTTGCTATCAAAAATATGGAATCTGCTGCGGACAGGCAGTCCATCATTTGGCTTATAAGACAATGGATGATTTCCGTTGTCTTTTTTTATGCGCAGGGGTGCGTAAGGAAATTAGCAGCTTTGCTGCACGCACCCCGCGCGGCGAGTAGGGAAGGTGAATCTTCTCTACTCGATTGCGTGAGACATAGTGGTTCTTAGCGAAACAGCTTTTGCTGTGAGCTGTAGAAACACTTCTCACGCGTGAGACATAGTGGTTCTTAGCGAAACAGCCTTTGCTGTGAGCTGTAGAAACACTTCTCACGCTAATCACATCTTAGGCATATCGCCTGAAAATCCAAAACAAAAACAAAGAGAGGTATATTTATGGAAATTATGGATTTTTGCCAGAAAGTAAAAAAGAATCTGGCAGAGGAAATCGGGGAGGAAATGACGCTCTCCGTAAAACAAATTACAAAAAATAACGGGGTGGTTCTTCATGGCATTACGGTATCCAAAGACGGAATGAACATTTCACCTAATATTTATATGGATGGTCTGTATGCGGCATATGAGGAGGGGGAAACTTTCCGGGCAGTGATGGACAAAGTGCGCAGGATCTATAAGGAAAGCAAGCCGGAGGCCAGCGTCGATATGAGTTTTTTCCTGGATTATGAAAAGATGAAAGAGAAGGTCGTATTTAAGGCGGTCGGTTACGCGCGGAATAAGGAGCTGCTGCGCCAGATTCCCCATATCCTGTTTTTGGATATGGCTCTTGTATTTTACTGCCATGTACCGCAGAAGGAATTGGACAGTGCAACCATTCTTGTATATAACAGCCATTTGAAGATGTGGGGCGTGACAAAGGAACGCCTCTATTGGGATGCCCAGAAGAATACTCCGCGCATCCTTCCGGCAAGGATACTTTCTATGGAAGAAATGATGAAAGAAATCTGTTCCGTAGATGAGATCGGGGAGGGGAAGATGGAAGACATGGAACAAACGGCAGAGGAAAACGCGCCGAATTCCGGTTTTGGAAAGGGCGGCAGGATGTTTGTGCTTGGAAACGAAAAAAAGCTGTTCGGCGCTGCCGCAATGTTTTACAGGGATACCATAGAGGAATTTTCTGATGAAATGGAAAAAAGTATTTTTATACTGCCGAGTTCGGTACACGAGGTCATTCTCGTGCCGGATGACGGCCTTCAGGAACCGGAAGAATTATGGAAAATGGTATGTGAGATCAACGAAACCCAAGTAGAACCGGAGGATGTTTTAACCGATTCCGTCTACTACTTTTCAAGAAAATGTAAAAAAATCAAAAAATTGTTTTAGAGATTCATAAAAACTATACTAGACAATATGCGTCTCTTGTGCTATTATAATCAGAGTGATGTAACAAATTTGTAATATTTATCAAATCGTTCCATCACGAATGAAGTAAAAGCGCACTCGTAGTCTAACGGATAGAACGAAGGCCTCCGACGCCTTTAATGCAGGTTCGATTCCTGCCGGGTGCATTGCATCACTCTGACAATAGCAGAAGCAGACAAATGTATTAGATGAAAGAAAGGATATTTGTTGGTTTATGGGCAGACGGAGAAAATCATCTTTGCATGGGGGAATTGGCGATCAAATTGAAGATATGAAAGAATGGGTGTCGGATCATACAAAGATTGTGATGCCCATCGTTCTTTTAGTATGCGTTTTAATAACGGTATTAGTGGCGGTAAACGCGAATAAGAAAGCGGCGGAGGAAGCGGAGGCTCAGCTGGCGGGAGTAGATCCTGCCGCAGCTTCGGGAGAAGAAAGCGCGGTACCGGAAGAAGAATTACCACAGCTGGAGCTGGAAGTCAATGCATATCCTGCAGTAAATACACTGATGAGCGATTACTATGCGGCGATGGCAGAAGGAAATATCGAAGCGGTAGAATCCATGAACGCCTATGTGGAAGATAAGGAAAAGATCAGAATCCAGGAAATGAGCAAATACGTGGATTCTTATCAGGAACTGGATGTATATACGAAACTGGGGCCCGTAGAGGGATCTTATCTTGTTTATGTATATTCCAAAGTGAAGTTTACGGAATATGACAAGCCGGTACCCGGAATGCAAGCGTTTTATGTTTGCACGGATGAGGAAGGAAAGTGCTATATCAACGGCGGAGAGGCTAATTCCGTAGTAACGAATTATATCCGCGAGATTTCCTTGCAGGACGATATGGTGGATCTGAATAACAAGGCCGTGGCGGAGTACAATGAGCTTTTGGCGAGCGATGAAGAGTTGAATGCTTTTCTTGCGGATCTGTCTACCCGGATCGATGCTTCCGTAGGCGAGATACTCGCAAAGGCGGAAGAGGATGCGAAGAGAGCGGAGGAAGAAGCACAGGCAGCCGCAGAGCAAGAGGTAGCTCAGGAAGAAGCGCCACAGGAAGCCGCGGAACAACAGCAGCAGACAGCAAGCATAAAAACGGTAAAAGCTACGGATGTGGTCAATATAAGGAGTTCCGACAGCGAAACGGCGGATAAGCTTGGGAAAGCCCAGATAGATGATGAATTTACCCTTCTGGAAGAAAAAGGAAATGGATGGAGTAAAATCAGCTTCGAAGGAAGAGACGCATTTATTAAGAGCGAATATCTTGAAGTAATTTCCGAAGAAACCGTGGACGTGGAACTGGCACAGGCGGATGCGGAAGAACCGGAAACGGCGGATACCGAGGATGAAAACGCCGGCGGCAATACGGAAAATACAAGCACGAATAATACGAATACGGCAGATGTGCAGACCGTTACCGTGATTGAAAATGTCAATGTCAGAAAATCGGCCAGTGAAAACGGGCAGAAGCTGGGGCTGGCATATACCGGTGAAAAGCTGGAACTGCTGATGAAACAGGCCGACGGATGGACGAGGGTAAAATATAACGGAGAGACGGCATATGTAAAATCGGATTATGTAGAATAGCGGTACGGGAGCAGAAGAATAAAAGACAACACCGCGGAAAATACTGTGGGAAATACGGACAGGAAAATGAATAGCCTGAATAGGAAAGGATAAAATAAAGGTATAGGCATAAAGATATGCTTATACCTTTTTTTATGCGCAGGGGTGCGTAAGGAAATTAGCAGCTTTGCTGCACGCACCTCGCGCGGCGAGTAGGGAAGATGAATCTTCTCTGCTCGATTATGTCCGGCGGATACTTTCAGTAAGTTGGGATAAGGAGAGAACCAGGTTTGTGTCTGCACGGCATTTACAAACTTGTGAAATGGAGGAAAATATGAAAAGAGATGATGCGGAAATTTTAAGGGAAGTGCAAAAAAATACGGAGATGGCGATGAAGGCGATCGATACGATCAGCGATAAGGTATATGATGATGATCTGGCGGTGCAGTTATCGAAACAGGCGTTGAAATATTCAGAAATCCATAATAAGGCATTGGACAGAATACTGGAAGGGAAGGCGGAACCATACCGGACGAATAATGTCAGCCAGATGATGCTGGTAGGGGGAATTCACTCCAACACCTTATTTAACACGAGTACAAGCCATATAGCGGAGTTGATGATCCAGGGAAGCAACAGAGGGATCACCGATATGTGCAAGTCGTTAAACCATCATGAAAGGGCGGATCATACTTCCCTGGAGATTGCGAAAGAACTGATGGATTTTGAAGAAAAAAATATTGAGCGGTTGAAGAAGTATTTATAATTGTATACATGTATCATTGTACAATTTGAATAAAAATGAGGGAAAAACTTTTACAGTTTCGTTTACTTAAGCGTCTTGTGCAATCAAAAACGGCATTATATAATAATACGTGGGTGGCCGGTAAACGACACAGACTGCCCGGAAGAGGATACTATTGGCTTGTTTATATAAAATAAAGGAGGGCATAAAGATGTCATACGTTGATGAGGTTTTTGATTTGGTAGTGGCTAAGAACCCGGCTCAGCCGGAATTCCACCAGGCGGTCAAGGAAGTGCTGGAATCTTTGCGCGTAGTGATTGAGGCAAACGAAGATGTATATAGAAAGGATGCGTTGCTGGAGAGATTGGTAACGCCGGAGAGAATAGTTATGTTCCGCGTTCCCTGGGTGGATGACAAGGGGCAGGTACAGGTAAATAACGGCTTCCGCGTACAGTTCAATAGCGCGATCGGCCCCTACAAGGGAGGCTTGAGGTTCCATCCTTCGGTAAATCTTGGCATTATTAAATTTTTAGGTTTTGAACAGATCTTTAAAAACTCTTTGACAGGCCTTCCGATCGGCGGCGGCAAGGGCGGCTGCGATTTTGATCCTAAGGGAAAATCTGATAGGGAAGTAATGGCTTTCTGCCAGAGTTTTATGACGGAACTCTACAGGCATATCGGCCCGGATACGGATGTACCCGCCGGGGATATCGGTGTAGGCGGCAGGGAGATCGGCTATATGTACGGACAGTATAAGAGAATCCGCAACCGTTATGAAGGCGTGCTGACCGGAAAGGGACTTACATACGGCGGTTCCCTGGCAAGGACACAGGCAACGGGATATGGTTTGCTTTATCTGACCGAAGAAATGCTGAAATGCAACGGCAAAGATATTGCGGGCAAGACGATTGCAGTATCAGGTGCCGGCAACGTGGCTATTTATGCCATCGAAAAGGCACAGCAGCTTGGCGGCAAGCCGGTAACATGCTCCGACTCCACGGGATGGATCTATGACCCGGAAGGAATTGATGTGGCGCTGTTGAAAGAAATTAAGGAAGTAAAAAGGGCAAGGCTCACGGAATATGCGGCAGCAAGGCCCAGCGCGGAATATCATGAGGTTGGAAGTTCCAAGGTATGGAGCGTGAAATGCGATATCGCTCTTCCTTGCGCAACGCAAAACGAATTGGATCTGGAAGACGCAAAAGCATTGGTGGCAAACGGCTGTTTCGCAGTAGCGGAGGGTGCCAACATGCCTACTACGCTGGAAGCGACCGAATATTTACAGGAAAACGGAGTGCTGTTCTGCCCGGGCAAGGCTTCCAATGCCGGCGGCGTAGCTACTTCCGCCCTGGAAATGAGCCAGAACAGTGAAAGGCTGAGCTGGACTTTTGAAGAAGTGGATGCAAAGCTGAAAAATATTATGGTAAATATCTTCCACAATCTGGATGAAGCTTCGAAAAAATATAACATGGAAGGAAATTACGTGGCCGGAGCAAACATCGCAGGATTTTTGAAAGTTGCCGAGGCTATGACGGCACAGGGGATTTGCTGATCAATGGAAATTTGAGGTAAAGAGTATATGGAGAAGTCCTGGAAATGTTGAATTTCCGGGACTTTCTTACGTATAATATGTGTAAAAGAACAGTTTTCATGTTTTGCTGAAAATTAAGGAGGGTTCACCTGTCCATGCAGACGATCCGTGATATTTTGATGAAGGGATAAAACCTTTAGCGTTGCTTTAGGAAAAAGTGCTATAATAAAATTTAAATCATAGAATCATGTCTTTGATTCTATGATTTAAACAGCATAAGGGATTGGAGTGAGACAGATGAAAATACTAATTGCAGAGGATGATACCAGATTACTGAAATCCTTGCTGCATATCTTTACTTTGAATAAGTTCAGCGCGGATGGAGTGTCCGACGGAAGAGAAGCTTTGGAATATGCCCGCACAGGAGAATATGACGGACTTGTTTTAGATATTATGATGCCCGGGATGGATGGGATTGAGGTTTTAAAAGCGCTCAGAAAGGAAAATATCACAACACCGGCTCTGTTCCTGACAGCCAGAACAGAGGTTTCCCAGAGGGTAGACGGACTGGATGCCGGGGCAGATGATTATCTGCCAAAGCCCTTTTCGACGGCAGAGCTTTTGGCCAGAGTCCGGGCAATGCTCCGACGGAAAGAAAACTATACCCCAGAGCTTTTGACCTTTGGAGGACTGACGCTGAATCGGTCTACCTATGAAATTTCGAGTCAGGCAAACCGACAGGCGCTGAGTGGGAAGGAGTACCAGATATTAGAAATGTTGATGGAACAGCCGGGAATGATTGTTACAGCGGAGCAATTCCTGACACATATATGGGGGTGGAATACAGAGATTGATACAAGCTCCGTATGGGTGCATATCTCTAATCTGCGAAAAAAAATTGAAAAAATTGAAGCTCCTGTCAGTATAAGGTTTGTGCGCAGTGCGGGTTATATTCTGGAGGAAGCGCTATGATTTATTATTTGCAAAAGAAAGTCATACGCATATGCGGGGGATCTGTGATTCTTGTATTTGCAGTAATCTTTTTTCTAATCTATAGTTTTAGCACGAGACAGATCAACGAAACAATGGACGCGCTGACAGACCGGATATCGGATAACGACGGAAGATTTCCGGAATGGAGGGATGACCGGGGGAATCCGGGAATCCCTGTGGGAGTGCCGGATTTTATGACAATAGAAACGCCGTTCAGTACCCGTTTTTTTACTGTACGGTTTGATGAAAGCGGCCGGGTGGCAGATGTGGATGTCAGTTCGATTTCTGCAATTACGGAAGAAACAGCACGGAAATATGCGGAAAAAACCTATGAAAGCGGCAAGGAACGGGGCTGGGTGGAAGATTACCGTTATAAGCAGTATCAGACAGAGCATGGAATGACGATTGTTTATGTGGATGGCAGTATGAACCGGTTCATGTCAAACCGGATGCTTTTCGCAGCCGGCGTTGTACTCATCATTAGCGCTTTCGCTATTTGGATTATTGTAATATTTTTTTCAAAGCGTGCAGTTCGGCCAGTAGCAGAAAGTTATGAAAAGCAGAAACAGTTTATCACAGATGCGAATCACGAATTGAAGACTCCGTTGACCCTGGTAATGACAAATTTAGATATATTGGAGGCAGAAATAGGAGAGAATGAGTGGTTATCAGACATTCGCAGCGAAGGTGAGCGCATGGGCGCATTGGTGAACCAATTGGTTGTACTGGCAAGGATGGATGAGGATAAAACAAATTTGGAAATGCAGAGTTTTTCCCTGAGCAATACGATTGTAGACGTTGTTTCAGAATTTCAGATGCTGGCTCAGGATCGTGGAAAATCGCTGGAAGCGCAGATTGATCCGAAGGTAGATTATGTGGGTGACGAGACAGCGGTTCGCCGAGTGGCTTCTATTCTTTTGGATAATGCGGTCAAATATTGTGATGATGGAGGAAGTATCAGACTTAGACTGGAAAAGAAGAAACATCCGGTGCTTTATGTGGAAAACACATATGCAGATGTGGGTGAGACAGAGCTGGACAAGCTGTTTGACCGATTTTACCGGGCAGATAAAGCAAGGACTTTTACCGGCGGATTCGGAGTTGGGCTGTCCATTGCCAAAGCAATCGTAACGCAGCATAAGGGAGAAATTAACGCTTATAAAAAGGATACAGGCCATATCGGATTTAAAGTGATATGGCGGCAATAAATGACATTCTTATAAGGAAGTGGCCGCGGCGGTTGCTTCCTTTTTCGTTCACAAATTTTTCACGGCTTTCTTTAGGCTGTCTTTAGCGCCGTTTTGTAAAATCTTAAAGATGACAGAAATTTGCCTGTGTCTTATGAAGGCAAACGACTGTGAAAATAAGTAAGGAGGGTCATTATGATCACAGTAGAACATTTGACAAAATGTTATGGTGATTTCATGGCAGTCAGCGACTTGTCTTTTGAGATTGAGGAGGGGCATGTCTATGGCTTTTTGGGACCGAATGGCGCTGGGAAATCCACCACAATGAATATCATGACAGGGTGCTTGTCTGCAACGGATGGAACTGTCAGAATTGGCGGCTACGATATCTTTGAAGAGCCGCAGATGGCAAAAAAACTGATGGGATATTTACCGGAACAGCCGCCTTTGTACATGAATGAGACGCCGGTGGAGTATCTGAAATTTGTCGGCGCAGCAAAGGGGCTGAAAGGAATGGAACTGGCGCAGCAGGTGGAAGAGGTCATTGATCAGACTAAAATAGGCAGTGTTAGAAACAAACTAATTTCTGCATTGTCGAAAGGATATAAGCAGCGTGTAGGTATTGCCCAGGCACTTTTGGGGAATCCAAAAGTTATTATTCTGGATGAACCAACGGTAGGCCTTGATCCGATCCAGATTATAGAGGTTCGTGATTTGATCAGGCAGTTGGGTGAAAGCCATACAGTGATTCTAAGCTCTCATATTCTGTCGGAGGTACAGGCAATTTGTGAAAAGGTGCTGATTATTGCCAGAGGGAGGCTGGTAGCTTTTGATGCACCGGAAAACCTGGAAAAACTCAGACAATCATCAAACGGCATTGATTTTACGGTAGAAGCGCTTCCGGAAGAAGCGGAGGAGATTCTGAAAAAACTGGCGGTATACGAGGAATATACGCTGGACGAAGTGGAAACAGGACTTTTAAGAATTCATGTGAAAGCTGATACGGACGATGTCAGGTCTGAATGCCGGCAGTTGTTTTTTGCATTTGCAGAAAAACAGAAGGCAATTGTTGAGATGGTCTCAAAAAAAGCAAATCTGGAAGATGTCTTTATTGAATTGACGGAAGGGATGGATTCGGAAGATGCTTTGGAAGAAAGTGAGGTGGAAAAGGAATGATCGCAGTGTGGAAGCATGAGCTGTCGAACCATTTTCATTCATTGACAGCCTATATTTTTTCGGCATTTCTCCTGGCTTTTGTAGGTCTTGGGGCAATGCTTTATAACATCCAGTCGGCAGTGGCAAACTTTGAGTATGTGCTAAGCTTTGTATGTCTTGGCTTTGTGGTGATCATCCCGATTTTAACGATGAAGGTGATTGCAGAAGAACGCAGGCAGAAAACAGACCAGCTTCTATATTCTCTGCCCATTACAACTTCACAGATCATTATCGGAAAATATTTGGCTCTTTTAATCGTGTATCTGGTGCCGATTATGATTATTTCCTTTTATCCGCTGATTTTTTCCGGATTTGGGGAAGTTTACCTGTTGACATCCTATGGTTCTATGTTTGCTTTTTTTATGATGGGAGCAGCGCTTATGGCCATTGGCACGTTTATTTCTTCTTTGACGGATAATCTTGGATTTGCCGCAGGAATCACAATTCCTGTCATTCTCTTAAATTATTACAGCGTGACGCTGGCGGAGTATGTATCGTCCACGGCCATAGGCTCTGCTGCAGCGCTGATTGTGGCAGCTGTTATTTTGGGATTTGTCATACAGCATTTGACAAGAAATGATAAATTGGCTTTTGGAATCGGGGCAGTTCTTTCCATTGCAATTGCCGGGCTGTTTGCGATGGATAGTGCAGGCTTTGAAGGTTTGCTGCCGGATATCATGACAAAGCTTTCGTTGTTTGAACGTTTTTATAAATTTGTGAACGGTGTATTTGATTTGACTGGGATCGTTTATTATATGACAGTAATCGTGTTCTTTCTGTTTCTGTCTGTGCAGTCTCTTGAGAAACGGAGGTACAACTGATGAAAAAATGGATAAGCAATGGCGGACGAAAGAAACGGAGTCTCCGCCAGAATCAAATTGCATTAAAAGGCGGATCCTATTCGCTGGTGTTGACAGGAATTGTATTGGCAATTTTGATTGCGGTAAATGTTCTGGCATCCGTGTTGCCGTCTACATGGACACAGTTGGATATCAGTTCTACAAAGCTGTACTCCATTACCAGCAATACAAAAGTAGTGGTCAATGCGCTGGAAAAAGATGTGACAATTTACTGGATAGTTCAGTCGGACAAAGAAGACGATGTGATTGAAAATTTATTGGCAAAATATGAAAGCCTTTCGGAACATATTGAGGTAGTAAAGAAAAATCCGGACGTCTATCCGACATTTACACAGCAGTATACTTCGGAAACTGTTCTGAATAACAGTTTGATCGTAGAGTGTGGCGACAGCAGCCGGTATATCAGCTATGCGGATATTTATCTGGCAGAAGCAGATATGACAAGTTATTCCTATACAACTTCCTTTGACGGTGAGGGTGCGATTACTTCGGCTATTGATTATGTAGTCAGTGAAGACCATCCAAAGCTTTATATTACAGAGGGACATGGAGAGTCGGAGCTTTCTGCTGTGTTTGCAGAGCAGATTGAAAAGCAGAATATAGAAACGGTTACCTTCACCCTGCTGAATGCAGATACCGTACCGGAAGAAGCGGATGTGGTACTGATTTATGCGCCAACCAGTGACATTTCTGAGGAAGAAAAGGATATGCTGGCAGAATACACTGCAAACGGCGGCAAGCTGATGGTAATGGCAGGACCGGTGGAGGAAGGGGCATTGACGAACCTGTATAGTCTGCTTAGAGAATATGGTGTGGAAGCAGAAGAAGGCATTGTGGTGGAAGGCGACAGGAACCATTATGCATTCCAGCAGCCTTACATTCTTTTGCCGGAAATGGCAGACCATGAGATTACGAATCCACTGACAGAGAGTAATTATTATGCGATTATGCCGATTGCACTGGGATTAACCGTTACAGATACGACAGGTTCTGTCACACAGCTTTTGACCACATCGGAAATGGCCTATAGCAAAGCTGCCGGATATGCGATTGAAACCTATGAGAAAGAAGAGGGAGATGTGGATGGGCCGTTTGCAACAGCGGTAGCTGTTGACTGCGGCAGCGGAGGCCGGATGGTATGGTTTGCATCTTCTAATTTTCTGGATGATATGTATAATGCTTATTCATCCGGTGCCAATCTGGATTTGGGCATGAATGCGCTTTCTTTTATGATTGGTGAACGAGAAGCGGTAGCAATCCGGAGCAAATCTTTAAATTATAGTTACCTGACAATCAATGAGTCTACAGCATCCTACCTGAAGGTGATGATGATTGGTGTTTTTCCGCTGGCATTTTTGGGATATGGTGTCTCTGTAATCGTGGGCAGAAGGAGGCGGCAGAATGAAACGGTCTAAAAAATTATATGCATTATTAGGGGTACTTGCCGTCATTTGCGGTGTGACTTTTGGAGTTAGCCGGTATGAGCAGCGAAAGGAGGAAATTAAAAACAGCGATGAAATCATCCTGGAATTGACAGCAGAGGATGTGACGGCGCTTTCGTGGGAATATGATGAGACAAAACTGGCTTTCCATAAGGGTGAAACGTGGCTGTATGACGATGATGAGGCCTTTCCGGTCAACGAAGAAAAAATTAACGACTTGCTGGGACTGTTTGAGTCCTTTGGCGTGTCCTTTATTATTGAGAATGTGGAGGATTACAGTCAGTATGGATTGGATAATCCGACATGCAGTATCCATATTGAAACGGAAGAGGAAAGCTATGAGGTGGAATTGGGCGGCTACAGTACGATGGATGAGCAGCGGTACATTTCCATTGGGGACGGGAATGTATATCTGGTATCTACAGATCCGATGAAAACCTATGAGATTGAGCTGAAAGACATGATTTTACATGATGAAACGCCTTATATTGATCAGGCGGATAACATTACATTTGCGGGAAGTGAAAATTATAACATTATCTATCAGGAAGAAAGTGATGATACTTATCAAGAGGATGACGTTTATTTCGTCAATGATGAGAATGGGCATCTGCCTTTGGATACGGATACAGTAAAGAGCTATCTTTCTTCTATCGGCAGTCTTAGGTTAAGTAATTATGTGTCTTACAATGTAACAGAGGAAGAGCTGGCTGTCTATGGACTGGATGATCCGGAACTGACAGTGACGGTGCAGTACATGGTGACAAAAGAGGATGCGGAGGATGATGCAAGCACGGACGAAAAGACAGAAGAAGTTAAAACTTTTGTCCTGCATATTTCCAGATCCGCCGAAGAAAAGGCCAAAGTGAAAGAGGAGGAGTCCCCGGAAGAAACAGATACGTCGGATGATTATGAATCGGAGGAAGAATCTGTGTCTGCCTATGTACGGGTCGGCGAGTCCCAGATCATCTATGAGATCACAGAAACGGAATATGAATCGCTAATGGATGCATCTTATGATAAATTGCGTCATCAGAAAATTTTCTGGGCTGATTTTGACAAAGTAACGCAGGTTGATATTTCTCTGGAGGGTCAGACATATACTTTGATTTCCAAGGAAGAAGATGAAGAAACTGTATGGTTTTATGGAGAAGAAGAGATTGCTGTAGACGATTTCCGGACGGCTCTTGCAGTGCTTACGGCAACGAAATTTAAGAGCGAGGAAATCGGTGATAAAGAAGAACTCAGCATGACGCTTCATTTGAATGATGAAAACTATCCAACAGTACACATTGGTCTGTACCGACGGGATGGGGATTTCTGTATGGCTGTAGTGGACGGTGAACCGACAGCCCTTGTGGCAAGAAGTAAAGTTGTGGATTTAGTGGAAGCAGTAAATGCTATTGTACTGAATTAGGAATAAATATTGTCTGGTTGTCGGATGCTCCGGAAACAGTATTCGAAATGCTGGCCGATTTTAAATGGGATATTTCTGCAGTTCCGTTTGCTCTTGTCTTATGGTTTTCGGAAATGGTATACTATATAAAACTGGAAAGAGAAGGGGTTTGGAAATGGAATGGGAAGACGGAAAAATAAGATGCCGTTGGGCAAATCCGAAAAATGAAAGATATCTCCGCTATCACGACGAGGAATGGGGCGTTCCCGTGTATGACGATCATAAATTATTTGAAATGCTGGTGTTGGAATCTTTTCAGGCGGGGCTTTCGTGGGAATGCGTATTGAACAAACAGGAGGCGTTTCGGCAGGCTTTTGACAATTTTGATCTGGAAAAGGTGTGTGCCTATAAAGAGGAACGCCTGCAGAAATTGCAGGAAAATGCCGGGATTATCCGCAATGGAAGGAAGATCCGGGCGGCGGTTACAAATGCCATAGTATTCCGCAGGATACAACAGGAATTCCAAAGCTTTTCCAATTATATCTGGCATTGGACAGAAGGAAAAGTGATTTATGAGAAGGAATGCAGCCGTTCGGATCTTTCGGACCGGGTGTCGGAGGATCTGAAAAAGCGCGGCATGAAATTTGTGGGGACGACGATTGTTTATGCGTACCTGCAAGCCATCGGCGTGATTTATTCCCATGAAAAGGGATGTTTTTTAGAGCATATGGATGAGTAAAAGTATATTTTTCCCGTTTCACCGCCATACTGGATAATGACCGGAAATCAAGGACAGGGCAGATGGGGAAAATGGGAATCGAGGGTTATTGCTTTATGGCAGGAATGAGCGTTATGCTCGTGTGGATGCCAATATTAGGAATATGGAGCCATTGGCGAAGTAAGCGGTAATAAAGGGCGGCAAAGAGTGTTTGGATGAAAAATCGAGACAAGCTTTGCCGCTTTCTTATTGATTTTCAAAGATTTGTGAGAATATTAGTTGCCATATGAAGTGAAAGGGTATATAATATTATATCATATATTATATTATATGATAGACAGGAGGAAGGACGCAAAGAGAGATGGAGATACATGAAAGCGCATTTATAGCGGATGGCGCGATTGTCTTTGGCGATGTCTATATAGGAGAAGAAAGCAGCATCTGGTTTCATGCCACCGTAAGGGGAGACCGGGGAGAGATACGGATCGGGAAGCGGAGCAATATCCAGGATAATACGGTGGTACATGTAGACCGGCACTTTCCGGTTTCTATTGGCAATGATGTAACGGTAGGGCATGGCGCGGTGCTTCACGGCTGCCGGATAGAGGATAATACCCTGGTTGGAATGGGTGCCATCGTACTAAACGGCGCGAGAATAGGGAAGAATTGTATCGTTGGCGCGGGGGCGCTGGTGACACAGAACATGGTAGTGCCGGATGATTCCCTGGTACTCGGGAATCCCGCAAAAATCAAGCGGAAAGTGACGGAACAGGAAATGGAGGCCAATCGGCTCAATGCAAAAGAGTATGTAAAAGAAAGCCGAAAATATAAAGAAGGAGGACGAGAAAATGGAATTTTTTGAAAAGGTAGGAGAAACGATTACAGCGAAAGGAAAGGATGTGGCCGATAAAGCGAAGGATTTTGCCGAGATAGCCAGCTTGAGAAGCCAGATCAGTACATGTGAAGAGGTAATGAAGAAGAATTACCTAGAGATCGGAAAACTGTATTATGAACAGTTTAAAGAAGCGGAGTACAATGATTTTGTGGAGCAATGTACGGCGATCACGAACGCGAAAAACGGCGTGGAAGCATTGGAAGCAAAGATCAAAGAAATTAAAGGAGTATAATATATGGGCGAAGAGGGCAGCAGTCGTTACGATTGCTGCTTTTTTATTGCACAGGGGTGCGATGCGCAGGGGCGCGTAAGGAAATTAGCAGCTTTGCTGCACGCGCCCCGCGCGGCGAGTAGGGAAGATGAATCTTCTCTACTCGATTCGCCTAAGCCTTAAAACATCGTAATATTCAGTTCAAAGATTTTTCCCACAAAATATCTGACAGCACATATCAATCATTAACATATCCTTGTCTCTTTCAAGACAATTTTAAATTGCATAACTTTAGGCTTCCTTTAAAATGAATCTAAAAAACGAGGAGGAACAATATGAATACATATGGATATGTCCGAGTCTCAACCAAAGAGCAAAACGAGGATAGACAGATGATTGCCATGCGAAATTTTGGTATAGCAAATAACAGTATCATACTGGACAAACAGAGCGGTAAAGATTTTGAGCGTCCTGGATATCAGCGGTTGATACAAAAATTAAAAACAGGGGATACTCTCGTCATTAAAAGTATCGACCGGCTGGGGCGGAACTATGACGAAATTTTAGAGCAATGGCGTTTATTGACCCGGGAAAAACAGGTTGATATTGTAGTGCTGGACATGCCGCTGCTGGATACCCGCCAGGGGAGGGATCTTACGGGGGCGCTGATTGCCGATATTTTACTCCAGCTATTGTCTTATGTGGCTCAGACAGAGCGGGAATTTAACCGCCAGCGGCAGGCCGAAGGAATTGCCGCAGCCAAGGCCAAGGGTATACATTTTGGGCGGAAGTTCAAAGAGCGGGGGGAGAACTATGAATCTGTCATGGCCGCATGGCGCAGGGGAGAAATCAGCGGAAGAGCAGCTGCAAGAGAACTGGGGGTGGCTCACGGAACCTTCCAGAGATGGTGCAGAGAATAAATTGGGATTATAAAGTGTGGGTTGCAATCCGCATAAAAGAGTCTTAATTTTGGGCAAGATAATGTTATTTTTAAGGATAGCATGTCTTGCTCTTTATTATTTTTTACAGAAATTCTAACATATAACCTTAAATTTTGCAACAAGGAAAACGGCTTGCAACCCACACTTTGCAAGCCATTATGGATTGGCTCTTATGAATTATCAGGAGATTGGCATATGCACAAAAATATAAGCAAGATAGATAGAAGCAAGGCGGCCGGACCGAAGCGGCGTGGACGGCTTTTCCTATATGGTTTTCTGGCAGCCGTTGTATTGGCAGTTGCCGGACATTATATGTTTTCAGAAGAACTGGAAACAACATTTTACCATTTGTATTCCCCTAAAGTGACAGCTGGAGAAAATATCCGGGTTGTAGTTTTGTCAGATCTGCATAATAGAGAATTCGGTCCGGACAATGAGGACTTGTTGGAACGGATTGCGGCGCTGGAACCCGATCTGATTGCCGTGGCGGGCGATATGGTAAACGCGGATGAAGAGAATTTGGATGTTATTCTGACTTTGTGCAGCGGCCTGGTTGAGATTGCCACTGTTTATTATAGTCCGGGCAACCACGAGAGCAATCTTATGTATGAAAAAGGAAGTCCCATTGAAAACTTGCTTCTGGAGCGAGGCGTCCATGTTCTGGTAAATCGTGCGGAGGAAGCAGACATACATAGAACTCCGCTCCTAATTGGCGGGCTGACCACTTCCACAGAAGGCTATGAGGAGTATGGCGCTGAGTTTTTTGAAGAATACGAAAATAGCAGTGCTTTTAAATTGCTGATTGCCCACTATCCCAGTCTTTATTACGAGTATCTGGCAGATGGAAATATTGATTTGGGCATCTGTGGACACTATCATGGCGGACAGTTCCGGTTCCCAGTGGTGGGCGGGCTTTACCACGGGGATACAGGTCTTTTTCCGAAGTACAACGCTGGAATGTACAAACTCACTAACAGTACAATCTTTGTATCGCGGGGTATGGGTGGACATAATGGACTGCCCCGCATCAATAATCGCCCTGAATTGGCGGTCATTGATATCAACGGCCGTCAAGAAACACAATAAAAAGGAGTGGCAGCAATATGATTCTGGTAAGCATGATTGTTCCGGCACTGACTTTGTGCCTTGTCGTCTTATATGCAGAGTTGATCCGGCGTTTCTTCTTAATAAAATCCAAAATCCCATTTTTGGGTCTGCGCGGTATGTTGGGCCGCACGGCAGGGAAACGGCGGAGACTGGCAGCGATGGGGGTATTGATTTTTGCAGTTAGTTTCTGGGCGCAGATAGCTATAGATTGCTGGGCGCCCGGTATGCTGATGGTATTTAACTATGAGGAGGCAGCCCGGGGGCAGAACCCCAACGTCACCCGGTTTAATGAGTCTGACATCCTCTCCGATGATATTCTGGAAAAGGTAATTCAGCGGGGGCAGCTGAGTCTCAGTGTGGAGCAGTTATCCAAATGCTTGAGTATCTCGACCTCGCTGGATGCGGAGAAACTGGATGTGACTCAGGAGTCTGACCTGAAAATTTCTACGGAGTACCGTGTCCGCTGCGCTGAAAGGGTGTCTGTTTACGGTACAGAGCCAAAGACGGTGCTGAACCTCCTGGCCGATGTGTACTGGGGGGATTTTGTACTCAATTATGCGGAAAACGATAGCGTATTGGATCTTTCTTTTGACGGACTGGAAGAGATGGAGTATTTGGACGTGAAGGATTATCTGGAGATGCAGGCGAACAAACTGCGCAACTATCTCCCTGGCTATAGCAGTGAGAGCAGCAGTTTCCGGGCAGAGGGAAATGAGGAAACTTTCGCTTCCCTGTCTCAGAAAATCAGCAATTTTATTGATATTGAGCTGGAACGCTACAAAGCTTTTATTTTGGAAAATGGATTGGCCAGGAGCAGGAATACATACCAATCCCGGATGCAGTATGTCAACCATCGATTGGACACCTCCCAAAGAAAAGACATGGCGGCGCATGACGTGCGGATTGAGGCAATCAATATGTACAATGCCTATATGACCCGCTTTGTTTTGATTCCCACTTACGATGTGGACAAGGAATTTTATATGTCTAAAACTAAGGTAGGCGTAGACTATTTTGCGGACGAGGCAAAAGAATATCTGGAATCTGCTACAGAACTGGTGGAGGAAATGGAACACAACACATACGCTTCCCAGCAGGTGGGCAGATCTTACGTGTTTTCATCTGTTTACGACCAGGCAGACCAGCGGATTGAGGAACTGAAGGCTGAACTGATCAATCTGGCCGTCCAGAGCCGGGAACTTTGTGGAGCTTATGTTAAGGAGAAGAGAGACGGTTATATTCAGGTGGGTTTCACAGAATCTCCTGCTTTGAGTCGGGCTATTTCCGCCTTGCTGATCACAGGACTGTTTGTCGCCGCATGGAGCGGCAAGGCCATTCTGGAGCCTTTTTATCAAGAGTACAAGGGCGGCGGGGCCGTCGGATGGAAAGAATGGAAAGGGTGGAAAAAATGGAGAGAAAAATACAAGAATAAAAGTCGGAAGGAGACCGGGGCATGAAAGAACTGGATGTTTTTCGATATCTCAAAAAATATCGCGCTGTAATTGCCGGGCTGTCAGTGCTGACAGGTATCCTGTTTTATATAGTCGCCCAGTTCCATATTCAGCAATACACTGCGGTCACAGTCATTGAGTATACCGGTTCCCGGGCGGAAGAGGGTTATTCCCCTGATGGAAAGAAAATTGATACCACTGAAATATATGCTACAAATTTGGTGGCTCAGGCTTTGAAAAAATTGGATGTGGACGATACAGAGGCAACGGTAGACAGTATCCGCATGAACATCCATGTAGAGCCTGTTATTACGGAGGAGGATCTGCTGGTGCAGCAGTCCAAGCTGGACAACGGAGAAAAAGATTATGAAATCAACCCTACTCAGTATGTGGTATCTTTCAACTGCGGCGTCAGTAATGGCAAGGAGTACCCCCGAAAAGTTTTGAACCAGATTCTTCAGGAATATGCCAGTTATTATGGAAAAACCCATGTCAATACTTCGCTGGCGGCCAATCCGGTCAGTGATATTACCACCAAGGGTTACGACTATCTGGAGATGGCCGAGGTCATGGATGATACCCTGACCAGTATTACAGAACATCTTTCGGACAAGGTGGAGTGGAATGGTGAATTTCGTTCCAGTCGGACGGGTTATAGTTTTCAGGACTTGAAGGATGAATTTGAATTTATTCAGGACGTAGAAGTGCGCCAATTATTCTCTGAGATCCTGGTAGGGCAGGTCACTAAGGATCGGGATCTGCTTCTGGAGAAATATCGGAATCGGAACAACGACTTGTCTATATCCAATAGCGCTGTAGCCTTTGAAATTGAAAAAATCCGAGGCATTATCGGAGCCTATGAGGACGCTATGGGGGATTTTAATGTTCCCGTTACCAATGCTGATGGGGAGAGCCAGGGAAATCCGCTTCAGAATAACATCCTGCCGGATGTCTATGATGATGGGAATAGCGATGAAGACGGAAACTGGATACCGGTGGATCGGACTGCGGAATATGACCAGCTGTTGATGGCATATATTGAGGATAGAACCCTTTATGAACATAACCTGATTGACAATGATTACAACAATTATATTATCGATGTGTTTACCGGAGCCCCGGCCGTATCTTCGGAGGCCAGCCAGCAAAGAATTCAGGCGGAGATTGCTTGCCTGGCAGAGAAAATTAATGCTCTCCAGACGATCTATTACGAAACAAATGATGAGTACAATGAGTATCTGGGTGCGCAGAATATCATGATGCTATCCAGCGTGCGAGTGACAGAGCGTTTCCCCGTCCTGATTTTTACAGTGCTGATAGTGGTGATCTTCGGAGCGCTGGGATGTGCCGGTGCGGCATTATTCGGCAGGATCGAGGACTTTATTGAGTATTATGCGTTTACTAACAAGGTGGACGGTTTGCCTAACCGGGCTAAATGCGACCAGTTCATTGCACAGCGGGAACACCGTCCGATTATGGGCAATTTCGTCTGCGTTGTATTTAAGCTTGCCAATTTGCAGAAAGAAAATGCCCGTCTGGGCCGGGAGGCCGGCGATCGGATGATAAAGGATTTTGTGGAGATTATTACGTCCGTGTTTGCGCCCTCCAACAAGGTATTTGTAGGTAATAATGGTGCAGGGCAGTATTTGATTTTTGCGGAGTCTATGGACAAGGAACAGGTGATCGCCGCTCTGTTTCAAGTGGGCATTGTTCTGGAAGAGAGATCCAGGGAGCGGGGATACCATATTGATCTAAAACATGGGTATGCCTATGCGGAGGAGGAGCAATGTTTCTATATCCGTGAATTGCTGTCGATTGCCATGAAGAGGGTCGGAACCGAAAACGCCCCTAAAAAGCCGGAAACCACAGTGGTCTGACGAGGCGGAATGTCAGAAGAACAGGGGGTAGGTCTTTGGTCTCAATGATTTATATGGTATTGGCAACGGCAATGTTTTTTCTTCAGGATACATATTTTTTGGTGGCTGGCATGGAGTTGAGCCTTAAAAATCCCTGTGCATTGGCGATTTTGTTTCTGGCATTGTTGAACTTTATTGTAACAGTACGGTTGGACCGCCTAATGGTATTGGTCCGCCATACAGCAGTCCAGGTGCTGCCTTATCTAATTCCGCTGGTCTTTTCGGCTGTAATTTGGGTAAGCACAAAGGCCGGGAGCGCTGCCGTCATGAATGGCGTATCCATGATTTTTCCACAGATGCTATCAGTGCTGGTAGCAGCTACTACTTTGTATCTTTTTGGCGAAAAGGGAATTTGGTATTGTTTGGGGGCTATGTGCGCTGCAAACTTCATAAGTATACTGGTTGTGGTCTATACAGGCGGATTCTCGGAATTCCTACAGGAACTTTATATCCTTCTGGCCACTTTCAGCAAAGAGACTGGTCCGTTGATGATGCAGCTGGAGACCCATGACTTGACCTTTGCTTTTGGGCCTTTCCTGCTTTATCTTATGTTGCACTGGAAAAAGTCCCCGCGTCCTCTTCTCTGGCTGGTTCTTGTATCCTGCTTCTGGCTGGTTGGATTGAAGAGGATTGCTTTCCCGGCCTTGGCCTTAGGGCTTTTGTCAGCATTGCTTTTGCGGCGGATGCCGGAGAAAGCTGCAAGGCAGACAGCGTTGTGCGTAGCTGTGGCTATGATGGCGGTTAGCTTTCTTTACATCGCGGGAATTCGCTACGGCTTGTTTGAGTTCCTGGAGATGCGGTTGGGGCTGGATACAAAAGGCAGGGCTCTGCTATTTGCAAATGTGGAGCCCTACTATGAAATCAGTTTTACTTACATAGGGAGGGGAACGGGGTTTGAGCGTATGGTGGAGTGGCTCTCCGGGGCGGTGCAGACAGTTCCTTTGCGTACACAGACTCAGATCCACAACGATTTTCTCCGTATGTACCTGAATATTGGATTTTTTGGGTATTGGATCTGGCTCTGGAGCTGGCTGCCCGCAAGGCTGAATTACTGGTTCCGTCAAGCAGGAAAGGATGCAGGCTGCCTTTTTCTGGGAATTTGTACTTATAGCTTTGTCCTTTATGCCACAGACAATACAATTTATTATCCTTATACCATAATTGCCTGTACCCTGGTTCCTATGGTCTGCCAGTTTGATGCTCAAGCAAAAGCTGCTCTGGAAAGGCAGTGTATTCAGTGGGGTGGAGAAAAGAAAAGCGGATCTGACAGGGACGCTGCAAATATTGAGAGGTGAGTCGGCTTGAAAAAGAGAAAATTGCGGGTCTGCTTTGCTGCATCCTCCGGGGGGCATTTATTGGAATTGATGATGCTGGGCCCTTTGATGGATCAATATGACAGCTTTTTGGTTACGGAGAAGACAGCCTACAGAGTTGCTTTGAAAGGTATGCGGTGCCACGGTCTTTTACAAGTGAACCGACGAGAATGGCTCTGTATACCAAAGCTGATTGTAAACACTTTTTATTCTTTGGTAATCTGCTTGGTGGAACGGCCGGACGTGGTGGTCTGCACCGGCGTGCTGGCAACAATCCCCCTTTGTCTGTTATGCAAGCTGTTTGGGAAAAAATTGGTGTTTATTGAGTCTTATGCAAAGGTGAAGACCCCTACACTGACGGGAAAACTCCTTTATCATTTTGCGGATCGTTTCTATGTCCAGTGGCAGGAACTTCTGGAGTTTTATCCAAAGGCTATACATGTAGGCGGCATTTATTAGTGTGAAGAGAAGTTCTAAGGCTCGCACCAGTGGGTGCTTCGCCAAGAACTTCTAATACTTCACACCGGAACTTCAGCTCCGGGGGATTGTGTGATTCCGCGAAGCGGAATCATGGAGGTTAGTATGATATTTGTAACAGTTGGGTCTCAGAAGTTTCCCTTTAATCGTCTGATCGGAAAAATAGATCAAATGATTCGAAGTGGTCTTATAAAAGAGGATGTCTTTATCCAAACGGGAACCAGTGAATATATTCCAGCCTGCCCCCATCAGGCATTCTGTGACAGGGAACACTTTGAAAGGCTGATGGAAACCTGCAATATTCTTATCGCCCATGGAGGCGCAGGTACCATGGTAGATGCTGTGAAACGGGGAAAGAAAGTGATTGTTGTTCCGCGCCTGGCCCGGTATGAAGAGCATGTAGACGACCATCAGATGGAATTGGCGGTACGGTTTCATGAGATGAATTTGGTTCGCGTTTGCCTGGATGTGGAGCAGCTGCCCGATATGCTTCTTGGCCTCGACGGACATAGTTTTGCTCAGTTCCAGTCCAATACGGAGGCTCTTCTTACGTCTTTGGACGGCTATATCCGTTCGCTGTAAATTAGGAGGATTCTATGAAGATTTTAGAGATCGGCCCCAGTGAGACCCGTTCCCGGGGAGGAATGGCCGAGGTCATCCGAGGCATTCGGAAGAGCAGGATTCTGGAGCAAGAGTTTGAAATAGACAGTTTTTCTTCCTACATAGACGGTAGTCTGCCTGTCCGATTGCTGTATTCTATATATGGATATCTTCGGTTTCTCACTTGTTATCGAAAATATGATCTGTTTCATATCCATGCAGCGGAACGGGGCAGTACTTTCCGTAAAAATTTTTATTTGCGGACAATAAAGCGGTCTGGGAAAAAAGTGATTATCCATATTCACGGCGCGGAGTACCTGACTTTTTACGATGGACTGAATATTCGTAAGAAAAGGATTGTAGACAACTTTATTCGCCAGGCAGATTTGGTATTGGCTTTGTCTGATAGCTGGAAACAGGAATTAGAAAGTCGGTTCCAAATGAATGCTTGCGAGACATTATACAATGGCGTAGATCCTGCAAGCCTGGATTCGGCCAGTTCAGACCCATTGGAGCATCAAAATACCTTTTTAATGCTGGGCAGACTGGGGGAACGGAAAGGAATCTATGATCTTATTGCGGCAGTGGAATTGGCTGTTTTGCAAAATCCGGAGTTGAAGCTCATTCTGGCAGGAGATGGTGAGGTGGATCAAGTTCGGAGGACAGTAAAGGAAAAAGGGCTGGAAAAAAATATCATAGTGCTGGGCTGGATTGACGGGGCAGAAAAATTGCGCTGTCTGAGAGAGGCTGCCACGGTGGTTCTGCCTTCTTACCATGAAGGGCTGCCTATGTCCATTCTGGAGGGAATGTCAGCAGGCAAGGCTATTATCAGCACTACGGTAGGAGCGGTTCCAGAAGTGGTGGGAGAAGAAAACGGCATTCTGGTAAAGCCAGGTGATATTCCTGCCCTTGCAGATGCTATGTTAAGGTGCAGCAGAAGCGCCAAGCTGCTGATGAGTATTTCCAAAAAGAACCGAGAAAAAGTAGAGCAGGAGTTTAGTGTTCGGCGGATGCACCAGCAGCTTGCAAAGTATTACAGACAGATTATGAAGTAAGGAGGAAGGGATGGATAAACCGTTTATCAGTGTGATAGTGCCAGTGTTCAATGTGGGGGGCTATTTGGAAAAATGTCTGGACTCCCTCTTGGCACAAACCTATCCAAATGTAGAGGTTATTCTTGTCAATGATATGTCTACAGATAACAGCGGCAGCATCTGTGATGCCTATGCGGCAGAAGATGGCCGGATACAGGTAGTTCACCTTTCTCAAAACAGAGGTCCTTCCGCTGCTCGGAATGAAGGAATCCGCCGGGCGCGGGGAGAATACATATCTTTTGTAGATGCTGATGACAGTGTGGAACCGGAGTTGCTGGAAAAGCTGTATAAGAGTCTGGCAGAGGCAGGAGCGGAGATCAGTATTTGCGGGGCTGATGGCATTCAACTGAAAAGCGGCTCCGGGAAAGTTTATGGACAAGCAGAGGCGGTTCGCTGCCTGGCTCGCGGTTATCCCTTTAATCTTGTGCCTTGGGCAAAGCTTTATAAGGCAGAGCTGGTAAAAAGAAATTTATTTCAAGAAGATATTTATTATAGCGAGGATCTATTATTTCTCTATTCCGTTTTGAAACAGGCCCTGCAGGTCGTTTACCATCCGGATGTTCTCTATCACTATAACCAGAGAGAGGGCAGCCAGATGCAGAGCGGTGCCAGCGAGCGAAAGCTCACGGCCTTTGCAGCCCAGGACTTTGTCTGCCAGGATGCCGCATTGAATTTTCCAGAGACAGCGGAGGATTTTCGCCTCTTAGCGCTGGAAGCTAACCGCTGTCTGGCAGTGTTGACTGTGAAGAAAGGGAGGGGGAGCAGACAGACTGTTGCATACTTGAGGCGAATTCAAGAGAACACACGGCAGCATTTCAGCTTGAGTATCGTGGCGCGTTGTTCCAGAAAAAGGGATGCAGCAGCATTGCTGGCGTTGTGTGCCAGCGCGCGAGGCTTTTGGGCAGCGGCAGAGGCTTTTATGTGGATCAAGCGGTTGGGAGGACGATAAGGATGGAAGAACAGAAGCCACGGATCAGTGTGATTGTGCCAGTATACAACGTAGAGGCATATGTGGAAAAATGTCTGGCTTCTTTGGCAGCTCAGACTTATCCTAATATGGAGATTATTCTGGTGGACGATGCTTCCACTGATGGCGGCGGCCGCATCTGTGATGCCTGGGCGGCCAGGGATGGGCGTTTTCAAGCTTTTCACCTCTCAGAAAACCGCGGAGTTTCCAACGCCAGGAACGTAGGAGTCAATCAGGCGGCCGGGGATTATATTGCTTTCGTGGATTCGGACGACTATGTGGAACCCGGCCTGTTGGATGTTCTGTACCGTGCGTTGAAGGAGAACTGTGCGGATATTAGTATATGTGGGAATATTGGTCTGCGTCTGGGGGGCGGTTCGGCGCAGATCATCTCCAGAGAGGGGGCTGCCCAGTGCTTAGCCCGTCGGTTCTGCTTTCTTTGGACGGCATGGGGGAAACTTTTTCCGGCAGAGCTGGCAAAACAAAATCCTTTTGACGAACAGGCTCTTTGCTGCGAGGATCTTCTGTTTTTTTATCAAATATTGAAGCAAATCCAGCGGATTGCCTATGTACCGGATCCACTTTATCATTATGTCTACCGGGAGAACAGTATTGTTAATCATGGTGTGACGGAGAAGCGGTGCATAGTGTTTTCAGTTCTTGATTGGATCTGCAAAGATGCTTCTGCCAATTTTCCAGAGGCAGAGACTTGTTTCCGGCAGACGGCACTGGATACCGCCGCCAGACTGGCCATGCAGACTGTGTCGGCAGATGCGGACAAGAATTCCCGGAATTATTTGGAGCGTTTTCGGGATGTAGTGCGCCGCCATTTCAGCTTTAGGGCGTTGGCTCTCTGTCCGGATGGAAAAAGCGCTGCAGCCGAGCTGGCTCTCTGGGGCGGAATACCGATTTTTAAGGTGTTGGCCGCCATTTACCGACTAATAAAACATATGAAGAAGAAACAGGGTGGAGTAACAGGAGAGAATGGACAAAGCAGCTCACATTAAAAGAAATTTAAAATTTGCCATAGCTGGAGAACTGTTGCTGGCAGCGTTGAAGTTTTTGTCCCGCCGAGCATTTGTCATTCTGTTGGGGCGGGAGTATTTGGGACTTAATGGGCTTTTTACTGATATCTTATCCGTACTCTCTTTGGCTGAGCTGGGATTCAGCGTATCTATTACCTATAGCTTCTACCATCCGGTGGCGGAAGGGAATACGGAGATGGTAAAGTCTTTGGTTCGGCTGTATCGGCGGGTTTATCAGGCCGTCGGACTGATAGTTTTTGCGCTTGGACTGTCTCTGACCCCATTTCTAAGTTTCTTTGTCAAAGAAATGCCGAAGAATATTCCTAATATCGCTTTGATTTATATATTGAATCTGGTAAACGCAAGTATTTCCTATTTTTTTGCGTATAAGTCTACGCTGCTGTTTGTGCATCAAAAGAAATATATAGAAACTTCTATTCGCGCGGCCGTGTCGCTGGTGGCCACCGCAGCACAGATTGCTGTCCTGTTTCTATCCAGAAATTATTTGTATTATATGTATCTTGCGATTGTCGCAACAGTTGTGCAGAATGTCTCTGTTTCCATGCAAGCAGACCGATGCTATCCTTATCTGCGGGAGAAGGATGTCCGTCCGCTGCCCAGGGAGATTATGGAGGAGATTCATCGCAACGTGCGGGCGATGCTCCTGCACCGGGTAGGAGCCATAGCAGTTTTCAACACGGATAATTTGCTGATTTCAAAATTTGTGGGCGTGGCGGCGGCTGGATTATATTCCAACTATATGATGATACGAGGATTTCTTAACATGATGGTCAATGCGCTGTTTGATGCCATTACGCCTGTTCTGGGAAATTTGACGGCTACGGGGACAGAGGATAGTAAGCAGGAAGCTTTCTGCCGCCTATCTTTTTTTTCCGCATGGTTATTCGGATGGATGAGCATTTGTTTGTTTTGCCTTTATGACCCCTTTATCGACCTTTGGCTGGGGAAGGGCTATTTGTTGTCAAAATCGGCGGTGCTGTTAATTGTTTTGAATTTTTATGTCAGCAGTATGCGTATACCGGTGAATAATACAAAGAGCGTCCTGGGTCTCTTTTGGGATGACCGCTACAAGTCGATTGTGGAGGCGGCGTTCAATTTGGCGGTCTCCGTACCACTGGCCATGCGCTGGGGCGTGGAGGGTATTATGGCGGGAACGCTGATCAGTACATTTGCGTTTCCATTTTGGTGCGAACCATTAGTTCTGTATAGTCGGGGGCTGCATATGCCGGTAAGAAAATATTTTGCAAATTATTTAATCCATCTGATAATCACTGTCGCTGCCGGAGTGCTGACGTGGATTCTGTGCGGTTTCACAAGCGGCGGCGTGACAGGCCTCATCTGGAAAGCGATGATTTGCGCGGTGGCTCCGAATCTTGTTTTTTGGGTTTCATATCATCAAACACGAGAGTTCGCATTTCTTACAAAAAAACTGTTCGAATTATTGTAAAAAATCGCGTAGGGCAAAGAAAATCCCCGGCAGGGAATCGCAGTGTGATTCCTGCCGGGGATTTTTTTGCCTTGCGAGATTCTCTAAGGGGATATTCCTTTAGGGGATGTTTCATGCAGCCTGTTTTTATTGCGCCGCAACACCGTTTTCCGGCGGCGGTTGTTGCTGTTGTTGTGCTTCTGCTGTCTGTTGTGCTGCCAGAGCAGCCGCTTGCTGCTGGGCCAGAATATCGCGCTGGATAATTTCATTGCGCTGCTGTTCCTGGATGGCTTCCCATCCCGGCACGGCGAAAAACTCCGCGTTGTGAGGACAGGAATTTGTCTGGTTTGCGGGCTGCGTTACCGAGGATACGCTGCCGTCCGGATTCGTAATCTGCGTGGTAACGGAAGAGCCGCTTTGCAGCGATACATCTTCGACCGGAGTGAGTTCCAGTACGCCTTCGATCTTAAACGGACAGAGTTCGCATGCCGGCATGCCGTTATACTGGCAGATCGCGCCCTGGTAATGGACATCGCAGCTTTCTGACGGCACAGTGCCATCGGCAAAATATTCCGTCTTAAGAGTGCCTTGTGTATCGCATAAGCCGGGTATCGGCAGTTTGCCTGATTTGGAGCATACGGTAGCCGTTACGATGCCAGGCGGGACGGAAAACGGTTCGTTGGGCAGTTCCGCATGGATCTGCGACATGACAGCGCGCCATAGCTTCTGGGCAAGTTTCCGTTCTTCTCCCTTGGCTAATTTTTCATTATTATCAAAACCGGTCCAGGTGGTAGCCGTATAGTAAGGAGTAAAACCTGCAAACCATACGTCGTTATAATCGGAAGTAGTACCGGTTTTTCCGGCAATAGCCATACCGCCGAAGTTGACGGATCCGCCGGTTCCCTTTGTTACCACGTCCACCATAGCATCGGTCAGGAGAAAAGCAGTTGTTTCTTTGATGACCTGTTTGGCTTCCGACTGCGTATTATCCAGAATGATATTGCCGTCGTGATCCACGACCGTATTATACAGCTTTGGTTTGATATAAGTGCCATGGTTGGCAATCGTGGCATAGGATGCGTTCAGTTCCTCGTTTGTGACGCCGTCAGTGATGCCTCCAAGAGCCAGTGACTGCTGGATATCGCTGAATATCTGCCCGTTAATTTCTTTGGATTCGATCAAAGTGGTGAAGCCGAAATTTTGTAAATAATCGAAGCCAAGTCTGGGAGTAATCTGCGTCAATGTTTTTACCGCTACGATGTTCAGCGAGTCCTGAATACCCAGGCGCAAAGAACAAAGTCCCCGGTAAGATTCCCCATACCAGTTTCGAACCGGGGTTCCGCTGGCATAATGGAAAGGCGCGTCGTTCTGCACCGTAGCAAGGGTAAGTCCGGCATTATCCAGAGCGGGAGCATAGGTGGATACTACCTTGAAGGTAGATCCCGGCTGCCTTACCGTATCCGTGGCACGGTTTAGGGTACGGCTGCCCTCTTTTGCACCACGGCCGCCTACCATGGCGACTACCGCTCCGGTGCTGTGGTCTTCCACCACGAGAGAGACCTGAGGCTGGGGCGTCAGGTGGATATTTTCTCCGGCTACCTTATCGCCCGGGCCGAGCATCGCCGCCTTATATGCTTCAATGGCTTCGTTGGCTTCTTCCTTGGAATTATAAATCAGGTTAAAATTGCGGTCCTGTTCTTTATAATAGCTGCGGTACATTTCCGTACTATGGTTTTCCATTTCGCCGTTTTGCTTTTGGATGGTAAGTTCATAATTCAAATACCATTTTACATTGGCGGGATAATTTTCCTCGTTGCTGAAAACTTCGTCGCAGATTGCCTGGATTTTAGGATCCTGCGTGGAGTAAATTTTCAGGCCGCCCGTATAAAGCAGTGTATAAGCCTGTGTCTCATTATATCCGGCAGCTACCAGATCGTCCAATACGTCGTCGGTCAGGGCATCCACAAAGTATGTATTGATGGAAGTTTCCTCGACTTCTTCATTGGTCGTCTGGATGCGGGAATAAACATCGTCTGCCATGGCGATGTCGTATTCCGCCTGGGTAATATACTCCTGCTCCAGCATATTTTTGAGTACCTTCGCCCGTCTTTCCGCATTATCTTCCGGATGGGAGATAGGATTGTAGCGGGAAGGATTCTGGGTGATGCTGGCGATAACTGCGCATTCGGAAAGAGTGAGTTCGCTGACCGATTTGTTAAAATAACGCTGGGATGCCGCCTGTACGCCCAAGGTATTCTGCCCGAGATTGATAGAGTTCATGTAGTTCAGAAGAATATCGTCTTTGGAAGTCGTTTTCTCCAGCTCCAGTGCCAGATACTGCTCCTGGATCTTACGTTCGATTTTATCCATGTTCAGACCGCGTTCTTCTTTGGTCCAGTCCGTAAAAACGTTGTTTTTCAACAACTGCTGCGTAATGGTACTCGCTCCTTCCGAAAAATGCCTTGTGGTAAGGCCTTTGACTCCGGCACGAATAATTCCTTTGATGTCGATGCCGTTATGCTCATAAAAACGTTCGTCTTCGATCGCGACGAAAGCGTGGGCCAGATCTTCTGGTATCATGTCCATGGTGACAGGGATACGGTTGGAATTCTCAGCAATCAGTTTGGCCGTCTGGTTGCCGTCGATATCATATACGAAGGTGGAAAAACCGGTAGGCTGTACGTTGATGTTGCCGATTTCCGGCGCGGTTTCAATAATACCCCGAAACAGGCCGAAGCCAGCGCTCGCGACAAGGATACCCGAAGCCACGATGGCGATGAGAGCAACATTAAATAACGTAAGTACAAGTTTTCTTCCCCACTTCGCAGATGTAGAATGGAGTGCCTTTTGTTTTTTATGGACACCCTTTTTTCCGTAGTTCATGAAAGTTCCTCCTTGAAGTGTGCATAAAATTTCAGTATTTTCAAAGATTAAGCACAACTTAACATTTCAATTATAGCAAAGTATAGGCGCGAAATAAAGTTTTTTCATAAAATTCTCACTTTATATTAAGAATTGTTCACAATAAGATACACTTTTATTCCCGCTTGTGCTAAAATAGGAAGGGTGTTCAGAAGTAAGACAAAGGGCGGCACGGGAGAAATTCGGATGGAAAAGGAACTGGTATTTTTACCTTATAAAATGCTGCAAAAGGGCGGAAGCGGAGAGATCACGGAAAAAAAATCCCGCTTTATCGCCACGCTGGCTCCTGTGGAGTCGGAGGAAGAGGCTGCGGCGTTTATCGAATCGGTGAAGAAGAAATATTGGGATGCGAGGCATAACTGTTCCGCTTTTGTTCTCGGGGAAAGGGCGCAGATTACCAGATGCAGCGATGACGGGGAACCTGCCGGGACGGCCGGAAAGCCGATGCTGGAGGTATTGCTTGGTACGGGGGTAAGAAATGCGGCAGCCGTTGTGACCCGGTATTTTGGCGGGGTGCTTCTGGGGACGGGCGGCTTGGTGAGGGCTTATACTCAGGCTATGCATGCAGGGCTGGATGCATGTCCGGTGGTGACCATGTGCTATGGAACCGAGCTGCGGCTTGTGACGGATTATAACGGAATCGGCAAGATCCAGTATATGCTGGGAAAGCGCGGGCTGGAAATCAAAGAACCGGAATATACGGATATGGTTTCTATGAAGCTGACCGTTCCGTATGAGGACTGTCAGGGGCTTTGCAAGGAACTGACGGAGGCCACGGCAGGACGGGTAAAGATAGAAGAGCTGGAAAAAAAGTATTTTGCAAAATAACGGAATACATATATAATCAAAAAGAATAGGAATATTTCATGCGGTGTTGCGAAAGGAGGTGGTTTTTATGAAAAAGAAAGTCAGTACGTCCAACCCGGATATACCTCTCCCCCGGCGGAGCATAAAAATCACATATGGAGGAACATTGCTATGGATGAGATCAAAGAACTGGATGTAATTAGGGAATTGCTGGAGACCAAGCAGTATACAAGGCTCCGCCAGAGGATCGCCGATATGAATATTGCGGATACCGCAGCGGTCATGGAGGAACTGGAGGAAGAGGAGCTTCTGAAAATATTCCGTATCCTGCCAAAGAGCATGGCTGCGGATGTATTTTCCTATCTCGAGGTGGACAGCCAGCAATTTATTATCGTTTCCCTTTCCGAGAGGGAGGCCGCCAATATTATCGATAACCTGATGGCGGACGATGCGACGGATCTTCTGGAGGAGATGCCGGCCAATATTGTAAAAAAGCTGCTCGCCAGCGCCAGGGCGGATACCAGGAGGGATATCAATCATCTTCTCAGGTATCCGGAGGATTCTGCCGGAAGTATTATGACGGTGGAATATGTGGATTTAAAGGAAAATATGACGGTAGAGGATGCCATACAGAGAATCAGAAAGGTAGGGGTGGACAGCGAGACGATCAATATCTGCTACGTGCTGGATTCCAAAAGGACTCTCGTAGGCACGGTAGCGCTGCGCTATCTGCTGATCAGCCCGTCGGATGCCGTGATCGGGGATATTATGCATGAAAATGTGGTATATCTGAATACGATGATGGATCAGGAAGAGGTTGCCAGACAGTTTCAGAAGTATGACTTTACCTCTATGCCCGTGGCGGACAACGAGGGAAGGCTGGTAGGCATCATTACGGTGGACGACGTGGTGGACATCCTTCAGGAAGAAGCTACGGAAGATATAGAAAAAATGGCGGCTATCGTGCCGAGCGATAAGCCATATATGAAGACAGGGGTTTTGGAAACATGGAAAAAAAGAATTCCCTGGCTGCTTCTTTTGATGATCTCGGCCACATTTACGGGAAGCATTATTACCTCTTTTGAGGATGCGCTCAGTGTTTTCCCTATATTGACAGCTTTTATCCCGATGCTGATGGATACGGGTGGCAATGCGGGAGGACAGGCGAGCGTTACGATTATCCGGGGGCTTTCCCTGAATGAGATCGGTTATTCGGATGTGCCGAAGATTCTCTGGAAAGAGCTGAGAGTAGCTTTTATCTGCGGAGCGACGCTTTCCGCTGCTTATTTTGCAAAGCTGATGCTCTTTGACAGAGTGGGGATTGGCGTGGCAGCGGTAGTATGCCTTACGTTGATCGCTGCTGTGGCGATCGCGAAGATGATCGGCTGTAGTCTGCCGGTGCTGGCGAAAAGGCTGGGATTTGATCCGGCGGTGATGGCGAGTCCGTTTATTACAACGATTGTGGACGCTCTGTCTCTGGTAATTTATTTTGCGATTGCCACGGAGATATTGCATGTATGAAAAATGAGGAATGATAATTAAGGAAGAAACTGACAGAATAGGGAGGGTGTGGGGTTATGATGGATGGTTTGTGGGTGACAATTATGGATATGGGGATTGCGCTGGCGATTGCCCTGTTACTGCCGATCGTGCTGCTGGTCGTATGGATGAAGAGAAACCGCGGGATAAAAATATCGCCGTTCTGGGCGGGGGCCGCAGTGTTTGTAATATTTTCCCTGTTTCTGGAACAGATTTTACATTATTTTGTGCTGATCAGGCCATCGGAGCTTTCTGAGTTTGTGAATGGGAACCAGTGGGCCTTTGTGCTGTATGGGTCGCTGGCGGCAGGGGTATTCGAAGAAACAGGGCGTTTTCTGGCATTTAAGACCGTACTGCGGAATAAGAAAGAAAGAGAAAACGCCATAACCTATGGGATCGGTCATGGCGGGGTCGAATCGATTCTGGTAGTAGGAGTTTCCATGGCCAGTTCCATGATCATGCTTCTGACGATCCGGTCATTGGGAGGCGTGGACGGTTATGTGGCGATTGTTCCCGAACATACAAAAGATCTGGTGAGAGCGGGGCTGGAATCTTTGCTGCTTACCCCGTCGTATTATTTTTTGCTGGCAGGGCTTGAAAGAATTTCTACCATTATTTTTCATATAGCTCTGTCCGTATTCGTATTTTCTGCGGCTCATAACTCTGCGAAATGGTATTTCTACCCTTTGGCTATTTTTATCCATATGTTTTTGGACATCTTCGCGGTTCTATATCAAAGAGGCGTGCTGGGCAGCCTCGTGGTGATAGAGATGATCATCGCCGCAATTACTGCCCTTACCGCTTATTCGGCATACCGCATTTACCAAGGTATGCCCGAACCGGAAAATTAATGGTGAAAGGAGGCTCTTTTCCTCATGGTGGGATCCAGGATTTTCTTGCGGATTCTTAAGGAAGAGGGCGTCACTTCTAACAGCTCGTCGGTATCGATGAACTCCAGTGCCTGTTCCAGACTCAGAACCTTGGGCGGTGTCAGGCGCAGCGCTTCGTCTGCGCTGGAGGAACGGGTATTGGTGAGCTGTTTTTTCTTGCACACGTTTAACTCAATGTCCTCTCCGCGGCTGTTCTGGCCTACGACCATGCCCGAATAAACTTTTTCTCCGGGGCCGATAAAGAGAGTTCCCCTTTCCTGTGCGTTGTATAGTCCGTAAGTGATCGCTTCACCGGCTTCAAATGCGATCAGGGAACCCTGTTTCCGATATTGGATATCGCCTTTGTAGGGGCCGTAACCGTTAAAAGAACTGTTCATAATCCCATTGCCCTTAGTATCTGTCATAAATTCGCCCCGATAACCGATCAATCCCCGGGAAGGGATGGAGAATTCCAGACGGGTATAGTTGCCGGAAGCAGCTCCCATATTTAACAGCTCTCCTTTTCGCTGGCTCAGTTTTTCAATGACAGTGCCGGAAAATTCTTCCGGGACATCGACATAAATAAGTTCCATCGGTTCCAGTTTTTTCCCGTTTTCATCCGTTTTATAAAGGACTTCCGCCTTGCTCACTGCGAATTCATAGCCTTCCCGCCTCATATTTTCGATCAATACGGACAAATGCAGTTCGCCCCGGCCCGATACTTTGAAAGCTTCCGTCGTATCCGTTTCCTCTACCCGCAGGGAAACATCGGTGTTCAATTCCCGGAAAAGCCGATCGCGGAGATGGCGGCTGGTAACATATTTGCCTTCTCTTCCGGCAAGAGGAGAGTCATTGACGATAAAATGCATGGCAATGGTAGGCTCCGAGATCTTCTGGAAAGGAATCGGAACCGGATTGTCCGGGGAGCAGAGTGTGTCGCCGATATGGATATCCGCGATGCCGGAGATAGCCACGATAGAGCCGATGCCGGCCTCCTTCACATCTACCTTATTTAAACCATCGAATTCATAAAGTTTGCTGATTTTCACTTTTTTCATTTTGTCGGGTTCGTGGTGGTTGACAATGGCCACTTCCTGGTTGACCTTTACGCAGCCGTTGTCCACTTTTCCGACTCCGATCCTGCCCACATATTCGTTATAATCGATCGTGCTGATCAATACCTGCGTTCCGGCTTCCGGGTCGCCTTCAGGAGCAGGAATATAGTCCAGAATCGTTTCAAAGAGGGGGGTCATGTCTTTTCCCCTGGTATCCATATCCAGGGAAGCAATCCCTGTTTTGGCGGAAGCGAAGATGAAAGGGCAGTCCAACTGTTCTTCATTGGCATCCAGATCGATGAACAGTTCCAGCACTTCATCGATCACCTCCCTTGGCCGCGCTTCGGGGCGGTCGATTTTATTGATGCATACGATAACGGGAAGCTGCAATTCCAAAGCCTTGCGCAGAACGAATTTCGTCTGCGGCATAGCGCCTTCAAAGGCGTCCACTACGAGAATAACGCCATTTACCATTTTCAGGACGCGCTCCACCTCGCCGCCGAAATCGGCGTGGCCCGGAGTATCGATAATATTGATTTTGGTATCTTTATAAATAACGGCAGTGTTTTTGGACAAAATGGTAATCCCCCGTTCCCGTTCGATATCGTTGGAGTCCATAACACGTTCCGCAACTTCCTGATTTTCACGGAAAACGCCGCTTTGTTTCAGCAGTTCGTCCACCAATGTAGTCTTACCGTGGTCAACGTGGGCGATAATAGCAATGTTTCTTACGTCTTTTCTGGTTTGTTTCATAAAATAATAACCATGCCTTTCTCTCAGCCTGTAAACAGACATAATATTTGCGGTTGTTAAACTTGTATAGTATAGCACTGCGGCGGAGAAGTTGCAAGAGGGGAGTTGCATCCGCTTGCGGTCCGCTCGCGGTCCGCTCGTGGTCCGCTCGTGGAAATCCATTCGGTTTTGAGGCTTTGGGGCGTGGCGGGGAAGGTGCAGGAGGCAAGGAAAAGAGTAGATGCAGGCGGGACGGGACAGGCGGTGCATGGATTTCCGTGCCGGCTTCGGGAAATGGATTTTCTAAATATTCCGGGAAAAGAGCAGCAGCCGGACGCAACCGCCGGCTATTCGCAGTCCTGGCTCATCGCCGGCTTTTGGGGACATCCATGTCCCCAAATTGCTGTTTGCAGAACGGAATATTAAGAAAATCTCATTTCCCTGCGCGAAGCAGCGGAAATCCATGCACCGCCTGTCCCGTCCAGTCTCTGTCTGCCCTTTCCGTGCTGTCTGCGCCTTTCCTGTTATGCCTCAGAGTTTCAAAATTGGCTTTTGGGGGAGCGTTGCATCTGTAGGGTGCTTATGTTAGAATTTAGGGAAATGGAAATGGAGGTGTTAAGATTAGAGATGGAAGGCAGGATAATTGGTTTTATTATATGGTGCATTGCGGGCGGTTTGTTTGTATGTATGGGCATATATGCCAGATTTTTCAAAAGGCCGATGCCGATGGGCTTTTGGGCGAATGCGGAGATGTTCGAAGTGACGGATATAAAAAAATACAACTGTGCGGTATCCAGGCTGTTTTGTATATTTGGAATCGTATTTATTGCCTTGGGAATTCCTTTGCTCGATGGACAGAACTCCGCATGGATTGTGCTTTCCATCGTGGGAGTGATGGCGGAAAGCATTGCGGCGATGGCGGTTTATTCGCTTATGATCGAGAAGAAGTATAAAAAGGGCAGGGAGAATTTGCAATGAAGAAAAAAGCGTTCCGGACGGCGCTTCCGTATACTTTGCCGATTTGCGCCGGATTTCTTTTTTTAGGGATGTCCTATGGGCTATTAATGAAAAGCAAGGGTTTTTCCCTTTTTTATCCGATGGTGATGAGTATGGTTATTTTTGCGGGTTCTATGGAATTTGTGACGGCAAATCTCCTTGTATCCGCGTTTCATCCGCTTCATGCTTTTTTTCTTACGCTGATGGTAAATGCCAGACACCTTTTCTATGGCATATCCATGTTGGGAAAATACAAAAACATGGGATGGAAAAAGCTATATTTGATCTTTGGGATGTGTGATGAATCATTTTCCATAAACTGTACGGTGGATCCGCCGCCGGGCGTGGACAGAGGATGGTTCATGCTGTTCGTCACCCTTCTCAATCATATTTACTGGGTAACAGGATCTGTCCTGGGCGCTCTCTTAGGATATGCCGTCCGTATTGACATGACAGGGATCGATTTTGCCATGACGGCCCTATTCCTCGTTATGTTTACCGATCAGTGGGAAAAAACAAGGAACCATAAGCCAGCTCTGGCCGGACTCGGATGTTCCGCCGCCTGTCTGGCGGTATTTGGAAGCGGAAACTTCATACTGCCATCCATGGCATGTATTATTCTCTGCCTTTTGGCCGACAGAAAAACAAATGAGAAAGAAGCGGAGGAACGATAACTATGACAACGATACAAAGCGTCCTGACGATTGCAGCCGTAGCAGCAGGAACCATGCTTACAAGATTTTTGCCGTTCATCCTTTTCCCGGAAGGCAAAACTCCCCCGGCCTGTATTACCTACCTTGGCAAAGTCCTTCCCTATGCCGTTATCGGAATGCTGGTTGTTTACTGCCTGAAGGATTCCTTTTCAAATGGAAATTACGCCCTCCCAGAGATAATCGCAGGAATCTTTACCATAATTCTCCACAAATGGAGAAAAAACACACTCCTAAGCATCGGAGCCGGAACCGCTCTATACATGTTCCTGATCTAAAATTATTTTTAAATAACCGTTTATAAGATTTGGAGGCCGAAGGCGCTGCTTTTTTTCCGCGCCGGCAAACCGGGCCCCGCCAGTTGGGGAAGGCTGTCCGGGAATAGAAGATTGGATGCACTGC
>ERZ808051.172-NODE-172-length-84842-cov-25.034861_pt1 | contig 84842 bp, 85 predicted proteins | sample MGYA00380199_ERZ808051 | MGnify/ENA primary metagenome ERZ808051 (study PRJEB31490, sample SAMN06133391) | mouse gut metagenome | isolation source: J11 | host: mice | place: China: Chengdu | collected 2015-05 ... | reverse complement strand
ATTAACGCTTTGGCTTCTTATGTTACTGGTAGTGATAGCTGTGTTTGCATCTTGCTTGGCAGATAAATTGCTGTTTAACGCACAACTATTGAAATCAATGAATTGGTGAAACAACAATATATATACGGAAACCGCAGTTTTGGATGGCCTAGTTGGTATGATGCAGGACATGGATATAGCGGAGAAATTGTATATATACTTTAGACCGTAGTAAAATAGGAGAAGCATGTGTCAATCCTGCTGGCTGTTGTATATGCCGGAAAGTATATTTCGAGATTTCCGCTTGTTCTTATTATTGCACTGTAGCAATTTCCATTTGTTGTTTGTAGGCTAAGATATATAACGCCCCCTCCATATGGCTTAGGCAAACCGTTTAATACAACATCGCCATTTGATACAGCAGCAGAAGGTGTTGATTCCAACGATACGATACACATTCCGTTGCGGACATAATACAGCGCTCCGTGACTAAATTTTTCACCTTTGGTAGCAGTTCCTATTGTTGTTTTAGCTGTATTTACTAAATTGCTGTTTAGCTAATTCTTTTATTTTTCAACTAATGAATTAAACAGTAATATAGAGAAGTTTAAAAATTATTATATGGAAACAGGGGCGGGCATGGCGCTGGAAGAAACCCTGCCAAGATTAATGAAGCAAATAAAAGCAACCGGCAAAGGGCATTTGCGGGCCGGTATTTGAATGTGCAGGTTTTTACTACCCCAGCGGTTTTGGCACGAGGAGAATTGCAACATACAGTTCCAATGCCCCTTGCAACTACCCTCGTTATTTAAAGCTGTAGGTTCCGTTATAATAAGAAAAATAATGTGTTATTTCCCAGTCATAGCATTGTATTATGCCGCAGTATGCATCATTGGTATATTTATGGAGGGTTATGGCATAGGCATTCCCGCCGTTTCCTGTCCAAAAAGTCTGGCTGGACTGGTTGGGGTAATTTGACATATTACTATGGAGTTTATCCAGATTCCCGCCATATCCCCTATCGCCTTTATTCGCCGCTTCTGCTGCCAATTCAGAGAAAGAAACCGTTCCATGTTTGGCATCTAAATTGCTGTTTAGCTAATATATTTATGTTTAGTTGTTATAAGCTAAACAGCAATTTATCTTTTACTACCGCTGCTATATCAACTGATTATTTTGATTTTACCTTTAAGCGATACGGGAACATTGCAAGTATATTTTTCAACAAATGCAAAAAAGATTTACCTGTTAATACTCCAATCGTATTCGATATCCCTGTAGGATACCGTCCTTGTTGGATGGTAACGCAAATGCAATCCTGTGGACGCCAAAAACTAACCACTTACTACTGCAGCTCATCTGACGGTAACGCTGGTATTATCATTTATGACGGATTGGCTAAAGATATTGGCATTTATGCAGAGTTTTTTTATTTTTGCGCCACATAATCAACTACTGTAAATATATTTAAAGAAAGGATGTGTTTTTCCTGAATACTTCAAAAACATATGAACCAGAAATTATCATCAATCCCAACACCCGCAAAATAGACATACCGGAAGAATTATACAATATTGGCGTTGTTGCTGATGATAATGCAGAAATGGTAAACATTCGGATCCCCCGTTATTTTGACGGATGCGACCTGTCAACCAGAAGATGCACCATATCTTATAACAATGCATTAAAAGAACGCGGCGTATACACGGTAAATGAAATCAAAATCGAAAATGATTCTCTGTTATTAAGCTGGTATATCTCCAAGTTTGTCACAAAAAAATCCGGGAAAATATACTTTGTGGTTGAATTTAAGAAAGATATGGACGAAAGAGGCAGATCTTACTCCTGGTCAACTCTCCCGGCTGAGCTGAACGTCATGGCAGGTCTTGATGACAACATTGTAATAGATGAAAGCGATCTTTCCTTATACCGTTCTCTTTTATCCCATATTCAAGCGACAGACCGGAGAGTAACCGGTTTGATAGAGCAAATCGGGAATATCACCCAGCCCTCCGTCAACTTAGATTTACTAAATTCCCAGATCGCCGATTTGCAGTCAAACGTCAATTTTATCAAAGAATCGGCAGCATATATAGATGGCCGCCAAACCGTAAACGAGGAGGTGATATAAAATGAATACTTTGAAATGGATGAAAGACTATCCCGGGAATAAATTCTACCCGTACACACATACCGATGCTGTATTGGTTGGAAATGATGAAGAAAATTTGAGGAATTTAACGGATGAGTTAAATCAGATAAATATCCAATCTGTAACTGAACATCTTTCTAACACGCAAAGCCATATCCCTGACGGCGGAGATATCGGGCAAGTAGTTGGCATGACGGATGGCGGGATTGGATGGATTATACCACAACCCAGCGACAACACTCCAACAAAAATTAGCCAGCTGGAAAATGACTGCAATTATATTTCAGAATCAGTTCTGGCAAATGCACTGGCAGAAAAAATTGATAAAGCAGAAGGCATGGGATTATCTTCCAACGACTATTCTTCCGATCAAAAAGAAAAGTTGCTTCATATAGAAGATGGTGCTAATAAATATGTCCATCCTGAAACACATCCAGCATCCATGATCGTCGAAGACGAAACACATCGATTTGTTACGTCCGAAGAAAAGGCGCTGATTGGAACAAATATTTCTTCAAATGGATCGGCAGATATAAAATATCTCTATATTCCAATTAACAGATGTATAAATGCATCACAAACACAAATTACTTCTGAATCTTCTTATACATTAGCTAAAGATACTGGAATATATATTGGTATAACAATAAGCAAAGAGCATTACGAAATATTAAAGGACTATATAGTCATTGATATCTCTATGCATGCTTTCCCTGGTGTAGCAGGAGCAGCACATCCATATAATGATTGTGGCTATGTCTATAAAATTGGAAATTATCAAAATGTTAATATTGGATCATTAGAAAGACACTATCTAAGACAAGTACATGTATATAATCCAAGTCCCAGTCATACATGTAGTATTCGTGGTTTTTATTGTTCCTTTATAAAAGCAGATTTTGAAGAGTTAAATGAGTAAAAATGCAAGCATAAAACAATTACAATAAAAAAACTTAGACATTTTGTCAAAAAGAATTATGCAAAGCCTTGATATCCAAACTTTAATGTCAACCATAAAAGATAACATAAATATAGATGATGAATTAAAAAAGGCTGCAAAAAATATCGGCCGAAGATTATCAGAGAAATTTTTCAAACGTTGTAAATGGATATTCAAATTTCGGTTTTGTTGATATATGACATGTGCTAATACAACCTATATAGGAGGATAATATTTCCGATGAACAATAATGATTTTATCATCCAAAATGTCTCATCATATACCCACGAATACAGCAATTTCCCCAACAGCTTAATCCAGCAACACCACTTTAAGGATGCCGACGATTCCGTCGCATCCTTAATTAATGAGATCACCGATTTAAAAGCACGTGGCTTATATGATCTGGCAGCTAAAAAAATAACCGAAAATGCAAACATACTCTCCCATTACAACATCGACGCGGAAACCATCAACGCCATCGAAGAAGAGATACGCAACGTGCAGATCATGGGCATCCAGAAGCATCAATGTATCTATTTCGACAATGAGCCGGAAATCTGCTGCCGCAACGACGTATGGCTGGGGGAATAAGGAGGGATCCATGCAATACCCATATGTTTCTATTTACCCGGAAGGGATTGACGACAGAACATACTTCTGCGATATAGACTTGAAAGGCCAGCCCTTGATGGATGCCTACCACAGTCTGATAGACGAACGCCGGTACACAGACGCAAACATTCTTTTAAGCCAGCAGAATGAAGTACACCACTATTCTGCCGACTTAATAAATTATCTGGAGGCAAAAGTCAAAAATACGCAGGAATACATATCAAACTGGGAAAAATACAGCCCGCATCATTTATCTAATGCGGAACCCAATATTAATATCAATGAATTTTGGATATAGGAGGAAGAAAAATGCCAATCAATGAAACTATTTTAAAAAATCGAAAATACAGGCACTGCATAGACAGCACGCCCGGGAACAAACGATGGAACAGATATTCTTTCTGGACACACGCCTCTGACGTGGAATTTAACGACGGCAGAAACTTGCAGGACAAACTGGGAAGCTTCAAAGGCGTAACTACCAATGAAAACCAGACAGCCGGGTACGCCGCTGACGTAACCCTTGTCAAATCGGTGAAAAACAGCCTGTCACAGTTAATTACATCCCTTACCAATCTGGTAAACAGTATCAATACCAGATTAGGCGGATTAAGATTTTATGAGGACTCTAATGGTAAATGGGTGGTAGGTGCTGATTCAGTACCAAAAAAATTGGGTAGCGGTGGACTGGATGGAATAAAGAAAATTGTGTACAAGCAAGGATATTTAAATAGCGAAAAACCAATATCAAAAACCGTTTCTAATGATGGCAATACCATTACTATCATAAGAGATTATTCCGCGGGGAGCGCCGATCTTGCATCATATGGAATTGATACTGCAAGAACAGAGGTTTCTTCTGATACAGACTGGGCTGGAGGGACTATCAGCCATTGTGTAATCGGCCCAAAGATAGATGTATCAAAAATGTTCCCTAATGATTACCATGATTGGAAAGCAGAAAATTTTCTTTTTATCATGATGGATTGGACCATTTTTTGCAGCCATGGCAGCCAAAACAACTTATCAATTATAGAAGACAAACAAATGTGCAATCAAAAAGAATGTACTTATAATGCATCAACAGGAACCCTCATTTTTCCTAAATGCTACCCATATGCATATGAAAGCGATAATGGAGGGACAGGAGGATCCATCCAGCCAACTATCAATCATTATGAAATATGGATTATTTCTTAAAAATTATAAATAGTATTTATATTATGAACAAATCCTAAGATTTTGCTTCTGAATACCCAATGCCCGCCGCTTTATCGGAATATTCCAATCATCCAACCATATCTCCAATAGCTTCCTCAACAGCAGCATTCAGACTCTTTCCATGTTCAATAGCATATACGGCAATATTCCGATGAAGCTCCGGGCTGATCCTGACATTAAATGTCCCTTTGTAGGGCTGCTCGGGTTCCACATTCCGCTCCTTACAATCTGCTAAGTATTCATCAATTACATTCTGGAAATCCTGCTCCAACTCTTGTACAGAATCCCCCTCATAAGACAGCAAAGACTTTATTCCAACTACCTTTCCAAAAAGGCATTTATCTTCTTTGGAGTATTCCACTGTACCATTGTAATTCTTATATGATAACAAATTACTCATAACAAACCATCCTTCCTTAATTTTTCTATTACCTGATCCAACACATATCGTTTTAATATTCCGCTTGGATGCGGTTTATGGAAATTTATCATGGATCTATACTAAATAAGCCAATCCAAAAAAAGATACCGCAAAGCCTTCAAAAATCAAGCTTTCCAGTATCTTTTCTTTTATCGGAGTGACAAGACTTGAACTTGCGGCCTCTACTTCCCTAAAGTAGCGCTCTACCACCTGAGCCACACCCCGAAACGCAATAACTATTATATACGTTCTCGGGCATAAAATCAACTACTTTTTTAAATATTTTTTATCAAATTTTATCATTCCACACTTTTCGACAGCCCTGCCGCACTTTTTCCGCCCTTCCTCTTCCTGCCGTTCTTCTGATTCACGTCATCGCGCAGCAAAGCGTAAATGGTAGATACGATAGGGATAAAAATAAGCATGCCGGCAACTCCCATCAGACTGCCGCCGATCGTGACTGCCGCCAATACCCATATGGAAGGAAGCCCGACCGAATTCCCCACCACATGAGGGTAGATCAGATTCCCCTCCACTTGCTGCAGGATAATAAAAAGAACTAAAAACCAGACCGCCTTCATCGGATCGTCCACCATAATAAGGAAAGTCCCCACAAAGCAGCCGATAAAGGCCCCCACAATCGGTATCAGCGCGGTAAAAGCGATCAATACACCAACCAGCAGGGCGTAAGGAAAACGGAATACTGCCATGGATACTACGAACATACTGCCGAGGATCACCGCCTCCATGCACTGCCCCGTTATAAAATTCGAAAAATTCCGGTTCGCCAGGGAGGCCACTTCCAACGCCCTTTCATATAACCCTTGGGAAAAATATGCGTGCATCACCCTTTTCAACTGATCACCCAGCTTTTCCTTCTGCGCCAATATATAGAAAGAAAATACGAGGGCTACAAACAAGTTCACTACGCCGCCTATAATCGTGGATGCCACCATTACCGTAGAAGTTACCACATTGCCCAAACCGTTTTTCATAAAATCCACGATCCCGTTTAATACGGAATTCCAGTTTATACTGTCAAAGTCAAGTTCTTCCAGCATGACCACCAATTCGGGACGCTCCTCCAAAAGCTGTTCCAGAGTTACTTCCAGGCTGCTAAGGAACAAAGGAATCTTATTCCCCAACTCCATCATCGTCTTTGTCAGCTGGGGCACTACCGTTACGGTGACCACAACCATGAGCAATATCACCGATATGAAAGCAAGGAATATACTCGCCGGCCTTTTTGCCTTCTGTATTTTCGAATTTCTTCCATTCCCGAACAGCCTCTTCTCTATCGCGCTCATGGGAATATTCAGTACAAATGCCGCCACCGCGCCATAGATAAAGGGTTTTAATATCCCTATGACAAAAAAGAACCCGTTCAGCACACGGTCAATTTTAATAACTGCCAGACACACCACCGCCGTAAAAAGAATCAGCCCTCTAATCCTCTTTAAATTATTTCTATTCAAATCCATATCTTTCCTCATTTCTTTGGTAAAAGATTTAAAAACGCTTTCGCACTACTCTTTCCGCTTCAATATTTCCAACACATAATTCCATACACGCTCCGTAGAAGAAATACTCAACCTTTCTTCCGTCGTATGAATATTTTTCATATCCGGCCCGATGGAAATGCACTCCAGATCCGGTATTTTCGATGACAGTATCCCGCATTCCAGCCCCGCATGTATCGCCTGTATTTCCGGCTCTTTTCCATATAAATCGCAAAATGCCCTGACCGCCATATCGCGGAACGGGGATTCCTTCCGATAGGCCCAGCCCGGGTAATCCCCCCTGACTTCCTGCGCAGCCCCTGCCATAGCCGCTATATTTTCCAGCTTTTCGATCAATACACGCTTTGCTCCTTCCAGCGAACTTCTCACGGAAAATTGCACAGCCGCTTGATCCTCCCGCAAATCTACGATCCCCATGTTTAAAGAGGTCTCCACCAGCCCTTTGACGTCGGCGCTCATCGCCTGTACGCCGTTTGGAGCGGCAAACAGAAGGGAAATCAGACCATCCGTCTCTTTACGCCCCAGGCAATTCCTCTTTCCGTCCCCTAGTTCTTCTATTTCAATGCAAACGCCGGGATCCTTTGTCTGCAATTCCTGCCGGAATTCTTTTTCCACTGCCAGCACTGCATCCCTTATAACATCCCCGCTTTCTGCCTCCGCCAGGAGAACAACCGTCGCTTCCCTTGGAATCGCATTGTCTGCCAGTCCTCCCTCCAACGCTTCCACATAGATCGCCATGGACTTATGCAGCCTGTACAGCAGCCTTCCCATAAGGACATTAGCATTCCCTCTTTCCTTATCGATCTCCGCACCGGAATGTCCGCCCATGAGCCCTTTTACACTGATCCGGCAGCGCTTTCCCGACTTCTCTTCCCTGCCCACAGGCAATGTCCAATCCACCCTTGCGCCTCCCGCGCATCCTGCCAGGAGGATCCCCTCTTCTTCGGAGTCCAGGTTCAGCATTCGTTTTCCTTTTAACATGGAAACATCCAGCTCCCTTGCGCCGTCCATTCCCACTTCCTCATCCACCGTCAGGATCACTTCCAGCCGCGGATGGGGTATATCGTCCGAATCCAGCAGAGCCATAGCATAAGCCACTGCAATTCCATCGTCCCCGCCCAGGCTCGTATCTTCCGCATACAAATCATCTCCATTTACGGCAAGACGCAGCCCATCCTTCGCCATATCGATAGAAGCGCCCGGCTTTTTTACCGCCACCATATCCATATGCCCCTGCAGGATCACCGGTTCTGCTTCCTCGTATCCCGGCGAAGCGTCCTTTATCATAATCACATTCTTCCATTCATCCTGAAAATAATCCAATCCCCGCTCTTTTGCAAAATCGACCAGATAATCGCTCAATCCGTCCACATTTCCCGATCCATGGGGAATCGCACATATCTCCTCAAAATACCGAAACACCTTTTCCGGCTTTAATCCATCCAATACCGCCATTTTCCTGTTCCCTCTTTCTTTTTATCATCTATTAACCTGCTCCGGCTTTTCTTTCTCGTATTAGTATACACCCAATCCCTCATAAAAAGTAATTAAAAAAATGTAAAAACAAGGAAATCAATGTTTATAAGCGGGCATGGCAAAGGGCGACCCAAGGGAGACGAAGCAGTTGAAGCAGCTGGGAAAAAGGTTGGCGGGGGCCGGTTTTCTGCTGGAGCTTCCAATCAGATTTCACTAATGAAATGGGTAAGGCTATAAAACCGGACGAGCCGGAAGCAACGGCATCCATGCCTCCGCTTCCTGAAACCGCCGTCCTGGCGGTTTCACTCTGATTATAGATCATTTCATAAGCGAAATTACTGATTGTACACAACAGCAGAAAACCGGCTCCCGCCAACCTTTTTCCCAGCTGCTTCGACTGCTTCGTCTCCCTTGGGCCGCCCTTTGCCATGCCCGCTTATAAACATTGATTTCTGTGATGTAAAAACTCCACAAGTTCTATTCTTGCGGAGTTTCTATTTTGATCTCTTATTATGCAATTTTACTTTTTGCCAGTTCTGCCAATGCCTTAAAGCCTTCCGCATCATTTACTGCCATCTCAGAGAGCATCTTACGGTTAATATCCACTTCCGCAAGCTTCAAACCATGCATAAACTTGCTGTAAGAAAGGCCGTTCATTCTTGCTGCCGCATTGATACGCGTAATCCACAATTTTCTGAACTCGCGTTTTCTCTGCTTTCTTCCTTCATAGGAAGAAGTCAAAGCTCTCATAACTGCCTGTTTCGCTATTCTATACTGTTTTGACCTCGCACCTCTGTATCCCTTTGCCAGCTTTAATACTCTGTTATGTCTTCTTCTGGCTTTCATTCCGCCTTTAATTCTTGCCATGTCCTGTTTCCTCCTTACGACTTATAAAATATTACTTTTACAGATACGGTAAAATCTTCTTCATATTCTTAACGTTCGTTTTATCTGTAACCGTCGATTTTCTAAGATTCCTCTTTCTCTTAGGGGATTTCTTTGTTAAGATATGGCTTTTATAAGCTTTGTTTCTTTTTAACTTACCTGTTCCCGTTACTTTAAAACGTTTCGCAGCTGCTCTGCTTGTCTTCATTTTAGGCATATACAATTCCTCCTATACTTCTTCATTTTTATCTATTTTAACTGTACGGACTAACGCTTTTCAGTTAAAAACATGGTCATGCTTCTTCCTTCCACTTTCGGCGCTTTTTCTATCGAAGCAATATCGGAAAGCGCTTCCGCAAAATCATCCAGAATATGCTTGCTGTTTGCCATATGCGCCATTTCGCGTCCTCGAAAGCGAAGAGTGATCTTCACCTTATCGCCTTTGCTAATGAACTTCCTGGCCGCGCTTATTTTCGTATTCAAATCATTGGTATCGATATTAGGAGACAAACGGATCTCCTTGATTTCAATAATCTTCTGTTTCTTTCTCGCTTCCTTTTCCTTCCTCGCCTGCTCATAGCGGAACTTTCCGTAATCCACGATCTTGCAGACAGGCGGCTTTGCAGTAGGGGCAATCTTCACCAGATCCAATCCGGCTTCTTCCGCTAAACGAAGCGCTTCTCTGGAAGGCATGATACCCAACTGTTCCCCATCTTCACCGATCACACGTACTTCCTTGTCTCTAATCTGCTCGTTAATAAATAAATCGCTAATGGCTTTGTCCTCCTCATAATACGCTAAAAAAATGGATAGCACAGCTATCCACTTATCTTCAAAATGCCCAGAACCGTATGCGCAAAATAATACGGAACTTTGACCTATGAACACCTGCCAGCCCGTTTGCCGCAGGGTGAGAGTGGATACTCTGCTTGATAATCATCCGATCCGCGATCATATACCTTTGCATACCATCCTCGAATCCTTAAAAAGTATAACACCCCTTCCCCCATATGTCAACGCTTTTTTTACTCGCTTTCACAGAACAGTCATTTCACTTATGAAATGGTCAATAAACAGAGCGAAACCGCCAGGATGGCGGTTTCAGGAAGCGCAGGACAGGATGTCCGTTGCTTCCGGCTCGTCCGGTTGAATACCATATATCCATTTCATTAGTGAAATCTGATTGGAAGCTCCAGCAGAAAACCGCCCCTCCCCGTCAGCCCCCGTTCTGGTCGCCCCGGTTCCGCTTTGCTTTGTCCGCCAGGGCGCTTATAAAAATTGATTTCCGTTATCTACTCCCCGAATTTCACGCTTTCTTGATCTTACAAACTTATATCTATTTCCTCCCAGCTTTTTCTACTGCTCCGTATAAAAAATTTCATAATTTTCTTTTGTTACGATCGCAGTACCGCTGTCTGCCGTAGCCGGCAGGGAAGGATATCCGTTTTCCTGCCAGTTTTCCGCTGAGGTAATCATCCCCGCACTGATATGATACAAATATACCATACTCCAATACCCCTGCACCCAGGGAGCCTGGCTGATCGTAGCTTCTACCGTTCCGGCTCCGATCGCATCCAATGTCACCGTGTCAATGTCAAATGCAACGATTTTCGTCTTTCCTGACAGCCCTGCTTCCGCAACCGCCTGTTGTCCGCCCGAACTTGCAATTACAGTAGTTGCCAGAATATAATCGATGTCCTTATGGCTGGTCAACAGACTTGCCGCATTGTTTGCCGCTGCCGTTTCGTCGTCGCCGCTGTCCACAATCTGGACAACCTGGATACCCGGATACTCTTCTGCCAGCGTTTCTTCAAATCCTTTGATGCGTTCTACAATATTAGCCTGTGATTTATTTGTGATAGCTGCTACTTTCCCCGTTCCTCCAAGCTGTTCCCCGATATAGCGGGCCGCATTCGCCCCCGCATCATAGTTCTGCGTGCCGATATAGCTGATACGCTTGCTCTTCGGGCTGTCAATATCAAAAGTAACTACCGGTATCCCGGCTTCTATCGCCTTATCGATAATAGGCGCATAGGCTTCCGCGTCCATCGCCGTTACCGCAATCCCCGCCGGCTTCATGGCAACCACCTGTTCAAATGCTGTCAAAGACTCGTTCAAATCATATTTCGTGCTTCCTCCAAGGATCGTCTTCACGCCATATTGCTTTCCTGCGTCTTCAAATCCCCGGAACACCTGCTTCCAATATGGATACCCTGAGTTAAAAGCGACCATATAGAACTCTTTCTCCTCATTCGCCGTTTCTTCAGCCGCCGTTTCCGCGCCGGCTTTCTCCTCCTGCGTTTCCGTTCCGCCTGTTTTTTGATCCGCGCATCCCCAAAAAGATGCCGTCATAATACCTGCCATCAATAAAGCTGCCATTCTTTTCCATACTTTTTTCATACCATGTCCTCCTACCTTCTCTTTGTCTGCTGTCTGTTGCTGATATAATCAATGATAATTGCAATAAGTAAAATCGCCCCTGATACAAAATTTTGCCAGTTGACAGAAATATTAAACAATACCAATGCGTTGTTCATAATACTGAGCATCACAATACCCAATGTCGTGCCCAGTATGGTTCCCTTTCCCCCTCCTAAGCTCGTCCCGCCGATTACTGCCGCAGACAGAACCATCATATCCACGCCGTTTCCGTTATTTGCCGTCGCCACCCCGAAGCGGGATACGGACAGAATGCCTGCAATCGCTGACATCGACGCGGTTCCTATATAAAGGAATATCTTGACATTGCCTGAATTAATTCCCGATAAGATGGCCGCCTTCTCGCTGCTTCCCACATAAAATACTTTCCTGATCAAAGCGGTCTTTCTGACACAGAAATCCGCAATGACCGCCATCGCCAAAAAGATTACTATCATAACAGGCAGTATGCCAAACAAATCGCCGGTGCCAAGTACGCGGAAGCTTTCATTCCCCGCCGGAAGCGTGATAGAAAATCCCTCGGTCAGAACAAATACAAGCCCTCTTGCCATTTGGGAGATGGCAAATGTGGTAATGAAGCCGTTTAAATTGAACTTACCAACCAAGATACCTGACAATGTCCCGATCGCGCCGCAAATAAGAAAGCTTAATAATACGGCAAGCCATATATTCATTCCTTTCTGGGCAAACAGTACGGTCAATACGGAAGCCAGTCCCATGACAGATCCTACCGAAAGGTCAAAACATCCCCCAATCAAGGCAATGGTTACGCCTATTCCCACAATGCTTGTAGTCGATAATCCCATCGCTGTCGTCACGATATTGTCTGCGCTTAAAAAAACGGGGGATTTCACTGAGATTACGATTACAAATACAATAATAATCGATAAAATCGTAAGTTCCTTCATTGATTTTATTTTTGACAGAATTTGGTTAGACTTGCGCATATTCCCTCTCCTTTGCTTCTTTTGTTTCCTTCGAAATAGCTGCAATGATATTTTTCTGAGTCACCTCATGACCGCTGATATCATGAACCAGCCTTCCTTCCCTGATGATGATTACCCTGTCGCAAACCCCTACGATTTCCGGCATTTCCGAGGATATCATAATAATGCCTATCCCATGGCCGGACAATTCCCGTAAAACATTGTGTATTTCTGACTTGGATCCCACATCAATCCCCCTTGTGGGTTCATCCAGAATAATAATCCTGGGATTCAAAGCCAATAATTTTGCAATCATAATCTTCTGCTGGTTGCCGCCGGACAGGCTGTTGACCAACTGCTTTTTGTCATTGTATTTGATGTTCAGGCTTTTTTTGAATTCATCCGTTACGCGGTTCATTTCCTTTGCCTGCATAATCCCTTTTTGTGAAAAATGATCCAACTGCAACGCGCAAATATTGTCCACAATATTCATTTCCAGAAAAAGCCCGTCCAGTTTCCTATTTTCAGTAAGATAGCACAAACCATTCCGAATGGCCGAGGCATAATTTTTAATATTGATTTTTTCCCCGTCCAGCCAGACCGTGCCGCCGTCCGTCTTGTCAATTCCACACAGCCCTCTTGCGATTTCCGTTCTTCCCGAACCGACCAGCCCGCACAATCCCAGTATTTCTCCTTTTTTCAAGGAAAAGCTGATATCTTCAAAAACAAATTTCCTCGTCAGCCCTTCGACCCTTAACAATTCCGTTTTTTCCGTTTTTGAATTTTTTTCAGGATAAAAGCTGCTCAATTCCCGTCCAACCATTTCCTGTACTACCATTTCCTGCGTAGTTTCTTCTATCCGGTGCGTCGCGATATACTCGCCGTCCCTCAGGATCGTAATCCGGTCGCAGATCTCAAAAATTTCAGACAGCTTATGGCTGATATAGTAAATGCCCACTCCCTTTTCCTTCAATTCTTCTATGATCTTAAATAACTGGCACGCCTCTTCTTCATTCAGGCTGGAAGTAGGTTCATCAAAAATAATGATCCTGCATTCCTCCGAAACTACTTTTGCAATCTCTACGATCTGCTGTTCCGAAACGCTCAGTTCTTCCACCAGCTGCGTCGGTTTTATTCCTGTATGAAACTGCTCCAGCACTTCGGACGCCTGCCGGTTCAATTCCTCTTTGTGGACAAAGCCTTTCCTTTGCGGCAAACGCTCTACAAAAATATTTTCCGCCACCGTCAGTTCCGGAAACAGGGCCAATTCCTGATGCACCAAACCGATCCCCGCCTTTTGAGCTTCTTTCGTATTTGAAAAGGATACTGGTTTTCCCTCTATATAAATATTTCCGCTCGTCTGCCTCATTCCGCCCGACAGGATGTTCATCAATGTGGATTTCCCCGCCCCGTTTTCTCCGGCGACCGCATGAACCTCGCCTTTCCGCAAATCTACCGAAACTCCCTTCAGCGCCTTTGTACCGGGAAATTCTTTTTCAATTTTTTCTGCAGCCAACAATTTTTCTTCATTCATCCCTATGCTCCTTATGCCGATGCTTCATATAAATATGGTATTTTTCATCCACGATCTGATAAAGCGGCTTCCATTCATATTTTCCAAGCCGGAAATCCAAAGCGCCCCTCTGTTGGATCTTTTGTATCATCTGTTCAGGTTCCTCATCAAAATGAATAAATTCTTCGCTGTCATCCAGCAGTGCCAGAACGAACGGCCCGTAAAAAATGGAAAACAGTTCCGGCTTGTCCTTGGGGCGGACCACCCGCAGGAAACAGGAAAACCGAATATGAACCCGATCATCTTTTTCCCATCTATCATTGATCTCGATATAACCGTTTTTCACTTGTACTTTTTCCGGATGTTTTACATACAAAATATCGAAATTACCGTCACACCATCCGGGAATCCTGATTTTAAGCGTTCTGGCTTCTTTTCCACCCTCTCTGACCACAATGTGGATCCGGCTTCTTTCCTCGTTCATTATTTCCTGTTCCAAAATAAAGTCTTTCCCCAATGCGAGCGTGGAATTCAAAAACAAATTAATATAAACGTCTCCGAAAGCTGTATAATAAATACCTTCCCCATATCTGAATTTTGATTCCAGGCCGGTGCCATGACAGCAGGTATTCTCCATTGCCCGGTAATTTTTCCGTACTCCTGGCTGCATTCCCATAAAATAAGTGGTAGCGCCCCCATATTGTTTATTGCTGTTTGCCAAAATATGATTCAGCAGAACCCGTTCATAATAATCCGCATATACGGGCGAGGGATCATACTCAAATATTTTTTTCGTCAGCTTCAGCATGTTATAACTGCAACAGGATTCCGCATTTTTTTCAGACAACTCGCTTCCTATACGGTCCGCATTGCGGAACATCTCCGCATTCCCCACTCCGCCAATCGCATAACTGTGGTGTTCCCTGACCATCGCCTCAAAATAATACGCCGCATGAAATAATTCTATCTGTCCGGTTGCCTCAAACAGCCTGAGCGCGCCGATCATCTGCGGAATATGCTGATTCGCATGAATCCCCCCCAGCACATCGATGTTTCGTGACATAGGATAAAACAATGCGTCGTTGTCAAACCATCTCGCCGCTTCCAGGAATCTGTCATCCCTCGTCATCTGATATAACTCCGCCAGCGTTTCGTTTATCCCGCCGAACTCTCCCGCGATATAAGTGGACCACATCCTGTTCAACGTCTCCTTCGGAAGTTTCCCCAGACGGTTGTATACCCATATGCCGATCCGGCAAACCATTTCCAACGCTGTTTTTTCCTGAAATGCTTTATAGCAATCCAGCAATCCGGCCATAATCTTATGCAGCGTATAATACGGTGCCCAAACGGCCGGATAAACGGCTCCTTTCTCCAAATCGGAAAATTGGCTGACCGGATAAGCGCTGAGATATCCCTCATATTCCTCTGACATGGCTGTATACTTCTGCTGTACTTCATACAAACCGTCAATCAATTCTTTCGCCTTTTTCTCCAGCCTTTCATCCTTTGTAACCTCATAGGCTAACGCCACCGCACTTAAGTAATGCCCTGTCGTATGCCCCCTCAAATTGCTTTCCGGCGCTTCCCATCCCAGCATCGGCTTTACACCGGAAACGGGAATCCCCGCCGCCTGCCGGAAATTATAAAGCAGGGAATCTGCCTTATAAGACAAAATATAATTCAACATTCTGTCCACATCCTCTGTAAACTTGCCATCTTTCTGCAATTTCACCTGGCATCTTTGCACTTCACAGACTTTCCTGACAGGAACCTCAGGCTCCGTGTACGACTCGTCCGGCAGTCCTGTCACATAAGCCGTTACTAACGGCGGGGCATTCCGTATCCGGTATTTCATTTCATATGTATCGCCGCAGCTCAACCGTTTTGTTTCCTGTTCCTCCAGCTTTCCCGTTATCCGATAGGTTCTTTCTTCTTCTACCTGTACGATTCCATCCTGGTCCCATCGAACCGGCAAACTGACAGTCCCGTCCTCCAATTCCAATATCGCGCAGCCCGGCAGCCTGAACTGCGTATTTATTTTACTGCCAAACTCCATCGGAAGCTGTCTGACAAAAAGCCTTTCTACCGGCAAAGCTACTATCGTAACCTGATACTCTTTGGAAGCAACTGCGTTTCCTTCTCCTGCCACGGCCCTTAATACCACTGTCTGATTTCCATCCTTGCTTTCCGGCCGGTGTACTTTCCCATTGTGTTCTAAAATGGACGGCCTCGATGATTGCCAGTTAATGGAAATCCCATCCTTTGTTTTAGCCGGGAGAATAAGATCCGTTTCTACCGTTCCGAGATTTCCAAGATAAATCTCTTCCAGGCAGGACTCTAATACAACCTTGTTTTTCACTTTCTTCTCCTTCCCATTTTCCTTTTCCCTTTCATTTTTTATTACGATTTCTCTGAAATATCCACGTGGGCATAGTTCTCCTGTATACGGTTTTCTCACCTGGCCATTTGATTTTAACGCATACTCTCTATTGACTAACTATATGCTAAATGATACCCTAATCGTATAGTCTCCAAAAGGGGCAGAATAAGAAAAAAGGTGGACATTTCCTATATGTTAATGATTACTTCGGATGCAGAATCCCCGGCCGGATTTATATCCTGCGGAAATTTAGTGAATGAAAACGGATTTACCCATGTTTGCAGGAATTTGGATTGTTATGTACTGATTTTTGTACAGAAAGGATGCCTTTATATCCGGCAGGATGAAAAAAATTATGAAGTGAAAGAAAATGAATTTATTTTACTTTTTCCCAATATGACTCATTATGGATACAGGCCAAGTTCCGGTTATTTATCCTATTATTGGGTGCATTTCAGCTTCCCCCATCCCCGCTTAAGCACGGAACGCTCTTTTTCCATTAACCAGCCCTTTTCCCATTCCCTGAATGCCCCTCTGAGCCCTTATCATGAAATTTCGGCAAAAGACGAACTCTATTTTATCCCAGCATACGGCACCCTTCCCTCCGTATGCCGCTCTTCTCTCCTTTTTGCCCAGCTGCTCGATACTTATAAGCGCGGAAAATATGCTTCTATCGTGCATTGCCATTATGCGCTGAACTCTTTTCTTTTGGAATTTTCCGAAGAAATGCTGTCGAAATATGCACCGAAAAGCAATCCTGACGATCCTATCGAAAACATTATCGAATGGATCCGCAGACATTACCGGGAAAATCTAAAAATCTCCCAAATAGCGGAACGGTTCAATTATAACCCCGATTATTTATCGGCGCTCTTCAAAAAGCACACGGGCTATTCCCTCCTTCTCTACATCAATCTGATGCGGCTGAATATTGCAAAGGATATGCTGGTCAATACCGAATTATCCATTAAGAGCATCAGCGAAGACTGCGGTTTCCGGGATGAAAAATATTTCTTCCGCATTTTTAAAAAATATATCGGGACAACGCCCAACAAGTACAGGCTCTCTTTCCGTTTAAAATATATGAACATCAAATAGTGTTGTTCCGGCCATATGTTTTACGATGCATTTCTCCATAACAATCGAGTAGAGAAGATTCATCTTCCCTACTCGCCGCGCGGGATGCGTGCAGCAAAGCTGCTAATTTCCTTACGCACCCCTGCGCACAAAAAAACCGCCCCATGCCCTGGGGCGGCGCTTGCCAGCTCTGTAAAATTTCTAAAGATTTTCTTCAAATACCAGTCGTATCGTCTCCGCGCTCTTACGGAATTCTTCCATTCTTTCATCATCCGCCGACTGGGAATAGGTAATCGTATAAACCTTATCGGCAATAATAATATAAATCAGTTGTTCCATTTCCGTTTCGCCCGCCTTACAGGACAATTCCACTTTATGGGCAGGGCAATTACTCACTTCCGTTTTTGTATATTGGAAACGGTCTACCGTTGCCTGTTCTCCATAGGTTTCTTTCAGTTTTTCTTCCATCCGCTTCTTATATTCCTCGGACCCCAGCATCTGGTCCAGAGCTTCGCCGTCCACATTTTCCGATGCGGTATAGTAAATATTGGAGGAATCCAGCGGATTACGTTCCGCCAAATACATGCCTTTTACGTCCCCGCTTGGAACATATCCATCCGGAAGAACCACCGTACATCCCAAATCTCCATATACTTCCTTTTTATATGCCCGTTTTGCTTCCATTCCGGTCAGCGCGTGAAGCTGCGTTCCCGACATGCCGCTGTCTGCCGCGGCTTTTTGCTCCGCCGCAAAAACGGTACTTACCGCAAACATTCCCCCGAAGAAAAGCAACACCGCTGCTGCTGCTCCTGCCAATACGATGATCCATTTATTTTTCATTGCAACTCCCTGTCAAAATACACTGTTCTCTATTCCGCTATTTATTATAGAGAAAACAGGGGGCATGTGCAAGTACCAAAAACAGATTTCTCTTAATTTATTCTAAAATCCCGGAAAAGGCCGCGGATGCAAAAAAGGAACCCCGTTTCCAGGATTCCTTTCCGGACCTCCGCCATAATCACAAACCCGCTTTTCTCATTTTCTTATCTTTCTTTAAAGGTAGCGCAAGCCGTTTCCCTGCAGTCGCAGGCGCCGCAGCCTTTGATATCCACATGTTCCGCATGGCATTTATAGTTGCTGTTATAAACGCATTTTACGGCTTCGCAGTCGATGCTGATCGTCTTGCACGGATGTTCCAAAGCGCTTGTATAAGAGTCGCCCCGTTTCTCCGCAAAGCTTTCGCAGCAAGTATCGTCCTTTTTGTCCGCATGTTTACCGCCGACCATAATATCGCCTTTACAGCAGCATTCTTCTTTGTTATAAATACAATTATCTACTGAACAGTCTAATTGAGCCATAGTTTAACCTCCTGATTTTTCCAGCCTTGTCTTAATATTATGTTTCTCTATCAGTATGGCAAAAAACTATAAAGCTTATACATTTTTATTTCTTTTTCCTGTTACAACATCCTTATCATTGCTGAATTTTTATGGTTTATCCTCCAGCGCTTCCGAATGCAGCCGGTATAACGTAAACCAATATACTTCCAGCATAACTTCCTGCTTTTCTTCGGCAAAAATCCCCTCTTTTTCCCACTCTTCCAATAAATCGTTGTTTTTATTTCCGATCAGCCAGATATTTTTTCCTTCTCCCATCCAGGTCTTTATATCATCCGCAGAAGAAAAAGAAAAATATTTATTTTCAAAAATATCGCAAATCAAAGGCTCCGGCTCCGCATTCCAAAGATAGATATCGTTTTCCAGATAATAACCCGTCACACCCTGTACCTGGTTAAACTGGGTGATCACCACATCCTCCGGCGCGATCTGCCCCATCGCTTCCTCCACCTCTTCCATGCGCACCCTGCGCCATGTCTCATCATTGCGGAACCAGCGGTAATCGCCGATTCCCAATAAAAATATTGCTGCCAAGACCGGAAGAAAAATTTTTCTGTTTTTGGCCGCACTGCTGGCACAAAAAGCAAAGGAAAACCAGAAACACCCCGCCGCCGGAACCATATACCGGACGATAAAAACAGGACGCAGCAGAAACGAAGCTGCAAACCCAAAAAGCACCACTCCTGCAAGGACACCGGTACCGGCCGCGATCAGAAAGACTTCTTCCGGTCTTTTCCGGCTCTTCCACAAACTATAAAACATCAAACCCGTATAAGCGACAAAAAGCGCCACCGCCGCCGCGACCTGAAAGGTTCCGCTGCCAAAAGGAGGCTTCATCAGGAATTTCACGCAGGAACCGAAGGTTCTCCACGTCAACGGCAATATCCAATAATTCTCCTTTACCTGGGCCATCTGCCGGATGACAACGGCCATCCATGGAAGATAAGCAGCTACAGACGCAAGAACACAGAAAAGCCAGTTTCTTTTTTCTTTTTTCGAAGCCTTTCCTGTCATAAGAAAGACGAAAAGAAACAAGTAAATCACCGCCGCTGCCGCACCGGCAAAGTAGTGGGTGTAAGCCGCCATAATCCCGTAAACTGCCAGGAAAATCCAGTCTTTCTTCCTGCTTTCCCCGCTGTCCCCGACTCCGCAGACGATCTCAAAAGCGTGAAGGAAGGCAGCGGTTACAAAAAACATGGCTAATGTATACATCCTAATTTCCACCGTATACTGGGACAAACTTGGCATCGCCATTATGCCGAACGCAAACAGGCCGGCACACAACCAGCCAAAACGCCGCCGCACCATTGTTGCGGCATATGCGAATAAACCGGCCAGAGGAAGAATGGAACATAGCTTGCCGATCACAATGCCGTTCCCTCCCTGCACGATTCCTCTCACCATTTTCACGAAATAATAATAAACAGGCGGATGCACATCTCTTGCCGTAAACGCTGTCAGTTCCCCGAAGCTTCTTTCCGTCAGCCCCATCGTAAATAACTCGTCATACCATATCCCGTCGGCAAAGCAAAGCCTTGCCGACAGAACCAGCATTCCACAGGCCGCTGCAAAAAAAGCTATCCCGAACCAATCTTCGTATGTCCGTCGCTTCATGCCAACCTCCACGCCGCCTCCTGGCGGCACAAACCATCAATGTGTGGAACTTAGAAGTTCTTAGCGAAACGCCCTCTGGCGTGAGCTTAAATTGCTAAAGCAATTCGAACTTCTTCCCACACTAATCAGCAGCCTCTTCCTTCCGAATTTCCTTCGTCCTGATCTCTTTGCAAATCTGTCCGATAAATTCATCCAAAGGTTTTACTCCTTCGTCTCCTGCGAAACGGCTTCTGACCGAAACGGTCTTATCCTCTTCCTCTTTCTGTCCTATAATAAGCATATAAGGCAGTTTGGCCAGTCTTGCCTCCCGAATCTTAAAGCCGATCTTTTCGGAACGGTTATCCACTGTAGTCAATATGCCGTTCTCCTTTAATTCCTTTTCCACTTCCTTCGCATAATTTTCATATTTCTCCGAAATCGGAAGTACTCTTACCTGCTCCGGGCAAAGCCATGTAGGGAATTTGCCTTCGTATTTTTCGATCAGCCATGCCAGCGTCCTTTCATAGCATCCCATCGAAGTTCTGTGAATAATGTAAGGCCGTTTCTTTTCTCCGTCGCTGTCCACATAAGTCATGTCAAAACGTTCCGCCAGGAACATATCCAGCTGGATCGTAATCATCGTGTCTTCCTTGCCATATACATTTTTCGCCTGAATATCCAGTTTCGGCCCGTAAAATGCCGCTTCTCCTTCTTCCTCGGTATACTCAATGCCGATATGATTCAGGATCGCCCGCATCATATCCTGCACTTCGTTCCACTGCTGCTCCGTCCCGAGATAATGATCCTGGTTGTTCGCATCCCACAGAGACAAACGGTAGGTTACGTCGTCCTGGAGTCCCAGCGTCGTCATGCAATATTTCGCCAGATCCACGCAGCCTCTGAACTCTTCCTCAATCTGATCCGGGCGCACGATCAGATGCCCCTCGGAAATCGTAAACTGGCGTACACGAGTCAGTCCATGCATTTCGCCGGAATCTTCGTTTCGGAACATAGTAGAAGTCTCTCCGTAACGGCATGGCAAATCTCTGTATGATTTCTGGCTCTGCTTATAGACATAATATTGGAACGGACAGGTCATAGGGCGCAGGGCGAATACTTCCGATTTTTCATCCGCTTCATCGCCAAGCACGAACATCCCTTCTTTATAATGATCCCAGTGGTCGGAAATGATATACAAATCCTTTTTGGCCATCAGAGGAGTCTTCGTCCTCATATATCCTCTCTTTTCTTCTTCATCTTCAATCCAGCGCTGCATCGTCTGGATCATTTTTGCCCCTTTGGGCATCAGCAGCGGAAGCCCCTGGCCGATTACATCCACCGTAGCGAACAATTCCATCTCCCTGCCGAGCTTGTTATGGTCTCTCTTTTTAATGTTTTCCAGATATTCCAAATATTCTGCCAATTCCTCTTTTTTGTTAAACGCAGTACCATAGATCCTTTGCAGCATAGTGTTATCCGAATTCCCTCTCCAATAAGCGCCTGAAGAGGAGATCAGTTTAAACGCTTTGATCCCTTTGGTACTCATCAAGTGGGGGCCGGCGCAAAGATCCACAAAGTCCCCCTGCTGATAAAAGGAAATCACCGCATCCTCCGGCAAATCCCGGATCAATTCCACTTTGTAAGGCTCGCCCTTTTCCTCCATAAACTTCATGGCTTCTTCCCTGGGCAGAGTAAATTTCTCCAGTTTTTTCCCTTCTTTGATTATTTTTTTCATTTCCGCTTCCAGTCGGTCCAAATCTTCCCTGGAAAAAGGGTCATGTTCAAAATCGTAATAAAATCCGGTATCAATACTCGGGCCGATCGCCAGCTTCGCATCGGGATAAAGCCTCTTTACTGCCTCCGCCAGCACATGGGAAGCCGTATGTCTCACCACCTGAACTCCCTGTTTATCGTTAGCCGTCAATATATTAAGCTGGCAGTCACCGTCTACCACCGTCCGAAGATCCACCACTTTCCCGTCTATTTCTCCCGCACAGGCCGCCCTTGCCAGCCCTTCGCTGATATCCGACGCGATATCGATCACGCTCATGGGCGACGCATACTCTTTTTCACTTCCGTCTTTTAATGTAATAATCATCCTTCTTTTCTCCTTTCACCGATTTCCCCGCCTTTTTCCGGCTTTTGAAAATTCAGTCTTCCCAATCATAATCCCCTTCTTCGCAATCGCACTCCCCGCATCCTCCTTTGCCGCTGCGGTTATTGTTTCCATTATTGCTACCTACCATAACCTGTTTCCTCGGCGAAACCAGCATACCAACTACCAGTCCGGAAAGCACGCACACCGCCAGCATCAGAAAATACTCTCTTTTCTTTATCGTTTTCATTTCCTCTAAAATCACCTGTAATTCTTTCCATTTTTCCTGCATTTTTTCTTCCTCCTATTCTTCTTTTTTACTATTATCTTTGCTTTCTTTGCACGAATCTGCCCTTTATTCGTGCAGGGTTCCTTCCCTGCACGCCGCGCGATCCGTACTTTCCTTACACGGATCTGCGCATAAAAAATCCCTCACATTGCCCGCAGATCGCTCGTACAATGTAAGGGACGTATTTTCATCAATTACGCGGTTCCACCCTTATTGCCCTGCCAATGGAAGATAATATATGAAGATAACATATCTTTCTTTTCTTCCATACACAGAACCACTTCATTAGGCCGGTAACGGGGACCGCCGGGCCGGATTAGGGCCACTCAGAGCTGGTCTTCGGATGCATCCGGTTAAGATACTTCCAGCCTCCGGCCGGGAAAACAAATACCACGCTCCAGACACATATGCATCTTTCATCTGTTGGCATTTGACCCCGCCGACGGTATCTCTCTCTGGAACCCTCTGGCATCTTACTCATCTCTTCAAAGCTTTCAGATTATGCTTCTTTCGTTATTCTATGACATTTTTGCAAATATGTAAAGAGTAAATTTTTGCAATTTGCAATGAATCAATATCCGTTGCAACGTTCAATCCATATTTTTCAACAATACTTCTTCCAAAATCTCCGCCGCGCTGGCGACCATTCTGCTGCAAGGCCGGCTCGCATAATATTCCTTCGTCCGCTTCTCCGGCCTGGCGCTCTGCTCTCTTTCCAGTATTCCCAACAGTTCCCGACAGATGATCGTTCCGTTTTTTTCCTTGAACCTGTCGCTCATCTCCCGAACGATGGCATATATCCTTTCCTTTCCTTCTTCATTCTCAGGATCGGTATTTCCATCCTTCAGCCCCGCCAGCAATGCCATGGCAGAAACTGCGCCGCATACCTCGCGCATCCGCCCGATGCCGCCTCCCATGGGGCTTGCCAGCTTCAGGGCCGTTTCCCTGTCCATCCCGAACAGATCCGCATAGGTGGAAAAAACAGACTGGGCACAGCCGAAACCGGATTCAAAAGTTTGTACCGCTTTTTCAACTCTGCTTTCCATGTGCAACCGCCTTACTGGTTCCTGCCGCAGCATTTTTTATATTTCTTGCCGCTTCCGCATGGACAAGGATCGTTAGGGTAGACTTTATCCCCCTTCACGATCGTAGTAGACGACTTTTGTTCTTTATAAAGAGCTTTTTGTGTTTCCTCATCAAAAATATCGTTCCATTCTTCCAAACCATACAGCCAGTCCGCTCCTGCGGCCACCATATTTTTATAAAGAAGTTCTTTATCGAAGCCAAGCTGAACCTTTGTATCCTCTTCCATTTCTTCGATGGGATTTGCTTCCTTCAGGCTATCGTTAATACCGTCCAGAAATCCGGTCATCGTCATGATATCCACGCCGAATTTTTCTGCCAGTTCCTTTACGGTTCCTTCTGCCACATCTTCCGGTTTCTTTAATAATTCCGCATAAATTTCTTTTTCCTTCTCGAAATAATCAGCCCATAACCTCTGCAGATCGCCTTTATTTGCTGTCTCCGAATATGCCATTTCTTTCCATTTTTTTAATAATGCCATCTCTTATACCACCTTTTGTCCAATTATCGTTCTATATCTCTTTCCAGATTTCCCGCTTGTCCGTTTAAAAAAGAACCAAACGCTTAAACTAACGATAGTATATACCACTTTTTAAAAAAAGTAAATTTTTTTATTTATCATGAATAAACTTTTTAAACCCGTCAATAATAAGAGTAGTCAATGGATCCCCCTCCATTGACGAAGACAGGTTTTAAAACCTGAATACAGATGGAAAGTCTGTATTGCATAGCGAAAGATAAGAAAAATACTTATCCTCCCCTTGGGGTGGATTATCCTCCCCTAAGGAAGCCTTTAGGACTGCGGAAGCCGCAGTTTTAGGGGCTTCCGCTTTGTTTTAAGCTTCATTTTGGGGCGATTTTGGGTGTTGCCAAGTGTTGCCAAGCTTGAAGCCAGTGTTTATCAGGGTTTCCGGGTTTTCTATGGTTTTACATAATGTTTGCTTTGATGCTCACAATGCCAGTATTTTAGGCGCTTTCTGCGTGAATTTCTCTCTAAATGCCATCACTAAACATATGTTCTTATCTTCCGTTATATCATTAAGAAATCTTCTAATTCCCGTAACATCTACCATCAAATCCATTTGATAATTTTATGCAAACATCGTCTCCACTTGCCCACCGCCAAAATCGAAATCATATATTTTAAAGATTTCATTCTGTATAGCCAGATTGTTTTCGTAATCATTTTTGCACTTATAATAGGTGTTTAAGGTTGTGCTTTTGGTACAATAAGCCGTAGGCGTTTGTTGCAATAAGCCGTAGGCGTTTGCTCATATGTCCTACGTTTTTTGAAACTAATGCCAGCTTCATGCCTTTGTCCAGACAGTTTGTTACATGACTCCTTCTGCATGTATGAGAAGGCTTGTACTCCACTCCCACATAATTACAGAAAGCCTTAAATGTACTGGTAACACTGCTCTCCTTTACCATCCTTCCGCTGTTTGCCGGGATGACATATTCGCTTTCAATCCCTGCCTGCTCTGTCCTGCGCTTCTGCTCCATCAGCCATTTATAAGTAAAATCATTGATGACTATGGTTCTGCGGGAAGTCTTGTTCTTCGGAGTGCTTTCCTCATAGATTTTGGAATTGGTATCGTAATCCGTATACTCTGTCTGCGTTCTCTCAATCTTTATGGTTCTGTGTTCCAAATCGACCTTGCTCCATTTCAATGCAAGTAACTCTCCCAATCTTAAGCCAGTTCCACAAAGAATAAAAAGTGCCGGAGAATTGCGGTATTTTCTGCATTTATTCCAGCAGGCCATAGAGCCTGACTGCAGGGTATTGATTTCATCATCTTCCCATACGCCAAGCTCCTTGTCTTCCTGCTCTTTGCACCTGTCCTCATTGATTTTTACCTTCCGCATTAAGTTCCAGCTCATGATTTCCCTGTCACAGGCGTAATCAAAGGCTTGACTGACAATACATAGTGATCCAGCTCCTTTCGGAGTCCGTGGAAGCCCAGTTTTTTTATCCGCCCCCCCCCTCATTCTCTTGCGTCAATATTCTGTAATAAACTTGTATATAAATCTGCACGAATTAAATCCATTTCGGGCTGATTCTTTTCCCACTGTTCTCTAAACTCATCATCCTGCAATTGTTCATTTAAAACTTCTCTAAACTCACTCATTATTTTCATCCTTATTGATATAGCAATATAATTATATGCTAACAAATCAGGTTACAAGTTGTAACCCTTTTCCCCAATATTTTCCAACTCATTCTCCTCTATTATGCTTCACAATCCAAATGCCAATATCCTTTTCTTCAATTTTTCCAGATGCAATCCCCAAACCTAACGCAATCAATTCTTCTTCACTGCACTCCATTTCCATTCCGTTTAATTCTAAAAAACCAACATAGCATAAATGCCGATGCGTTTATTCCCATCAAAAAAAGCATGGTTTTTTATCAACCCATAACACAATCTGGCTGCTTTTCCAATCATGGACGGATAAAGTTCCATCCCTCCAAAAGATTGAAAAGGTACTGACAATGCAGAATCCAACAAGCCTTCATCACGTATCCCATTACTTCCTCCAGTTTCTTGTATCATCTTGCTATGGAGATATTTAATCTGCTCCTTATTCAATAAAATCATTTTGCCAATTCCTCAAACGCTTTCTTATGCTTTTGCAATATGCGAGCCGCAACAGCCTCCAATGCTTCATCATCTGCGTCCGTATCTTCCTGTAATTTGCTGTAATCAATCAAAACATATCGGGGTGAATTATTCTTTAGTATCACAGCAGCCCCATTCTCATCCACCATCCTCGCAACCTTTGAAAAATTTTGGTTTGCTTCTGAAATAGATACTAAGTTCTTTAAATCAATATGCATAACACACACTTCCCTTCCTTTTGTCTGTAATAATAGTATATACTACATTTTAGGATAAATTCAACCTAAATACTCTATTTCTTGTCGTAATCCCGTTTGAGTTCTCGGAAATGTTCATTGACGGTTTTAAGCTGAGGGCAAAGATGATCGCAGAGGTTTTCAGGGACAAGTAGGAGGACTGGGACAGGAAAAGGCAGACGCTTTAACGGAGCGGCTGCCTTTTTGGGTAGTGTTGTTGATAAACTGGAATTTCTGCTAATCTACGAACTTGTTTCAGGCATTGAAATACATATCATAGACAACATATCCCTGTACATTTTTCAATGCTCCTTCATAAGTTTCTTGGCACATCATGCAACGTGGCTCATTCATTGGTATTCCACTCGTTGGTTTAATATTAAACTCTGAGGACGTTTTAAAGCCAACACGATTGTAAAAATGATAGTCACCCTCAACCGTAATTCCTTGATATCCTGCATTTCTGACTTTTTCAATCCCTTGGGTAATTATTGCAGAACCAATTCCTTGATGAAAATAGTCTGCATGAACAGCCACTGGTGCAAGCATAACGATGTTGCTTTCCTGCTCATCATCTATATGTGTCCCATTTGGTGTGGAAGATAACGGGAATCTTGAAAACATAAAATAACCTACTATTCTCCCATCTATTTCAGCAACAAATGATAACTCAGGAATATAATATTTTGAATCCCTTATCTCTTCCACTAAAGCAACAATATCTGTTCCATCAGAATAATCTGTCCCCTCACTAAATGAACGTAAAATTAACGAAATTATCTGTTTATAATCTTTATGCGTTTCTGGACGTATTATTATATCATTTCTCAATGTTTTGCTCTCCTTCTATATTCTTAGTAAACCCCTTCTGATATTTGAAAAATAAACAATCATGTGTATCCTCCTTCATTCAAATCTATCATACCGCCTCTTTTGATAGCCTCCTTGAAAACATTTCTGTTATCATAGTATACCACATTTACCTAAAAACAGTTATATTAATATGTCAACATATATTCATATTTTGTCGGCGTAGCGAAGTTGATAATCTTTCATGAATATGCTATTCTTAAACAAAACCGACTAACGGTTTATTTTATGGAGGTGACAGACGAAACAGGAAGAAAAATCCCTCCGTCAAGGCGGAGACGCGTCAAAAGGTACTCTACTGGGTCAAAGAGCTGGATTATGAACCGAATCTCATCGCCCAGAGTTTGGCAGGAAACCGGACGAATATCATTGGTCTGCTGGTTCCTGAGATTGCCTATCCCTTTTTCAGTGAAATTATAGAATCTATCGAAAACCAGGCATTTTATGAAGGATACAGTGTGATTATCTGCAATACACACCGCAGCCTGGACAAAGAGAAAAATATTCTCGCCCAGCTGCGCCAGCGGAAAGTGGACGGCGTGATCGCAGTTCCTGTTTCTACGGAGCAAAGTCTGTCTGCCTATCAGCGTCTGCAGGTTCCGGCAGTGATGATCACTAAACAGATGGAAGGATTTAGCAGCGTATATATCTCTCATTATAATGGAGGCCAACAGATAGCCAAACATTTTCTGAACATGGGTTTTCAGAAAATAGGATATATCGGCCCCACCAAAAGGTCTACTTCCGCCCTGAAATACGCAGGGTTCCAGCAGTATTTGTCTGCAAACCGGATCAGTCTGACCGATGTCATCGAATGTCCGGCCCCTGAGAATATGAACGCCAGCCTCGTCTATCAGCTGGTAAAACAATATGCAGCCAATTCAGGGCTGCATTGCGAAGCATATCTGGCTAACGATGACATCACCGCTTGTGAAGCCATCGCCGCTTTTCGGGAACTAGGTTATGCAATTCCACAGGATATCGCCATTGCCGGCTTTGATAATTCCCTGCTGGCGAAAGAAACCAGCCCAAAACTCACTGCCCTGGCCCAGCCTTTGGATGAGATTGGAAAAAAATCTGTGGAAATCCTGCTGGATCAAATAAACAACAACACAAAGCCATGTATGTATGAGCTGGAATCCCGTGTCATTGCCAGAGAATCCACTATCCGCTTTGTGTCTCCGGTACGGGAAAACTGACGTAAATTTATCGGTTGATTTTCCAATGGATCCCCACCTATGAAAACTATTTATATTTTTGCTTGCCCAGAAGTATTACACATATAATTACAGAGGCAAAAAACACAAATATCAAATACCACAAATTTTTAAATTCAAACCCGTTGTCCACCATCAGACGGTATCCCCAGGAAGCCGGAAAAATACGCCCGATTGTTTCAAGAAAATCAGGCAGCAATCCGGCAGGAAACATAATCCCGGAAAGCATAATGGAAGGCAGGAACACAAGCTGCGCTATCATCGTCAGCTTTGCCTGATTTTTTACCGTCAGCCCTAATATACTTCCAATGCCCAGCGACACAATAATATATATGGCAAGCGCCAGAAAGAACAGCGGTAAATCGCCCGGCAAAACTGCCCCAAACAGCACAGGGGCAAACAGAAATATAATGCCGCAGGCAAGCATCAGATGAACAAATGACGAAAGAAACATGGTAATCAGACCAAGGTACAAAGGCACTCCGTTTGCCTTGTAGGCCTTTTTTACATCCCTTCCATAAGTTTCCATCAGCGACGGAGGCAATCCGATAAAAGCTCCCATCGAAACGCTCATCACAGCCATGGACTGTATCAATGTGCTTCTCATTTCAGGCATAACAGAAGTAAAAATGCCGCCCATGAGAAGAAAGAAAATAAGAGGAACAATATAACAGGTAACTAACAAAGATCTGCTTCTTATATCCAATTTCCATTGTAATGCCACGCCATAGAAAAAACCATTCATTCTTCCGCCCTCCCTGCCATTTGGATAAAATGCTGTTCCAGTGTACCCCTGTCAACTTTAATATCTAATACATGGATTCCTTTATGTTTTAATTCACCGAGCATGGAAAGCAAGGTATCTTCTATATTATCTGTTTCAAAATCGCTGGTTCCCCGCTGCGTTTTAATATGGATACAATATTTTTTACCGACCTTATCTGTTAATTCCTCAGCCGTACCGCAAAAGACAATATTTCCCTTATTCAAAATTGCAATGCGGTCACATAAGGTTTCCACTTCTGCCATATCATGGCTTGCCAGAACAATCGTTTTTCCTTCTGATCTGAGTTTTCTGATTTGTTCATGTAACGATAATCTCCCCTCGACATCAAGTCCCGCCGTTGGCTCATCCAAAAAAATAATATCGGGATTGCTGATAAGCGCAAGAGCCAGATGCAGCCGCCTTTTCTGCCCCGTTGACGCCAAGCAAGGCAAAAATCTCTCCCGGCTCAATTTGAAAATCAAGCCCTTTAAGGACAATATGACTGCCATAACTCTTCTTTAATCCACGAACTTGTATCGCGCTGCTCATTGTTTCCTCCCTTTCTGCACGGCTTTATAGTGCATAGATTGAAAATTTTCAATTTTCAATCTTTCCACCTTACTCAAACGGATTTTCACCAAGCCTTGAAAAATAAATTTGCAAAGCCGGTTCTATAAAATCGTTTACTGCTTTTTGTCTTTCTTCCCATGCATTTGTTGCGGTATCGATCTTTCCCATTTCCATTAGTTTCGGCAGCATACTCATATCACCGCCCGTAAACTCCATAATCAAGCCCCAATACTCCTTTACAACCCGTTGGCATTTTTCACTTTCATGCGGTATATTATCTTTTTTCAACTGCACGATTTCATCGCTCAAACGGTTAAATCTATCCATAAAATCCAAACCGCTTTCCTTATCAAACTGACTGCGGATATGATCAAGCGTATCATCATCAAAGCGCTTAATAAGATAGTAAGAATCATTCTTCATTTGCAAATTAACAATAATATCCGCATACGTTTTAAAATTAACTGTCTTCATTTGCAAAACTTCTGTTTTTAACTGTTCTATTGCCGTCAAAGAAACGGTCAGCCGTTCTATTTCTTTGCGTATGACATCCGCCTGTTCCGCAAGCGCATTTGCAACATCTGCCGGCGTCTCCAAAGAAGTCAAGCGTTGTTTGATATCATCTAAGGAAAAGCCCAATGATTTTAAAGACATAATCTGATGAAGTATAATCAAATCTTTATCCGTATAAAGCCTGCGCCCGCCTTCGCTTTCCGCCGATGGGGAGAGCAGTTTTTCTTTATCGTAATATTGCAGCGTGCGGACGGTAACGCCCATTTTCTTAGCCACTTCCCCTATTGTCATAAATCCCGCCGGTATTGCCCTGTATTTTGCCACAGTCATTCACCTCCTGATACATACTATAAATCATTACGCAGCGTCATAAGCAAGACCTTTTTTGAAAAATTTTAAGCGGCAAAGATTTTCTCTCTGCCGCTTTTCCGCGTTTATACAAAAATGACCTCCTTATCAGCCAGTTACTCCCGCTCCCTCACTGTCACCAACACCTTATCGCCTTCCTGCTTCCCGATCCGGGCGCGGATATCCTTACGTATGCCGATAATATAACAGATGCTTCCGTCCGCATTTTTGACTCCCATATTAACAACGCTTCCATCATACGGTTCCCCGTCAAAGGTCGCATGCACCTTTGCCCGTCCTTTCCCGAATTCTTTCCTGACATCATAAGGAAAAGCCACATAAGCTCCTCCTTTCCCATCCGCATTACAAATCACGGCTTCATATTCATATATCTTATCGTTCAATGTGTTCCCGCGCATGCTTTTCTCCATAGCATCTACAATACAATCAAACCGTACAAACAATGTGTTTTTCCTAAACTGTTTCCCACATCTTTTCGTCCGGCTGCTGTCCGTCATGGGCCTTCCACTGACAGTCCGTCATCTCCATATGGGAAAAAACAGCCCGAAAAGAAGACTCCTCCGGAGAACAGGCATAGATTCCAAAACGAATCCGCCCTTTTCCCTTGTTCATATGGCAAATACGCATCTGATGGAAAACAGTTCCGTCTGCCGAACATTCTATGCAATAATCGTCCTCCCTTCGACTGAGCCGGTACCACATGGATTTTACCGAAGCATCTATTTCCGTCGTCGCCCAGTCCGAATACCCGTCATTCGTCACGACACTCCCCAAATGCTGATACTTATCGTTTTCATATTCAATAGATCCTTTCAGCCAGTTATCGCTGTCCAGATACATGACGATACCGCATTGGTCAAACCTGTGATGGCTTTCCGCAAATTCTGTTTTCACGATAAAGCTAAAATATTTTTCTTCCGTTTCCATCTGTAAAACCGGCGCATTATCGTTCTGAAAATGATAATACGTTCTCTGCCACAGATCCGTATGGGGTTTCGTCACGATTTCCACCGTATCCCTGTTTATTTTGTAACTCTCCGGTTCCCTTGTCCACCGCAATTCCGACAGCTTCATTCCGCATTCTCTCCTCTCCCGCACAGATATTTTACCATGATTACCGCTCCATTATATCATATCCCAACGGAGGAAGAAAACGGTCATGCGGAACTTTATTTTCCCCTCAGACCGCCGATGGCAGATGCATCAGTATCCTGACCAAAAACATACCGTCCGCTATGGAAAAATGCATTTCCCCATTATAATCGGACACTACTTTTTGAATGCTGGAAATCCCTATCCCTCTGCCCGATGGGGATACCGGAAGCCCATCCTGGAATTCCACCTCTCCCCTGCATGTATTTTTACACCGAATCACGATTTTATTGCCTTTTTGGACGATAGAGAGCCCTATTTCCTTCTCTATCCGTTCCGAACGGATGCATCCGTGGATGGCGTTCTCCACAACATTTGCAAGCACCGCAACCATATCGATATTCCGAACCGCTATTTCCTCCGCCGCCTTTACGTCCATCGTTATCCTGATCTTTTCCTTTTTCGCATACCGCCCATAAACGGTCAAAATGCTGTTAATGGTTTCATTGGCGCAAATGCGCTCCGCCCTTCCTCTTTCTACATCATCTTCGTACTGCCTTACATAAGCGAGAAGTTTTTCGTTTTCCCCGTTCTTAATGTATTCTTCGATCAAAAGGCAATGATGGCGGATATCGTGGCGGATTCTCACCGCTTCTTTTCCCGATTCCCTCATTTGTTTTAACTGATCGTATAACAGCTCCTCGTTCATTTCCAACAGCTTTTTCTCTTCCTGGTATCTGCGTTCCCTGCCTCTGTGCAAATACATGCGGATCATTATATACTGGATCAGTCCGGCCATGCCAAGCAACGACACCATCCGTGCGATCCTGTCCACAGAAAGGCTGCGGTCACCTGGCCACAGGGCTATAAATGCCGCCATGGTGATAGACAGAACCAACGTGACAACGCTGAATATATTCATTTCCTCTTCCAGTATATCCACTTCTCCCAAAAATTTTCCGCGTATTTTACGGGCAATTACAAAAAGAATAACAAAAGTTATTATCATCCTGATCATAATATCAGCCCAAACGTTTCCTCCAAACCATAATCTCGATCCATCTATCCCGCAGACGGTAGTAATGGCAAGCAGATAAAATCCAAGGGCAATCTTATAAAATGACAAATATACTTTTTCCCTGCTCATCCACATGCAAAAACTTCCTGTCACCGGAATCACCGATATCCCGGAAAACCGAACATATCCTTCCCTGTCCAGCATATACCAGATACTGTAAGAAACCACGATCAAACATCCGAAAAATATATAATATATTCTTGTTTTTTTCATGGGAAACCTGGGGCGGTCCAACAGCAGAAACACCGTCATGAGCAATCCGGCTGCAATCGCGCCCCGAAGAAATGCGATCCAGAAAGATCCTCCCAACATTATTATTCCTCCATTCTTCTCTCATGCCAAACTTTTCTGAAAAGAATGGCACGACAGCATCACATCAAGTACAAAATTTCCGTTCTCCGTATAGCAGAACATCTCCCCGTCAAGCCGTTCTGCCGCCTCCTGCACTGTCATAAGCCCGAAGCCATGATCATGCCCTTCTTTTTCTGTAACAGGCATCGTTCCTTTCTCCACACGCAAGTTGTCTTTACACCGGTTCCTGATCCGTATCAGCAAATAATCCCTGCGATATTTCATCTGTACGGAAACTTCCCTGTTTCCTGCTTCCAGCTCTTTCAGCGCATCATAAGCATTTTCCAATCCATTCGACATGATTTGGCATAGTTCCATATAGGGTAGTTCTTCCTCCCCGACTTGTATATCCATCCTGCAATCCGCCTCCAATTCCTGTAGCTTTTGGAAGTAGTGGACGAGTACCGCATTCAGATACGGATTGGCACAAAACTGCCCTAACAGAGTAGCAGCTTCTATTTCCACACCTTTCAGGTATTCCTGTGCCTCTTTTATTTTCTCTGCAGCAAGCAGCCCCGACAGCGTGGCTACATAGCCTTTCATATCATGTTTCATTTTCCGTATCTGCTGCTGGCTTGAAAGCTGGGCCTCCAGCGTATTCTTTTGTTCCTGCCAGACACGTTCGGCCTGCTGTTTCCGGTAAAGCAGCAACTGCCGGTATAACGCCGAAAATATCGTAGCATAATTAAACAGCATCAATATTAATATTAATATGCATAAAAACATATCTTCCGGCCGTTCGATAATATTCGTAGGAAATTGTACCGCTACTACCAGCAAGAGATAATACAGCATAGTCATCCCCGCAAAAATACCCCACCCTTTTTTCACTGCATTTTGCAGTTCCAGATAAGGCTTTCTAAGATACCTCCAGATCAGATATTCCACAAGAGGATAGGCAATTAGTCTGCTGATCAGCAACAGTATATATTGTTCACCGCCAAAATAATAATCGAGCAAATTTGTCACAGCCATAATCCACAGGCATATGGTGTCCGCCAGGCAGAATGTCAACAGGAAACGGAATTTCTTATCCACACTCATGACATAGAAGAAAACAAAGCTTGGTATGGAACAGGTAAACAAAAAAGCCTTTGCCAGTACCTCCATGCCATATATCACCAGTACTGCCACATTCATCCCCATTAAAATCCCCATACCGATTCCGGCTGCCATCACAGTTTTTCTAGGTGCAAAACGCGACCGGAACAACATGATAAAGAGGAAATATACATGGAACATGGCCCAAAAAATCGACAGATCCCTAAGCAATACCATAAAATCAGTCCACCTCCTCGAACAATATCTCCTGATATCGTTTTTTTACTTCCGTATAATACCTCCTGGACACCGGAATCCGTTGCCCGGCAACAATCAAGTCAGCACCGCTCAAACTGTCCACATGATACATATTCACAAGAAAACTCTGGTGACAGCGCATAAATATTTCCCCGCACACCTGCATTGCCAACTCGTTCAGTCTGCCTTTACATTCCTGTACGATACCGCCCATACAGCAAATGGAAAGCGTATGTTCCCTGCTGCTGATATAAAGTATCCTGCTATAGGGAATGCTTCCTGTCTGCCCCCTGGATTGGAAAAAAAGCTTCTTTTCCTTGTTTCTGACAAGATTCTTCGATACTCTTTCCAGAAGCTGTTTCACATCTTCCTCCCGTACCGGTTTCAGCAAATATTGAACTGCATAAAGATCATACGCTTCCCTGTAAAAATCATTGCTGGTGGAAATAAAGCAAATGGCCGCTTCTTCCTGTTCCCTGACAAGCATCTTTGCCAGTTCAATCCCGTTGACCGGGCCCTCCATATAAATATCCAGCAAATACAAATCATATCGCATTTTTTTATTTTTTACGTCTGCAAGAAGACTATCCACATCGGAATACACTCTGGCCTCATGCCCTCCTAAAAATCTTTTTACCGATAAGGCATCTCTCATGCAATCGTCACAGACTGCTATTTTCATAAGTATCCTTTCTCCTGCCCCTTTGATGTCGTTTTTATTGTATCATATATAAGTTCTTTTTCTTTTACCAATTTTGGTCAAAAATACGTTAATTTTGTATTTTTATGAACAAACACTGTCACGCTCTGCGAGCCAGCTCATTGTAAAAAAACCGGTGTTAAAAAACCTTCCGACAGGTTTTTCAACACCGGTTCTTTTCTCTTTTATCGTTAATCGCCAAGCAGCCCCTTTTCTTTCAAAAACTCTTCCGCTACTTCCCGGTCTTCCTTTCCCTCCACTTCTACCGCATAATTCATCCGCTGCATTTCCTCCGCCGAAATCATCCCATTCAGCTTTTCTAATATTCCCTGTAGTTCCGGATAATCCTTCAACGCGTCTTTCCTCACTACCGTGCCCGCGTCAAAGGTTTCAAAAAAGACCTGATCATCGGTAAGCAGCACGAGCTGATTGGCCGCCAGCTGTGCATCCGTCGTAAAAGCATTGATTACGTCCACTTCTCCGTTCTTCAATGCCTCGTATTTTAAGGCAATTTCCATCTGGTTCGTATCCTTAAATGTCATGCCATAAGCGCTGCAAAGCCTGGGATATCCTGTTTCCAGCTCGATATAATCGGGATTCCCCCCAAAAATAAGTTCGCCGGAAGCCGCCGCAAGATCCGAATAAGTGGACAACCCATACTGTTCCGCCGTCTCCTGTCTGACTGCCAGCCCGTAGGTATTGGAAAATCCGTACAGCCCTGTCCAGGTAAGCCCCATTCCATCATATTCTGCTAACAGCTGTTCGTATAATTTATCGTCATCCTTTTCCATCTCTTCCCTTTTCAGCACATTCAGCCAGGCGGTTCTCGTATACTCCGGATAGAGGTCGAATTCGCCCTTGACAAGAGCCGGATGAATATTCGTAGTGCCGCCGCCGACTCCTTTCGTAATTTCCACTTCATAATCCGTTTCCGCTTCGATCATCTGTGCAATGATCTCCGTCAGGATATATTGTTCTGTCATTGGCTTGGATGCGATTTTTATCGCCTCTTTTTTCCCGCAGCCGCATATGCCCAGCAGCATCACCGCTGTCACCAGAAATAAAATTCCTTTCTTAGCATTTTTATTAGCAAGTATTTTATTCATTTTTAGCCTCATTTCAAATCTCCTATCTGCCGATCAGCCTTCTTACAAATTCATCCCTGGGCGCCTTTTGAAGTTCCTCCGGTTTCCCCTCCTGCCAGATTCCCCCCTCCTTCATAATCAGGACACGGCTTCCCAGGTGAAAAGCTTCCCCGATATCGTGGGTAATAAATACAATCGTGATTCCCGTTTTTCGCTGCAATGCCAGCAGTTCTTCCTGCAAACCCTTGCGCGTAATTTCATCCACCGCGCCGAAGGGCTCGTCCATCAGCAATATATCCGGTGCCGCTGCCAAAGCTCTCGCAATTCCTACTCTCTGCTTCTGGCCTCCCGATAGCTGCCTCGGAAAGCGTTTCCTCACTTCTCCCGGAAGCTGAACCAATTCCAGCATCTTTTCCGCTAATACCTTCTTTTCTTCCTGCGTCAGCCTTCTTTCCAGCCCGGGGACATAACAAATATTGTCTTCCACCGTCATATGGGGAAACAGCCCGGCCCCCTGCACCGCATAACCAATACGTCTGCGCATAGCGGACAGGTCGCATCCCCTGATCAGCTCCCCATTCACCGCCACCTCACCTTCCAACGGAATCACCAGGCCGTTCATCATCTTCAGCAACGTCGTCTTTCCGCAGCCGGAAGGGCCTATGATAACGACAAATTCCCCCTTTTCCACCGTAAGGGATACGTGGTTCAGCACCTTATTCTCTCCATAAGCCGCCGAACAATCCCGTATTTCAATCGCTTTATCCAATGCCGTACCTCCTGTTTACCGCCTTTTCAGCCCTGGAAAGCAGCCAGTCGCTTAACAGGGCAAGCAATGCAATCAGCAAAGACCCCGCCGCCGTCAGCGCCATATTATAAGTGGTAATGCCTCTGTAAATAGCGGCGCCAAGGCCGCCCGCTCCTATGAAGGAAGCAATTCCCCCCATCGCGATAATCATGACTACCATATTGCGGAAGCCGCTTATAATCACTGGGATTGCAAGCGGAAACCGGATGCCGAACAATATTTGTTTTCCGTCGGCTCCAAGCCCTTCCGCCACTTCCAGAATGCCGGCGTCCACATTGACCAGTCCCGTATACGTATTCCTGACAATGGGAAGCAGCCCGTAAACCGTAAGCGCGATAACCGCCGTCTTATCCCCGATCCCGGTAAAAGGAATTAAAAATCCCAATAAAGAAATGGACGGCACCGTATAAACCACGTTGATCACGCCAAGGGCGATTCCGGCCGCCTTTTTATGCCTGCTGATAAAAACCCCGGTCAATATCCCAAGCACCCCGGCGCAGACTACCGCCGTCAACGATATTCGAATGTGTTCCAGAAGACAGGTCAGAAAAAAATCCCTCCTGTCCCATAGTATCTGTATCAACTGCATTTATTTAATCCTTCATAAACTGATCCACGCTTTTTTTGATTTCCCCCGGTGCCATGGATTTTACCAGATAGCCCTGGGGCTTTAACGCGATCACCTTTTTCACGCTTTCCTTATCTCCCCTTCCGGTTAAAAATACCACCGGAATATCCGCAAATTCTTCCTCTGCACGGATCATTTCCAACACCTGGCTTCCGTTGCAGACCGGCATTTCATAGTCCAGCAGAACCATGTCCGGCCGATCCAATGTGATAGAGCGGATCGCGGATATGCCGGATTTTGCCAGCGACACTTCATAATCCTTTTCCAGCAGTCCCTTCATAGCATGCAGCATCACATCGGAATCATCTACTACCAGTATTTTCTTTTTTTCCACTTTTTTATTCTTATCGAGATATTTTTTTATCTCGGTCATCGCATTATCCGCTTTAATCGAAACCCCGTTTCCGTCCTGCATCAAATGAGGCGCGATCACGCAATATGCAAAATATCCTGCGCCGGTATCAAAGAGCAGACTGAACTGCGGCGTATGATCGGCAAATTTTTTTTCAAACTGTTCGTAAGAAAGCAAATTTTCTTCTTTTATCTCATACAAATCCGCCGAGGGGAAATATTCGCTGATGCGGCTTACAAACTGCTGGGCCATATACCGCACCGCGTTCATCTGCATAACGTTTACGGTGTCCGACTCAGCTTCCATCATATTCCCCACTGTATTAACGATCAGCTTCTGTTCGAAAACAAGCAGTATTTCCCATGTTTTTCCCTGTCTGGTACTGTAGACCAGCCGGTAATAAATTCCTGTCCCGAACTTCTCCCCGCCGTAGCACTCGCTTACCACCCTGGCATCCAGCGTAAACATATCCTTCAGAAGCTGGATGATCGTCTGTCCCATCGCTGTCTGCTCCTCTTCTGGCAGCAGCTCTCCCCATTTGCTTATCGTCTTTCCCGTAATGGCACGGTCTTCCGTCAAGGTATGCCCGACCAGCCAGCCAGCACAAACGCCCAGGAAATGATTGACAGCATCCTCCGAATAATTATTCTGTTCCAGTTCCTTCTCCAAAGCAGGAAGCGTTTTTTTCCGAAAATCATCGTGCAGCCGCCGGTGCATATCGAATCCCATATAATGTATATGGGCCATATAGGCTTCTTCTTCCGTAAAATGCTTCATCGCATGGTCCTTAAAATATTTAATCCCTTCTTCGCAGACCCACCGGCTTTTCTCTTCCTTCTTTTTATGTTCGAATAATCTGTTTAAAATGCTGAAAAGTTTTTTATGCTCTTCATCAATGAAGCTGACTCCTATATTATATCTGTCCTGCCATACCAACCGATTGCCCATTTGTTTCCTCCTTTACCAAAAAGTTCGTTTTTTCGTTCTTTTTTGTTGTATTTTTATCTATTTTCAATCGTCTTCCATGATCTTGTACAGTCCCTTTCTGGCCTCATCTACCTCGATGCGCTCTCCTTTGCGCAACGCTTCTTCAAACCTGCGGATGCCATATTCCAGCATATTGCGCCTTTCTCCCAGCGATTCTTCATACATGCGTTCCGCTTTCAAAAGCGCCAGCCTATTTTCTTCCTGATCTCTCAGCTGTACTTTCAAATACGAAAGTTCCTCCATGCGCCGGGCGATCTCTTCTTCGGTCATAGTATTTTGTGCGCCTTTGATCACCAGCTTTTTCTTCTCTCCGGTGGAAACCACCTTTACTTCTACTTCCAGCAAGGAATTGATATCATATGTATAGGTTACGTCCACAGCTTCTTCCCCTTTTTTCGCTTTCGGGACATTGATTTCCACTTCTCCCAGATACAGATTGTTCCTGGCAAACCTGCTTTCTCCCTGAAGGATACGGATACATACCTTATCCTGATTATCCTTAGCCGTATAGAAACGGTCGGTCTTGCTTGTGGGTATCACCGTATTCCGTTCGATAATGGGATTATAATGCCCGCCTTCCACTATGCCGTCATCATATTCCATCACCACTTCGGTTCCCAGCGTAAAGGAGCATACATCCGTCAGTATCATTTCCCTTACTTCCTCCCGGCGCTCTTTCATCGCCCCCTGTACCGCTGCGCCAAGAGCTACCGCCTCGTCGGGATGGATGCTCGTATCCGGGAACTTACGGAAGAGACGGATAAAGAAATCCCGGAAAATCTGTAGTCTGGTCGCCCCGCCGATCAATACCACTTCGTCGATATCCGACAGGGACAGCCCCGCATCGGACAAGCTCCGTTTCACCGGCTGTCTGATCTTCTGCAGCAAATCCTCACAGGCTGCCGCGAATTCCTTAGCCGTTATCTTTGCATTTTTCATTTCGTCCTGCAGCAGACAGTCAATCGTGACTTCTTCCTTATCGTTGATCTCCCTTTTCGCCGCTTCCGCATGCCGGTACAAGCGGACTTCATCTTTGGCCGACAAAGAATCCGCTTTGATTCCCATTTTATTCATGCATATCTTTTCCAGTACCTTTGTAAAGTCCTCTCCGCCCAGGTAATTATCCCCGGCCACCGCTCTGACCTCCAGGATATTATGAAACAGTTCCAGAATGGATACGTCAAAAGTTCCCCCTCCCAGGTCAAAAACAAGAAATCTGGTATCTTCCTTCTTTTCATACAGGCCATACGCGATCGCCGCCGCCGTAGGTTCCGAAATCATCCGTTCCACTTTCAGGCCGGCCAGCTCTCCGGCACGCTTCGTCGCTTTACGCCTCTGGTCATCAAAATAAGCCGGAACGCTGATTACCGCTTCGGTCACTTCCTCTCCCAGATAATTTTCCGCATCTTCCTTTAAAGCTCTGAGTATAAGGCCCGACAGTTCCTCAGGCTTATACCTTTTGCCGCTCAGCGTATACTCCCTGCCGCTGCCCATGCTTCGCTTAAAAGCAAGCGCCACGCTGTCCGGATACAGACTCATCCTCTCCAATGCGGTTTCTCCTACATATACATTTCCCTCTTCGTCCACACTGACAACCGAAGGAGTCAAGTTTTTCCCAAGCCGGTTGGGAATGATTTTGGGGCCCTCTTCCGAATAGTATGCCACTAAACTATTGGTGGTCCCAAGGTCAATGCCAACTATCATGTTCTACCTCATTTCCTTTCTTCCTACACAAGCTTTTCTTCATATATAAATTTTTCTTCATATATAAGTTTTGCGCGGGCATACAGATTATCAGGCTGCTCTTCTGCCAGCTCCCGATATGCTTTCACCGCTTTCTCTGCTTCCCCCTTCCGTTCCAGAAGCAGTGCCTCCGCAATCTTTAAACGCATGCAGGAAGCATGGCTGCATCTGCGGCATCTCGGACTTTTCTCCATTTCCTTCCATGCCTCTTCTCCCTTTTTCACTCCCTGCCCGTACAGCGTAAGGATAAAATCTATGTACTTTACATACCTTTCCTTATAGAAAAAGTCTCCCGTTTCTACAAGGCTATCCCCTTCTCCATTCTTCTTTCCGCTCTCCTGCGCCCATTGCAATATTTTCTTTAATTGCTCCAGGCTTTTCTCGATCCCGATTTGTCCCTTTGCCTCTTCCCTCTTCTCTCCTATGGTAAATATAAAAATCTGGTTCAATATCATATCGATCCGGTCTTTTCTGCCGGCTTCCGGCCTTTTCAGCGCCCGTCCCAGCGCTTTGATGCTTTTCTCCCACTGGCCCTTGAACAACAATCTCCACGCCAGAATATGCCTGTATTTTAACCGGTATTCCATCTGGTCTCCCAGCCGTTCCTGTGACATTGACACATAGAACCCAAGCAGGAGCATCATTTCCCATCGGTATATTCTCTGAAAAGCGCGTTTGAACTCTCCTGCATACAAATACGCCCGGTAAAGCTGCGCTTCTTTCTCATTGGGATCTTTTGCATAAACTTCCCTGATCACCTGTTCCGCAGCTTCCAGCCTTCCCGTTCTGGCATAGTTGGCGGCCAGCCCCTTTGCCACCGCATCGCTCCCCTGGAATTTCTCATAAAGATACCGGTAAACCGCCGCGGCCTGCCGGTATTCCCCCATCAATTCATACGTATGGGCCAGGCCAAGATTGGCATAATAGGATTCTGCCGATCTTTCATTCTCCTCCCCACTCATATAATAAACCGCTCTTTTAAAATATACCAGTGCTTTTTCATATTCTCCGGCATATTTATAAAGGCATCCGATATAATTACAGGCAAAGGCATCGGCCAAGTCCCTTTCCAGTATCTTCTGGAAATCTTTCATCGCGGCCTTGTGGTCCTTCGCCGCCATGCTGAAAAGCCCCCTCCTGCTCAGAAGCAGATTGCACGGATACATTTTCAAATATCGGGTAATCACCGGATATCCTTCCCGATAATACCGCAGATTTCCCGTCATCGATATTTTATCATAATAAGATTCATCAAATTCCTTTAATTTCTGGTCGATAGGCCATCCTTCCGGCGGCTTCTCCCCATGGTACAGGCCGCTGTCCAGATAACAGCTTTCTATTTTATTTTTTTCCGCCAGATCCAGCAAACGTTTTATTTCATCCTCATGTCCGGTATCGTAATAGACCTTCGCCATCTCTTCATAAGGATAGGCATAGCCTGGAAAATATTCGATGCATCTTCTGCCGCAGCGCACCACCCCCGCGCCATCCCAAAGCCCGGCATAAGCCTTCAGCATAAATACCCATGCAAAATATATCCTGAATTTATCCAAAAGGATTTCCGACAGATCAATGCATTTTTGATATTCCTTCTTTTCCAGAAATATCTGCGCCATTTCCATCAGCAGTTCCGAATCGTCTTCCGACTGCTCTTTGATCTTTTCATATTCCTTCTCCGCCTTATCAAAATATTCCGGAATTCCCCTTCCCATCATATGATAAGCCGATATTGTAAGCCGTATGGCCGCATACTGGTTTTCCTGCCCGTTCTTTCCTGCCCGTTCCTGCCAGTTTCGAACCGTTTCCACCGCTTTCCCGTTCTCTCCTTGTCCCAGGTAGTCTTTGGCGAGAAGCAGCAGATATTCTTCTTTCCGCTCCGCCGGAACTCTGTCCCTGATCTCCTCCAATATTTTGCCGGCCGCATAATGACGCTCTTCCTTGTAATAATTATCCGCCAGCTCCATAATGGCGTCCATATCCTGCTTCTCCGCCCATCTTTTTTTCAGCTCCGGTTCCTGCTTCGCATGGATCTCTTTCAGCAATTTCTTCATTTCTTCGTGAAAGACGCCCGATGCCATGTTGATGCATTCTTCCGCTGTCCGGTAATCTTCTTTTTCGTAATAATAAAAAGCCAGCCTGTAGTTCGCCATATAGTTCCCGGGTTCCAGCTCTTTCAATTTCCGGCAGCAGTCCCAGGCTTCTTCCTTCCGGTCTTTTTCCCAATAATAATTGGATACATGAAGCAAAACGGCCTCATTAGCAGGATATCTCTCCAACAACCCCAGCAGCAGCTCCCCGGCCTCCTCTTCGCGTCCGCTCCCTTTATAAACCAGAGCGCGCAATATCTCCATGTAAGGGTGGAATATACCGGTAACTTCCGCTTTTTCCAAAGCCTGTTCCGCTTCTCCATATTCCTGCCTGTTCAGGGCCCCGGCTCCCTCCCGATAACAGTTCAGAAACAAATCATAATCTCCGTCATCCGGCCCCTGAAAAAGAGAATAATCCACCGCTTCTTTTTCTTCGCACCTTTGGACTATAAACTGTATAAAATCTTCAGGAAATATTTCCTTTAAATGATCCCTGTCCTCACAGATATTCAAATATTTATCGAAAACCTGCCATATTTTCTGTGGAAACTGAAAATGATTCATGAAAAAAATCAACAGTTTTTTCCGGCATTCCTCATAACCTTCAAAAGAAATAAAGATCTCTTCCTGAAACAGCCGCTTCCACCCTTCTTCATCGCATCTTTTGCTAAGGCGTTCATATAAGGAAACAGCCTGGCCCGCCCACAAGCCCGAAGGCGTCGTATCCTCTTCTTCCTTTTCTTCTTCTTTATTTCTTGCATAGGAACAAGCTTCTTCATAGGCTTTCCTAAGACGCTTGAACCCTTCCTGGTCATCTTCTGGGTTTACCGTGGAAAGTTTTTTCCGGTAAGCTCCTTTGATCGCCGCCTCATCCTTGGTAGGCGCAGTTCCAAGTATATAAAAAATTTCTTCTATTTTCATACATATACTCCTCCCAGCCCCAAATCTCCTTTTCTATGATGCGGCCTGACCGGCATCCGGCGCGCCGGGTTCCCTCAGCATTCCCCTCAATACCAGCACAGCGGCTGCAGCCAGGATCACTTCCGTTACCGCCTGTGCATATGCCAGCCCATAAAGGGGGAACAATTTATTCAAAAGAAAGATCGCCGGTATTTCCATAATGATCTTTCTCAATATAGCAAAAAAGAACGCCTTTTTTCCCATGCCCACTGCCTGGAATACGCCCACCGCCAGAAAATCCATGCAGAAAAATGGAAGCGCCAGGCACAGCCCCCGCAAAAAGCTTGTTCCATAAGCAACAATATTCTCATTCCTTATAAACAGGCGAATCCAGAATCCGGCCCCCAGATAATAGCAAAGGGCGATCGCCGCCAATGCGGAAACCGTATATTTCGCGGCAAACGTAATCGCCTGTTTCATTCTCTTCCGATTGCCGGAAGCATAGCTGTAACTGATCAGCGGCATGATGCCCTGTGAAAAACCAAAGGCAACATTCATGGGAACCATATTGATTTTCTGGGCGATCCCCATCGCCGCCACCGCGTCCGCCCCGAAGGAGGAAGTAAAATTGTTCAGCACCGTCATACCGGTCACATTGAGCAGATTCTGGATCGCGGCGGGAATCCCCACCCCGCATACGCCAACAATGATTTCTCTCCTTAACCGGAACATCTTCGGATGAATGCATACATAAGTGCTTTTTCGTTTTATAAATAAAAGTATGAAAAAATACATACATGCAACACAGTTGGACAGGAACGTGGCGAGCCCTGCTCCTGCCGCCCCCATATCCAGCCCCCAGGGCAGGATAAAAAACGGATCCAGCACTATATTCAGCAAACATCCGCTCATCGTACCGATACTGGCGTGCAGGGTGCTTCCCTCCGAACGCACCATGTATGCCATTACCACATTGAGAATGGCCGGCACCGCTCCAAAGCAGACCGTCCACTTCAAATATTCCCCTGTGGCCGCAAACGTTTCCACATCCGTACCGAGCAGCGCCAGCAGCGGATTTTTACCGACCGTACAGAGAATGGAAAATACCAGGCTGCAAAATACCGTACAATAAAAACCAAAAGCGGAAACTTTCCGCACCATATCATATTTCTTACTTCCCAAAGCCCGGCTCATCATGCTGGAACTGCCCACGCCGAACAGATTATTCACCGCGTTAAAAGCCAGCAGAACCGGCGCGGCGAGCGTCACTGCCGCATTCTCCACCGGATTGTTCAGCATCCCTACAAAATAAGTATCCGCCAGATTATAGATCACCATAACCAAAGAACTGATCACCGTCGGAACCGCCATGGACACGACAGCTTTTGAAACAGGAGCCTGCTCGAATAAATACAGCTTTTTCTTATCTTCCATGATTTTCACACCTCTAATATTATAGTATAACATGATATCGGTGTTTGGAACAGGCCTACATTCACTTTGCTGAAATTTCCTTGTACGCGACTTTGCAAAAAATACCGGAAGACAGGACAATATATCGCTGTTTTCCGGTATTTCCTTTTTTGAATTTATCTCTTATCCCACTTTATAGCCGGTTCCCCATACCACTTTCAAATAATGGGGTTCCTTAGGGTTTTGTTCTATTTTCTCCCGAATATGCCGGATATGTACGGCGATGGTATTATCCGCCCCGATTGCCTGCATATTCCATATCGTTTCATAGATCTGGTTAATGGAAAATACCTTTCCTTTTTCCTGCACCAGCAGTCTGAGTATCTTGTACTCTATGGGAGTCAGGCTGACCTCCTTGCCCGCTACCGTTACCTTGCGCAAAACATCGTCTATGACAAGATCGTCCATCCGGTAGATTCTGTCAATATTATCCCGCATATGCACCAGCTGCGTATACCGCTTGAACTGGCCATTGATCCTCGCCATAAACTCCAGCGGATGAAAGGGATGGATCACATAATCATCCGCCCCTGCATTGAGCGCAGCTATTTTCGTCTGTTCCTTGTCATTGGCGGACAATACGATGATCGGCATCCTGTCCGCATTGCGAATTGCCTTCAACCGCTCGATTCCGTCGCGCATGGGGAAATCAATATCCATTACCACTAAATGAATGTCTTTTTCCCTGACCCTTTTCACAACGTCTTCCAGCTTGTTCACTACAAGAACCTGGTACCCTTCCTGTGCCAGGAAAATCTTAAGCACTTCCATGTTCGTTTCGTTCTGGTTGTAAATCAATACATTTTTCATTCGGTTTCCTCCTCTCATAAAACCTTATCCCTTCTTCTATTTATCTTCTTTTCTCCCTTGTTCATATAAGCTCAAATCTATGCTTTCTATTATTTCTTTCGCTTCATCTTCCGTATAACCTATCAAATCGATATATGCTTCATAGGTTCCCACACTGACAGCTCCATGAATCTGAAGCTGGTCATCTTCGCTTTCCTTTACGGAGTCCACCAGCGTATAAGTATACCCCTGTGACGTCGTATATTGCCTCTCGTTGCAGACGCCGCCCGGAAATACTTTAGAGGATGCATGCCCTTGCGTATCCGCATAATCGGTGCGTTCCACCCATATCACCTTTTCATCCATATCATACCGGATCATGGCCCAATCCCCGCACACGGTCGCACTCACTTTCTCCGCCTCTGTACTTATAGACGGCTGGGGAAAGATAATGTCTTCATTTTCGCAAAATTCTTCCAAAGAAGAATAATTTTTCACCGGCATTTCTTCCACTTCCACCTCTTCCGTCATATCCTGCGCTGCCTCCCCTGCCTCAAGGACAACCGGGCCGTCCTTTCCGCCAACCACTTCTCTGACATCGTTGTCCTCCATGGACAATCCTACTTCCTCCGAAACAATATATGTTCTTGGATATTCTGTCTCATTCCTCGCCATCGTTGCCGCATCGGCCGACTCAAATCCCCACTCCTGCACTTTAATCACATTCTCCAAATACTCTGCCGCTTTTACCGTGCCAAATCCGCAAAGAAATATAACGCATGCCGCTGAAAAAGCTGTTGCCGCCGACCTGCTCATCCTCCGCACCACCCTGCGGTTATGCCGTCCCTCATCCATGCATTGAGAAGCGTCCATATGGAATTCTTTCATACCCAGCATACCCAGATCTTTTACTGCCGACTGATAGCAATCTCTAAAATCATTCATACCGATACTCCTCCTTCAGATTTTTTTTCAACAATTCCCTGCCTCTCGTCAGCTGCGACGTTATCGTCGATTCTTTTCTTCCGGTGGCAGCGCTGATCTCTTTGACGCTCATCTGCTGGAAATAAAACAAATGGATTACTTCCCTGTATCTTCTCGGAAGCTTTAAAACCGCTTCCATAATTTCCCGGTTTCTCTCCTTTTCCAGAATACCGGCCTCCATCGCGCCATCCGTTTCTCCCTGCCTTCCTGCCGGCAGTCCCCCTTCCGGCAGTTCCCCCGCCGGTACGATATCCGTATGTCTGTACCATGCGGAACGCCACACCTTCCGGCACCCATTTAAAGTCACTTTAATAAGCCATGCCTTTTCATGCTCCGGCGTCTCGAATTCTTTCCGGTTCTTAACCAGCCGATAAAATGTTTCCTGCACCACATCCTCTGCATCCTGATTATTTTTAAGCTGTAAAAATGCAATTCTATATAGTAAACTGCTGTAATTATTTATTTTTTGCTGCAGCGCTTCCATATACGCCGCCTGTGAAACAGATACTTCCTCTCTGCCGTTCCTCTTCTCTGCCATATGTATTGTCTCTCATCTTTTTGATTTATTCCTCTGCGCAGCATCCGTGAAATGCCGTTCTATATAGTAATATCCCATACAAATCTAAAATACTGCAAAAAAAATTATTATTTTTTTATTATTTTTCATCTCCTTTTTATTAGATGCTTTATCTGAAAAAAAGGTTTCAAATTTTTTAGACGTTTTGTAAAGGACTGACTTTTTCATCAAATTCACAGAAAATTTATATTTCAGGGCAAAAAAACAGAGCCGGAAACCTGTTTTTAGATTTCCGGCTCATTAGTGCCATTCACATATTCTGATCTGTTTTCCATTTTCTCACTTCATCAACAGAAAGATCAACCAATTCTGCAATCTTTTCAAGTGTTATTATTCCCCTTCCTTCTTTCCCAAACCCGGTAAATTACCCAGCCCATGGAAGCCCCGAAACAATTCAGCAGGATATCGTCCACGTCAAAAGCTCCGAAAGCGCTGAACAGCTGGAACACTTCTATACCGAGTACAAACAGAAAAGCGTTCAGCAACAGGACCGGAAACTTAGCGGCCCCTTTCTGTACATAAGGCAATAAAAAACCAAAAGGAACAAATACAACAATGTTCCCTGCCAGGTTTTCAAAGCTATTCAGCATATAGGAATAATTAATATACATTTTGATTGTTTTAAACAAGGTAAAATTAGCGGTATCCAAGCCTTCCAGAATAACGCCTTTTTCCCATGTATCCGCGATCGCCTTCAAATCCTCCCAGGGATATTTGAAGATAATCACCTTAATCACTATAGCTATATATATAAAAAACACAATTTTTATGCGTTTTGATTTATTCACGAATAAAAAACCTCCACCAAAGTTAATCCCTTGGCAGGCGCCAGATAACCGGCATCTTCCCTCGTTCCTGCTTCCAACAGTTTCGCTATCTGTGCCGCGTCTCTTTTGTGCATCCCCGCTTCCAGCAGGGTTCCCATCATAATTCGTACCATATGATATAAAAAGCCATTTCCCCGAAAAGTAAACCTTATCTCGTCTCCCTCTTTTTCAATAGAAATGGAATCCACAGTGCGCACGGTGGATTTCCTGCTCCTCTTATTGGAGGTAAACGCCCTGTAATCATGGGTTCCGCATAAGATCTCCGCTGCCCGCTCCATCGCGCCCATATCCAGATCTTCCTCCACCACATGGACATATCTTCTATCAAATATATGTGGAATGCTGCTGTTTATCACCCGGTACCGGTAGGTTTTTCCCTTTACATTCAATCTGCTGTGAAAACGTTCCGATGCCTCCTTAATATCGATAACTGCAATATCCTCCGGCAAATACCGGTTCATATAATCCATGATTTCCTGAAGTTCCATCTCTGTTTCAATATGAAAATTAGCCGTCTGCCCATAAGCATGAACGCCGGCATCCGTTCTTCCCGAACCGATGACTTCCACTTTCCGCCCGCACATCCTGCCAAGCAGATCTTCCAGCTTTCCCTGAATCGTGTTGTCCGTGCTGTCCTGTCTCTGCCAGCCCTGATATCTTGTTCCCTCATATTGAAGTATTACTTTTATGTTGCGCAATTATGCGACCTCCCAGGGATTTTTCTTTCCTTCCACAAATAATCTGCACCCAGCCAGGGAATCCCTGACTACTGTTCTCACGCATTCATCGGTATAAAATGCCATATGATGCGTTACCGTTACATTCGGAAACCCTCTTAAAACTGCCAGTTCCCTGTTATTCAATACATCCGATTTTCTGTCGTAATAATAAAGTTCAAACTCATTTTCCACCACGTCCAGGCCGGCAGCTCCGATTTTCCCGGATTCGATCCCCGTGATCAACGCCTCGGAATCGATCAGCCCTCCCCGTGCGGTATTGACAATCACCACACCGTCTTTCATCTTGGCAATGGTTTCCGCCCCTATCATATGATAACTTCTGTCGGTCAGAGGCGCATGCAGAGTAATAATATCCGCCCGCCTCCATATTTCTTCCAGTGTAACATATTCCGCGTATTTTTTCACCCCTTCATTTTCCAATAAATCATACGCAAGCAATTTACATCCAAAACCGGATAAATTCCCGATCACCGTTCTCCCGATTCTTCCCGTACCGATCACTCCTACGGTCATGTCTTTTAACTCCCGCCCCTGGATTCCTTTCAACGTATAGTCTTGGATATTCGTGCGCTCCATGATTCTTTTCATCTTCCGAATGGACATCAGAATCAGCATTACCGCATAATCTGCCACTCCATGAGGGCCATAAGGCGCATTCGCCACCGTAATCCCTAATTCTTTCGCCGCATCCATATCGATATGGTCATAGCCTATCGTGCGCGTCACCAAATAGCGAACCCCTGCCTCTTTATAAGCCGCCAACAGCTCTTTTGTCATTTTGGAAGTGAGGATATCGATGCAGTCGCTTCCCTCCGCCAGCTTTACATTATCCATGCACGGCGCATCCTGGCAAAGAACGAGTTCGATTCCCATCTCCCCGCCGTATTGCATGAATAATTCCTTCTCATCGAATTCCCTGCAGCTATATACCGTCACTTTCATATCAATAACCATACCTTTCTCTTTGCCAGAACATTTATTTTTCCTGTTCCCTTATTTTTTCCCTTTGGTATTTCTCGTACTCCTCCACTACCGCCATATCTTTTTCATCCAGACGGCGGAAATTGTTAATACCTGCCAGCAATATCTTTATGCTGTTCTTTGTCGTGTCAAATACGCCCTCTTCATACATATTGGCAAAAATAATGCCGATAGGAACCGCAATGATCATACCGAATACCCCCGCCACTTTGTAGCCGATAAACAGCAAAAATATGGTAGGAATAGGAGGAACACCGATCGAATCCCCTACGATCTTGGGCTGTATAATCTGCCGCGCTAATTGTCCTCCACACCATATGATCATAAGCCCCACTGCCATCTTGTAATCCGCGCTGAGTATTTTGATCACCGCCCAGGGCATCAATACCGTTCCCGTACCGAATACCGGGAGAAAGTCCAGGAAAGCGATCCCGAGAGCGATCAAAAAAGCATAGTTGACTTTCAAAATCCAAAGCCCTATTACCAAAAGGAGATACATCCATATCTCAATTTTAAACTGCGCCTTAAAATAGCCTCCTACCGCCCGCTTAAAGCTGCGGGACATCAGATTCCAATGATAAATGACTGCCTCCGGTATGCAGCCTTTTACCGTAACGGACAGATACTCCCTTTCTGCAACGAAAAAATAAGCCGACAAAAGGCACATGATGACTCCAATCAACACCGTAGGAAGATTTTTGGCAAAGTTTCCCACCGCTTCAATCGTCGGCGTTCCCGCCTTGCCTACCAGATCCCCGACGAAACCTTCCATCTGTTCCCCGATACCGGCAATCGTACTTCGTACCTCTTCCGGAAAACGACTGTATAAAATGTCCATATTTTTGCCGATGGTACGGAAGTCTTCCTCCAGGGCATCCCACATCACAGGCAGTTCGTTGACAAGCCCTACCGCTTCCCTGGCCACTTTCACCCCTATTAGGTACGCTGCCAGCACCAACAGCGCGATAACCGCAATAATGACAAAAGCCGTCCCTGCCTTTCGTTTAATCCTCAACTTACTCTCAAAAAAAACTACCAGAGGATTTGCAATCAGAGCGATAATCCAGCCAATCACAAAAGGCATGAAAAACAGGAGCGCCTTCGGCAGCAAAAATACGATCAGCATCAAGATCAGCAATGCGATCCCCAGATTCATCAATACTTTTACATATGTCCTATGCAATGGTTTCATAAACATCTCCATTCCGGAACAGACATCCTCCTGTCCCGCCGTTATTCTTTTCCCGTTTTAAACTGTCCCCTGTTCCTTTTCTCCCAAATATTGATCCATCAACGTATATATTTCTTCTCTTCCCTGTTTTGTCATGGAAGACCAGGGAATGATCACCGTATCCTTTCCTGCCTGCAGACCCGTTCTTATCATCTTCACTTGCTTTTCGATCTGACTTCTTTTAATTTTATCCAACTTCGTCGCAATAATGACAGGCCGGAAGCCATAATGCGTCATCCACTCATACATCGTTTTATCATTGGCCGAAGGTTCATGCCGGATATCGACCAGAAGGAAGATCAGTTTCAACATTTGCGTCCGGCGCAGATAGCGCTCCACCATCTTTCCCCATTGTTCCTTTACCTTTACATTGGCAGTCGTATAGCCATATCCCGGCAAATCCACAAAATAACATTGTTCATTGATATTGTAAAAATTAATGGTCTGGGTCTTTCCAGGCTGGGCGCTTGTCCTGGCCAGGGACTTGCGGTTCATCAGCCCGTTGATCAGCGAAGACTTTCCCACATTGCTCTTTCCCGCAAATGCGAACTCGGCATAAGGATTCTCCGGTATTTTACTCGTAATACCGCAGACTGTTTCCAGATTCACGTTCTTAATTACCATTTTTAACTCCGTTTCCGCGAGGCTTTATCCCGCAAGTCTTTGTCTCGTGAGGCCTTATCCCGCGAGGCTTTTTTCCCGGGCAAGTTCTCCTTTAGGGGCTTTTCCGCCAAGGCATAAGACAGTACTTCCTCCATATTCTCTACAAAATGGATAGACAACCCGGCTTTTATTTCGCTGGCAATGTCCCCGATATCTTTCTCATTCTTCTTTGGTACAAGCACCGTTTTGATTCCTGCCGTCTTTGCCGCCAGGATTTTCTCCTTTAATCCTCCGATCGGCAGTACGCGGCCTCTTAAGGTGATCTCTCCCGTCATGGCCAGATCCGCCCTTACTGCAATCCCGGTAATAGCCGATAACAGCGCCGTTGCCATGGTAATGCCGGCGCTTGGCCCGTCTTTTGGCACGGCACCTTCCGGAATATGTATATGAAAATCATTTTTTCTGAAAGTATCCTTCGGAATCCCATACTGTCCGCTTACGGAACGAACATAGCTTAAGCCTGTAAGGGCGGACTCCTTCATAACATCTCCCATCTGCCCTGTCAGGCCGGTCTCCCCCTTTCCAGGCATCACGTTTACTTCCACCTGTAAGGTTTCGCCTCCTACACTCGTCCAGGCCAGCCCTCTTACGATTCCGACTTCATCCTTCTCATTTGCCTTGTTCGCACCGTATTTTTCCTTACCAAGATATTTTTCCAGATTGGAAGAAGTTACCTTTACGCTTTCTTTCTTTTTCTGTAAGATCTCCTTTGCCGCTTTCCTGCAAATGCTTCCGATCTTCCGTTCCAAGTCTCTGACTCCGGCTTCTCTCGTATAACACTCGATCATTTTTTTCAGCGCGCCGTCACTGATGGAAAGCTGCCCCTTATCCAATCCGTTTTTTCCGAACTGTTTTGCCGCCAGATGTTCCTTTGCAATATGAAATTTCTCATTGGCCGTATAACTGCTGACCTCAATCAGCTCCATACGGTCCAACAGCGGCTTTGGAATCGTTGCCGTGGAATTTGCCGTTGCAATGAAAAGCACTTCCGACAAATCCACGGGGATCTCCACATAGTGATCCCTGAACTTATTGTTCTGCTCCGCGTCCAGCACTTCCAGCAGCGCCGAAGAAGTATCCCCCTTATAATCGCTGCTCACTTTATCTATTTCATCCAAAAGCATGAGAGGGTTTTTCACCCCCGCCTGTTTTAATCCTGCAATAATCCGCCCCGGCATCGCTCCGACATAAGTCCTGCGGTGTCCCCGGATCTCCGCCTCATCGCGGACCCCTCCCAGGCTGATGCGCACGTATTTCTTATTCATCGCCTCAGCCACGCTTTTTGCTATGGATGTCTTTCCCGTACCGGGAGGACCCACCAGGCAGAGGATCTGCGTCTGCCCCTGCTGCGTCAGGCAGCGCACCGCCAGAGCTTCCAACACCCTTTCTTTCACCTGTTTCAGCCCGTAATGGTCTCTCTCCAGCACTTCTTCCGCTTTCGAAATATCCATATTATCTTTTGTTCGCTTATTCCACGGCAGTTCCAGCAGTGTTTCGATATATCCCCGCTCCACCGCGCTCTCCGAACTGTTTTGGGAAAGTCTGCGATAACGGGCGATCTCCTTTTGGATCTTTTCCTTCACTTCCTTTTCCGCCTTCATCTTACCCAGCTCTTTTTCAAACTGCTCTGCATCGGAAAAAGAATTGTCCTCGCCCAGCTCTTCCCTGATAAACTGGAGCTGTTCCCGCAAAAGATATTCTTTCTGGTTTTTTTCCACTCTTCCCTTTACTTTTTCGGAAAGCTCCGCCTTAATCCTGGCCACTTCGGTTTCGCTGTTCAATATCCCTGCCAGCACTTCGTAGCGCTCTTCCGGGTCTATAGCGGAAAGCACCGCTTGTTTGTTCTCATAATTCAAAGGCATATTGATCGTCACCTGATCCAAGAGGCAGCCCAGCTCGTCAATATCCTGGATATGGCGCTCCATAGCCGTCCCGGTTCTTGGATAAAATGCCGCATAACCGGCAAACAATTCCCGGATCTGCCGTATCATCGCTTCCTCCTGTACGGTTCCGTGCAGATTCAGGTCTTCTTCGATCTCTTCCACTTCGCCTTCCAGATAAGCTTCGTTATCTCCAAAACCGTGCAGTTCTCCTCTGAAAATGCCTTCCACCATAACCCGGACGATATGATTGGGCATCTTGATCACTTGCTTTACCAAAGCGATCGTTCCGATCGAATAAACATTTTCAAAGCCGGGATCTTCCTTCTCCGTTTCCTTTTGTGTCACGAGAAAGATTCTCTGGCTTTCCACCATCGCCTGTTCGACAGCCGCTATGGATTTTTTTCTGCTCAAATCAAAATGAATGATCGTATGGGGCAGTATCGTCATCCCCCGCAATGCCACCACAGGCATATTTCGTTTTACACCGGTATTCCCCATTTCTTTTCCCTTTCTTTTTCACAAGAATGCATATATTCCTCAATGCCGTTTCCTAAAAGGCAAAAAGAGTTGGCCGCCGGGCCAACTCTGCTTTCCATTATCACTATTTAGCCGGACGCATGGCTTCCCTGTGAATGATCAGAGGTTCGCTTGTTCCTTCCACGGCTTCCTTTGTCACCACACACTTTATAATGGATTCATCCGAAGGTATCCGGTACATCACATCCATCATAACATCTTCCATAATGGAGCGCAGCCCTCTCGCACCTGTCTTACGCTCAAAAGCCTTATCTGCAATCGCCTCCACTGCTTCTTCTTCGAAGTCCAGCCTTACCCCGTCAAAATCAAACAATTTTTTATATTGCTTAATAAGGGCGCTCTTAGGCTCCTTCAGAATCTTTACGAGAGCATCCCGATCCAATCCCTGTAAGGTCACGCTGATCGGTACACGCCCTACGAATTCCGGAATCAAGCCAAATTTCACCAGATCCTGGGGCGTTACCTCTTTTAACAAATCCCCGATCTCCTTCACATGCCTGGAAGCTACTTCCGAATTAAAGCCAATCGTACTTCTGTCCAGACGGGATTCCACGATCTTCTCCAGACCGTCGAAGGCTCCGCCGCAAATAAACAGAATATTTGTAGTATCAATTTGGATCAGCTCCTGGTGGGGATGTTTTCTTCCGCCCTGAGGCGGTACACTCGCCACCGTGCCTTCCACGATCTTCAAGAGAGCCTGTTGCACGCCCTCTCCGGACACGTCCCTGGTGATGGACACGTTTTCACCTTTTTTCGTGATCTTATCGATCTCATCGATATAAACGATGCCATACTGGGCGCGCTCCACATCATAGTCCGCAGCCTGTATTAACTTTAATAAAATATTTTCCACATCTTCGCCTACGTAACCGGCTTCCGTCAAAGTGGTAGCATCCGCAATAGCGAACGGCACATTGATAATTTTTGCCAGCGTCTGCGCCAGAAACGTCTTGCCCGACCCGGTCGGGCCTACCATAATAATATTGCTCTTCTGAAGTTCTATGCCGTCGTTATCCTTCGGCGCCATTACCCTTTTATAATGATTATAAACGGATACGGCCAAGACCTTCTTTGCATCTTCCTGTCCGATCACATAATCGTCCAGAAATTCTTTGATTTCCACCGGCTTCAGGAGGTTAATGTCCAACTCCTCTTCCACCGGATCTTCTTCATACTCTTCTTCTATAATATCCGAGCATATTTCCACGCATTCGTCACAAATATAAACGCCTGCCGGACCCGCAATCAATTTCTTTACCTGCTCCTGCCTTTTATTGCAAAAAGAGCATCTGATATCATCAGAATTCTTCCCCGCCATGTCTTCTCCTTGCTTTTACATTCTACTTATTTTTCAAAGCTGGCATGATTTTCGATAATCTTATCGATAATCCCGTAATTCAGCGCTTCCTCGGCAGTCTTCCAGTTGTCCCTCTCCGTATCCGCCATAATCACTTCAAAATCCTGCCCTGTATTCTGCGCCATGATTCTTGCCATCTTTTCTTTTGTCGCGAGGATATGCCTTGCCGTGATCTCAATCTCCGTAGCCTGGCCCTGGGCACCGCCCGCCGGCTGATGGATCATGATTTCCGCATTGGGAAGTGCAAAACGTTTGCCCTTCGCTCCGCCCGCAAGGAGGAATGCCCCCATGCTCGCCGCCATACCGATGCAAACGGTAGACACATCACATTTCACAAAATTCATCGTATCATAAATAGCCATTCCCGCCGTAATGACACCGCCCGGGCTGTTGATATACAAATGGATATCTTTTTCAGGATCTTCCGATTCCAGAAACAAAAGCTGCGCCACCACAATACTTGCGGAAGTTTCGTTCACTTCTTCCCCCAGAAAAATGATCCTGTCCTTTAAAAGCCTTGAATAAATATCATAAGATCTCTCGCCTCTGCTCGTCTGCTCAATGACATAAGGCACTAAACTCATACTGATTTCCTCCTTGTACTGACTGCCCGGCTCCGCCGGCCCTGAAATAATCATAGTCCATAGAAATCGTTTATGCAATAAAACAACTCTGAATTAAGAGTTTTTTTATTGTTTTATAAGATTTTATTTCTCTTTTGCGTTTTCTACCACAAAATCTATCGCTTTCCTGATCGCAAGGTCTTTCATCACCTGCTCTTTTTCCTTTCCTTCGAGCATTTCCCTTACTTTCTCCGCTTCCATCTGATAGATTTCCGCCATTCTTTCCGTTTCCTTCGTATATTCTTCTTCGGAAACTTCGATGCCTTCTTTTTCCACTACGGCTTCCAATACCAGTCTGGACTTAATTCTCTTATCCGCCTGAGGTTTTACCTGTTCCAGCATCATGTCGTAATTGCTTCCGGTAAGCTGGTAATACTGTTCGATATTGATTCCCTGCATCTGTATCCTCTGGGCAAAATCATCCACAAGCTGTTTCTGCTGTGTCTCCAGCATAGGTTCCGGGATCTCCATATCGGAATCGTTGATGATCGCATCGATCACCGCATCCTCTTTTGCATCTTTGGCATTCTTTTCCTTTTTCTCTGCCAGCTTCTTCTTTACATCCTCTTTATATTCCGCCAGCGTGTCGAATTCGGAAACTTCTCCTGCAAATTCGTCATCCAGTTCGGGTAATTCTTTCTCTTTGATTTCCTTTACCACGCATTTAAACAATGCCGCTTTTCCTTTTAATTCCTCTGCCTGGTAATTTTCCGGGAACGTAACGTTCACTTCCACGTCTTTGCCGATTTCAGCCCCTATCAACTGCTCTTCAAAGCCCGGGATAAACGCGCCGGAGCCAATCGTAAGAGGGTAATCTTCTCCCTTGCCTCCTTCAAACGCAACGCCGTCCACAAATCCTTCGAAATCGATGATTGTCATATCCCCGTCTTTGACCGGCCTGTCCTCTACCACAACGTTTCTTGCGTTATTATTGCGTTCTCTTTCGATCTCCGCGTCCACTTCTTCGTCGGTAACTTCCACTTCTATCTTATCGATCTTAACACCTTTGTATTTACCAAGCCTTACTTCCGGTTTTACAGCCACTTCCGCAGTAAAAATAAAAGGTTTGCCGGCTTCTATCTGTTCTATGTCGATCTTCGGAGAAGAAACGATCTCTTCCCCACATTCTTCCAGCGCTTTTTCATAAGCGTCAGGAATCAACTCATTGATTGCATCTTCGTAAAAAACTTCTTTTCCGTACATTCTCTCTATCATCTGCCTCGGCACTTTCCCTTTTCTGAAACCGGGAACTCTGACATTTTTCTTATTTTTCTGGTAAGCGCCTTCGATCGCCTTCTCCAATTCTTCGGCAGATACTTCAATCGTCAGTTTTGCCATGTTTTTTTCTAATTTTTCCACCTGTACGCTCATTTTTATCCGTCTCCTCCTTATATGAACCATCTGTCCGTTTATTCCCGCGGGCAGATTCCCGCGAGGTTCTCATTCCCCGCTGCCTGAAACGGGGTATTTGACTTCATCAATACAGTCATTAGGCGATTATAGCACATCGACAAGGAAAATTCCAGTATTTCTTGCAGTTTTCACCGCAAAAATTTCAATCTGTTATTCCTCCTCTATCTTTTCCCTGATCTGCTGCATACAATACCTCTCTGCCATCCCAATAAATTCATCGGCTGTTTCAATCTGCCGTTTTGTCTCTTCCCTTCCTGCCATATAAAAATCATCATAATCACTGGCATGACGGATTTCTTCAGCCTCACCGATTCTCCTTCCCACTTCCCGGGGAAATATTTCTGTTTTTACATAATCCTTGTTAAAATTACTGACTGCATCTTTATGACGCTTATAAGCCTTTCCATTTAATGCATGTATTGCATTAATCGCATGAAAAACAGCATAGTAAGCACGATTATTCGCACTCTTATACTCTTTAGCTTCAAAAAGGATTCTTGCTGATTTTAAATTGCTTTTTGCCGTTTGAAGACGGTGCATGGCCAAGTCTTCCTTTGTTCCAAAATTTTCTTTAAGCCGCCCCATACAAAACGACCCCCTCCTTTTGGATATTTGCATAAAATGGATAATTTTCGACCCACTTTTTAAAATGTTTTTCATTCTTAGCCATAGATTTTATGTCAATACCATGATCCATATTAAAATCGTATGTCATATAGGAAAGCTGTCTGCTGTACCTTTTCAATTCCATGTCGGACATATCCAAAAGTATCATAATGTCCACATCAGAATTCGGGCCAAAATCCCCCCTTGCATATGAACCGTACAAAACAACCTGTCTGAGATGACCTCCATATATCTTTTGTATCTCAACCATATATTTTTCCAGCAACATTTGCATTGTTTGCGGCATATAAATATTTTCTTTCTTCAATCTGTCACTCCTCCTCTATCTTTTCCCTGATCTGTTGCATCCTCCCGTCCAGCTGGGAAATCAGTTCCGCGCAGTAAAACAGTTCGTCGGAAATGCTTTCCGCCTTTTTTATATGCTTTTTGTACTTCAGCTTGTGTTCCAGACTTGCCCAAAAATCCATGGCTATCGTGCGGAATTGTACTTCCACCCGTACCAGCCGCTTCTCATCGGTCAGAAAAATCGGCACTTCTATGATGAGATGAAGGCTGCGGTATCCGTTCGGCTTCGGCTTTTTTATGTAGTCCTTCTTTGATACCAGCACAATATCATCCTGGGCGAGAAGGCAGTCCGCCAGCATATATATATCATCAGGAAAAGAGCAGATCACCCGTATTCCGGCGATATCGTTTAAATTTTTTTCTGCATTTTCTATTGTCATGGCCAGATGGTTCCTTTCCAGCTTTTCCCTGATGCTCCTTGGCGACTTAATCCGGCATTTGATCGTTTCAAACGGATTTCTTCTATTCTGGAAAGAAAGTTCTGCGTTCAGCACGTCCAGCTTTGTCTTTACCTCCAGCATGGCGCACTGGTACTGCATAAGCATCCTCTGGTACCGGTCCACCTCGCCTCCTTCTCGAAATACCTCTTCTATCACCTTCCATTCCTGGACATCCTCCGTATCATTTAAATTTTTCTCCATTGTATTCTTTCATACCTCCATGATCCTTCTATTTATTTTTTGTTTGAATGTTTCGTGCATTAGAGTTGTCATAACTTCTTCCCCGTCAGGGAACCAATTCTGCCAGACCCGCCGGCCTCGCCGGCTTTTGCCTTCTGTATATCAAACAACCCGCCTGTTTCCAGACGGGTCGTTTTCTTACTTCGTTATTTCATCTGTTCTTCCTGCTTCTTGATCATTCTACGAACCATTTCGCCGCCGATAGATCCCGCTTCCTTAGAAGTCAAGTCACCGTTGTAACCTTCCTTCAGGTTCACGCCTAATTCAGAAGCAACCTCTGTCTTAAAACGATCCATAGCTGCCTTAGCTTCAGGAACTTCTACTCTATTAGATTTGCTGCTTGCCATCCTAATTCACCTCCAATTTCGTATTTCTAGCATTCGCTATCTATATTCGAGATAAGCAGTTCTGATTCTTCTGCTTATCCCGAACACTCACGCACTTAAAACACGCTCTGCATCCGAACTAAGCCAGAACCGAATCACTTATCTTGATGTTAGTATTAACGAAGATGAATGAAATATTAAGGTAAGTTTTGGCAAACAGAATACCAATCTTTTTATTTCATTTAATTCATATATTTTTTATTATAGATCCATACATCCGTCCTATGCATATGCGGCCTCATGAACCGCGCATTTTCTTGTCAGATAAAGCATGACGTCTTTTCTTGTAATAATTCCTATGAAACATTCGCTGTCATCGATCACCGGAACAAAATTCTGGTTCATGACTTTATTGATGATATCTTCCACATCCGCATCCGCCTCTACCGGCTCGTTGTCTCTTTTTCTTTTAATATTGAGAATCGGCATATCCTCCGCATTCCCCAGATCCAAATCATATCTTTCCTTTACATCCCACAGCAGGTCGCCTTCCGTTATGGTTCCCACATAGGTTCCGTCTTCATGGTTAATAATCGGTATCGCCGTATATCTATTCTGCTCCATTTTCTCCAATGTCTGCCACAATGTATCATCATCATAAACATAATCCACTTCGCTCTTAGGCGTTAAAAAAAATAATATATTCATAGACACTCCCTTATTTGCTATAATGCCCGTAGATCACTTTCTCCGCCAGCGCGGCAGCCGCCTCTTTCCCTTGGAACTTTTCCACAATGGCAAGCCCGAAATCCACGGCGCACCCCATTCCTCTTCCGGTAATAATAAAATCCGAAATCACGGCCGGGCTTTGTTCCACTTGCGCGCCCTCCAAATGACTTTCGAACTCAGGAAACGAACACGCCCTTCTCCCTTTCAGCATCCCCCTGTGTCCGAGAATACTGGGAGCCGCGCAGATTGCGCCAATATACTTTTTCTTCCCGTAAAATTCGTCCAGTTTCTCCATCAATGGCAGAAATGCCTCCAGGTTCTTCGTTCCCGGCATTCCTCCCGGCAAGACGATCATATCCGTTTCTTCAAAATCAACCTCTTCAAACACTTTGTCCATATGAACCGTTACACCGTGAGAACTGGTTATTTCCCGTTCCTTCGTGATGGACACCATATCCGTATCGATTCCTGCCCTTCTCAGCAGGTCGACCACGGCAAGCGCCTCAATCTCCTCATAACCCGGTGCAAAAAATACGCATATCCTTCCCATATCGATCCCCACACCCCTTCCGTTGTTTATGTTTCTATTTTACCACTTTATGGGGATTTTTAAAAGGAAATAAATCTTATAACAGTATAAAAAAAATATAAAGGCGTTGCTCTATCATTTGTTCATGATTTCACAACGCCCTTTCTATTTTAAAATTTTTTATGCGCCCCACCATCCTGATATATTTTCTGGTTGCGCCACTTTCTGCATTCCAATAATTGAGTTCCAAAATAATCTGCCTCTTCCTCTTTTTCCGGATCTGTAATCAATTTGCTTCCCTGCGTACTTTCAATGTTAAGCAATTCATTGGTATGCAACATCAAATGCCCTAATTCATGGGACATTAAATTACGGATTTTATGAATGATTTCATAATTATAACTTCCGTCAGGATGAAAAATCTGTTTCGCCAACGACTTTGATAAATTAATAACAAAAGCATTATCAATTTTCACTATCCTTGCAACATCATCGGACGATGTATCGATATAAGCAATATCGATATGAAAAGAACGTTGCTTAATCAACATATCAAGACGTTCCTTTTCTTTTTGCTCCTCTTCATATTTTCTGCCTGCAATAATCTTTTTTTCGATGTTCTTTAGCAAATCATCATATTTTTTTGTATACTCATCTATTACCATCTGCTTGATCAACATTTGGCAAGCATATGTTGCATGAATTAACTGAAATTGTTCTGAAACATTAGAGACATTCTGGGCAATCTCTTTAATTTCCCCTTTTCTTTTTGTATCCATCCGATTGTTTATCCTCTCCATTTATTGTTTATAATGGACGTAAGAATCGCAACATAATCCATATGTATATCTTCTCCGCTCCTGCCTACAATTTTGCAGTCAAACATCCCTTGCAAATATGCAATTCGCTCTGCGTCAGTTGCATAGTCTGTATGCTTTTCTAAAATATCATTTGCCTTTTCAAAACTTGTCGCACATTCAATCAAGGTTTTAATTTTTTCCCGCTCCATACATTTACCCCTCCTTCTTCACTTTTGCATTTGTAAAAGTTATGTGAAAGTATTTGAAATATTACACCGTTACAAAAAATCACCTTGATTGCTATGACACAAACTCGATTTCTCCGACTTATTTGAATTCAAAATCCTATGGCAAATCTCAAACTTTTCACTGTAACTCTGCATGAAAACAACTGGCTGACACTACTGAAATAAATTAAGATATTAGACTATATTTTGAAAGATTCTTTATTATATCATCCCAACAAGCCATCTGCAACCTCTAATTAAAACGTTTTAAATTATTTGAAATTACGCATACGCCAGCCCTATTGGCACACATGAAGTAAACCTGCTAAAATCAATTTCCCCTGTCTGACAAAGATACCGCTGGACGCCTCTGTCCATCCATGTTACACTTATTTTGCCGCTATTGGCGTAACCCAATACCGAAAGGACTATTTTATGGAAATTGAAAGAAAATTCACAATCAAAGAACTCCCCGCCCGCCTGGACACCTACGCTTTCCTCCGCATCGAACAGGCATATCTGAATACCGATCCGACGATCCGTATCCGTAAGCAGGACGAAGAATATTATCTGACTTATAAAGGAAAAGGACTCCTTGCCAGGGAAGAATACAATCTTCCGCTGAACAAGGAATCCTATGAACATTTGCGCAAAAAAGCCGATGGGAACATCATTTCCAAAACAAGATATCTCATTCCCATCGAAAAACCGGATTTTTCTCCTGACTTTTCTCTTTCGGAGCAGGAAGCCGGCGCTCCCTTAAAAATTGAGCTGGACATCTTTGATGATCCCTTCCGCCCGCTCGTCATTGCGGAAGTGGAATTCCCCACCGAAAACGCCGCGAATGCCTTTCTTCCCCCGGCATGGTTCGAGGAAGATGTCACCATGGATCCCAGCTATCATAATTCCAATTTAAGCCGGAAAATTTTCAAATGATTTTTACGCCTCTTTTGCCAGCCTTCCCACCGGTCCGCTGGAAGCGCGAACGACCAGCTCTCCGGGCAGAAGGATGTGCTCGCATTTCTTCCTTCCCGCAATAATATCGAACAAAAGCCGGATGGTTTTTTCCGCGATCTCCTTTACCGGCTGTTTGATTGTCGTAATCGCCGGATTATAATATTTCCCTACGTCAATGCCGTCGTATCCGGTCACGGACACGTCCTCGGGAATCCGAAGCCCCGCTTCGATCAGGGCGCTGCATGCGCCTACGGCGAGACTATCCGCCGTAGCATAGACCGCAGTGAATTTTTCCCCCGAACCGACCAACTCCTTTGTCGTAATGTATCCATTCTCCATGGAATAATGCACCATATCTTCTTTCACGCAGCGCACCAGTTCCTTCCGGAAAGGAACGCCTTTATCTGCCAGCGCTTCTTTATAGCCTTCCAGCCGGAGCTGCCCGATGCTGTTGATTTCCGATTCCGCGGAAAGTATGGCGATATCCCGATGTCCCAAATCCAGAAGATAAGACGTCATAATATAACTTTCCTTTTTATCGTCCACCGATACGCTGGAATATAAAGCGCGATTCATATTTTCCGGCGTAGCGGAGCCGATCGTGCTGAATATATAAGGCACTGTCAGATTGCTGATTTTTTCCTGGGAATGGAAAAAATAACCGCCCAGGAAAATGATGCCCCGCAGCCTTTTTTCCTTCACCAGCTCCAGAGCAACATCCACTTCATCTTCGTTATACTCCACATGCTTCAGCACAAGGGAATATTTTTTCTTCTGTGTCTCTTCTTCAATCACCTGGATCATATCGTTAAAAAGAGGGTTCGCAATGCCTTTCACGAGAACGGCAATACATCTGGCATCCGTCCTTTTCAAGTTCCTTGCGCTGTTGTTCGGCACAAATCCCATTTCATGGATCACCTCCATGATCATGTTCTTTGTTTCCTGATTGATATCAGGATGATTATTGATCGCCCTCGAAACCGTACTCACCCCGACGCCGCACCGTTTCGCAATATCCTTAATCGTTATCTCAGGCATTTTACAAACCCTCCCAGTAACTGCCTGGAATTCCTATCTTTATATTCTTCCATACAGCTTTGTTATCTCCCGTATGCGCTCCGCCATACTGTCGTCCAGCTGGCCGTCCCTTAAACGCCACTTCCAGTTATTTCCCAAGGTGGACGGCATATTCACCCTTGCTTCCGATCCCAGGCCAAGATAGTCCTGTACAGGGATGATCGCCGTATCCGCCACGCTGGAAAGAGCAGCACGGATAAATTCCCAATAAATTTCTTTTTTTGCCTTTATGTTTAAATAGCGTTTGGCAAACGCTTTATCCTGCCTGTTCAAACTGTCGTACCACCCCATCGTCGTATCGTTGTCATGGGTGCCCGTATAAACGACAGAATTATTCGAATAATTATGCGGCAGATAATCGCTCTCTTCCCTGGAATCAAAAGCAAACTGCAGGATTTTCATCCCAGGGTACCCTGTCTTCTTCACAAGGCTGATAACGCTTGGCGTTAAAAATCCCAAGTCTTCCGCAATCACCGGCTTTTTACCGATTTTTTCTTTCATCACTTTAAATATATCATATCCCGGACCCTTTTCCCAATGTCCGAACTCCGCCGTAGTATCGCCGTAAGGGATAAAATAATATTCATCGAATCCCCGGAAATGATCGATCCTCACCACGTCGTACAAACGATAACAATAGGAAATCCTTTGCATCCACCATTCATAACCGGTTTCTTTATGATACTCCCATTTATAGAGCGGGTTTCCCCAAAGCTGCCCCGTCGCCGAGAAAGAATCCGGCGGGCATCCCGCCACGCCCGTCGGCGTACACGATTCATCCAGCTGGAACAACTCGGGATTTGCCCATGTATCGGCGCTGTCAAACGCTACATAAATGGGGATATCCCCTATAATGCTGATTTTCTTTTTATTGGCATACGCCTTAAGCGCCAGCCACTGAACGGAGAACACAAACTGCTGGAACTGATAAAATTCTACTTCGTCCGCAAACTTTTCTTTGTAAGCCTTCATCGCTTCGGGTTTCCGGAGCCGGATATCTTCCTCCCATTCAATCCAGCTTACCCCGTGAAAGGAATTCTTCACCGCCATGTATAACGCATAGTCTTCCAGCCATGCGGCGTTGTCTTCCTTAAATTTCCCGAACTCCTTATCTTCCTTAATATGACTCCTCTCATAAGCTATTTTGAGTATCCGGAAACGCGACAAATAGATTTTTTCATAATCCACATATCCGTCGTCGCTGCCAAAATCACAGGCGTCGCACTCTTCCTTCGTCAACCATCCCTTTTTTATCAGCTCTTCCAAATCAATGTAGTAAGGATTTCCTGCAAAAGTTGAAAATGACTGGTACGGGGAATCCCCGTAGCCCGTAGGCCCCAACGGAAGAATCTGCCAGAAACTCTGCCCCGCTCTTTCCAAAAAATCCACAAATTCATACGCCTGTTTTGAGAATGTGCCAATCCCATACTTAGACGGAATACTCGATACTGGTAATAAAACGCCGCCTTTTCTCATTTCAAAAATATACTCCTTTCAAGGCCCTAACCCTTTACGGCCCCGGCAACAACGCCTTCAATAATGTACTTCTGACAAGTCAGATAAAAAATAATAATCGGAATGATGGAAAGAACAAGCATTGCCATCAATGCCCCCATATCTTTATTTCCGTTAGAACCGACCAGCATCTGTACTACCACAGGAATTGTTTTATACTTGGTGCTGATACCGATGACCAGATAAGGCAGAAGGAAGTCGTTCCATACATGCATTGCGTCCAGTATCGCTACGGTAATCGCCGTAGGTTTCAGGATCGGGAATACCACGCCGAAGAAAGTCTGCAGCGGCGTGCATCCGTCGATCATAGCCGCCTCTTCAATCTCCAGAGGAATTGATTTCACAAATCCTGCAAACATAAATACCGAAAGCCCTGCGTCAAATCCTAAATACAGTATACACATACCGAGCGGATTACGCAAATGAAATCTGTCCGCCAAGCTGGTCATCGTAAACATAACCATCTGGAAAGGCACTACCATGGAAAATACAAACATGTAATAAAGGCCTGTGGAATATGCCGATTTTACTCGTGTTACATAATACGCCGTCATGGATGTAAAGAGTACGAGGAATACTACCGATACGATCGTAATGAAGAACGACCATCCGATCGCATTCAAAAGCCCTGTTTTCACAAGACCGTTCACATAGTTCGTGATCCCTGCAAAGGTTTCGCCGGTCGGCAGGGAAAACGGATCTTTACTGATATAAAATTTCCCCTTAAAGGAGTTATTTAAAATGAATAATAAAGGATAAAGAATTGCAAACGCAAATACTACTAAAAATACAAATATGACCTTATTGGAAGCCTTGCTTTTTGCTGATACCATTATTGCTCTACCTCCTTACTCCTTGTAAATGTCAACTGTACTAAAGCGATCGCCACTACGATGATAAAGAACACCACTGCTTTCGCCTGGCCCACGCCTTCATATCCGGTTCTTCCATAGAAAGTCTCATAAATATTCAGCGCCAGCATCTGTGTCTTCTTCATCGGCGCGCCGTCTGTCAATGCTTTGTTCTGGTCGAACAGTTTGAAGCTGTTGGATAAAGTCAGGAACATGCAGATCGTGATGGAGGACATTACCATCGGGATCTTTACTTTAATTAATGTCTGCCAGGGCGTTGCGCCGTCGATCTTCGCCGCCTCGATCAGTTCCGTAGGTACATTCTGCAGACCCGCGATATAGATGATCATCATATAGCCGACCATCTGCCAGTTCATCAGAAGCACCAGACCCCAGAAACCAAACTTTGCATTCGCCACGATCGTTGTTTCATATTTATATAAAACAGCGTTGATCATCTGCTGCCATGTATAACCGAGTACGATACCGCCGATCAGGTTCGGCATAAAAAATACGGTACGGAATATATTCGTTCCTTTAATCTTCCTTGTCAATAGCAGCGCAATCGTAAATGCCAGTAAGTTGATTGTCACTACACTTACCACCGTAAACGATGCCGTGAATCCCAGGGCGTTCATAAATCCCTGGCCGCCGGAAAAAGCTGCTTTATAATTTGCAAGTCCTGTCCATGTGGCATTGCTCACCGTCGTGAACTTACAAAAAGACAAGTATACGCCCTGTACAAAAGGGATTAAAAAAGCAAACGCAAATGCGATCACTGTCGGCAGGGTAAAGATTAAAAAATATCTTTTTAACGTTTTTTCCATTGCTTATTCTCCTTTTGAACCATATTTTAAGAAAAAAACACTCCGCAGCCGAGACTGCGAAGTGTTTTCTTACTCAACTTGCTCATCCATCCATATTCATGCTTTGATAAAATGTATGTTTTGCCAAGAAGTATGATTTTGCACTATTTTACTGTGCTGTAGCAGCTTTTTCTTCTGCCCATCTTGTAACAACCAGTTCTTTTACTTCATCCCATGTCATGTTTCCATTGCAGTATTCCAGTAAAGCTGCGCCGAAATCATCTTTGAATGCCTGGCTCGGGAATGTGGTGAAGTTCCATGTTACGCTGTTCTTTCCGTTTTCCATATAACGGTACATTTCTTTTGCCAGAGGATCGGAAGGTTTCTCATCGTCGCCGAATGTGGAGAACGGAGCTGCGTTTCCTAAATCATTTACCATGTAGCCTTTTCCTGCATCGGAGGAGATCATCCAGTTTACAAAATCAAGAGTTGCTTTCTGGTCTGCTTCGGAAGCCTGGCTGTTTACACACCAGAAGTTTTCTGTACCTGTGCAAAGACCCTGGTTTTCTTCGCCTGCAACACCTACATAAACAGGCATGAACTTAACGTCTTCTTCTTTTACGGTATTGCCTTCTACATCGGAAATCTGTCCCCATGCCCAGTTACCATTCTGAACCATTGCGCACTGTCCGAGAGCGAACTCAGCCATAGAATCCGTAACTGCCTTGCTTCCCAGAAGTCCAGGTGCGCATGTGGAGTTGTTGATGTACAGATCCCAGATATTTTTGAAGTTATCGGAGTAAGTAAATGCGATTTCCGCCATATCGCTTACATTGTTGTCTTTGTATTCGTAGTATACCGGAACGTTAGCAAGATGTGTCTGCCATCTCCAGTCTTCACCGGGAAGCAGGGATGTGGAAGCGAATACGCCTTCGATTCCTAACTCATCTTTTTTCGCTGTCATGTCTTCTACAACTTCTTTCAATTTTGCAAAAGTGTTGATCTCATCAACGCTTGCTGCTTTTGCGCCTTCTGTTGCGAAGTATGCCTGCATGATCGCATCGTTATAAATAATACCATAAGCTTCTACCGTATAAGGCACGCCGTATACGCCGCCATCTTCGCCCGTTACTGCAAGGCCTTTATCGGACAATGCATTGTAAAGCTCGGAGCTGGACAAATCAAGGCAGTAATCTTTCCAGTTCTGGTAGCCTACCGGTCCGTTGATCTGGAACAATGTAGGTGCATCCGTGCCTGCGATCTCAGATCTGAGAACTTCTTCGTATGTGCCGCTTGCTGCGGTAACAACCTTCACTTCAACGCCTGTTTCTGCCGTATAAGCTGCTGCAATTTCCTGCCACTTTGCATCAACCTCCGGTTTGAAGTTCAAATAATAAACTTTTCCACCGTCTGCGGATGCTGCCGGAGCTGCCTCCTCTGCCGGAGCCGCTTCTTCTGCAGGAGCTGCTTCCTCTGTCGCCGGTGCTGCTTCCTCTGCCGGAGCTGCTTCTTCCGCGCTGTTTCCGCATCCGATCAACATGGAGGAAACCATTGCTACACAAAGTAATGCACTAATCAGTTTCTTTTTCATAATGAATACTCTCCTTTTGATAATTTGGTATTTTGTGGATTCTTTGAAAAATCCGCAAGTTCCTGGAAACGATCTTCGTCCTTCCGCCTGTTTATGTCCCGATTCCTCTGCAATGTCCGCATCCCCTGCCGGGAAACTATGGCCATCGCTTTCGGCATCGTTCTCGGCATCGTTCTCGGTAACGTTTCCGACTGTGTGTTCATAATATCATTGCCCCCAAATTAATGCAAGTACTTTTTCGCATTGTTTCGTAACTTTGGCAGAAATAGTAAAATTAAAGCATTCATTTTTGTGCATTTTTCATATTTCTATTGATTTGCCATCCCCCCGCCCCTATGCTATACTATCCCTTGCTATAGCTATAAATATTGCAAAGAAAGGAACACTTATGAGCATTTTAAACGTAGAAAACCTGACCCACGGCTTCGGCGACCGTGCTATTTTTGAAAACGTATCCTTCCGCCTTCTGAAAGGCGAACATATTGGCTTAATCGGCGCCAATGGCGAAGGGAAATCTACTTTTATGAATATCATTACTGGGAAATTGATGCCGGATGAAGGCAAAATAGAATGGGCAAAGAATGTCAGGGTCGGTTATCTGGACCAGCATGCGGCGCTGGAAAAAGGAATGACTGTCCGCGACGTGCTTTCCTCCGCCTTTTCCTTCCTCTTTGAAATGGAAGAAAGAATGAATGAAATCTGCGGCAAAATGGGCGAAGCCTCCCCGGAAGAACTGGATGCGTACATGGAAGAACTGGGAACGATCCAGGATATGCTGACCATGCACGATTTTTATATGATAGACGCTAAAATAGAAGAAATCTCCAGAGCCTTAGGGCTTTCTGACATCGGCAAAACCGAAGATCCATCCATCCCTTACGGGCTGGACAAAGACGTGGACGATTTAAGCGGCGGCCAGCGGACAAAAGTACTGATGGCCAAGCTTTTGCTGGAAAAACCGGATATCCTGCTTCTGGACGAGCCTACGAATTATCTGGATGCGGAGCATATTGAATGGCTGAAACGGTATTTGAACGAATATGAAAACGCTTTTATCCTCATTTCCCACGATATCCCGTTTTTGAACAGCGTTATCAACATTATCTACCATATGGATCAGCGGGAATTGAACCGTTATGTAGGCGATTATCATAAGTTTGAAGAAGTTTACGCCATGAAAAAATCCCAGCTGGAAGCCGCTTACCATAAGCAGCAAAAAGAAATTGCGGATTTGAAAGACTTTGTTGCCCGGAACAAGGCGCGGGTAGCAACCCGTAATATGGCTATGTCCCGGCAAAAGAAACTGGATAAAATGGATGTCATCGAACTGGCGGCCGAACGCCCCAAGCCGGAATTCCATTTTAAAGAGGCGCGCACCCCGGGCCGGTATATTTTCCAAACCGAAAATCTGGTCATCGGCTATGACAGCCCTTTGTCTTCCCCCCTTAACCTTTCCATGGAGCGGGGGCAGAAAATCGCGCTTATCGGAGCAAACGGCATCGGCAAGTCCACCCTTTTAAAAAGCATCCTGGGCCTGATTCCGCCCCTTTCCGGTACGGTAGAGCAAGGGGACTATTTACAGATCGGCTATTTTGAGCAGGAAATGCTTCATGATGTGACAACCACATGCATCGAAGAAATATGGCAGGAATTCCCTTCCTATACCCAATACGAAGTTCGTTCCGCCTTGGCAAAATGCGGTTTGACTACCAAGCATATCGAAAGCAAAGTCAAAGTGTTAAGCGGCGGCGAACAGGCAAAAGTCCGATTGTGCAAGTTAATCAACCGGGAAACGAATCTTCTTTTGCTGGACGAACCGACCAATCATTTAGATACGGATGCCAAGGCGGAACTGCAACGAGCCCTGAAAGCTTATAGAGGAAGCCTTCTCCTCGTCTGCCATGAACCTGATTTCTATGAAGGCTGGGTTACCGATGTATGGGACTGCACGAAATGGACGACAAAAGCTTTTTAAGAGCCGTGGCTCCTTATCTATTGTCCCTTATAATTTACCAGGGCATTCCTGATCCGTTCCAGGGCATCCAATACTTTTTGGTTATCTTTATAAACGCCGAGGACGATCCTGATATGCCCTTCGCCTCCCGCGCCGTAATTGATCCCATCGTTTACCGAAACCTTTGCTTCCTTCAGCAGATAGCTGACAATCTCCGTGGAACTTCCAAGAGAAGATACATCCACCCAGCATAAAAATCCCGATTCCGGCATCTGCATCCTGACACCGGGAATGGAGTTGAAAATCCGATGGGCCTCTTTGCGGCGGAAATCGAAAGCTTTTTCAAATTCCTTCATAAATTCCGTATTTTCCAGCGCCGCCTTTACCGCCTTCTGAGCCACCGTGCTGGTCGCGCCCAGCACCGAAACCGCGTTGGCAAACATACTGTCCATCACCACGTCGTCACAAACGATATAACCGACCCTGTATCCGCTCAACCCCATTCCTTTCGAAAAGGAGAATACGCTAATCGTTCGTTCAAACATCCCCGGAAGGGATGCCGGCGTAATCATTTCATTCTCAAAGCAAAAATCTTCAAACGCCTGATCACAGACGAGAATCAGATCATGGCGGATCACAAATCTGGCCAATCCCTCCAAAGACTCCCTGTTGTATACGGTAGTGGTAGGATTATTCGGATGGGTCAGAACTACCATTTTTGTCCGTTCTGTCACAAGGCGCTCCAATTCCTCTTCTTCTAATTGGTATCCTAGCTCCGGTTTTAATGGAACCGGCACCACCCTTCCACCCATAATGGTTACATTCAGCGTATTGTTCGGGTAGCTGGGGGAAGGGATCAACACCTCATCCCCCTCCCCGATAAAAGGAAGCATGGCAAAATACAGACCGGAATCGGAACCCGGCGTGATCATGATATGGCGTTCGGGATTTACTTTAAGGCCGTTTTTCTTCCATAGTTTCTCCGCAATCGCCTGTTTCAAGGACAAATCTCCAATCGGAGCCGTATAATGGGGTGCTGCCGCCATACGGACGGCTTCTATCGTCGCCTCTTCAATATGTTTGGGAAGGGAAAAATCCGGCATAAACGGATCCGCCCATCCCATCAGGGCTATCCCCTGTTTCTCCATTTCCTGATAAGAACTGCCTACATCCGCTTTTTCTACTGCGGAAAACAAACCGCCGTTGGCCTCCCGGAAAGCCCTTATCATTTTTTCTTTCACACCCATAGTCCATTCCTTTCTACTCTTCCTCAAACCCCCAAATATAAGTTATCACGGCAGCTACTACAAACGCAACGGCAAATCCCGCCATTACCAGCCACATATTATTAGGATTCTCCCCGATGAACATAGCAAAGTTCAGGAAAGACGGGCCTCCCATGGCATATGCTTTCAGTCCCAGGAAGGAAGCAAAGCCTCCGCCTACCGCACCGCCGATAGCCGCTGCCAGAAAAGGCTTTTTATATTTAAAATTAACACCGTAAATAGCAGGTTCCGTCACGCCCGTTACCGCTGCAATCGTAGCGGAAGCCGCGATTGTTTTCGTTTTCTGGTTCTTGGATCTCAGCCATACGCCGAAAGAAGCCCCTGCCTGCCCCATATTCGCCGCACCGCTGGTGGGGGATATATAGTTGAAGCCCTGTGCCGTAATGCCCTGCACCAATACCGGAACCATTCCGTGGTGGATCCCAAGGACTACCATGGAAGAATAAATACCGCCGTAAATCAATCCTGCAAACAGTCCGCCCTTTTCAAACAGCACAGTTACGCCGCTTGCAAGCAAATTCCCGACCCAGGTAGCCAACGGTCCGATCGTCATCAGCGATATGGGCGTAGCGACCAGAATGGTCAAACAGGGAACCATAATAATTTTCAACGCACCGGGTATTACCTTTCGGAACCCTCGTTCCACCCAGGACGCAAACCAGACAGCAAACACGATAGGCAATACGGAAGAGGAATAGTTTACTACTGTAAAAGGGATTTTCAGAAAAGAATAAGCCGTTACCCCTTCCGCAATTAAAGATGCCCATGTGGACGACATCATGCCGGCACAGATCGTCATTGCCACAAACGAATCCATCTTGAACTGTTTTGCCGCCGAAGCCGCCAATAGAAACGGCAGGAAAGTAAAAATACCGTTGGCGATGGTATTGATTACCATATAAGTGTTTCCGGTATTATCCAAACCGCATACTACCGCAATCGTCAAAATAGCCCGTACCAGACCGGCGCCAGCCAATGCCGGTACAATGGGATTGAATATCCCGGCTACCGTTTCAAAAAATGCAGTCAAAAGATTGCCTTTTCGATTTTTCAAATCCTGTTTTAAATCATCCAGGTTTTCTTCCACCGGCTTTTCCTCTTTCATACCGGTATATTCTACAAACTCCGCATAAACTTCATTGACCGAAGGTCCGATGACGATCTGCGTCTGCTGACCCTTGTCCACTACGCCTAAAACGCCGTCCAGTTTTTTCAAAGCTTCTGCATCCACCTTGGAGCTGTCCTCCAGATTCAGACGCAGCCTCGTCATACAATGCGTCGCTACGGAAATATTGCTCTTCCCCCCTACATGTTCCACAATAGCTTCCACCATTTTTGTGTACTTCATATCTCTTCTCCTTTCTCACCTCTGCTGCTATCAGGTAATACGTGAAACCGGCAAATTGGCCGGATCTTTCCTCCACTTAAAGTTACCTAATATCCCCTACTTATATGCGGTAATTTCCACTTCACACAGCACATCTTTCGGTATTTCCCTGACCGCTACACAGGAACGGGCAGGATGTCCGGTAAAATATTCCCCATAAACGGTATTAAATACGTTAAAGTCCTCCATACTCTTTAAATAGCAGGAAACCTTCACCACATCCTCGAAAGTATAATCGGCAGCTTCCAAAATCGCTTTTACATTTTCCATTACCTGTCTCGCCTGCACTTCGATCCTGGCCTCTGCCAACTCTCCGGTTTCCGGATCGACCGGGATCTGCCCTGATGCAAAAAGGAACCTGTCCGCCACCACCGCCTGGGAATATGGGCCGATTGCCTGTGGTGCCTTTGGGGTTGAAATTTTTTTCACTTCTTTTCCCTCCTTGGATGAAATTTGTTTTATTTGACTATACCTTATCACTAAAATAGATTTTAGTCAATGCATATTTTCCAATTATTTTAGTTGATTTTTTTATTTTTTTGTGCTATTTTGTTTTTAAGCAATGAAATATATTTCATTCAAATACAATATATAAGGAGTGACTACGATGATCAACAAACAATTTCCCCCTCATTTCTTCTGGGGCGGCGCCACTGCCGCCAACCAATGTGAAGGCGCATGGAATGCAGACGGCAAAGGCGTCAGCATTTCCGATGTGATGACAAACGGAACCCATCTGGAGCCAAGGCGCATTACGCCGGTCATTGACGAAGATTCCTATTATTACCCTTCCCATGAAGCGGTCGATTTTTATCACCATTATAAAGAAGACATTGCTCTCTGCGCAGAAATGGGATTCAATATTTTCCGCATGTCCATTAACTGGACCAGAATCTTCCCCAACGGCGATGAAACGGAGCCGAACGAAAAAGGTCTGGAATTCTATGACAAAGTATTTGCCGAGCTGAAAAAATATAAGATTGAGCCTTTAGTCACCATTTACCATAATGAAAACCCGTTTGCCCTCACGCACAAATGCAACGGCTGGGCCAGCAGGGAATGTATTGAATACTATCTCCGTTTTTGCGAAGTATTATTTCACCGGTACAAAGATGTGGTAAAATATTGGATTCCTTTTAATGAAATCAACTGCCTCACTACCAAACTGGGCAACTGGAACCATGCGGGCATCCTCAACGACGGCACCGAATACTTCACCGACCAGACAGACAACGCCGATCTGCGTTTTGCCGCCCTGCACCACCAGTTCGTAGCCAGCGCACGGGCCGTAAAAATGGGAAAGGCCATCAATCCCCAGTTCCATTTCGGCACCATGATCTGCCATATTACCGTTTATCCTCTGACTCCGCATCCTGACGATGTCATCTTAACCCAGCAGGAAGATATGATGCGGAACTGCTTCAGCGCGGACGTACAGGTCAAAGGCATCTATCCTTACTACATCAAAAGCTATTTTGAAAAAAACAATATTCATTTTGAGATCACGGAACAAGATCTGAAAGACATTGCGGAAGGCTGTGTAGATTTTTATTCCTTTAGTTACTATATGTCCAACTGCATCAGTTCGGATGCCAACAGCGCAAAAGTCTCCGGCAACGTAATGGGCGGCGCCAAAAACCCTTACCTGAAAGCCACCGACTGGAACTGGCAAATCGACCCCAAAGGTCTGCGCTACACTTTGAACCACGTCTATGACCGTTATGGGGTACCGATTATGATTACAGAAAACGGATTGGGCGCGAAGGATGTGCTGGAAGCGGATGGAAGCGTCCATGACGATTACCGCATCCAATATATCAAAGAACATATCGAGCAAATGAAAGAAGCCATTGGAGACGGCGTGGATTTGATCGGCTATACGCCATGGGCCAGCATCGACTTAGTCAGCGTATCTACCGGTGAAATGGAAAAACGCTACGGTTTCATCTATGTAGACAAGGACAACCAGGGCAACGGGACATTAAAACGTTATAAAAAAGATAGTTTCTATTGGTACCAAAAAGTGATACAATCAAATGGAGAAATCTTATAACGGAGTACTAAGGAATGATACCTAATAAAGAAATTATCCTGACAAAAGCTGACAAATTAATCCTCCAGGCCATGCGCACCGTTGTGCATGGCCTTGGAGTCTATCTGGGCGAAGGATGCGAGATTATTCTCCACAGCCTGGAGGATCTGGAGTCTTCTGCCATCGAAGTCATCCACGGCCACCATTCCGGCCGCAAAGCCGGAGCTGCCATCACGAATCTGGCCTTAAAAATGCTGGAAGATATCGAAAGAAGCGGGGAGAAAAAAACTTTAGCCTATTTCAACCATAATAAAGACGGAATCACTATCAAATCCGCCACCATCCCCATCATCGGCGAACAGGACCGTATTATCGGTCTGCTTTGCCTGAACTTCTATACCGATATCACCCTTTATCATTTTATCTCTACCTTTTTGCCCATGGCCCCCCACAACCAGGAGACACCGCATATGATCGAAAGTTTCGCCCAGGATGTGGATGAACTGATTGCGGAAGCCGTATCGGAGATTCTTGAAGAAGTGATGGACGACCCTGAAATCACTGCCATTAACAAAAACAAAGAAATTGTCATCCGATTGGAAGAAAAAGGCATTTTCAACATCAAAGACGCCGTAGTCAAAGTAGCCGACCAGCTGGAAATCTCAAAAAATACTGTATACATGCATTTACGGAATTTAAGAAAATGACCCGTTATCTTTTCCCCATTTTCTATAAAATAAAGAAACCGGCCGCCGTTCCGCGCACGGAAATTCATTTTCGGAACCGGGATGGTGCGGCCGGGATATGACAGCGCCGGGACAGGATTTTCCGGTCTGTTGCTTTTCAGCGAATTTCACTTATGAAATGGTCAAAAACCAAAGGGAGAAATTGCCATGGATGGTAATGTCAGGAAAAGAGGGCACGGATGCCCTTTTTTCCGACCCGTTCGGATCCAAAACCTCTACCCATTTCATTAGTGAAACCTGCTGAAAAGCTCCAGCCGGAAAATCCTGTCCCGGCGCTGTCATATCCCGGCCGCACCATCCTGCTTGTGGAAATGGATTTCCATGCGCAGAACGGCGGCCGGCTTCCTTATTCCTTATATCTTTATTTCAATTTCCAAATATCCCTGTTATACTCCGCAATCGTTCTGTCGGATGAGAAGAAACCTGCTTTCGCAATATTCACAAGCATCATCTTTTTCCATTTCTGCCTGTCTTCATAATCCTTGAAAATTCTATCCTTCGTCTCGATATAATCCTCCAGATCCAGCAGCGTCATAAACCAGTCTTTATTCAAAAGCTCCTTATACAGCCTTTCCAAATTCTTCTTATGGCCGACCTTAAGGGCTTCCTTGCTGACGATAAAGTCAACCGCTTTCTGAATTACCGGGCTCTTATCATAATAATCTTTGGAAACGTAATCCGCCTTCGCATAATGTTCGATGACAGTTTCCGACTTTTCGCCGAAAATATAAATATTATCATCTCCTACCAGTTCATGGATTTCCACATTGGCTCCGTCGGAAGTTCCAAGAGTCACCGCACCATTCAGCATAAACTTCATATTGCCGGTGCCGGACGCTTCTTTGGACGCCAGCGAAATCTGTTCGGAAACATCGCATGCCGGAATCAGTTTTTCCGCATAACTTACATTGTAGTTTTCCACCATAAGCAGCGTCATATAAGGACTTACTTCCGGGTCATGATTGATAATTTCCTGTAAAACGAGCAGCAAATGGATAATATCCTGCGCGATCACATAAGCCGGAGCCGCCTTTGCCCCAAAAATAAAGGTCAGCGGTGTGGACGGCTTCTTTCCTCCCTTGATTTCCAGATATTTATGAATAATATAAAGGGCATTCATCTGCTGACGCTTATATTCATGCAGCCTCTTTACCTGAATATCGAAAATGGAATCCGTGTTCAGGACAACACCTTCCGCCTCTTTCACATAAGCTGCCAGTTCTTTTTTCTTTTCGAACTTAATCTCAGCCAGCCTGTCGAGTACCGCCTGGTCATCGGCAAATTCCAACAGTTTTTCCAGCTTATCCGCATCTTTCTTATAACCGTCCCCTATCGTTTTGGACAGGAAACCGGCTAATTCACGGTTACAGGACAGGAGCCACCGGCGGAATGTAATGCCGTTTGTCTTATTATTGAATTTTTCAGGATATATCTTATAAAAAGCGTTCAGTTCCGTATCTTTCAGGATATCGGTATGAATCGCAGCAACACCGTTTACCGAAAAACCATAATGGATATCAATGTGAGCCATGTGTACTCTCTCATCTTCATCGATGATTTGTACCTTAGGATCGTCATATTTTTCGCTGACTCTCTTATCTAATTCCTTAATAATAGGCACTAATTGAGGCACTACCTTCTCCAAATATTCCAACGGCCATTTTTCCAGCGCCTCCGCCAGAATCGTGTGATTCGTGTACGCGCATGTCTTGCTTACCACTTCGATCGCTTCGTCCATCGTAAATGCCTTATCATCTACCAGAATGCGGATCAGTTCTGGGATAACCATCGTCGGATGGGTATCATTAATCTGGATCACCGCATGATCATACATCTTGCGCAGATCATATTTTTTCTCCTTCATCTCCCTTAAAATCAGCTGCGCCGCATTGCTTACCATAAAATACTGCTGGTAAATGCGCAGAAGATTGCCCGCTTCGTCGGAATCGTCAGGATAGAGGAACAACGTCAAATTTTTCTCGATTTCCTCTTTGTCAAAATCAATCCCCTGTTTTACGATACTTTCATCGACTGACTCTATGTCAAAAAGGCGAAGCTTGTTGACACCATTGTCATAACCAACTACATCAATGTCATAAAGCCGGGAAGTTACCTTTTTCTTTCCAAAATATACATCAAAGCTGACATCCGTCTTGGTCAGCCAGGAACGGTTCTCGATCCATTCGTTCTTTTCCGCTGTCTGGATCTTGTCTTTAAATACCTGCTTAAAAAGCCCGTAATGATAATTCAGGCCAATACCTTCTCCGGGAAGCCCGAGGGTCGCAATCGAATCCAGGAAGCATGCGGCCAGCCTTCCAAGGCCGCCGTTGCCCAGAGACGGTTCCGGCTCTATTTCTTCGATCCTTGCGATATCTTTTCCTTTTGCTTTCAGTATGGAAGCCGCCTTATCATAAATTCCCAAATTGATCAGATTATTGGACAAAAGCTTCCCGATCAAAAATTCTGCCGAGATGTAATATACTTTCTTTTCCCCTTCAATGCCCTTTGAAACATTCATCAACCTCTTGGTGAACTCCAGCAGACAGAAATAAACTTCCCTGTCTTCCAAGTCCTCCAGCTTGCTTTGGAACATCTCGCCGGCCAGCTCTTCCAGCTGCCTTTCCATGTTTAACACTAATACATCTGTCTGCATGTTTGATTGCTGTGACATCCTTTCTTCCTCCTATTAATATATAGTATATAACAGCAAAATAATATTTCCTATTTCTTTCTATTTCTACTAAGTAAGTTACCACAGGAAAACGTTTTCTACAACTGTCATTTTCCACATTTTTTTTAAAAAAATTTGTGGAATTTTTCTAAAATCTACCTCTTAGCAAATAATATCCAAATATTGGAGGCGAATAATATCATGATCCAGTATTCTTTTTCTTCCCTCTCCGCCATTCATCAGATAGTGAAGCTCTTCTACCGCTGCCGCAGATATTTCCGCAAATTCCTGTCTCACCGTATTCATCTGTTTACCGGCGTAGCCCATCAGCGTGATCCCGTCAAAGCCGCACACCGGACGGAAAATATCCATCTCCATCAAGGCTCTCATGGCTCCGATCGCCATCAGATCGGAAGCGCACACCAAAATGTCCTTTTCCCTGGCATCCTGAAAAGTAATCTCCCTGGCCTTCCGTTCCGAAAAATCCCCTTCCCTGACAAGCAGTTCCAATTTCATTTCTTCCGCCAGCCTTCGGATACCCTTGACACGCTCCTCCGTTACATATCCGTTCTCTTTTCCGGCTATATAGAGGATGCTCTTACACTTGTTGTCCAGAACGGTCTTCTTCGCCACATCGTACTGCGCCTTTTCCTGATCGATAGAGATACTTGAAGTGCTTTCATTCACCAGCGGCGCGTCTATAACCACCGCTTTAAAAATCTGGGAGCGCAGAATGCCTTGCAACATAACATCATCTTTTGACAGGCCGTAAATAATAATCCCATAAATGCTCTGCGACCGCAAATACCGTATTACTTCTTCTTCCGACATTCCTTCAAACATGGAAAAGAAAAAAGTATTTACGTCCAGCCCCAACTCCGCCGCTTTATTGATCGCACCGGAAATATACCGCATGTCGATCTCGTCAATCGCCTGAGTGCGCGTGTTCAGATTGACCAGCAGGGCCATCCTTCCCGCCTGTTTCGAGGACAATGCCGCCGCCACGGAATTCGGCAGAAAATTCAATTCGTCCACCGCCGCATTTACTTTTTTCTTTGTTTCTTCGCTCACATTGGGATAATGATTCAGCACCTTGGAAACGGTGGATATCGCTACTCCTGCATGTCTCGCCACATCTTTTATGGATACCATCTGGACACTTCCTTTTTATGTACATCGTTTTGGAAATCGTTTTCCTAATTATAATATACCATTCCCTGGAAAATGTCCAGATGTTTTTTCATTCAATGAATTCCGCGGAGCGCGTAAAAAGCTTCTATGCTTTTATACTGAAACAAATGTATTGAAACAAATTGAAAAAGTGATAGGTATATGCTATAGTAAATGCAGTTTAACAATCCGCATAATGGAGAATCAAAAAATGAATAAAAATATACGTTTTACTGATTTATTCTGTGGGGTCGGCGGAATACGATTAGGAATGGAAAAACAAGGATTTGAGTGCGTTTTCTCCTGTGATATAAATCCTGAATGCCAAAAAACTTATTTTGAAAATTTCAACGATATGCCAAAGGGCGATATACACCTCATTGATGAAACTAAAATACCAAAACATGACATTCTTTGTGCCGGTTTTCCCTGCCAGCCATTCAGTATTTCAGGAAAACAAAAAGGATTCAATGATACAAGAGGCACGCTGTTTTTTGAAATCTGCAGAATAATATCTCATTGTAAACCCCAAGTTGTCTTTTTAGAAAATGTTAAACATCTTGTATATCATGACCATGGAAATACATTGGATGTTATTCTAGGCCAGCTCAAACAACTAGGCTATCATGTTTCTTGGAAAGTGCTTAATGGTTCTGATTATGGCGTACCTCAAAACAGAGAAAGGATTATCATTATTGGGTGCAAGGAAGAAAAATTTGATTTTTCAAAGGTTAAAAAAATGTCTCGCAAAAAACTGGTTGATTTTCTTGATGCCATTGGAGAATTTGAGTATCTTGACCCCAATGAATATACGCTGCTGGAAGAAACAAAGCAACAACCAGGGTCTGGCCTTATCTTTGCTGGTTATAGAAATAAATCAATAAGAAAAGTGGGTGTCAGGCCAGGAACAGAACATCTTTCAAGAGTACATAAACAACCGAATCGCATATATTCCGTTTACGGTATTCACCCAACACTTCCATCGCAGGAATCCTCAGGCAGATTTTTCATTTTAACGGAAGATAACCGGGTTAGAAAACTCACATTAAACGAGTGCTGGCGAATTATGGGATTTCCTGAAACCTATAAGAAAATCAGTTCATCAGGCGAACAGTACAAGCAACTTGGAAATTCTGTTTGTGTACCAATGATTTCTGCGGTTGCATCTGAAGTTAAAAAACAGTTTTTTGAAAATAAACATGGAGATTAGTGTGAAAAATAAATTTTTCACACGCAAATTTGTGCCTGCAGCCCAAATTCGCAGGTTACGGAAAGGCATTGTTATTAATATGACACATTCAGAAGTTTTACAGGAAACATATCATAAAGCACTTGAACAAACCGCAAATAATGATTTCTCTGTACATTTAAACAATGATATTGTTGGTGATTTAGAGTTATTAGTCAATCGTTCAGAACAGAATAAAGGTCTTATAACTGTTTTGATTACTTTAATTACGCACAAAGTAGTTTCTCCTGAACAAGACATCCGTTACCATCAAGCACAATTACCTAATGGATTCGCGGGAAGAGGTATAGATCAGCAATATATAACTCCGTTTATGAAATCTGTTAGCTTTCCCGCAATGGCGGAGTCTGGATGGTTAACCCGCTCATTGGAACAGCCTCATCCTTATGATATGAATTATCCTGGTAAAATCAGACCTGACAATGTTAAAGAGGCTTTTCTTACAACAATCGACAAAATACAAAATGATAATGTACCTCCAAGAAATGTACTGAACTATATGTTTAGACTTTTAATCAGACAAAGGGATGCCCTGAATATTGAATTGGCCAAACCACATAGTCTTTCCATTTCAACAATTATTAAAGCATTAGAAAAACATTTTACCTATCATTACTCTTGCTCAGGCGCTTCCAGACTTCCAACTTTGGCTATTTATGCCGCTTATGAATGTATGATGAACCAAGTTGCAAGATATAGCGGAAAAGTATTGTGTCCTCTTGAATCTCATAATTCTGCCGATTCTCAATCAGGCAGAATTGGTGATATAGATATAAATAATTCTAATGGTACTGCTTTTGAAGGAGTAGAAATAAAACATGAAATACAAATTACAAGGCAGTTAGTAACGGATGCCTATGAAAAATTCAAAGTTTACAATACAGACCGATACTATTTATTAACGACAGCAAATATGGACTCTGCCGATTGGGATGGCATTGATCATGAAATAAGACGAATTGCACAAATCCATGGCTGCCAGGTAATTGTAAATGGCGTCTATACTTCTTTGAAATATTATCTTAGATTAGTTAAAGACCCTGCTGAATTTATTGACAGATACGTTGAGTTAATAAAACATGATGATACTGTCAAATTTCAACATAAAACTGTGTGGAATGATATTATTAGTGGAAATATTTAATATTGCTGCTGATGCAAAACTGCTGCTCCACACTTTGCATGTAATGATAAATATAATAGAATGAATTCCGATCCAGCAACTATAAAAAATACGGTGTAACTTGGCAAAATAGTTACGCCGTATTTTAAATAAACCTTTCCTTTATGACATCGCCAAATCATAAGAATGCTTTTTTCATCCCTTTAAACAATGTTCTTTTATCAGTTCCCCACATGTTTAATGATTTTATGGTAAATGCGGAAGAGGAAATAGGAGGACAGCGCCAGCGACATCAGTTCGGCGATGGGGAAAGCCCACCACACGTAGTTTACGTTTCCCAGCCGGGCCAGCAAATATGCCGCAGGAAGCAGAACGACAAGCTGTCTGGCGATGGAAACTACCATACTGTACACTCCGTTTCCAAAAGCCTGAAAAACGGACCCGCATATAATACAGAAGCCGGCCAGCAAAAAACTGAAGCTGATCGTCCGCAATGCCGGAATACCAATGCCCATCATTGTTTCCGAGGCATCGAACCATTGCAGTAAAATATGCGGGCACAGTTGGAAAACAAGAAAACCGACTACCATCAGTCCCATCGCATAAGCAATGCTCAATTTTATCGTCTGGATCAGACGGTTTCTTTTTCCTGCCCCGTAATTATAAGCAATAATCGGCACCATGCCGTTGTTGAGACCGAATACCGGCATAAAAATAAAGCTCTGTAGTTTAAAATACACGCCGAATACCGCCGTCGCGGTGGAGGTAAAGGAAATCAATATAAGGTTCATGCCATACGTCATCAGCGAACCGATTGCCTGCATAATAATAGAAGGAATTCCTACTTTATATATTCCTCCGATAATCTCTATGTCCGGGCGGAAGCCTCTCCATTCCACTTTGATTTCCCGGTTGACTTTTTCGTTAATGATGCATCCCATAATCCCCGCTATGACCTGCCCGATTACGGTGGCCGCAGCCGCGCCCGCCACTCCCATTTCCGGCATCCCGAACAGCCCGAAAATCAGGATAGGGTCAAGAATAATATTGATAACCGCTCCCGTCCCCTGGGTGATCATCGTATAAATGGTTTTTCCCGTAGACTGGAGCAGACGTTCAAATATGATCTGGGCAAAAATACCTATGGAAGCCACGCATACGATCGTCAAATATTGAATGCCATAGCCGAGAATCTCCTCATCCCCTGTCTGGCTTTGATAAAAGGGTACCGTCGCTGCAATGCCGACCGCGACGAACAGGAGGTAAGAAAGAACAGCAAGAAATACTCCGTTGGCAGCCGTCTTATTCGCTTTTTCAAAGTTCTTTTCCCCAAGGGACTTGGACAATATCGCGTTGACGCCCACGCCCGTCCCGGTAGCGGTAGCTATCATCAGACTTTGTATGGGAAAAGCAAGAGATACTGCCGTCAAAGCATTTTCACTGATCTTCGCCACAAAAATACTGTCCACAATATTATACAGCGCCTGTACCAGCATGGATATCATGATCGGCAGCGACATCGACAGCAACAGCTTATTCACCGGCATAACTCCCATTTTATTTTCCTGTTGTAATTCCATATTGTTATCCTCCTCTTCTTTTCTTTCGTTTCTTTATCTGCTACAGCGCAGGAAAGGAAGCTTTCCCGTCCTGTCCCACAGAAGCGGGACGCATGCTGCTGCGCATAAAAAAAGAACACCTTCCATCCAATGGATAAAGATGTACTTCATAACAATGAGGCATCGGGGATTCGAACCCCGGACAACTTGATTAAAAGTCAAGTGCTCTACCGACTGAGCTAATACCCCAT